>Ga0073909_10000817_pt1 | contig 9870 bp, 9 predicted proteins | sample Coa_R1_6_FD_66439 | JGI IMG/M metagenome (GOLD analysis project Ga0073909, IMG submission 66439) | Surface soil microbial communities from Centralia Pennsylvania, which are recovering from an underground coalmine fire. - Coalmine... | ecosystem: Environmental > Terrestrial > Soil > Unclassified ... | reverse complement strand
GGCCCGCCCCACTGATTCATCACCACTTGCGCGTGTGGCCCGCCATAGGTGTAGACCAGCACCGGATATTTTTTAGCCGGATCAAAATTTGCCGGCTTGATCATCCAGGCGTTCAATTCCATTCCGTCGTGTGATTTTATTTTCAAAAATTCTATTGGCGACAAATGGTATTCCGCAAGTTCGGCCACTTTATTTTCGTTCAACGCAACACTGCTGCTGCCGCCGGCCTTGCTCACCCATTGCTGCGGCGGAGTCATGGCATTCGAAAAGCGATCCACGAAATATCCGGCGTCCGGAGAAAACTGGATCGCGTGCACGCCATCCTGCCTGGTGATTCGAGCAATGCCGTTTCCGTCCAGACCGACTCGATAAAGATGGCGTTCGATGGGAGTTTTTTCGGTGGCATCGAAATATACAATTCCTTTTGCCTCATCCACCCCTTCCACCCCGGTAACTTCCCAATCGCCTTTGGTCAACTGCGCAATCTCTTTTCCATTCAAATCGTACAAATACAAGTGGCGATAGCCGCTGCGCTCGCTGGACCACAAAAACCTTTGTCCATCTTTCAGAAAATATAAATCGTCGGCAACGTTTATCCAGTTGCTGTCTTTTTCCGTCAACACCACTCCCGATACGCCACTGCCCGCTTCGGCGACAAGCAATTCCAGCCGATTTTGCCGGCGATTCAATCTCTGAATCGCTAGCCGCTTGGAATCCCGTAGCCAATCGACGCGCGGCAAGTACTGATTGGTTTCCGTTCCGGTATCCATCAATTTCGGTTCGCCGCCATTCACACTCACTGCATAAACATGGATGATCGGATTGCTTCCACCCGCGGCCGGATAGCGCTCTTCCTCCGCATCGCCGTCATACGAAGTAAAATCCACCAGTGGATATTTGGAAACCTTGCGCTCGTCCATTTCCAGAAATGCAATCTTCGATGAGTCGGGCGACCACCAATACGCCGTCTTGCAGTCCAGCTCTTCCGGATACACCCAGTCTAATTCCCCTTTGCGAAGGTCCTCTGTTCCGCCGGAAGTGATCGCATGTTCCTTCGCGTCGGCCACCGTAATCACATAGAGGTTGTGACCGCGCACAAAACTTACACCTTTTCCGTCTGGAGAAATTTTCACGTCAGCAATCGATTCTTTTCCGGAGAGCAGCGTCCGCGTTTCCTGCGTCTTCAAATTCAACCAGCCCAGGGAGTTCGAGCCGACAAACAAAATCGCTTCGCCGTTCGACGCCCATTCATATTGAGAAGCGGCGTGCCGCCTTAATCCAGTGGCTTGGGTTTGCGGCGATTTTTCGACGGGCAGCACCGTCTCCAATTTCCCCGCGCTCACCAGCAATTGTCGTCCTCCGGTGGCAGGGTCCATTCCCCACAACTCGGTCTGGGCCTCTTTGCCCTTCCCGCGACTTTCGAAAAAAGAAAGCATCTTGCCGTCGGGCGCCCACCGCACGCCATTGGTCAGACTGCCGCTCAGGCTCGGTTGTGAATAAATCCTTTTGACGGTGAGACCCCCAGAGTAGTCCTGCGCGGCCGCGCCAGTGCTGGCCAGCAGAAGTCCACACATTAGAAATGCGCCGGGCAACAAGCGGAGAGTGGCGCGAGCTTGAGCCGACCTTTGCGTCACGATTTCCTCCACGAGACTATGATGGCGTTTCGCCAGCCATGGTTCCACGTTGATTGCATTTTTCCGCGACATTCCACCCGGCTAGCCTCGCTCTACACGCGAGCAGGTTTACCGACGTAAACTAATATGTGGCACTGCACTTACCCAGGCGGCCAGTGGAACTGGCGTCCACCGAGCAGATGCATGTGCAAATGAAAAACGGTTTGTCCGGCGCCGCTGCCAGAGTTGATTACCGTGCGGTACCCGCTACCCAGGTTTCCTTCTTTCGCCAGTTTCGCGGCTACCAGCGCAATTTTCCCCAGCACTGCCTGGTCGTCCGGCGTGGCGTCGGCCAGCGAAGCAAAATGTTTTTTGGGACAGATCAGAATGTGGGTCGGAGCCTGTGGATTGATGTCTTCGAACGCAAACACCTGAGCATCGTCATGGATCAGCTTGGCGGGAATCTGTTTCGCGGCAATTTTGCAGAACAGACAATCGGCGCTCACTGGTCACCTCCCGAAGGTGTGTCGTCCAGGCGAATCACCATGGTGTGAAAACCTTCGCGCTCGTGGAGATCGTCGGCAAATTTTTGCGCCGCCTGCTCGCCAGAAATTTTCCCGGCGCGCACGCGATAAAACGTGCCTTCGTCCAGCGCCACTTGTTGGATGGTCGAAGGCGGATATTGTGCATTCAGCCGCAAGCGCAGCCGTTCGGCATTCTCTTTTTCCTTAAAGGCGCCGACCTGCACCGTAAAAAATCCACCAAACGGATCGCTGCCGGAAATCACTTCCAGCCGCACCGGAACTACTCCCGGGCCAATGGACTCAATAGCTTTCGCCGCAGCCATCGACAAATCGATAATCCGGTTGTCCACAAACGGCCCACGATCAGTGATGCGCACTACCGTCGATTTTCCGTTGGTCAGATTGGTTACTTTCACCATAGTGCCGAACGCCATGGTGCGGTGAGCGGCGGTTAATTTGTTCATGTCGTAGATTTCGCCGTTCGAGGCGCGCCGGCCGTTGAATGGTTCACCATACCACGAAGCTCTTCCCTCTTCGGTGTAGGCGCCGGACGGCACGTCGGCGCCCTTCGGCGAGGAACTTCCAGTATCGGTGGAGCGCTTGGCACGTTCCGCAGTCGCCGGAGGTGTGGCGGTAGGTTGCATTGGAGGTGGAACACTGGCACCGACCGGCCGGCGAGCTCCACAACCAGTCACCAAGATCGCCAGCAAAAAAGTAGAAAGCAGAAATGCGTTCCGACAATGAGCGGAATGTGATTTCAGGAGAGGCAGGGAAGTCACGATGGGCCCAGTCTCACGCCGTGGGTTCCTTCTCTTGAGGTGCAGGGCGCGATTCCCGCCGCGCATCCAGCCAGCCCGCGGCTTCGGTTAGCTTTTCCGAAACTTCGCGCAGAAACTGCGCGGTGCGTTTTTCGGTCTCCGGCGCCAAGTCGTTCTCCACGAAGTTTCGCAGCCGGCCCAGCTCATCGTCCAGCTTGCGTCCAAACTCTTCAAACTTGTCCATGGCCATTCCTCAATTTTGCGCCGTCTTTTCGGAGCGTGCAAACCAATTCCGGTATTATAGGAACGCCCTCAGCGGCTCGCAAGGAGGCGACTTGCCGTTATCCTATCAGTGGCAGCAGCGCATCGATCGCTGGAAAAATGCCGTTAGTAGTTTGTTCGGCGGCAGCGGCGAAAATAATCAGCCACGCCCCAAACTTTGCCCAGCCTGCGGCTCGCTAGTCGGTATTTCCGCCACCCGCTGCCATCAGTGCGGAGCGAATCTGCGCTTCTCCCTCGCTGCTGCAAACAAAGGTCTTTCCGCCATTTTCGGCGAAGAAGCTCCGGTCACTCGTGCTCTGCTGATCGCCAACATTGCGATGTTTGGCGTCGGCTATATGGCATCGTTGGCCATGGGACAAAGCGGATTCAGCTTTACGTTCAGCGGGAACGGTGAAGCACTGTACAAACTAGGCGCCAGCTGGATGCCCGCCATTCTGTATCTTCACGAATGGTATCGCTTGGTGACTGCGTCCTTTCTGCATTTCGGATTGCTGCATCTCGGGATGAACATGATGGTCCTGCTGGACATCGGCCCGCAGGTCGAGCAGGAGTTTGGTTCTTCACGCTACCTTTTCTTTTACACCATCACCGGAATTTCAGGTTTTGCGTTGAGCGCAGTACGAGGCCATTTCGCGGCCGGCGCAAGTTGTGCGCTGATGGGCATGATCGGCCTGCTGCTGGCGATGAACTCCAGGCGTGCTGGCGCACTGGCGCAAGCGCAGAAATCGCGTTTGATCTCCTGGATTACCATGACGTTCATGATCGGATTCTTTCCCGGAGTCCGCATCGACAATTGGGGACATTTCGGAGGTCTGGCCGCCGGATATCTACTCGGCAGAATTGTTTCCGACCGCGAACCCGTCACTCCCCGCGAAAAGCAGGTGGCCATGGTTCTGGGCTGGCTCGCCGGAGCCATTATTGTCACCAGCTTTGTGTTCATGTTTATCCACTATCGCGATCCGATTCCCGGCGCCGGGTAGAAGAAACGACAAGCGATCCACAGGCGATTGCTGCTCTATGCACATGTCTGCGCTACGCTTAGATTAGGACAAACTGTCAAATGGACCCGCACTCCATCATCGTCGTCAGCTTACACACGCCCAAAGAGAAACTTTGGGGCGAGCTACTGTCCATCAATTCCGCGGGAATCACCATGCGCGGCGTGGACCTGAACTCCTTCGACCATTTCGTCAACCAGATTAACGGCCCGGACAGCGAACGCACGGGCTTGCCGACACTTTTTTTCCCGATGACCCGCGTCGAACGCATCGCGCTCGATGAATCTTCGGGGTCCATCCCGTCGCTCTCTGAAGTTTTTACCCGCAAAGTCGGCCGTCCCATCGCCGAATATCTTGCACAATTCGTATAGGGTATTCCCGCTGAATCTGCGGTTAGTGCGACAATCGCTGTAGACTGCGCTATTCTCTTCTTTCCATGCAAGGCCGGATCTGGACGGTTCCCAATCAAATTACTCTGCTGCGGCTCGGCTTCTTGCCGCTGTTCCTCATTCTTATTGTTTATGAGCACTACCGCTGGGCACTACTGATACTGGTTCTGGCCGGGCTTTCCGACGGCATTGACGGCCTGCTGGCGCGCAAGCTCAATCAAAAGTCCTCCATCGGCGCGTATCTCGATCCCATCGCCGACAAGCTGTTGCTCTCGTCTTCGTTCGTGATTCTGGCCATGGAGAGAATCACGCCTTGGTGGCTGACCATCATGGTCTTGAGCCGAGACATTTTGTTGCTGGTGGTGGCCGCGGTCATCATTCTCATTTCCGGCTATCGCCCGTTTCCGCCCAGCCTGCTCGGCAAAGCGACCACGTTTTTTCAGATTATTCTGGTGTTTGGTGTGGTACTGGCGGCAGGCTATCCCGGCCCGGAGATCGCTGAGATTAATCGCCTGCTCTCCTATCTGGTCGCCGCGCTCACTGCGATTTCTGGATTTCACTACTCTTTCGTCACTGCGCGCCGATTGAGTTTGTAGTTCGGCGGCGAAGGATTTTCCGCGTGGAATTTGGCGCGAAATGATAAATTGAGATTCTTCGTGCATCCTTATCGGACGCTCAGAATGACAATTTTACTTTAGGATATGGTGGAAATACGGATCGGATTTCGATGTAAACTGTCGATTCGACTTTTTTTACCCACTACTCACTATTCCCTACTCACTCCCCCTTAGGTTCCCATCACTTTCACGCCGCTCAAAGGAAATAATAATTTCGGCTCGGTCAACGCCTGCACCTGCGCTACGGTCGTATGTTCCGCGATCTCCCGCAACAGCAGTCCTTCCGGCGTCACATCAATCACCGCTAATTCCGTAACAATGTGGTCCACCACTGCCACCCCAGTCAGTGGCAACGAACACTGCTTCAAAATCTTGGCTTTGCCGTCTTTTGTAGCGTGCTCCATGGCCACGAAGACGCGCTTCGCACCGGCCACCAGGTCCATCGCGCCACCCATGCCCTTCAACATTTTTCCCGGCACTGCCCAATTCGCTAAGGCTCCCTTTTCATCTACTTGTAGCGCGCCGAGCACCGTCAAATCCACATGACCGCCGCGAATCATCGCAAAGGAATCCGCCGACGAAAAATAGCAGCTGCCCCTCAACTCGCTGATGGTCTCTTTACCCGCGTTGATCAGGTCCGGATCGACTTCCGCATCCAGCGGATAGGGCCCCACTCCCAACATTCCGTTTTCGGACTGAAGAATCACTTCCATCCCCGGTGACACGTAGTTCGCGACTAACGTAGGAATGCCGATGCCGAGATTCACGTAATACCCATCGCGCAGTTCCTGCGCGATTCGCCATACGATCCGCTCCCGCTTCTGTTCGTCAGTCAGAGGCATCCATCGATCCTTTTCGTCAAATCCAAGAAACTGGTGACCCTCAGAGCATCTATGAAGATGCCCGAACGATCGCAACTTCAAACGCGGCAACCAAGTACCATCATTTCGCCGTCTTCAGCCGTTCCGCACTGTCCGCCGCTCGATCCTCTTCTCGTAACGCGGGCCCTGGAAAATCGCGTTCACGTAAATGCCGGGCGTATGCACGTTGTCCGCGTCCAATGCGCCCAACTCCACCAGCTCTTCCACTTCGGCAATCACGTACTCCGCAGCAGTCGCCATCATCGGATTGAAATTGCGTGCGGTCTTCCGGTAAATCAAATTTCCCCAGCGATCGCCTTTCCACGCCTTGATAAACGCGAAGTCGCCGCGGATTCCACGCTCCATCACGTATTGCCGCCCCTCGAACTCGCGCGTCTCCTTTCCTTCCGCCACCATCGTCCCAAAACCTGTCGGCGTATAAAACGCCGGAATCCCCGCTCCACCCGCGCGAATCCGCTCCGCAAACGTGCCTTGGGGATTCAATTCCAACTGCAGCTCGCCGCTGGTCACCAGCTGTTCGAACAATTTGTTTTCGCCCACATAGGTCGAAACCATCTTCTTCACTTGGCGCTTTTCCAGCAAATTTCCGATGCCGAATCCATCCACGCCGGCGTTGTTGGAAACGATGGTCAAATCTTTGGTGCCTTTGCGCTGCACCGCGGCAATCAGATTTTCCGGTATTCCGCACAGCCCAAATCCACCCATCAGGATGGTCATCCCATCCCGCAGTTTCTCAATCGCCGCATCGGCTGAGGCAACACGCTTATCCATGGAGTTATCGCACCGAAAAAGTGTACTCCAGCTTGAGGCTGCGTCGAGCCTAAAGTAGGGAGACTTCTTGCGAAACTGGCAGCAACGAATTGCGAAGTGCTAATTCCGCGTGTTACAAGCTTCGCACTACGGGCAATTGATGACGTTTAGCGTTACTACTTGCCCCTGGATGGAAGCCGGCTGCGCGGAGTCTGAAGCACCGAATTGCCCGGTAAAAGTTCCGGTCACGTTGGTGGTGCCGCTGAATGTGCCGGTCGATGTGTTCAGATTGATGGCAACCCAATGATCTGAAATGAATCCGAAGAAAATCGGCGAGATGCCTCCGGTGGTGGCGGCCGTAAAGGAATAGGGTTGGTTTACGCAAGCGGACGGGAAAGTGGATGGACTGGTTATCGTCAGTGGTTCGGCAATTTGCAAAGTGAACTGCACCCGAGCGGTCTGCGTGGGATTTCCGGAATCGGTGGCCTTGATCGCAAAGGTGTAGAAACCGTCAGCGGTGGCAATCCCAGACAACATTCCGGCGGAGCTGATGTTCCAGCCAAGCGGCAACGACCCGCCATCCAGGGTCCAGGTGACGTTGCCGGTGCCTCCGGAAGCGGCGAACTGTTGCTGGTAATTGACTCCCCGCGTTGCAGCCGTAAACAGCGTGGTCGCCCACAGCCCAAGGCTGAGTCCGCCTTCAACAAGCCTGAAACAATGGGAATTTAGACAGCGAAAGTTATTCGCGAAGCGCGGCACTCACCAAGCTCCAGGGGTTAACTCAACGACTAATTTTCGGTTAGTACTAAAGTCGTGCCGACGATAAGGCAAGTTTTGCAGTCTTGTCAATAGACCACGAGATGTTTGCTTCTATAATTCGAGTCGCCCGTTCAGCGGTCAATGAAGCCGATGGGGTAAGACTCACGTATGACTTCGGAAGGAAATCTGCGGATTTCGCCTCCGCGTTGTTATTCGGGCAGCGTGCTCTCCGAAGTCACCGAAAACTCGGTGCGCCCGCCCGCCGGCTGCGGTACGCGCGCCAGTACCATCGGTTGCCCCGAACCAATCCATACTTCCACTTTGCCCGGTACGATACGGCGCTTTCCGGCTTGATCCACTACACTCAGATCCCGATCGCGCAAGGTGAACGAAACCGCCTTCTTTTCCCCGCGATCCAGATGAATGCGCTGAAAGCCTTGCAACGCACGCAACGGCGCTCCGGCAAATCCAGCGTGAGTCAAATACAATTCCACCACTTCATCTCCGGCCATCACGCCAGTATTCGTAACCTCCACCGAAACGGTGATTGAATCGTTGGCAGCAATTCTTGCTGCGCTCACTTTTGGCTTGTTGTAGGTGAAGGTCGTATAGCTCAGCCCATAGCCGAAGGGATACAGTGGCTCGCCGTCAAAATAGCGGTAGGTGCGTTTGGCCATCGAATAGTCATCGAACGCAGGAAGCTGCTCGATGGATTTGTAAAAGGTTACCGGCAAACGCCCGCCCGGACTGAAGTCTCCGGCCAACGCTTCTGCCACGGCAGTGCCGCCCTCGCCGCCCGGGTACCACGCTTCGATAATCGCCGGAAGTTTCGCGTCGGCCCAGTTCACCGATAGAGCGCTGCCATTGGTTAAAATGAGCACTACCGGCTTTCCCGTTGCGTGCACACGCTCCAGCAATGTTTCTTGAGGAGCGGGCAAATCGATTCTGGTGCGGTCGCCGCCGGTAAATCCGTCGGCTTCGACTTTCATCTCTTCGCCTTCGATGCGCGGAGAAAGTCCCATCACCGCTACTACCAAATCGGCATCGCTCGCGGCGCGCACCGCATCTTGCACGTCATTTTCCGGCAAGCTCCACACCAGGCGCGCTTCGGCACTGCGAATGGTTTCAAAATATTCAATCTTCACCGGATAGGCGTGATCCTTTTCCAGATGGTACGTTTTGGTCTGGGTGGTCGACGGGTGGTGGATGTTCCAGTCTTCGGCCATCAACTTGCCGTCAAACCACACGCGATAGCCGTCCTGTCCGGTGAACCCGATCAGATAGTCGCCAGCTTCCGGTGGAACGATCACGCCGGTCCAGCGGACCGAATATTCCTTCGGCAACTGCGGCGAAGCTCCGGTGTCTCCCCAAGCGAAATCCACGGTTTTATCGGTACGCGAAATCACCGGAGCGCCCTCCAGTTTGATGTTGGAAAAATATTCGGCCTTCAGGCCATGTTCGCCCTTGGAGGTGTCCACATACAACGCGCCGCCCGGAATGGTATGCGTCACTTGCCCCAGCAGTCCGGTTCCCTGCACGTAAGTCACTTGCGATTGCGGAAACCGTTTGCGGATTCCTGCCAAGATGGTGACCGGCTTCGACGGCGTGCCGTTGTAATTGCCGACCAACGCATCGATATCGTCGGCATCGGGACCGATCACCGCGATTTTCGCCGGAGCTTTTTTCAGCGGCAGAAAATTGCTTTTGTTTTGCAACAGCACGATCGATTCACGAGCCGCCTGCAACGACACTTGGCGATGCTCTTCGCTGTCATTTTCCGTGGCGGCAATTTTGGAAAAGGCCACCAGATTTTGCGGGTCGAACATACCTAGCCGGAATCGCGCGGTAAACAGCCTGCGCATCGCGGTATCCAGTTCGCCTTCAGGGAGCAATCCTGTTTTTATCGCGGTCAGCAAAGCTTCGCGCTCGGCTTGTACTCGCAGCCGCGGGCTGCCGCAGACCAGATCCATGCCGGAGTGGATCGCCGCAGCAACCCCTTCCGCCAGCGTTTTAGTGAAATGATGGCCTTCAAAAATGTCGGTCACCGCTCCGCAATCGGAAACTACGTAGCCCTGGAAGCCCCAGTCGCGGCGCAGACGGTCCCGCAACAGAAAAGTGTTGGAGCACGCCGGCTGGCCGTTCAGCGAATTGTAAGCACACATCACCGACTGCGCCTTGCCTTCCATGATGGTGGCGCGAAACGCGGGCAAATAGGTGTCAGCAATATCGTGGTCTGACGCCTCGACATTCACGCTATGTCGCGTGGACTCCGGTCCACTGTGCACCGCGAAGTGTTTGG
>Ga0073909_10000814_pt1 | contig 9886 bp, 11 predicted proteins | sample Coa_R1_6_FD_66439 | JGI IMG/M metagenome (GOLD analysis project Ga0073909, IMG submission 66439) | Surface soil microbial communities from Centralia Pennsylvania, which are recovering from an underground coalmine fire. - Coalmine... | ecosystem: Environmental > Terrestrial > Soil > Unclassified ... | reverse complement strand
CGACCGACGCGATCGGCAAGCTCGCCGCGATTCCCGTTGTGGCGCAGGTCGTGAATGCCGTCAACCGCAATCCGGTTGCCCGTTCGCTGATGGAAAGAGCGATCGGTGTCCACCGACAGCGCCGGCTTCCGCCGTACAGCCCGGGCACCTTTCGCGCGAGGGCGGCACCGAGCGTGGCGCGCGAGGCGAAGCGCGGCGAGCGCACGCCGGGCAAGGCCGCGATATTTTCGACCTGTTACGTGAACTACAACGAGCCGGGAATCGGACACGATCTGTTGGCTGTTCTCGATCACAACGAAATCCCCTACACGATCGTCGAGAAGGAAGCGTGCTGCGGCATGCCCAAGCTCGAGCTCGGCGATCTGCAAGGAGTCGAGCGCCTCAAGGCCCTGAATATTCCTCCGCTCGCAAGGCTCGCCCGCGAGGGCTACGCCATTCTTACCGCGGTGCCGTCGTGCACCCTGATGTTCAAGAGCGAGCTGCCGCTTCTCTTTCCAGAGGACCCCGAGGTCAAGGTCGTGAGCGAAGCGATGTTCGATCCGTTCGAATATTTCGTCTTGCGGCATCGGGACGGTCTGCTCAAGACGGATTTCAAAGTCGGCCTCGGCAAGGTGTCCTACCACATCCCTTGCCATTCGCGAGTTCAGAACGTGGGCCAGAAGACGCGTGAAGCCCTGCAGCTGGTGCCGGGTACCACGCTGAACACCGTCGAGCGCTGCTCAGGGCACGACGGGACTTGGGGCATCAAGGCCGAGTATTACGAGAACTCGATGAAAATCGGCCGGCCGGTGTTCCGCCAGATGGCCGACGGTGACCCCGACTACATCAGCTCCGATTGTCCGATCGCCGCGCGCCACATCGAGCAGGGGATGGGCGAAACCAAGGCACAGAAGAGCCACCCGCTTTCGCTGCTCCGAAAAGCCTACTCAATTTGAACCTGCAACCTATGCCCCGGATCGACCGTGCAAGCCTGATGTCCCTTGAAACCTACGCGCGCGAGCGGGTGAAGTTCCGCGCGACGGTTATGGCTCACAAGAAGGACCGCGCGGTTTCCCTGGGCGAGCACGTCATGCTTCTGTTCGAAGACGAGCTGACGATTCGCTACCAGGTACAGGAGATGCTGCGCGTGGAGCGCATTTTCGAGGAGCAGGGCATACGCGAGGAGCTCGACGCTTACAATCCCCTGGTGCCGGACGGCCGCAATCTCAAGGCCACGCTGATGGTGGAATATCCCGAGACGGATGAGAGGCGCCGAAAGCTCGAAGAGCTCATCGGCATCGAGGACAAGGTATGGGTCCGGGTCGGGACCCATGAGCGAGTTTGGGCGATCGCCGACGAGGACCTCGAACGGGAGACCGAGGAGAAAACCTCATCGGTGCATTTTCTGCGCTTCGAGCTGACCGAGGCCATGGCCGGGGCGCTCAAGAACGGCGCCTCGCTCTCGATGGGCGTTGATCATCCGCGCTATACCGCAGCGGTGGAGACACCTCCGGCGGTGCGGGACTCCCTGGTCAAGGATTTGGCTTGACCCGCTTGCGCACTGTTTGTGCGCTCGCCCTGATCGTCGGCACGACGGCCTGCGGTCAGCCCAAGGGCCCTCCGGCTGACGACTTCGACGCGAAGCTCTGGGATGCGCGGAAGTCGCTCATTCCGCCGTATCCGAAAGAGGAAAACCTGCTTCCCATCTATGTCGGCCCCGTTTTGCCTTTCGCGTTCTTCGTCGATCGGGCTTCGGTCAGCATGACGCAGGACGGGATACTGCGCTACACCTTGATCGGGCGCAGCGCTTCAGCGACGAACGTCAGCTACGAAGCCATTAGCTGCAGGGGTTACGAGCGCAGAGTGTATGCATTCGGCAGGTCCGACGGAACCTGGTCGGAGGCCCGCAATTCGCAATGGACCCGGATCATCCGGTCTCCGGCGAATCCCTCGGGGACGCTTGCTGATGATTTCTTCTGCTCCGCCGAGCGAGGCTGGGTGGACACGACCGACGAAGCGTTGCGAGCGCTGACTCGCGGGAATCGGCCGTGAGGTGCCTGGGGCGCTAGAGCACGACGAGGTTGTCGCGGTGGATCAACTCCGGCTCGTCGACGTAGCCGAGAATCGCCTCGATTTCGCTTGAGGCGCGTCCCGCGATGCGGCGGGATTCCTGCGCGTTGTAGTTGACCAGTCCGCGCGCGATTTCGGCGCCGTCGGGCGAGAAGCAGGCGACCACGGCACCGCGTTCGAAATCGCCTTCCACACTCTTGACCCCGACTGGCAGCAGGCTCTTTCCGCCGGAACGAAGGGCTCTGGCAGCGCCTTCATCCAGACCCAGCCTTCCCGCAACCTGAAGATGGTCGGCGAGCCACTGCTTGCGCGCGCCGAGCGGGGTCGTTTGCGGCGAAAGCAGGGTTCCGATCTGCTCTCCCGCCGCGAGCCTGAGCAGAACGTCGGGCTCATTCCCCGATGCGATCACCGTGTGCGCACCCGAGCGGGCCGCGCGCTTGGCAGCGAGCACCTTGGTGAGCATACCTCCCTTGGCGATCGCGGATCCTGTGCCTCCTGCGAGCTCTTCGAGACGGCGCTCGCCCGCTTGCGCCGTCTTGATCAGGGAGGCGCCGGGATGGATCCTCGGATCCTGGGTGTACAAGCCCTGTTGGTCGGTGAGGATGATCAGGCTGTCGGCTTCCACCAGATTCGTGACCATGGCTGCGAGGGTGTCGTTGTCGCCGAACCGGATCTCCTCGGTAACCACAGTGTCGTTTTCATTGATCACGGGAATGACGCCGAGTCCGAGCAGCGTGAGGAGGGTAGAGCGAGCGTTCAGATAGCGCTGCCGGTCGGCGAGGTCGGCATGGGTGAGGAGAACCTGCGCGGTGCGCAGACCGTGCTCGCGGAAGCATGACTCGTAGACCTGAACCAGCCCCATCTGTCCGATCGCGGCGGCGGCCTGCAGCTCGTGCATGGATCGGGGGCGCTGCGTCCAGCCGAGGCGCTGCATGCCTTCGGCGATGGCGCCGCTCGAAACGAGGATCACCTCCTTGCCGGCCCCGCGGAGCCTCGCGACCTGGCTTGCCCAGCGGGCGATCGCCGAAGCGTCGAGCCCTGCGCCACGATTGGTGACCAGCGTGCTGCCCACTTTGACGACGAAACGCTTTGCTTCGTTCATGCGGCCTTGCCGGTCTCGAGGAACCTCATCACGGACTGGGCGAGCTCGCGGCAACCTTCGCCGGTGAGCGCGGAGATGCGGAAGCTCGGACCGCGCCAGCGCAACCGGCGTACCAGGTCCGCAGTCGTCGCGTCACGCTCTTCGCCGGGCAGCATATCCATTTTATTGAACACCAGCCAGCGCGGCTTCCTGTGGAGGGCGGGGTCGAATTTCTTCAACTCTGCGACGATCGAACGGGCATCGCGAGCGGGGTCGGCTTGATCTTCGATGGGCGCGATATCGACGATGTGCAGCAGCAAGCGGGTTCGCGCCAGGTGTCTGAGAAACTGATGTCCCAGCCCGGCGCCCTCCGCCGCTCCCTCGATCAAGCCAGGGATATCGGCGATCACGAAGCTGCGGTCGACTCCGACACGGACCACGCCGAGGTGCGGATGCAAGGTCGTGAAGGGGTAGTCGGCAACCTTGGGCCGCGCGGCGGAAACCGCCCGGATGAAGGTGGATTTTCCGGCGTTGGGCAGGCCGAGGAGGCCGACGTCCGCGAGTACCTTCAGCTCCAGACTCAGCGTGCGATGCTCTCCGGACATTCCGGGAGTGGACTGGCGCGGAGCACGATTGGTGCTCGATTTGAAATTGACGTTACCCAGGCCCCCTTTGCCGCCCTGGGCCAGCACGGCTGTTTGCTCGTGCTCGGCCAGGTCCGCGAGCGTCTCTCCGGTGCGGGCGTCAGTGATGACCGTGCCCGTCGGCATGCGCAGCACCACGTCGTCCGCGCTCTTGCCGCTGCACTGCCGGCCGCCGCCTCTTTCGCCGTCGCGTGCGCGATGGATGCGCGCAAAGCGATACTCGACGAGCGTGTTGATGTTGCGGTCGGCCACGGCGATCACGCTCCCGCCCCGGCCACCGTCGCCCCCGTCCGGCCCTCCCCGGGGTACGTACTTCTCGCGCCTGAAGCTCACGGCACCGTTCCCGCCTTTTCCGGCGTGGACTTCGATATGGGCTTCATCGATGAATTTCATCATGGAAACAAAAAAGCCCTACCGCATGGATAGGGCTTTCCCGGGGAGAGGGGTGTGTTTTCTTAGGCCGGTACCACGCTGACGGTTTGCTTGTGGGCCGGACCCTTGAGGCTGAACTGTATCTTGCCGCTCACCTTCGCGAAGAGCGTGTGGTCCTTCCCGATCCCGACGTTATCGCCTGGGTGGACGCGCGTGCCGCGCTGCCGGACGATGATGCTGCCTGCAGCCACCAACTGCCCGCCGTAACGCTTGACGCCCAACCGCTTGGAATGAGAGTCGCGCCCGTTGCGGGAACTCCCGCCTGCTTTCTTGTGTGCCATGGCTCGCCTTTCTGTACGTCCCGGACCGCTACGCCTGTGCGATGCCGGTCACTTCGATCTCGGTATACGCCTGCCGGTGGCCGCGGAGCCGCTTGGAATTCTTGCGCCGGCGCATCTTGAACGTCATCACCTTGTCGCCAAGGCCGTGGGCCAGCACCCTGGCCTTGACAGAGGCGCCCTTGACGACCGGCGTGCCGACCTTGAGGGCTTCACCCTCGCCGACGAGCAGCACCTGGTCGAGCACCAACTCGCTGCCGACGTCGGCAGCGAGCTTTTCTATCCTGAGTTTCTCACCGGTTGAAACGCGGTACTGCTTGCCGCCGGTTCTTACCACCGCGTACATGCTGGTCTCCGAAGCTGTTCTGGAAAAACGCGAAATTATACATGCGTTTAGCGGGTACGGTCAAAGAAATTATGTTATTCTCCTCGACCCGCCGCTACGTCATTTTTCCGTTTTACCCCATTGCAGCCCGAACTCCTTCGCAATCTCATCGCCGCAGACATGCAGGCGGTGGACGCCATGATCCGGCGCCGCCTGGAGTCGGATGTCGTGCTCATCCGCCAGATCGCGGAATATATCATCGCGGGCGGGGGCAAGCGGCTGCGCCCGGCGCTGGTCTTTCTCGCCGCCGGGGCCACCGGGTATCGGGGCGAGCAGCATGTCGAGCTCGCCGCAGTGGTCGAGTTCATACACACCGCAACCCTCCTGCACGACGATGTCGTAGACGAGTCCGAGTTGCGACGTGGGCGCAAGACCGCCAACGCGGAGTTCGGTGACGCCGCAAGCGTTCTCGTGGGGGATTTTCTCTATTCCCGAGCCTTTCAGATCATGGTCGGCGTGCACAACATGCGTGTCATGGAGGTCCTGGCCAACGCGACCAACGCCATTGCCGAGGGTGAGGTTCTCCAGCTCATGAATGCCCACAACTGCGACATCAGCGAGGCGGCCTACCTCGAGGTGATCCGTCGCAAGACGGCGAAGCTCTTCGAAGCGGCCGCCCAGCTGGGTGCGATCCTGGGTGGCGCGAGCCCCGGGCTTGAAGCTGGTCTGGCGCGGTACGGCGTGCACCTCGGAACGGCGTTCCAGCTGATCGACGACGTGCTCGACTATTCCGGAGACGCGGGGCATACGGGGAAGAACCTGGGGGACGATCTCAAGGAGGGTAAGCCGACCCTGCCCCTGATCCATGTAATGCAGCGCGGGTCTCCCGAGCAGGCGGCGCTGGTGCGCTCGGCAATCCAACGCGGTGGCGGCGAGGAATTCGGCGCGGTTCTGGACGCGATCCACATGACGGGCGCGCTCGATTACGTGAGAGCCAAGGCCAAGGGCGAAGCCCGGATCGCGAGCGAGTCGATTGCGGCGCTGCCTAATTCAAGCTATCGCGATTCTTTGCTAGAATTAGCGACCTTCGCGGTCGAGCGCGACTACTAGAGTTCCCGGGGCGCCTCTTCCTCCGCGCGATTTCCAAAACGGTTCGGGGTGTAGCTCAGCCTGGTAGAGTACTGCGTTCGGGACGCAGGAGTCGCTGGTTCGAATCCAGTCACCCCGACCACTCTTGCTTCAAGCACTTGCCTTCAGAGCAACTACCGCGTCGGCCGTGGTGTCAGGGTGGCGTACACTAGTTCACCCTGCAACATGATGCACCGGGGGAGCCGACAGACTTCGGCGCTCCTGACATGGGTCAAACGATCTGAGGGTCGAAAGCCTGCAATGAGGCTGTCCTCCGGACGGATTTTCATCCTGTTCGCGCCGGTGCTCGCGCTGGGGGCACTCGCGGCCCTGCTAGCCCTCCTGGCGGGCCTGTCGGGCTGGAATCCCCACGTCATGATGCCCGTGGCCGGTGGAGTCGGAATTGCGGCGACGCTGCTGGCGCTGTGGCTTGCGTACCGTCTGCGCGTCCAGAGCCAGGCGTCGGACCGGGCGCTGCACCACATCGAAGCGCGGGTCGGGGGCATCCTCGACTCGGCCATGGACGGCATGATCACCGTGGATGAGCAGCATCGTATCGTGCAGTACAACGGCGCGGCGGAGAAGTTGTTCCGCTGGCCGCGCGCGGCCGCAATCGGGCAGCCGCTCGACATGCTGCTCCCCGAACGCTTCCGCCGTGCGCACCGCAAAGACATCGAGCAGTTCGGAAAGACCGGGGTCACGTCGAGGCGCATGGGCCTACAGACGACGGTGGTGGGCCTGCGCGCGAGCGGCGAGGAGTTTCCCGTCGAAGCCTCGATTTCGCAGATCGTGCAAGACGGGAAAAAGTTCTTTACCGTCATCCTGCGCGACATCGCGGAGCGCGTCGGGGGGGAGCGGCTGCTCGCGCGCAGCGAGGCGCGCTTGCGCGGCATCCTCGACTCGGCGATGGACGCCATCATCACGGTGGACGACAGCCAGAAAATCGTGCTGTTCAATGCCGCGGCCGAGGCCGTCTTCGGCTGCCCGCGCGACCAGGCGATCGGGGCGCCGCTTTCGTGGTTCATCCCGGAGCGGTTCCGCGGCGATCACGCCGGGCACATCAGGCGCTTTGGCGAGACCGGGATCCCGGCGCGGCGCATGGGCGCCCAGCGTATCGTGACGGGCTTGAGGCGCAACGGCGAAGAGTTCCCCATCGACGCCTCGATCTCCCACATCACCGAAGAGGGTGGGTCGAATTTCTACACGGTGATCCTGCGCGACGTGACCGAGCGCGTGCGGGCGGAGCAGGCGCTCAAGCAATCCAAGGAGGAGCTGCGCGAGCTCGCGGCGGTGTCTCAGTCCCTGCGCGAGCGAGAGAAAAGCCAGGTCGCGCGCGAGCTGCACGACGAGCTGGCGCAGGCACTCACGGCACTCAAGATGGATGTGACCTGGATCGCCGAGAGGCTTCCGCCGGTCGAGAGCCCGATTTCCACCAAAGTGTCCGCCGTGCTCGCGATGCTCGACGCGACGGTCGCCGCCACCCGCCGCATCGCCGCCGATCTCCGGCCTCTGCTGCTGGACGACCTCGGCCTCGGCGCCGCGGTGGAATGGCTGGTGCAGAATTTCACCGAGCGCACCGGCGTCGCCTGCGAGCTCGCGATGGGTTCCGGCGACTTCGATCTCGAGGAGCCCTACGCTTCCGCGGTTTTTCGCATCGTGCAGGAATCCCTCACCAACGTGGCGCGGCATGCCCGTGCCACCCAGGTCGAGGTCACGCTCGAACGCAGCGACCGCGGTATCGGCATCAGTGTGCGCGACAACGGCCGGGGCTTCCAGGCGAGCGACCGGCGCAGGCCCAAGACCTTCGGCCTGCTGGGATTGCGCGAGCGCGCGAGCCTGCTCGGGGGTGAGTCCCGTATCGAGAGCGAGCCTGGCTGCGGCACCACGGTCAACGTGACCCTCCCCATAGAGAAGAACAAGGCGCTCCAGCCGTGATCCGCATCGTCATCGCCGACGACCACACCATCGTGCGCGAGGGTCTCAGGCAGTTGCTTTCCGGTGCCGCGGACTTCGAGATCGTCGGCGAGGCGCAAACCGGCCACGACGTGCTGCAGCGCGTGCGCGAGCTGGAGTTCGACGTGCTGCTGCTCGACATGTCCATGCCGGGCAAGAGCGGCGTCGACCTGATCAAGCATGTGCGGACCGAGAAACCCAAGCTGCGCATCCTGGTATTAAGCATGCACCAGGAGGATCAGTATGCGGTGCGCGCGATCAAGGCGGGCGCGTCGGGATACCTCACCAAGGACAGCGCCTCTGCGCAACTCGTCTCGGCGATCCGGAAGGTGGCGGGCGGGGGCGCCTTCATCAGCGGCGGGGTCGCCGAGCAGCTCGCGTTGAGCGCGATGCCCCAGAACGACGGGCCGCCGCACAGCGCTCTTTCCGACCGCGAATTCCAGGTGTTCCGCGCGCTCGCGGCGGGGAAGACGGTGACGGACATCGCCGGAGAACTGAGCCTCTCGGTGAAGACGGTCAGCACCCACAAGGCCCGGATCATGGAGAAGATGAACATGAGCAATCCGGCCGAGCTGGTCCGCTACGCGGTGCGCCACGGGCTGGTGGACGACCCGGACGAGCCCTCTTGAATTCGAGCCGAGAAGGTCGCGATTTCCGGTGCGGCGGTCTCCGGCGCCGGTCGATGTAGGACGATTCCGACAGGCCTGAGGTTTCACCTACGGCGAGAATCAGCGCCCGCCGACACGCAGTATCAGGCACCGCCGATGTCGCGCGCCCCCGGCGATCCGCATACTGGCGGCATGGAAAACAACGTCACACCGCGCGGCGTTTTCATCGTCGAGGATTCCCGGATCGTGCGCGAGCGCCTGACATCCCTCATGGGAGAAATCGAAGGCGTTTCCGTCGTCGGTGAAGCCGACAACCCGCAGGATGCCGTGGACGGCATCCTGCGCACGCGGCCGGACTGGGTCCTGCTCGACATCCAGTTGATCGGCGGCACCGGTCTCGAAGTGCTGCTCCGGACCCGCACGCAGGTTCCCGGCACCCGGTTCATCGTCCTGACCCAATTGGACAACGCGCAATACCGCCGGATCTGCTTGCAGGACGGTGCGGACTATTTTTTCGAAAAGACGCAGACCACAGCGGTCCGGGATCTCATCGCCGGACATCACTCAAGGAAAGCGACATGACTGCAGCCGCCGCCACGACAGTCGCATTCTCCCCGGTGCGATGCGACATTCCGGCGTCCAACGATGGCGACGCCGTCCCCGTCGTTCTCACCCGCTGCTCGAGATGCAAGCTGCGTGATCTGTGCCTGCCCTGCGGGTTGTCCGGACGAGACGCCGAGCGCGCAGACGAGCTCGTGTACACGCGCCGCCGAGTCAGGCGCGGCGAGAGTATTTACCGCGAAGGCGATGCCTTCGTCTCCTTGTTCGCGGTGTGGAGCGGGGTCTTCAAAACGACGCAGCTGCTGGAGGACGGGCGCGAACAGGTGACCGGCTTTCAGATGGCGGGCGAGATGCTGGGAATGGACGGCATCGGTCCCGAGAAGCACTCGTGCAGTGCCGTGGCGCTGGAAAACGGCGAGGTATGCGTGATCCCCTACTCGCGGCTCGAAGCGCTGGGGCGCGAAGTTCACGCCCTGCAACAGCAATTCCACAAGGTCATGAGCCGCGAAATCGTGCAGGAGCACGGCGTCATGCTGCTCCTCGGCACGATGCGCGCCGAGGAGCGCCTGGCCACTTTCCTGCTCAACCTGTCCCGGCGGCTGGTAGCCCGGGGCTACTCGCCTTCGGAATTCAACCTGCGCATGACGCGCGAGGAAATCGGCAGCTACCTCGGACTCAAGCTCGAGACCGTGAGCCGGGCCTTCTCGAAATTCCAGGACGACGGGCTCATCAGCGTCGAGCAAAAACACATCCGGATCCTGGACATCGCCGGCCTCAGGCGCCGCGTGGGCCAGAAACTCGAACCGTAACCGGGAGAGCGTCATGTC
>Ga0073909_10000812_pt1 | contig 9896 bp, 7 predicted proteins | sample Coa_R1_6_FD_66439 | JGI IMG/M metagenome (GOLD analysis project Ga0073909, IMG submission 66439) | Surface soil microbial communities from Centralia Pennsylvania, which are recovering from an underground coalmine fire. - Coalmine... | ecosystem: Environmental > Terrestrial > Soil > Unclassified ... | reverse complement strand
AAGAAGCTCAACCGCGATACGCTCACCGTCAATGCGGAACTGACCCAGGTCATCGAAGAAACCACGCGCGCCCAACAGGTCATCAAGATCTTCGGAGGCCAACCATACGAAAAAAAACGTTTCCATGAACGCGCCGAGAATCTACGCCGTACCACCATGCGCATGACGGCCGCATTTTCCGCCACGGTGCCGATCACGCAGGTGATGACGGCCTGCGCCGTGGCGATCGTGATCGTCATGGCGCTGGTCCAGTCGGGCAATGGTCAGATCACCGTCGGTGGCTTCGTCTCCTTCCTCACGGCGATGCTGATGCTGCAAGCACCGCTCAAGCAGCTGGCTGAAATCAACGGCCCGCTGCAGCGGGGCATGGCGGCGGCCGAAGAAGTCTATCTCCTGATCGACAAGGCCACCGAGCGTACCGGCGGCGAGACGCTGGCAACGCGCAGCGCTGGCAGACTCGATCTGATCGATGTCGATTTCTCTTACCCCGGCCAGCGCCAGTTGGCGCTGCGCAACATCAACCTGAGCGTGCAACCGGGCGAAACCATCGCCTTTGTTGGCATGTCCGGCGGCGGCAAATCGACACTGGTCAGCCTGATTCCCGGCTTCCATTCCGTCACCGGCGGCGCAATCCTGCTCGACGGCAAGCCGATCGAAGCGATTTCGCTGGTCAGCCTGCGCCGGCAGATCGCCATGGTCAGCCAGAATACCGTACTGTTCGACGACAGTCTGGCAGCCAACATCGCCTACGGCGACAGCCAGCCCGATGCAGAGCGCCTCCATGCCGCCGTCGTTGCCGCGCACCTCCTCGACGTCGTCAACGACATGCCAGAAGGACTGGCAACCCGTATCGGCGACAATGGCTCGCGCCTGTCGGGTGGCCAGCGCCAGCGTGTAGCAATCGCCCGCGCCATCTACAAGGACGCGCCCATCCTGATTCTCGATGAAGCGACGTCCGCGCTCGATACCGAATCCGAACGCACCGTGCAAGCCGCGCTGGAACGCCTGATGACAGGCCGTACCACCCTCATGATCGCGCACCGCCTGTCCACCATCGAGCGCGCCGACCGTATCGTCGTGCTGGCGCATGGACAAATCGTCGAAACCGGCAGCCACCAGCAATTGCTGGCCAATGAGGGCGTGTACGCCCATCTCTACCGTTTACAGTTCTCTCGACAAGCGAACTGACGCCATCACACAGTAACAGCCAGCCATGCTCCAGACACTCATTCCCGCGGAATCACTGAAAAAAGCGGACAAGATGCTATTCATCACGCATCTGGCGCTGGGGGATTTCACTTATCTGCAAAATTTCTTCCACGCCTTCAAGCGCGCCCATCCGCAGCTGAAGCTGCATCTTTGGATCGATGAAGTGCGGCGCACCAGCGATGCCACGCAATGGCGGCATCTCGAAAAATATGCGCTGTACGACTGGGTCGCTGTCTGCCCCTGCTTCGACAGAATCTATACCCGCACCTACAGCCCGGCGCTCTACCAGGAGTCGCTCATCGCAGCGCGGCAGGAACACTATCCCACCGTCGTGTCACTGGCGACGCTGCGCCCGCATCGCTATGCCAACCTGGCACGCAGCATCAGCCCGGACGGACTGGTCATCGGCATGAAGAACCTCGCCAGGTTCTACCAACCGCATCATAGCCTGGCCTATCGCAAACTGGATGCCGCGATTCTTCCCTGCCGCGCCAGGTGCGACGATCCGCAGCACATCAGCGATATCTATGCGCACTGGTTCCGTCAGATCAGTGGACTGGAAGTCGCTGCCACGGACAGATTGCCCTTTGTCGATATTCCAGCGCAATGGCAACAGGTCGCGCAGGAGCAATTATCGACATGGGGCTTCAGGAACGATGCCACTGGCCGCAGCAAACTGGTGTTCATCAACCCCTACGCCAAAACCAGAAAACGCTGCTGGCCGCTGGAGCGCGTCACCGCGCTGATCCTCGCCATGAAAAAGCAGAATCAGTGGTGCGACAGCAGCTTCATTGTCAACGCCGTGCCGCAGGAACTGATACAGGCGCGCCGGGTGATCAGCAGCTACCGTCTGGAACGCACCGAACTGTTCAGCGCCGAAGAAAATTTCTTCCAGCTGCCGGCAATCCTGGCGCAATGCGACCTCATCATCTCAGTAGAAACCGCCGTGATGCATCTGGCCAACGCAGTGCATGTGCCAGTAATCGCGCTGATGCGTCAAAAAAACCCGGAATGGGCACCGATCGACCGCGCCAACAGCACTGTCATCACCGCGCCGAAGCGCCGCGACTGGGTCAAGGCCATCACCGTCGAACAAGTCATGAAAGTCATACCATGAATCAGCAAACCAGGCCCGCCGGCAGCAACGGCAAACCATCCTTGCATATCGCCTTTTGCGTCGACAACCACTATTTCCGCGCGATGGGCGGGACGATCGCCTCCATCATCGACAACAACCCGGGACAGCACTTCACTTTTCACGTACTGACGTTCGCAGTCTCCGACGATCATCAGCGCCGCCTGAAACGTCTGGAAGCGATGTACCCGGTCAGCACACGATTGCACCTGCTCGATCCGGCGTCGTTCACGCAGTTCTCGCGTTTTCTCGGCCATTCGCACTACTCTCTGTCGATCTTTACGCGGCTGGTGATCCCGACCGTGCTGCAAGGCCAGACCGACCGCGTGCTGTATCTCGACGCTGACATCCTGTGCGTCAACCGGCTCGATGAACTGGTCGATATGGACATCAGTAGGGATATCGCCGTAGTGGCGCCGGACGCGCCGGTGACGCGGCAACGCCGTGTCACCGCGCTCGGCCTGAAACACCATGCCTATTTCAACGGCGGCGTGATCTTCATCAACATCGACAAGTGGATCGCTGAAAACATCACCGGACAGACGCTGGATGCGCTGGAGAATAGCAAAACCGACATGCGCTTCAACGATCAGGATGCGCTCAATATCGTGCTCGATGGCCGCGCGCGCTACATCTCGCCGCGCTGGAATTATCTATACGACCTGATCCACGACCTGAATGTCAACCGCTTCACCCTGCGCCCGGTCGGCAAAGCCGTGTTCATTCACTTCGCCGGCGCCGTCAAACCCTGGGCGGACTGGAGCGGCCACGACGCACGCCACCTGTTCCGCAAGTATCTATCGCTGTCGCCATGGTCGGACATGCCGCTCGATCCCGAGCCGAAAAACACCAAGGAAATGCGCATGCGCTCGCGCTTCCTGTACCGCCAGAGACGACCACTGGAGAGCCTGACATGGTATCTCCGCTATTTGCGCAGGCGCGCTACACAATGATTCTTCACGGCAGAAACGTGCAGCGGGAGCTGCGCATTTTCCTTTGACGCTTCGGCGCGCAACAGCCCCCACAAGATCACGGTAGTAAACGCAAGCGTCATCACACCGCTATTGTGCGACAGGAACACCTGCGAAAAACCGAAACAGATATAGTTGACGAACAGCAGCACGCCAGCGATGGCATACGGCCTGGCGCGCTTTCCTGCAGTTCTGACAAACGTACTGAATAGACGCAATGGCAGCGCATACAGGACCAGCAAAACAATCAAACCCAACACGCCCCGTTTGGCAAGCGCATCCAGCCATTCTTGATGGACGTGATCAAATCCGGATATATGAGGATCAACTCTGCCGTCCGCCATTTCACGATTTTCCCAGGCAACGAAACCAGCTTTACCCCACCCCAACAGTGGGTGTTCAGCGGCAGCCCTCACCCCCACGCGCCACAGCTCCATGCGCGCGCCAATGGAAGAATTGGCATTCCTCGTTTGCAGATACTCGATACTTTCACTGACCGCCAATTCTGCGCGCATCCTGACCTCGGTGCGGGGAATCGCGAAAACCACTACGATCGCAAGGACGACGCCGGCAATACCCCCCCAGACATAGCGCCTGCCGAATTCAGCGCCGTAACAACGGTATAGTATGTACAGACAAAACGGCAAGCCAATCCAGCTGCCGCGGCTACCCGTGAATAAAGACCCGAGCATGCCCATGACAAAACCACACAGCAAAAACCAGATCCAATAGCGCGCACGCTGTTGCAACATGGCCCACCCCAGCCCTGCAAGGCACAACATACCGATAATGAAACTGATGTTGCCGTACTGAATCGGATTAGTATGACCGCCAGCCCGAGTGTGGAGAACAAATAAATTCTGCCATCCGGTATACAGTCCGGCCAGAATACCGCCAATGCCGAGACCGGCCCAGAAAAAAGCAGGAGACGGTGGATAAGCCCGCAGCAGCAGCAGCGCCGGAATTGCCAGCAAAAAGCGCAAGGGCAAATCATATTCCCTGATGATTTCCCCATGCAGCACATTCATTCCTGTCGACACCAGAAAATAAATGAAAAACACTGCCATCAAATGCCTGTCTTCCCGATCCAGAAAAAGAACGCCCCGCTCCCTCAATAGCACGATGCTGCCCAACACCAGCAAACCGGAGCCAACCGAAAACCCGCTCGGAACAATCAGAGAAATAGCCGAATAAAGAAAAACGGCAACCGAGGTAAATTTATTCATCAAGATAGTTTTTTACTGTATTTAAGCGGCTACACATGGCTTTCCAATAACCACGCACGATACCTCACCTTTCGCGCCGCCGGCTTGGTCGTTATCAATCCCTGGACATGGAAAGCGGCGCCATGAACACCTATGATTCAAGCTGTGGACGGACTCCATTGGCCACTGCCTATTTTCTCCAGCCAGAAGGCGCCGATGATGGTTTTGACATCAGTGACCCGACCTTGCCGGACCTGCTCCAGCAATTCGGCCAATGGCAGCTTGCAGATGTCGAGGAATTCACCGTCATCGAGTTTGCGCTCGCCAGCAATCAATCCGCGCGCCAGATACATCTCCAGATGCTCATCTGAATAGGCAATGGCATTGTGGATGGTGCAGACGAATCGCCAGTCAGTCGCGGTGTAGCCGGTTTCTTCCTGTAATTCACGCCTGGCGCAGGCCAGATAGTCTTCGTCGGGATCGATCTTCCCTGCCGGGAATTCGATGAAAACCTGATCCAGCGGATAACGGAACTGACGTTCCAGCAGTACAGTGCCATCATCGAACAAGGGTAGGATCACCACCGCGCCAGGGTGCCTGATGTATTCACGCGCCGCCTGTTTGCCATCCGGCAGGCGAATGATGTCACGCTGGACTTTGAGAAAATGGCCTTCGTAGACCAGTGCGCCGTCTACTTTGCTTTCTTTGAGATGAGCATCCATGACAAGGGTCGATAATCAATCAACAACGGCACACCATTCAGGCGTGAGGCTTGCGCAAGTGGCGCGCCACATAGCCGGGATACGCCAGCACCAGAAACAGGCAGCCGGTCACGACATAGAATTCCCAGCCCTGGGAAAATGCATGACCGATGTCGGCTTCGAAGACATGCGCAACCACGCCGACGCTGAAATACAGCACAATCAGCTCCAGCAGGCACACCCATACCGGCTTACGGTAATCGGGCAAACTGCTCAATCGAACCAGCGCAAACAGCTGCTGATTGAAGAAAGGCAGGTTGGCAGCCAGAAGCGCCAGCAGGATGACACACCAGCTCGATAAAGAAACATTCACCGGTAATACTCACCCCGCGACGACTTTGCTGAGGAAAGTCGCCAGCGTGATGACGATTGCATTGGTACAGGCATCCATCAAAGGCCCAGGCCACAGGCCAAGCACCAGCGCTGTCAGCCCATTCAGGCTCAAAGCGATACGCATGTCGAAGCCGACGCTGACCCTGCCGTTGTCGACAGGTTCATCGAAGTACATATTCTTGATCACACGCAGGTAATAGAATGCGCCTACCAGCGAGAACACGACTGCCAGCACCACCAGCCAGATCTGGCCCGCGCCCAGCAGCGCCTGCAGTACCGATAGCTTGGCGTAAAAACCGACCATGGGCGGAATACCCGCGAGCGAAAACATCAGGACCAGCATCACGGCGGCGAGCCATGGACTGCGCTGGCTCAATCCTTTGAAATCATTCAGCGTATCGGCCTCGAAACCGGAACGTGTCATCAGCAGGATCACACCGAAGGCGCCCAGCGTGATCAGCACATAAGTGATCGCATAAAACAGCGAAGAACTGTAGGCATTGATAGCCTGGAACAGATTGCCATCGACGATACCGGAGATCATGCCCAGCAGCATGAAACCCATGTGCGAGATGGCCGAGTACGCCAGCATGCGCTTGATATTAGTCTGCGCAATAGCCGTTACGTTACCGATGATGATGGACAGCACCGCCAGCACCATCAGCATTTGCTGCCAGTCGATCGCCAGCGGCAACAGTCCTTCCACCAGCAGGCGGAACAGGATGGCGAACGCCGCCAGTTTCGGCGCTCCGCCGATAAGCAGCGTCATCGGCGTCGGCGCGCCATGATATACGTCAGGCACCCACATGTGGAACGGCACAGCACCCAGTTTGAACGCCAGACCGGCAACCACGAATACGATACCGAACACCAGCACGCTGCTGTCAACCGTGCTGGATACGATCGCGCGGTGGACGCCACTCAGCTCCAGCGAGCCGGTGGCGCCGTACAGCATGGAAATACCGTATAACAGAAAGCCGGAAGCCAGCGCGCCAAGGACGAAGTATTTCATCGCAGCTTCGGTCGCGCCGGTATCGTCGCGCCGCAACGCGACCAGCGCGTATAACGGTAGCGACATCAGCTCCAGGCCGAGGTAAATGGAGAGAAAACTATTGCCGGAAATCATGATCATCTGGCCCAGCAGCGAGAACAGCGCCAGCGCGTAGAACTCACCACCCAGCCAGGCGCCGCCGACAATGGCACGGTCACTGTTGTATCGACGCGCGTAAACCAGTGTCAGGCCGACAGCCAGATAAGAGAACAGCTTCAGCAGATACGACAGAGGATCCGACACGAACATGCCGTTGAAGGTATACACCGTCTCATCACCGGCGTGACAGGTGAAAGTCAACGCCGCGCACACCGCCAGCGTCAGCAAAGACAGCAAATAGGTGATGGTGCGTTTTGCATCCGGCAGAAACATGTCGATCAACAGAATTGCGGAAGTCGCAATCAGCAGAAAGATTTCCGGATAAACAGGGATCAGATTCATGTCATTCATTCAGTTAACGCTTATTTCGTCTGCGTATTTCATTCGCTTGCCGCTGCCGCCGTTTTCAGTACTGGACGACTCACTGCATCTTGGATACTGCTACGTGTTCGAGCAGATCCGCCACCGAAGTCTGCATCGCATCGATCACCGGAGCCGGATACAGGCCCATGGCCAGAACAGCAACCGCCAACAGGCCGAGGATGAAGAATTCGCGCCTGTTCACGTCGGCCAGTTCAGCCACGTGATGGTTGGTCACCGCGCCGAAAATCACGCGCTTGACCAGCCACAGCGAGTACGCCGCACCCAGGATCAAGGCCGTCGCCGACAACAGACCGATCCAGAAATTGAACTCAACGGCGCCGAGGATCACCATGAATTCGCCGACGAAACCGGAGGTAGCCGGCAGACCGCAGTTGGCCAGCGAGAACAGGATGAAGAATGCCGCGAAGCGCGGCATCCTGTTCACGACACCACCATACCAGGCGATGTCACGCGTATGCATGCGGTCGTACAGCACGCCAATCGACATGAACATTGCGCCGGACACGAAGCCATGCGAAATCATCTGCGCGATAGCGCCCTGCAACGCCATGTCGTTGAACATGAAGAAGCCCAGCGTAACGAATCCCATGTGCGCAATCGACGAATACGCGACCAGTTTCTTCATGTCCTGCTGCACCAGCGCGACCAGACCAATGTAGATCACGGCGATCAACGACAGCGTGATCATGAAACCGGACAGCGCATGGCTGGCGTCAGGCGCGATCGGCAGCGAGAACCGCAGAAAGCCGTAAGCGCCGAGTTTGAGCATGATCGCGGCCAGCACGATGGAACCGCCAGTCGGCGCTTCCACGTGGGCATCCGGCAACCAGGTATGCACCGGCCACATCGGCACCTTGACGGCAAACGCCACCAGGAAGGCAAAGAACAGCCATTTTTGTTCCAGCATCGACAGCGGCAGCCGATGCCATGTCGGAATGTCAAAGTTGCCCCCTGATACGAGATACAGATAGATCAGCGCAATCAGCATCAGCAGCGAGCCGAGCAAGGTGTATAGGAAGAATTTGAACGCTGCATACACGCGGTTGGCGCCGCCCCACACACCCACGATGATGAACATCGGAATCAGGGTCGCTTCGAAGAGCACATAGAACAGCACGCCGTCGAGCGCGGAAAACACACCGACCATCAAACCAGACAGAATCAAAAAAGATCCCATGTACTGCGCGACACGCTTTTGTATCACTTCCCAGCCGGCCAGCACCACGATGATGGTGATGAAGGCGGTCAGCGGAATGAACCACAGCGACAGACCATCGATACCGAGGAAATAACTGATGTTGAAGCGGTCGATCCACAGCGACTGCTCGACAAACTGGTAGCCATGCGCCGCCGCATCAAAATACATGAACAGCGGCACGGTCACCAGGAAACTGACAACGGCGCCGAACAGGGATAAGCAGCGCGCGACGGCCAGATTTTCGTCGCGGGCGACAGCCAGAACGAGGATACCGAATACGACCGGACACCAGATCGCAAGACTCAGGAAAGGAAAAGTGGACATCATGGTCGTTAGAGCGTGTTATGGACTATTTACTTTGTTGCCAACTCATTTGGCAAACGGGAACGGCATGAACCAGACCAGAAAACCCAGCATCCCGATGATCATCACAAAAGCGTAATGATAGAGATAGCCGGACTGCCACAGGCGCGTGACTTTCGAGAACCAGTTGACCAGCCTGGCGCTGCCGTTGACGATCAGACCGTCGATCAAGACCTTGTCGCCGACAGACCACAGAGCGCCGCCCAGCCAGCGCGCGCCGCCGGCAAACACGACTTCATTGAACCTATCCATGTAGTACTTGTTGTCCAGCAGCGTGTAGATCGCGCTGAATCTATCCTTGAACCAGGCCGGCACGCGCGGATCGACCATATAGCAGTAGTACGCCGCGACGACGCCGGCAATGGCCAGCCATAGCGGCGCGGATGTCAGCGCATGCACAGCCATCGCCAGCGGACCATGGAATTCGCGGGCCAGATCTTCGATGGCCTTGTGGTTTGTACCGATGAAAAGCACACCGCTGAAAAAATCCCCGAAAACCATCGGCGCAATGGCGAAGAAACCGATGACGACCGATGGAATCGCCAGCAGGATCAACGGCAGCGTCACCACCAGCGGCAACTCGTGCGGCTTCTGGCCCGGCGCCAGGCCATGGTGTTCGGCATGCGCATCAGCGTGAACGCGCGCATGATCATACGCCTTGCCAAAACGCTCTGCGCCATGAAACACCATGAAATACATGCGGAACGAGTAGAACGCCGTCACGAACACGCTGGCCAACACCGCGAAGTAAGCAAAACCGGAACCCGGCAGAGACGATGCGGCAGCGGCTTCGATGATACTGTCCTTCGAGTAAAAGCCGGAAAAGAAGGGCGTGCCGATCAGCGCCAGCGACCCCAGCAGCGAAGTGATCCAGGTGATCGGCAGGTACTTGCGCAGGCCGCCCATATTGCGCATATCCTGATCATGATGCATGCCAATGATGACCGAACCCGCGCCGAGGAACAGCAGCGCCTTGAAAAACGCATGCGTCATCAGATGAAACACGGCGATCGAATATGCCGAAGCGCCCAGCGCGACCGTCATATAACCAAGCTGTGACAAGGTCGAATACGCCACCACGCGCTTGATGTCGTTCTGCATGATACCGAGGAAACCCATGAACAGCGCTGTTATCGCGCCGATCACCAGCATCACGGACAAGGCCGTATCGGACAATTCGAACAGCG
>Ga0073909_10000811_pt1 | contig 9896 bp, 7 predicted proteins | sample Coa_R1_6_FD_66439 | JGI IMG/M metagenome (GOLD analysis project Ga0073909, IMG submission 66439) | Surface soil microbial communities from Centralia Pennsylvania, which are recovering from an underground coalmine fire. - Coalmine... | ecosystem: Environmental > Terrestrial > Soil > Unclassified ... | reverse complement strand
GGCGTTAGCCCCTCGTCAACCCGGCGTCGCACACGGGTCGGCCCGGGGGCCGCGGCCCGGAGCTAGACGCTGACCTCGACGCGCACCAAGGGCCGCAGGATCCCGGCCATGCGCCGGATGCTGGCCTCGATCGACTCCTCGCTCATGCCGCCGAAGCCGAGCACGAGACCGCCGCGGCCACCGGGCCGGAGCCGGAACTCGGAGACCGGCAGGCACGCGAAGCCCTCGGGCTGGAGCGCCGCAACGGCTTCCGTATCCGAGAGCCCGGGGGGCAGCCAGGCGACGCGGTTCAAGCCGCCCTCCAACTCCGCGATCTCGAGCAGGTCGGAGGCGTGGTCGCGGACCGCGCGCATCAGGGCGCTGAGCCGCGAGGCGTACACGGTGCGCATGCGCCGCAGGTGGCGGGCGAAGTGGCCCTCGGTCATGAAGTCCGCCATCACCGCCTGCAGGATCCCCGGCGACTGCCGGTCCATCAACTCGCGTGCGCGCACCATGGTCGCCACGAGGTCGGGAGGCGCCACGAGGTAGCCCAGGCGGAGTGCCGAGAACATCACCTTGCTGAAGGTGCCTGCGTAGAGCACGCGCCCGTGCGGGTCGATCCCCTGGAGTGCCGCGAGCGGACGGCCGCGGTAGCGGCACTCGCTGGCGTTGTCGTCCTCGAGGATCCAGCCGCCATGCGTCTCCGCCCAGTGGAGCAGCGCACGCCGGCGCGACAGGCTCATGGTGACGCAGAGCGGGTTCTGGTGACTGGGCGTGACGTAGGCGAGCTTCGCGTTCGGCGCCGCCTGCACAGCTGTTGCCACGTCGAAGCCGTCCTCGTCCACGGGCACCGGGACGAGACGCGCGCCCGCGGTCTCGAACACGGCGCGCGCGGCGAAGTAGCCAGGATCCTCGAACAGCACCTGGTCGCCTTCGTCCACGAGCACGCGTTGCGCGAGCGCGATCGCCTGCTGCGAGCCCGAGCAGACGAGGATCTGGTCGGGCGAGCAACGTGCGCCGCGCGCCGCGGCGAGGTGGCCCGCGATCGCCTCGCGCAGCGGTCGATAGCCCTGCGGCTCGTCGTAGGCCAGCGTCTTCACCGACGCCAGGCGCAGGCGCTTGTCGGTGAGGCGCCGCCACGTGTCCATCGGGAACTGGTCGAGCGCGGGGAGCCCGGCGCGGAAGAACATCGGACCACCCGGGAGCGGGGGCCACTTGCGGAACGGCATGGCGCGCAGCCGCTCGCCCTCGCGCGTGAGCCGTCGCGCGGTGCGGTCCACGGTCGGCACCGGCTCCATCTCGGGCCCGGTGAGCACCTGGTCGGGCAGCGTGCTCGCCACGTAGGTCCCGGAGCCCGCACGGCTGTCGATATAGCCCTCGGCGATCAACTGATCGTAGGCGCTCAGGACGGTGTTCCGCGAGAGCCCGGTAACTTGAGCCAACTCACGACTGGCGGGCAGCCGGCAGCCGGTCGGGAGCCGCCCGCCGAGGATCGCCGCCCGCAACTCGTTGTAGAGCTGGCGATGGAGGGGCTCTTCCGAGCTCGAATCGATCGAGAACGCCATGAAGCTCGAGAAGGTATGTCGACGAGGCATGTCCGGGGGGCTTTCTTCTGAGTCAGGCGTTGTTCAAGAGTGGCCCCGTTACTTTACCGGTGGGTGGATCCAGAAAGCCAGACCAGAGTCCGCTGGGCGCGGAGGGTCCTTGGGGCCGGGGGTGGCCTTCCGCCCGCGTACTCGGCTGGCCCGGCGCGGCCCGGGTCGTCACGGCCAAGTCTGTGGCATGATGGCGACTCCCCCGGACCCCGGAGCCGCACAGCGTGTCCACGCCTACGCACCGCCAGCCCATCGTGGCCGTCTTCGGCAGCAGCACCGTGCGCGAGCACGACGCCGCCTGGCGTGAGGCGCGCGATCTGGGCGCGGCGCTGGCGCGGCGCGGCGTGGCGACGATGAGCGGCGGCTACGGCGGCGCCATGGCGGCGGTCTCGCGCGGCGCCCACGAGGCGGGGGGCCACGTGATCGGCGTCACCGTGGAGCTGTTCGAGCGGCGCGGCCCGGTGAACCCGTGGGTGCGCGAGCGCGTGCACACACCGGACCTGTTCGAGCGCCTGCGCCACCTCGTGCACACGGCCGACGGCTTCGTCGCCGTGGCCGGCAGCATCGGCACGCTCACCGAGTTGTTCCTGGTGTGGACGCTGGTGAGCGTCGAGGCGCGCGAGGCGGCGCCGATCGTGCTCATGGGTCCGCAGTGGCGCGCCTGGCTGGACCTCCACCGCGGGCCCGCGTTCGTGCCGGCACGCCTGCACGACCTGGTCGAGATCGCCGACACGCCCGAGGGCGCAGCGGAGACGGTGGTGGCTGGGATCGCGCGCGTCCGAGGCCGGCGGATCGCCGAGACGGTTCGCGGATGACCACACCTCCGATCGCGCCCTCGGCGCTCGATCCGCTGCTCGCATGGCGAACGCGGTTCCCGAGCGTCGAATCCGTGCTCCACTTCGCTTCGCACACGCTGGGCGCGATGCCCGCCGAAGCCGAGGCGGCGCTGATCGAATACACGTCCACGTGGGCCGGTCGCGGCATCCGGGCATGGGAGGAGCGCTGGATGCGCGTGCCCGGTGAGCTCGCGAACGCGATCGAGACGCTCATCCAGGCCGAGCCCGGCAGCATCTCGCTCCACGCCAACGTCACCATGGCCCAGGCGGTGGCGCTCTCCTGCCTCCAGTTCGATCCGGCGCGCAATCGCGTGGTGTGCACTGCAGAGGACTTCCCGTCGGTGCTCTACCTTTACGAGGGCCTCGAGCGCCGCGGCGCCGAGATCGTGCGCATCCCGGCACGCGACGGCCGCCGCATCGAAGAGTCCGATCTGCTCGCGGCGATCGACGAGCGCACGGCGCTCGTGGCCTCGTCGCACGTGCTGTTCCGCAGCGCGCAGCTCCTGGACCTGGCGCCGGTGGTGGCGAAGGCGCGCGCCGTGGGTGCGCTGTCCATGATCGACGCCTACCAGTCGGTGGGCATCGTGGACGTCGACGTGCGGGCGCTGGCGCCCGACTTCCTCACCGGCGGCAGCATCAAGTGGCTCTGCGGCGGCCCCGGCACGGGCTATCTCTACGTGAGCCCGCGCGTGCACGCCAGGCTCCACCCGGCGCTCACCGGCTGGTTCGGTCACGAGTCGCCATTCGCGTTCGATTCGGGGCCGACGCGGCTCCATGCCGGCGAGCGGCGGTTCTGGAACGGCACGCCGTGCATCCCGGCCTACTGCGCCGCGAAGCCGGGCATCACGATCGCGGCCGAGATCGGCGGCGAGGCGCTGCGCGAGAAGTCGCTGCGGCTCACCGGCCGGCTGCTGGCGCTCGCCGACGAGTACGGGCTTGCCGTCGGCTCGCCGCGCGAGGAGGCGGGCCGCGGCGGCACCGTGTGCCTGGAGGTGCCGAACGCGGAGAAGGTGTGCGCGCGTCTCCTCGCCGAGGACGTGCTCCTCGACTTCCGCCCTGGCGTCGGGATCCGGCTCGCGCCGCACCACTACACACGGGACGACGAGGTGGACGAGGTCATGCGCCGCGTGCGCCGCGCGGTCGACGCCGAGCGCTGATACGCGGGTGACGCACGGCGCGCGCGTGGGGTAGTGTGCGCGCATTCCTGACATTCCACGACACCCGTGCCAAGGAGCAGCCATGGAGACGGCAACCGCGGAGCAGAAGGCGCTCAAGATCGTCCGCGAGCCCAAGGTGTACCTGGTCGGCCGCCAGGTGACGGACGAGGCCTCGCTCGCCAAGTTCCTCGCCGACGAGCAGGTGACCTGGCAGACCGACACCGAGGTGGGCGCGGAGAAGCTTGCCGAGATCGCGGGCCGCGTCTGCTACATGAGCTATGGAAAAGGCCGGAAGACCAACAAGGAGTTCATCGGTCACATCATCGAAGTCGGCCACGGCAGCGTGCTCGAGCACGGCGTGTGGAGCTTCCTCGTCACCGGCGTGTCGCGCTCGTTCACGCACGAGCTGATCCGCCACCGCCACTTCTCGTACTCGCAGCTCTCGCAGCGCTACGTCGACGAGAGCGATTCCGACTACATCGAGCCCGACGTGATCGCCGGCGATCCCGAGCTGCACCGTGTCTGGAGCGAGGCGGTGAACGCCGCACGCCACGCCTACGACGAGCTGGTGAAGGGGCTCGAGGCGCGCTTCACAAACGTGCCGGAGAAGACGCTGCGCCGGAAGATGGCGCGCCAGGCCGCGCGCTCGGTGCTGCCGAACGCCACCGAGACCAAGATCTTCTTCACCGGCAACGCCCGGGCGCTGCGCCACTTCATCGAGCTGCGCGGCAGCGAGCACGCCGAGGTGGAGATCCGCAAGGTCGCCGTGCAGGTGCTGAAGCTGATGCAGAAGGAAGCACCGAACCTGTTCGGCGACTACACGCTCGAGCCGCTCGCCGACGGCACGTTCGCGACCCGGACATCCCACGTGAAGGTGTGAGCCGCGTGGCGAGCAGCGAGTCGATCCTCCGGCGGCCGGTCACGCGAGTGACCGGCCGTTCGCGTGAGACGCGAGACGACGCGCTCGCCGTGGAACGCGCGCTCGAGATCCGCATCGACGGCCGCGCGCTCGCGGTGACCCTGCGCACGCCCGGCCACGATCGCGAGCTGGCGCTGGGCTTCATGGCGGGCGAGGGGCTGCTGCGGGGCACCGCCGACGTGGTCGCGGTGCACGAGGCGCCCGCCGACTGCATCGACGCGCCCGACGTGCTGGACGTGAAGCTCGCCGCCGGCGCCGTCGTCGACTGGACGAAGCTCGAGCGCCACTTCACGGCCACGGCCGCATGCGGCCTCTGCGGCCGCGCCCACCTGGACGCGCTCCGTGCCGGGCTCGTGCCCGTCGCACCCGGACCGCCGATCGACGTGGAGGCACTGCTCGCGCTCCCCGCGCGCGTGCGCGGCGAGCAGGCCACGTTCGAGGCCACGGGCGGGCTCCACGCCGCCGTGTGGTGCGACGGACAGTTGGAGCCGCACGTCCTGAGGGAAGACGTGGGGCGGCACAACGCCGTGGACAAGGTGTGCGGCTGGCTCCTGGAGCAGGGCCGTCGCCCCGTGGGCGAGGGACTGCTGTGGGTGAGCGGCCGCGCCGGCGCGGAGCTGGTATTGAAAGCCGCGCGCGCCGGCATCCCCGCGATGGCCGCCGTGGGCGCGCCGTCGTCGCTCGCCGTGGAGCTGGCGGAGGCCGCGGCGATGACGCTCGTGGGATTCCTGCGCGAGGGACGGATGAACGTCTACGCGGGGGAGGGGCGGCTGGGGGGGCAGTAGAATTTCGACCTTGAATCGGGCTGGAGCGCAGTGGAGCATCGACGATGTCGACTCCCGCGGGTTCAGTCTCTCCTCCTTCCTCCGGACCGCCCATGAGACTCGCGACGCTTCGCAGCCTTGCCCACCGCTGCGTCCTCGTTGCCCTCGTTGCCGGCGTGAGCGGCAACGGCGGTCTCGTGGTCGCGACCGCCCATGCGCAAGAGTGGCACCCAATCGTCGCCGCCCCGGGCCCTCGGGAGCGCCGCCAGGAGGGGCTGATCGTCGATCCGACGGGCGACAGGCTGATCGTCGTCGGGGGTGAGAACTCAGACGGAGCGACTTGGGCACTCAATCTCTCGGGCCCTCCCGCCTGGACCACCTTGGGAGCTGCCGCGCCGGACGAAGCTGCCGGCGTCGTACGCGCGGTCTACGACTCGCAAGACCACAAGATGATCCTCCTCGTGGGTTCCATGCGGGTCTATTCCCTGGATCTGCTGAACCCCAGCCACTGGGTCGAGGTCATTGGACCGGGCGCCGGGCCGGGGCCCCGCGCCTACCCGGCGATCGCCTACGACAGCCTGAGGAACCGGCTTCTGGTGTTCGGGGGCGGGCCGGACACCGGCGTCCACGATGACGTCTGGGCGCTCAGCCTGTCGGGAACTCCAACATGGCAGCAGTTGACGCCCTCTGCGGGCCCCACCCCGCGATGGGCGGCGGTCGCTGCGTATGACGAGGCCCGCGACCAGCTCGTCGTGGCGACCGGGAACGACATCACGAACGACATCTGGGTCCTCCCCTTGGCTTCACCCACGGCCTGGACTCAGCTCCACCCGTCGGGTCCATCACCAAGTCCGCGGTACCTTGCGGCCGCCGCCTACGCGCCAAGCAATCAGAAGTTCGTCCTCTTCGGAGGCTTCACCGGCTCGGTGGCTCTGGGTGACGTCTGGAGCCTGGACCTCTCAGACCCGACCTCCTGGCAGCGCAGCACGTTCGCCGACCCGACCCCTGCGCCGGTGTGGTCCCACATGTTCACCTTTCGCCCGGCCGGAGCCGAGTTGATCACCTACGGTGGCTGGGACGGCAGCAACTACAGGTCGCAAGTCTGGGCGCTGCCCCAGGAGCCCTTGACCGGACCTCCAGCCGTGTTCGGTTTCTCGCCTCTTGGCGGCAAAGTCGGCGACGAGGTGACGGTGACCGGGGCGCGCCTCGATTCTCCGACGGAGGTGACCATCGGCGGCGTCGTAGCGTCCGTCGTCTCATCGTCATTCGGTTCGTTGCATGCGACAGTCCCGGTGGGAGCAGTCACCGGACCGATCACGGTCACGAACTCCTTCGGCACCGGCACCAGCTCCAGTGATTTCTTCGTCGGCGAACTCCCGGAAGTGGTGTCCTTTTCGCCCGACTCCGGGAAGGCTGGCCAGGAGGTGGTGATCCAAGGCAACCACCTCGCCAGCACTCAGCGCGTCGCCTTCGGTGGAACCGGCTCTGCTCAGATCGTGTCCATCACGGACAACGAGATCCACACCATCGTCGACTCACTCGGGTCATCGGGACCCGTCCAGGTGACGACCCTGGTCGGGTCCGCGTCGAGCGCCGCATCCTTCCTCGTCATCGCCGACGACCCGCGCCCTCGTCTGCTCTCGGTGCGCGACGTGCGAGGCGACCAGGGCGGCAAGGTGTTACTGCGCTGGCGGGCGAGCGATTACGACCAGCCGCGCTACCGGCAGATCACGGGGTACCGCGTGTGGCGTCGGGCGCCGCTCACGGATGCGACCAGGTCCGTGCAACCCGCCAGCACAGCGTTGCCGCAGATCGGACCGGATGTCTTCTGGGAGAGCATCGCCGACCTGCCCGCTGCGTTCCTCAAGGGGTACGCGTTCGCGGCGCCGACGCTGAGTGATTCGAGCGAGACGGGCAATCCCTCTACCGCGTACTTCGTCCAGGCGCTGACCACGAACCCGTTCGTGTTCTACAACTCGAGCCCGGACAGCGGCTACTCGGTCGACAACCTGGCACCGCCTGCGCCGTCACCGTTGACCGTGACCTACGGTCCGGCCGCGAACGCGATGCACTGGCATGCTTCGAGCGCAGCGGATCTTCGTGGGTACGAGCTCTATCGCGGCAGCTCGTCGACGTTCCTGCCGTCGGCGGCGACGTTGATCGCCACCACGGCCGAGACCAGTTTCACGGACACGCCCGGTAGCCACTACTACAAGCTCGCCGCGGTCGACGTGCATGGGAACCACAGCCGGTTCGTTGCCGTGGCGCCGGACGTCCCGGTGGGCACACTGGCGTCCTTCGTCCAATCCGATCGGACGCCGGGCCACGTGCGGTTGTCGTGGTACTCCGGCGGCAATGCGGGTATGCAGGCGCACGTGCAGCGAAGACTGGAGACCGCGGAGTGGACGACGCTGGGAACCATCACGGTCGACGGCTCGGGCTTCCTGCGGTTCGACGACACGATGGCCGAGGACGCCCTCCGCTACGCCTATCGGCTTGCGATCCTCGACGACCAGGGCGTCGAGGGCACGTTCACGAGCGAGTCCTGGATCGAACCGCTCGGGGCCGCCCGCCTGTCGCTCGCGATCGGCACCAACCCAGTTGTCGGCGGTCGCATCCCGCTGGCGCTGACGCTCCCCGGAGCGGCGCACGTGACCGTGAGCCTGTTCGATCTCGCCGGACGCGAGTTGGAGCGCCGGGACATCCAGTCCGGCGGTGACGGTCGCGTGGACGCGACGCTCGGCACGGGGACGCGGTTGCGGCCGGGGCTCTACCTGGTGCGAGCGACGAGCGGGGATGCGACCATCACGAAACGGGTCGTGGTGATCCTCTAGCGGGCGACGCCGGTCTTCCGCGGGGTGCCTAGTGCCCCGCCTTGCGGCTCGGCGTCACGCTCCAGAGCGTGCCCATCAGCGCCGCGCCGATCAGCGCGAACGGGATCGGCGCCCAATGCCACGCCTCCCAGCCCCACTGCTTGGTGAGCAGCGGCACGCCGGGCCCGACGACGAATGCCGTCAGGTACTGCATGCCGTCGAACAGGCCGGCGGCCGTGGCGGTGGCCTTCTTGCCGCCGAAGTCCATCGATGCGGCGCCGCCGATCATGCCGTGCGCGCCGTTGACGCAGAACGACAGCACGACGAGCCAGATCGACGCGAGCATCGGGCCCATGTGCAGGTGATCGGCGACGCCCGAGGCCGCGAGCGCCACCGCCATGCCGAGGAAGCCGAACACGATCACCGGCGCGCGGCGGCCGCCGAAGCGGCGGTCGGAGGAGATCCCGAACGCGAAGCCGCCGGCGATCCCCGCCAGCGCGATCCCCCAGGTGGCGACCAGGTAGGGCGCGAACGACGCGAAGCCCGAGGGATCGGCACCGTGGTACTGCTCGAAGTAGCGCGGCCACCACGAGTCGAGGTGGCTCCGGCGCACGAAGCCGATCATCATCGAGCACAGCGCGATCGTCCACGTGATGCGCGAGGCGAAGATCTTCGAGACCACGAACTTGAGGGAAGCCGGGCCGGCGCCGTCATCGGAGGCGTCGCCGGTCTCGAACTCACCCAGGCCCGCCTGGGCCGGCGAGTCGTTCACGTACGCCATGTTGATGAGGAAGAAGATCGCAACGCACGCGCCCGGGATCCAGAACGCGTACTGCCACGGCAATCCGAGGAGGATGAGCGGCACGCCCTGGAACGCGAGCAGGAGCCCCAAGCGGATCAGCACGCCGAACACGCCCGAGAACGTGCCGCGCTCGCGCACGTGGAACCAACTGGCGTTGATCTTGACGATCGAGAGCGCGCCGAACGCCTGGAAGTAGCCGTTCAGTCCCCAGGCGATCGCCATGAACGTGAGCAGCGCGCTGGGGGCGATGCCGGGCTTCAGGACCGCGGGCGTGACCAGGTGCTTCGAGGCCTTGACGCCCTCCCAGACCGCGGGCGTCACGACCGCGAGGCTCGCGAGGCCGAACAGGAAGTTCATGATCACCACGCCGACCGCGCCGAACAGGAACGCCTTCTTGCCGCCGATGCGGTCCGCGATGGGGCCGTTCAGGATCACCGAGAACGCGTAGACGATGGGCATCATCGTCTCGAACACGCCGAGCTGGGCGTTCTGCCAGCCGAGGACGTTCGCGATCTTCGGCGAGACGACGGTCCAGTTGTAGCGGGTGGTGTAGAAGAACGCGTAGAGCAGTCCGACCGCGAGCCAGTTGAGCGTGCGGCGGTTCTTGAACTCCGCGGTGAGGTTCGGGTAGACGACCGGCTGGATCGCCTGCGTGCTCATCGGCGGCCTCGATGGTGGCGGGGAATAGCTCGGCGTTCGTGCCGGCACGCCGAGGCGATGGACCCCGAGCGTGGACCTTGTCGGGTGAGCAAAGCCTGCGGCGCAGCAGCGGTCAAGACGGCAGAGGCGCTCCCGGGGCCGAGGCCGGCGCGCAGACCTCCGCGGCCACCGGTATCGCTTTGCGCCCGAGCCGCGCGCCGAACCACCTGAGTGCGCCCTTCACGCGTTCCTCGAGCGGAGCGTCGGCCATATCGCGACAGCGCTCCACGGCGATGCGGCACTCGGCCTCGCGCCAGCCCAGCTCACGCAGCCAGGGGATGACCTCGAGCTGGTGGGGCTCGAGCCGTGACGCCTCCGCGGCCTTCGCCTTC
>Ga0073909_10000809_pt1 | contig 9920 bp, 8 predicted proteins | sample Coa_R1_6_FD_66439 | JGI IMG/M metagenome (GOLD analysis project Ga0073909, IMG submission 66439) | Surface soil microbial communities from Centralia Pennsylvania, which are recovering from an underground coalmine fire. - Coalmine... | ecosystem: Environmental > Terrestrial > Soil > Unclassified ... | reverse complement strand
TCTTCGCGATCGCCATGGCCTGGGTCGAGTCCGCAAGCGTGTTCTACATCCGGGCGCTTGTCGATCGAATCGAGCCGTATCAGGCCAACCCGCTACCGATCAACGAAGCGCTGAGCAATGTCGAACTGTGGCGAGAAGCGTCTACGCTGGTGATGATTGCCGCGCTGGGGTTGCTCGCGGGACGGACGTGGCGGCGCCGGGCTGGGTATGCGGCGCTTGCGTTCGGCATCTGGGACATCTGTTATTACGTGTTCCTTCGTCTGATATCCGGCTGGCCACGGACGCTGCTCGACTGGGACGTCCTGTTCCTGCTGCCGCTTCCTTGGTGGGGGCCTGTGCTCGCTCCGGTCAGCATCGCGCTGCTGATGATCCTGTGGGGCACGCTCGCGACACAGTTGGATTATGAAGCGACGGACGCCCGCTGGCCGTGGGCGCTCAGCTCCGTCGGCGTCGCCGTCGCACTCGCCGTCTTCATGATCGACGCGTGGCGCGCGCTTCCGCATGGCCGCGACGCGGTGCTTCAGGTGCTGCCGACGACGTTTGCGTGGCCGCAGTTTTGGGTGGCGTTGTTGCTGATGGCGTCGCCGGCAATTGCCTTCCGGCGACGCTGACGTGCAGTGTTCCTTCAGAGGCCGGCAGTTCGAACGGCTTTCGGCGTGAACGTCGCGTAGCCGAAGCCGGACGGACGGAAGCCGAGGTTGTTCAATCCCACGCCGATCTGACCGAACGTATTGTCGCCCCAGCAGTAGATGTAGTTGTCCGTGCCGACACCGCAGGTGTGAAGCGCGCCGGCCGCCAGGGCACGGACGTCGGAGCCGCGCCGGCGGGGGACAAAGGGCCGGCAGGGGGAAGGCAGGGCGGATTCCGGATCGTCCGAAACCCGCCCTGTCGACGTCGCTACGGAAGGATGGTGATTACGCAGTTTCCAAACGTCAGCGTGCCAGTGTAATGAGACAAGTCGGTGTCGGCGTTTTTCTCGAATATCAGATGGACCACATCACTCGAGTTGTGCTGGATCTTTCGCTTGTTCTGATCGGCTACGAGTTGCGCCGTGGTCAAGTTTGCTGACGGCGGAGCGATGTCTGGGCTGTCGTACACCACATCGCCGTCAAACTTGATCTGCATCAGCTTGCCGTTGACCGTCGGCCATGTCAGATCGAGGGCCGTCAGAATGGCGTCCGTCGACGCGCCGTTCATTATCGTGATTTGGACTTCCTTCTTGTCCACTTTGTTCGCCGTCTCCGTGAGGTTGCACGATCCCCCGCCAGTCGAAGCGGGGCATGCCTTCGCCGGTGAGTTGTGGAGTTCGTCGGCGTTCGGCTGCACTTTCCACGACGCGTTGAAGCCGAGGCTGGCGAGCCGCGCCGCCGAGATGGTCACGAAGTACGTATCGTGGAAGTTCCAGCCGTTCACCCACGGGTTCGGCGTCAATAGCGTGTAGTTGTCGGTCGTGTTGACGGTCGCCGGCGAGTTCAGGAGGAGGTCGGTGCCGTTGGTCGCGGTCTTCGTCGCCGGCACTTGGCTGCCACCCACGAAGTAGCCGAGGTTGTTGAGATTCCTGGCCAGCGAACTGTCACCTGTGATGCCGGTGGCTCCCTGTCCATCGGCCGCGACATTGATTCCGCCGTCGCCGCCGGTCGCGCCCAATGACGCGTAGCCGGAGGCCGTACCAGTCTTCGCGCTCAAGTAGTCGATCTTGAAGTCAAGCTTGACGACTCCGTTCCCGTCGACGAGCTGGAATCCGGCGTGGTCGCTTCCGGTGAGGTCGCTGAACTTATGCCCGTGGGTTCCCCAGCCGACCGCATTCACGCCGTAACTGTTGTCGTTCGGCGCGGGGAACTGGTCGTAGATGATGTTCAAATTGCCGCTCGCGTCGAAGCTGTACGCGAACGAGCCAGCCGGGCATGGGAGCGGCGGCGGGTTGCAGTAGCTGGACGGATCGCTCGCACTCGCCCCCGGAATCGTGACCGTTCCGAGGTTGGTGTACGCGGTCCGCGGGGGCTGCGTCCCTCCCGCCGTGCAGACATTCGCAGCCGTGTGGACGCCGGCCGGTGGCGGCGCCGTGAGATCGAGCGCCGCACCCGTGGCCGTATAGAGCCACACTTCACCCGGATCGAGGATCGCATCAGCGTTGCCGGTCAGTACAGAGCTGAACACCGGCGTCACGCCGGTAGTGTTATCGGTCACCGACACCTGAGCCTTGGGCACCGAGGTAGTGCCTGTGTTGGTCACCTTGTAGGTCCAGGTCACCGTGCCGCCCTGCGGCACGTTCGGTACGTCGCCGCCATTTGGATCGTTCGCATCCTGCCCGTTGGTGTACTTGACGATCGTCACTCGGGGAGTCGCGGGCGGATTGCAATAACTCGACGGATCGGTCGCGCTCGCGCCGGGGATGCTGGCGGTCCCGACGTTCGTGTACGCCGTCCGCGGCGGCTGGGTCCCGCCTGCCGTGCAGGAATTCGCGATGGTGTGGACGCCGGCCGGTGGCGCGAGCGTCAAATCGATGGCCGTCCCCGTCGCGGTGTACAGCCACACCTCGCCCGGGTCGAAAATGGTGTCACCGTTCCCGCTGGTTTCTGAGGCGAACGTCGGCGTCACGCCGGTCGTGTTGTCGGTCACCGACACTTGGGCCCGCGGCACCGAAGTCTGGCCCGTGTTGGTCACGACATACGTCCAGGTCACCACGCCACCCGGCGCGATGTTCGGCACTCCCGCGGCATTCGGATCATTAGCGTCCGCCCCATTGGTGGACTTGACGATCGTGAGTCCCGGCGTCGCGGCCGGCACAAACGTGATGTGCTCCCACGACTCCGGGCCCGCTACGCTGATGTCCGCGATGTCGAAGCTGCTTCCGTTCCAGGAGGCGACGAATAGAAGTGCCGGATGCTCCTGCGCGAAGAGCACCTTGCCGACAAGGCCGGCACTGGCCCAGTCCGACGCGGGGGTGGTCCAGATTCTTCCGTTTGGGTAATCCACGCCATAAAAATCGGCGTTGGGCGGAATCACCCAGATGTCTTCGATGGCTACGCCGACGTTCCTGACGACACGGGTCTTCGTCACTGGATCGATCTCGTCGATCTCGTTCGTCTCTTCCTTGCCGACGAGAATCTTGCCGGCCCACGGCCCGTACGCCGGGTCGTTTGGAATAACAGCAATGCCTTCCCCGTGGCCGCCGTCGGGGAGATCGATGACCTTCTGAGCGATCCCTGACACGTCGACCTTCCAGACCGTATATCCGCCGCCTTCGAGCGAGGTCGGGTTCGACGCGAGGACCAGAAGCGCCCCGTTCAAGCCTGGCACGCCGTACCGATCGAACGTCATCCCTCCCCGCTTCAATTTGGCCTCGCCCGGTAACGTGGCGAACGTCGCATTGATCTGCGTGCCGTTCGCGTCGAACTGTGCGATGTGCGTCAGATCGACAAAGCCTTTCGCCGAGAACACGTCGCCCTCGACCCAGCCGCCGGGCTGACCCGGCCGCACCGTGGCAAAGTAGATTTCGTTCTGCCAGCCAGACTGCGTCCCCCACTGGACGTGGGCGCCTGTGCCGCGGTCGACCGTTTCGAAGTTGTGGGGGAGCCCGGTGTCGTAGTACGTGGAAATGAGGAGACGGTTGGACGTCGAGATCCAGTCGATCCCGACCGGGCCCGGATAGTCACTCTGCGGAAGCGACGACAGCGTGATGACGCTCGACGCGCGTAGCGCCGCGAGACCTACGAGTATCCCGGTGACGCACGCGACAGCCAGCGGCGCCGCCCATCGACGATTCTTCATGCGAACCTCCTCAAGACGTTGCTGCAGTCGCCGGTATGCCATAGTGGTATTGCAGCGGACAGACGCGGTAAGCAGTTCCGGTACCCGCGCACGTTGTGGTATTTAGGCCGAAAAACGAGATGCGTCGGGGAGCGTTGCTGCCGCAGGGCGGACAAAAGGTCGTTCGCGACGCGCTTTCAGAGAATTCTGTGCAAGCGGTGCAGCGCCGTTACAGGGCGTTCCTCGCGCAGTCATCCGCAGCAACGCCGTCGATCCAGCGTTGGGAATTCGTCGGTCACCTTTACTGCTTCGCAGCTACAGTGACCAACCCTCGCCTCGAATGCTGAGCGAAGGTTGCAAGCGAGCGCTGGAAGGAAGTCGCGAGGTGATTTTGCGATCGCAGGTGGTCGAGCGACCGAGAGCGCGCACGAAGTGTCCACAACCTTCGGGGTTGGCTTGCCAACCGAAGCTCACGCAGGACGGATGCGTGAGCGAAGGTTGGGCTTGCCAATCGAAGCTCAGAGAACAGGCGGCAGGCCCACCTTCGCTGCTTCGCAGCTACGGTGGGCAATCTTCGCCTGGGATTCTGAGCGAAGGTTGGAGGCGCCGCCCGGATTTGAACCGGGGGTGGAGGTTTTGCAGACCTCTGCCTTACCTCTTGGCGACGGCGCCCTTAAACGACTCGCCCTCCTTCGCTCGCGCACGATTCACCAGCGAGCTTCGGAGGGCATAGCGGCTGGCCGCCCCTGCGATTGTCGCGAGGGCTTGCTAACCGAAGCTCACGCACTGGATCGCAAGCGTGAGCGAAGATTGGAGCGGGAAACGGGATTCGAACCCGCGACTTCGACCTTGGCAAGGTCGCACTCTACCACTGAGTTATTCCCGCCCGGCGAACCCCTAAATTACCACGAACGGACAGTCCGGCTAAAGCCGGACTCTACACGCGAACCTTGCGCAGAACGTCAGTCGCCTCTTCGGGTGCCGTCGGATTGATGTAGAACCCGCTCCCCCACTCGAAGCCCGCGACGCGCGAGATGCGCGGCATGATCTCGACGTGCCAATGGAAAAACGGTCCGGCGTCCTCGTGCAGCGGCGTGCTGTGAATGATGAGGTTGTACGGCGGCTTCTCGAGGGTCTGATCGAGCCGCGCGACGAGCGACTTCAGCATCGCCGCCAGGCTCTCGACGATGTGCCGCGGCGCGTCCTCGTAGCGCGACGCGTGCACGCGCGGCAGCAGCCATGTTTCGAACGGCACCCTCGACGCGTACGGCGCCAGCGCGACGACGTCCGCGTTGGCGTCGATGACTCGGCGGCCCGCGCTCATCTCCTGATGCACGATGTCGCAGAAAACGCAGCGTTCCTTGTCGGCAAAATGGCGCTTCGCGCCGTCGAGCTCCTCGCGCACGAAGCTTGGCACAATCGGCAGCGCGATCAGCTGGCTGTGTCCGTGCTCCAGCGTCGCCCCCGCCGCGGCGCCGTGGTTCTTGAACAGCAGGATGTAGCGGAAGCGAATGTCGTTCTTCAGATCGTGCACGCGATCGCGGAACGCCCAGAGCACCCGCACGATCTCCTGCTCCGTCATCGTCGCAAACGTCTTGTCGTGATCGGCGTGCTCGATGACCACTTCGTGCGCGCCGATGCCGGTCATGTGATCGAACATTCCCTCGCCGTGCCGGTCGAGCGTGCCCTCCACGCGCAGCGCGGGAAACCGATTCGGCACGACACGTAAATCCCACCCCGGCGCGTTCGCTCCAGTGCCGTTCTGCCGGTACGAGAGCACCTCCGGCGGCGTCATCCCTTCGTGGCCCGGACAGAACGGACAGTGCTCGCGGCCGATGACCGTGGCCCGAGCCAGGACGAAGTCGTTGGGACGCTTCTGCCGCTCGGTCGAAATGACGACCCAACGCCCCGTGATGGGATCTTTTCTGAGCTCAGGCATCGAACGCGTTCTGAATCACCTGGATGTCGGGCGCCCTGTCATCACTGCCGTCAATATCGTCGAAATGAATCGACACGACGTCGAAACGACACGCGCATTCAGGAAGCCGATGTCGCACCAAATACTCGCTCGCCAGCCGCGCCAGCCGCAGCTGCTTCAACGGCGTCACCGCTTCGGCCGCGTCGCCGAAGCGCCGTCCCGCCCTCGCCTTCACCTCGACGAACACCAGCGTCGCGCCGTCGCGCGCGACGATGTCCAATTCTCCACTACGAACGCGGAATCGCCTGGCGACAATTGCGTACCCGCGGCGTTCCAGCTCGCGGCAGGCCAGATCTTCGCCGCGTTTGCCGAGCGCCTGTCGTGCCTCTGTCATGCCCGGCCGAGGTAGCAAATGCCGGGCCGACGACGCTAAAGAGTCGGCCTACTTCTTTTTCCACTTCGTCCCGCTCGGCGTGTCCTCCAGCAGGATTCCCTGCGCCGCGAGGTCGTTGCGGATCGTGTCGGCGGCCGCGAAGTCGCGCCGACGCTTCGCCGCGTGGCGCTCCTCGATCGCCTTCTCGATCTCCGCCACCGGCAACGGCGGTTGCGCGTCTTCGGCGCGGCGCAGGCTCAACACGCCGAGGACGCGATCGAACTCGTCGAACGCCGCCCGCACGACCGGCACGTCGTCTTTGCCGAGCTCGCCGGCGTCGATCGCCGAATTCATCGTCGTCACCAGCTCGAAGATCGCGCCGAGCGCACCCGCCGTATTCAAATCGGCCCGCAGCGCTTTCGCAAACGCCTCGCGCTGCTCCGCAATCCTTGCCCCGACGCCGTCGTGCGATCCCGGCGTCTTCACGTCGTCGAGCCGGGACAGCAGCGCCATGATGCGATGCAGCGCCTTCTCCGCCGCCTGCAGACTCTCCCACGTGAAATTCAGCTGCTTGCGGTAGTGCGATGACAGCAGCAGGTAGCGCAGCGCCGACGCGCGATGGCCCTTCGCAATGACATCGGGAACCGTGTACGTGTTGCCGAGCGACTTCGACATCTTCTCGTCGTCGACGAGCAGGTATTCGACGTGGAACCAGAAACGCGAGAACGGCTTCTTCGTCGCGCATTCGCTCTGCGCGATCTCGTTCTCGTGGTGCGGAAAGATCAAATCGATGCCGCCGGCGTGGATGTCGATCGGCGGCTCGCCGAGCAGACGCAGCGCCATCGCCGAGCACTCGAGGTGCCAGCCTGGACGGCCGGGCGGATCGACCTCGGTCCACGTCGGCTCGTCCGGCTTGGTGGCTTTCCAGAGTGCAAAATCCCTCGGGTTGTCTTTTGTGTAATTGTCGCTGTCGACGCGCGCGCCGTCTTTCATGCCTTCGTGGTCGAGGTGCGCGAGCTTGCCGTAGTCGGGCATCGAGGCGATGCGGAAGTAGATCGATCCGTCGCGCGTGTAGGTGTGGCCGTTCTTCGTCAGCGCCGCGACCAGGTCGGCCATGGCGCGGATGTTGGCCGGATCGGTCGCGCGCGGCTGCTCTTCGATCGTCTCGAGCCCGAGCGCCGCCCAGTCTTCGTGAAATGCACGGATGAATCGATCCGTGTAGGCCCGCAGCTCCATTCCGGCGCTCTGCGCGCCGGAAATCACGCGATCGTCGACGTCCGTGAAGTTCATGACCTGCCGCACCGTGTGGCCCAGCAGGTATCTCAACGTGCGCCGCAGCACGTCGATGCACACGAAGGTGCGGAAGTTGCCGATGTGGCCGCGCGCGTACACCGTGAGCCCGCAGGCGTACATGCGCACGGTATTGCCGGACGCGGGCGCAAAGGTCTCTTCAGTTCGCGTGAGGGTGTTGTAGAGACGCAACGGTCCTCTATCTTATGGGAACCTGGCAGGAGATTCGCCAGTCGCCGCCGCCCTGCGTGAGCACGATGTCCATGGTCCCATCATGCGCGACGAAACGAACCGTCCAGGCGCCCGGCGGCGCGGCGCGATGCGCGGCGAGCAGCTGTTCCAGCAGATGATCCGCGGCGTCGCCGGCCACGCCGACCTGCCATAGCACGCTTCGAAAGACGTCGACGAACAGCGCGTTGCCGACCGTGGCGGCGTCCTCTCCGAACGCACCGCCGGAGAGCGTGATGCCGAAGTGGAATTCTGGCGCGGACACGAAGGGCGATTCTACAGCGAAAGACGATCGAACAACACGCGCGCGCGTGTGCAGTCGGCGGCGATCTGAGATTTCAGTCCGTCGAGCGAGTCGAACGCCCGCTCGTCGCGCAGGCGCTGGACGAACGCCAGCCGGACTTTCATGCCGTACAAGTCCCGATCGAAGTCGAAGATGTGCGTTTCGATCGTCATCTTGCCGGAGGTGTCGACCGTCGGCCGCGTGCCGATATTCGTGATGGACGGCCGGACGATGCCGTCGATGATGGCGGTGGTCGCATAGACGCCGTACGGCGGGACGAGCTCGTTGTCGGTGCACAGGTTCGCCGTCGGGAATCCGATCGTGCGTCCGCGTTGATCGCCGTGGACGACCATGCCGTCGATGAAGTACGGATGACCGAGCAGGGCGCTCGCTTCGTCGACGCGCGCTTCGCTGACGAGCCGGCGCACACGCGTGCTGCTGACGACGAAGTCTTTGTAGCGGACCGGATCGATCTTTTCCGCTTTGAAGCCGTAGCGGGCGCCGAGCGACCGCAGCAGCGAGAAGTTGCCGGAGCGATCGTGGCCGAACAGAAAGTTCGCGCCGACCCACACCTCCGACACGCGCAGCCAGTCGACGAGCACCGTGCGCACGAACGTCTCCGGGTCCCACTGCGACAGCTCGCGCGTGAAGCGCACGATGGCCGCGCCCTGGACGCCTGCCTCTTCCAGCGCCTCGAGTTTCTGCGCCTTGGTCATGATGAGCGGCGGGGCCTTGTCCGGACGGACGACCCGGGGCGGGTGCGGATCGAAGGTCATCACCACGGACGCGGCGCCGCGTTCGCCGGCGACCCGGCGCAGGCGTTCGAGAATCTTGCGGTGACCGCGGTGCACGCCGTCGAAGTTGCCCAGCGCCAGCACCGGATGCGTCCACTTCGGCGGCCGCGCATCCTCAGGAAAATGAATGACGTCCACGTTACAGGTCTATGACCTGACCATCATAGGCCAACTGCACACCGGGCGGCAGGTTCGCGCACGTCTCCGCATGGCCGAGATCGTGGGTGATGTGCGTGCAGTACGCGCGCGTGGCGCCGAGCCGCGACGCCACGGCGACGGCCTCGTCGAGGCTGAAATGCGTCGAGTGCGGACGCCGGCGCAGCGCGTCGATGATGATCGTGCTCACGCCGTCGAGCAGCTGCCACGACGCATCGGGAATCTTGTTGCAGTCCGTCAGGTAGGCGAACGATCCGATGCGGAACCCGAGCACTGGGAGAATGCCGTGCAGCAGCGGCACCGGGACCACCTCCGCGCATCCCAGCGTAAACGGCCCGCCGATGACCGACGTGCGCACCTGCGGCACGCCGCCGCCCTGCTGCTTCGGGCCCGTGAAGACATACGAAAACATGCGGCGCACGTCGGCCAGCGTCTCCGCGTCGCCGTAACAGTTCATCGGCGCCTGCTGCAACTGGTTGAAGCGGCGGATGTCGTCGAAGCCGCAGATGTGATCGGCATGCGCGTGCGTGAACAGGATCGCGTCGACCTTCCGCACGTCGTTCGCCAGACACTGCTGGCGAAGATCAGGCGTCGTGTCGACGAGGACGTATCTCGTGGCTCGTGGCTCGGCGTTCGTGGCTCGAGGCTCGAGATCGATCAGAATCGAAGGACGGGTGCGCTTGTCACGGGGATCAGCCGACTGGCAGACGGCGCAATCGCACGCGATGAACGGCACGCCCTGCGACGTGCCGCTCCCGAGCACGGTCACTTTCACGGGATGATGATCCGGGGACTTTCCGAACCTTTCGAACCTTCCGAGCCCCCCGACCCTTGCGAACCACTCACCTCGATGAAGCGCATCCGAAGTTCGTACAGGACCTGCTCGAGCACTTGTCGCTCTTCGGCCGAGAGGTTCCCCTTGGTTTTTTCCTCGAGCAGCCCGAGGATCTCGATCATCTGCGAGGCGCCTTCGAGGTTGGGCTCAGTAGGTTGTTGGGTCGCCGGATCGACGAGGTCGCCGAGATGGATCGCGGCCGTGCTCGCCAGCGAAATCACGAATGCAATAAACGAGAGTTGTTCTGGCATGGATGTGCCCACTCAACAGAGATAGTGCCGTCGCGCAAACCG
>Ga0073909_10000808_pt1 | contig 9922 bp, 5 predicted proteins | sample Coa_R1_6_FD_66439 | JGI IMG/M metagenome (GOLD analysis project Ga0073909, IMG submission 66439) | Surface soil microbial communities from Centralia Pennsylvania, which are recovering from an underground coalmine fire. - Coalmine... | ecosystem: Environmental > Terrestrial > Soil > Unclassified ... | reverse complement strand
CTTCGGGCTGCTCGAGCGGCGTTTCGCGTACCGCAGGGACCGAATACGCGATGCCGCCAAATCGCTCGACCATCGATGCGATCTCGGCGCTCATGCGCGCTTCGAGCAGCGCAACGCGTTTGCCGGTGAGCGAGGCCATCGCCTCGATTCTATTACGCCATGTCTCGCGTCGTCCCGACGGCGGGACTGCGATAGCCGAACACACCGGCCTGCTTGATGGCTCGTTCTGTCCACCGCGTCGTCCAGCGCATGCCGAGTTCGAGCAGCACGATCGTCCCCCCTGCGAACACAACGGCCACCAGCATCAAACCCGCGCCGTACGTTCCTGTGGCGTCCCGCACGGCACCGAGCATCGAGGGCAGAAAGAATCCGCCGAGCCCACCGGCGGCGCCGACCACGCCAGTGATGATCCCCATTCGGCCGGCGAATCGCTGCGGAACGAGTTGAAACACGGCGCCGTTGCCCATACCGAGACACCCGACTGCGACAAAGAGCATCGGAACTGCCAGCGCAAGCGGCGGCAGTGTCGATACGAGAGCGAGGCAGATCGCGACGGCGCCCAGCAGCAACAGCAACAATCGGTATCCGCCGATCCGATCCGAAAGCCAGCCGCCAAGCGGGCGCATCAAGCTGCCCGACACCACGACCGCCGTCGTGAAGTCGCCGGCGCTCACCCGCGACACGTGATACTGCTCGTGGAAGAACGTGGTCAGAAAGCTCGTGAAGCCGACGAATCCGCCAAAGGTCAGGCTGTACAACAGAGAAAACCAAAGCGTGTCGGGCTCGCGGAGAATCTCCACGTAGTCGGCCCATCCGAGCTTTTTGGCCTTCGTTGGGCTCTCTTTGGCGAGCAACGCGAAGACGATCGTCACGCACGCAACCGGAATGAGCGCGAGGCCAAAGGTGGCGGCCCAACCAAGCCGCTCCGCCAGACGCGGCGCAAACAAAGTCGCCATGAGCGAACCGGAGTTGCCCGCGCCGACGATGCCCATCGCGAGACCTTGGTACTCGGCTGGATACCAGCGGCTCGCGAGCGGCAGAGCCACAGCGAAGCTCGCGCCTGCGATGCCGAGGAAGAAGCCGAGCACGAACAGATGCCAGGGAGCGCTGGCCATCGTCCAGCCGATGAGAAGCGCGGCCACAGTCAACGCCAGCCCGAGCAGCCCCGCCCGCCTGCCGCCGATGCGATCGGCCAGCACTCCGAGAACCGGACGGAAGAGCGATCCGCCAAGCAACGGCACGGCGACGAGCAGCCCCTGCGCCGTGGCGCTCAAACCGAACTGCTCGCGGAGAAACGGCGCGAGCGGGCCGAGAATCACCCAGACCATGAAGCTGACATCGAAGTAGAGCAAGGCCGAAATCAGCGTTGGCGTATGGCCCGACTTGAGAAACGTCGTCTTGTGCATCACGCCTCAATGGAGATGACGCCGTCTTCCACGCGCGTCGCGTACGTCTTCACACAGTCGTGTCGATCGGCGGGCCGTGCGACCGCGCCGGTTTCGAGGTTGACCTTCCACGCGTGCAGCGGACACACGACCGCATCGCCCGCGACGATGCCGTCGCACAGTGGACCGCTTTGATGAGGACACTCGTTGTCGACGGCGAGAAACCGATCGCCCAGATTGAAGATGGCGATCTGCCGGCCGCCAATCAGCGCCGCGCGGCCTTCGCGTGGTGGGATGCTGTCGCACGTCGCAATGCGAATCCAATTCATGACAGCACGCTCTCGATGGGACGAAGGGGAATGAACTGAGTCGGATTGACCGGCGCCTGTCCCTCGAGCCACGCGTCGCGAGAGGCAGCCTTCGACTTGCGAAGCCGCTCGAGCAGCGCCTGCCTTGCCGCCTCAGGCGCGTAGACCGTTTCCTTGCGGACCTTGTCGATGCCGACGCGCTCGACGAAGTCGTACGTGCGTTCGAGGTAGTTCGCCTGCTCGCGGTAATACTGGAAGAACAGCTCGGCGGCCTCCAAGGCTTGTTCTGTCGTTTCGACGGTGACGAGCAGGTCGGCTTTGCGAACGGACTTCCCAGCCGCGCCGCCGACAACCACCTGCCAGCCGCCTTCCTGCCCGACCAGGCCGATGTCTTTCACCGTCGCCTCGGCGCAGTTGCGCGGACAGCCGACGGCCGCCATCTTCACCTTGTGCGGCGTGAAGAGCTGCTCGAAGCGCCGCTCCATTTCGATGCCGGCGCTCGTCGAATCCTGGGTGCCGAAGCGGCAGAAGTCCGTGCCGACGCACGTCTTCACCATGCGCACGCCCTTCGTATAGGCCTGGCCTGACGGCATCCCGAGGTCCGCCCACACTTTGGGTAAGTCCTCTTTCTTGATCCCGAGCAGATCGATGCGCTGGCTGCCGGTGATCTTCACCATCGGGACGTTGTATTTCTCGGCGACATCGGCAATACGCCGCAGCTCCGCCGGAGACGTCACACCGCCGCGGATGCGAGGCACTACGGAGAAGGTGCCGTCCCTCTGGATGTTGGCGTGGACGCGATCGTTGATGAATCGCGCGGACCGATCCTCGTCGTGATCGCCGCACCAGATCATGTCGAGCATGTAGCTCAAGGCCGGCTTGCAGACCTCGCAGCCCTTGCCGTTGCCGTAAATATCCAGCACGTCCTGAACCGATTTCAGCCGCTGGCCGCGCAGGATCTCGCGCAGGTTGTCCTGCGAAAACGGCACGCAGCTACACAGCACCTTCTTGCCTTCCTCTTCGAAGTCCGGCGCGACCGCGCGCAGGACGTTCTGACAAAGCGCGGTGCAGCTGCCGCAGCCTGTGCTCGCGCGCGTTGCCTCCTTTAGCTGCGACAGAGTGCAGACGCCTCGCTCATGGATCGCCTGAATGATCGCGCCCTTGGTCACCCCGACGCAGCCGCACACGGTCGCGCTGTCCGCCATCTCGGCGATGTCGAGCCCCGCATCCGAGGCCGGCGCTGGAAAGAGCAGATGAGCGCGCCTCTCGCTGAGATCGGCGCCGCTTCGCAGCCAGTCCATGTAGCGATGGCTGTCCGACGTGTCGCCGACGAGAATTGCTCCGACGAGCTTGTTGTCGCGAATCGTGAGTTTCTTGTAGACGCCGAGCGCGCGATCTTCGAAGCGAACCGGATCGGCGTGCTGCTCGCTCCAGTCGCCGGCCGAAAACACATCGACGCCCATGATTTTCAGTTTCGTCGCGAGCAGCGTGCCCGTGTACTGGGGACCCCGGTTGCCAGTCATGGTCGCCGCGAGCACCTTGCCCTGCTCCAGCAGCGGCGCGACCAGGCCGTAACAAACCCCTCGATGCTCGACGCATTCGCCGACCGCGAAGATGTCCGGATCGGACGTCTCCATGTGGTCGTTGACGACGATGCCGCGGTTGACGTGAAGGGCGGCCTTGTAGGCGAGTTCGACGTTCGGACGAATTCCGGCGGCGACCACGACGAGATCGGACTCGAGAATCTCGCGGTCCTCGAGCGCCACGCCTTCCGCTCGTTCGTCGCCGACGACGGCCGTCGTCGATCGCCGCAGCAGCACGCGGACGCCGAGATCTTCCATCTTGCCGGTGAGATAGTTGCCGCCGTCAGGATCGAGCTGCCGCTCCATCAGCGTCGACATCAGGTGCACGACCGTCACGTCGCAGCCCTGCACCTGCAGCCCGCGAGCGGCCTCGAGGCCGAGAAGACCACCGCCGATCACGACCGCCTTCACCCCGGGCTTGGCTCGCTCCAGCAGCTCGCGCGTGTCGTCGAGCGTTCGAAACGCAAAGACGTTCTCTTTGTCGAGGCCCTGAATCGGCGGCTTGAAGGCCGAGCTGCCGGTCGCCAGCAGCAACGTGTCGTACGGCGTGATGCTCCCGTCGTCGCCGGTGACGGTCTTCTCTTCGGAATTCACGTCGACGACGCGCACACCGAGCCGGAGCTGAATGCCGTTGCGGAGATACCACTCGAGCGGGTTCAGCGTGATTTCATCCGCCGACCGTTCGCCCGCCAACACCGACGACAGCAGAATGCGGTTGTAGTTGACGTGCGTCTCGTCGCCAAAGATCGTGATCTCGAACTGCGGGTCGTACTTCAGGATCTGCTCGACACACGCCACCCCCGCCATGCCGTTGCCGACGACAACCAGTCGCTTCATCGAGATCGCTCCACACGCACCGCGCATTGTTTGTAGTTGGGTTCCCGCGAAATCGGATCGAAGGCGCTCTGCGTGGCCTGGTTGGCGTTTGCCTCGGACCAATGAAACGGCACGAACACCTGTCCAGCGCCGACGGTTTCGGTCAGTCGCAGATCGAGATTTCTGATGGTGCCCCGGCGCGAGACGACGTCTACGCGCTCCGTCGGTTTCAGGCCGAGCGCCCGCCCGTCGCGTGGATTCATTTCGAGCCAGGGCCTCGGCGACAGCCACTCGAGAATTGCGACACGCCCCGTTTTCGTCCGAGTGTGCCAGTGCTCGACGGTCCGCCCCGTATTCAGGACGAGAGGAAACTCGCGATTCGGCGGCTCAGGAAACGCTTCCCACTTCGTCGGCACCAGTCGCGCCTTTCCGTCCTCGGTCTGAAACTGTCCATCCGTATAGAGTCGGCGGACCACATTCGGCTCAGCGTCGCCGGCGCGATACGGCCACTGAATGCCGCCGCTTGCTTCGACAGCCTCGTACGTCATGCCCGAGTAGTCGCAGAGTCGGCCTGCGGAGACGTGCTTCCATTCTTCAAACGCGTCTTGCGGCGTCGTCCATTGAGGGAACAACTCGTCGCGACAGCCGAGCGCCGACGCAAGGTCGAGGAAGATGTCGAAATCGGTGCGGGCTTCTCCTGGCGGCTCGACCGCGCGATTCACCTTGCTGACGCGCCGTTCGGAATTGGTGTAGGTGCCTTCCTTCTCGCCCCAAATCGCCGCAGGCAGCACGAGGTCGGCGAATTCGCTTGTCGGAGTCGGATGGAATCCGTCCTGAACGACGAGGAATTCGACCGTTTCCAAGGCCTGCGTCAGCACGCCGAGATTTGGAAACGACACGATGGGATTTGTCGCGATGATCCAGAGCGCGCGGATCTTCTTCTCGAGCGCCGCCTCGATGATGTCCGGATAGGCGAGGCCGCGAGCGGTTGGGATTCGCTCGACCGGAATGTTCCAGAGTTTCGCAAGCGCTTCCCTGTCGGCGTCGTTCTCGAACCTTCGATAGCCGGGCATCGACGACGCGAAGCCGGCTTCGCGCGTGCCCATCGCGTTGCACTGACCAGTAATCGAGAACGGCGCGGCTCCAGCCCGCCCGAGGTTTCCTGTGATGAGCGCGAGGTTGTTGATCGCGTTGACCGTTTCGGTTCCTTTCGAGCTGTGATTGACGCCCATCGTCCAGCCAATAAACGCCGCTCGCGCGTTGCCGTACAGCGATGCGATTCGATAGATCAGCTCGACCGGCAGACCGGTGATTTCGGAGACGCTGTCAGGGCGGTACTCGCGCACCGATTCGTAGAGGGCCTCGAAGCCGTCGGTGTGCGTGTCGATGTATTCGTGATCGATGAGATCGCTCTCGATGAGGATGTGAATGATCCCGTTGAGAAGTGCAAGATCCGAGCGTGGCTTTAACGGCACGTGAACGTCCGCAAGCATCGCGGTTTTCGTGACTCGCGGATCCACGACGATAAGCGTCTTCTGGCGATTCGCCTCGAGCCGCTGCCACAGAATCGGATGGTTGTCGGCGATGTTCGCGCCTATCAGCAGGATGACGTCCGCACGCTCGAGATCCTCGTACGCTCCGGGCGGCCCGTCGCTGCCGAACGACCGCTTGTAGCCCGACACCGCCGTCGCCATGCAGAGCGTCGTGTTGCCGTCGTAGTTGCGTGTGCCGAGCCCGAGCTGCGCGAGCTTTCCAAGCGCGTAGAACTCCTCGGTCACGAGTTGTCCGGTGCTGATGATTCCAACGGCGTCGTTGCCGTGGCGGCGCTGGATATCTCGAAACCGCGTGGCCATCGTTTCGACGGCATCAGGCCAGCCGACGCGTTGCAGCCGTGATTGACGTGTCCTCCGCAGCAACGGGTATTTCGCCCGTGACGCGACATGAATGGTCTCGTGCTCGGAGAGACCCTTTGGACAGAGGGCTCCGGCGTTGACGGGATGATCGGGATTGCCGCGAACACTGACCGCGCGTCCGTCTTTGACGCCGATGAACATCCCACAGCCGACCGAGCAGTAGCCGCACGTCGTCGGCACCCACCGATCTGGAATTCGCTTCGCGGACGTGTACCCGGCGACCGGATCGATGGCGTACGCGTACCGGTCCGACAGGATGTCGAGACCAAGGGCGCGTTTGAAACTGAAGCCGCTCACGCGGCCTCGTTTCCGAGGTACGGCGCAGCGAGATGCTTGGGGACGGCGCTCACGAAGAACAGATAACGGCCGATCATCTCGCTCGCGAGCGCGAGCGCAAAGGCGATCCAAAGAGCGACTGGATGCGATGTGAACAACGGGAGCGCCATTGCTCCGACCGCGAGCAAGACGCCTCGGGCGATGAGATGAGGCCGAAATGTCGTCGCGAGAAGCTTCGATGACGCTCTCAGCTCGGTCGTGTCGCCGCCGCTCAGGTTGAAGAACTTCGTCGCGAGGACGACGAATTGCGCTCCGGCGATGGAGGCTGACGCGACGGCCAGCGCGCGCGCAGAGCCCGCGCCCACTGCCGCCGCGAAGAGTGGACCCAGCGTCAGCGCCGTCAAGTTGAATTGCACGAGCGTCAACGGCGTATTCCACGCGGGACGCGAGGGGACCCGGTAAATGCATGCGCTGGCCGTGACGCCGCCGAAGCCAAGCGCCACCGTGAGCGCTCCGAGCGCGACGCCGCCCGGCCATCGAACCCAGATGGCCGCGGCATAGAAGCACGCCACGAGCGAAAACGCAGAGAACAGCAGCACCTCGCGGCTCAGCCACGAACGACGCCACATCTTCAGCGCCCGGTACGCATAAATCGGCCGACCGAGATGCAGCGTCGACGCGCCAAGCGCCAGCGTCGCGACAAGAAGCGACGTTATCGCCGCGATCCGCAGCTGCATGAATGCGCCGGCGAGCTGTAGGAACCAGCTCGTCGCAAACGCGCCGACCGAGAGCTGGGTGAACACCAGCATGACGACGAGCGGCCAATGCGGTTCGCCGGGCTGCACGTGCACGAGATCGACCGGTTTCGCGTTCGGCGGCAGATTCGCGGGCAGCGTGATGCGCGTCGTCGACACGCCTTGATCGCCCGACGGCAATCCGGTCTGTGTCGTCGCGGTCGACGCGGCTTCGCGCCACGATTTGATGTTCACGATTTCAATTTGAATGGCGCCGCTCGGGCACGCAGACACACAGGCCGGCGACTGTCCGAGGCCGAGGCGGCTGTGGCACATGTCGCACTTGCCGACGACACCGCGCTCCGGGTTGTACTGCGGCACGCCGTAGGAGCAGTTCCACGTGCAGTACTGACAGCCGATGCACGCATCGGCGCTATGAAGCACGATACCGGTCGAGAGATCTTTCTTATAAGCGTCGACAGGGCAGCCCTGTAGACAAGTCGGCTCCAGGCAGTGATGACATCCAACGGACATGTACGAGCGCTCGGCGCGCGGATACCAACCACCTTCGATTTCGCTGACGCGTCGCCAATTGATGGCTGCGGGGTTTCCGTTCTGTTCGTTGCAGGCGACGACGCAGCACTTGCAGCCGATGCATTTGCCCATGTCGACGTGAAAGCGATACTGCTCGCCCGGGCCCGGCGCGCGCGACGGCATGCGCGGCGTCGGCGTGACCGAGGCCGGCGGCGTCGCTGTTCGCGGCGTCAACATGAACGTGACGCCGTCTTCGGAGACTCTCGTCAGCAGAGGCAGAGACATGGATGACTGGTGGACATCGAGCAAGAGCGACACCAAGACGTGGAACGGACGAGTCGAACGATCCGGGCAGCGGGCCGCGTCTTACGTCCTGTCAGGCGAAAGTTTCTCTCGACACGTTTGTCGCTTGAAATCCTGGCGGCACAAATTTGTCGCGGTTCCTACATCTGTAATCGCTCTATTCGCGTCGCGCAGACTTTGAACTCGGGCATCTTGCTCGTTGGATCGAGTGCCGCGTTCGTCAGGTTGTTCGCCGATTGCTCGCCGCCCCAATGAAACGGCACGAACACCGTGTCCTCGCGAATCGTGGTCGTCGTTTTGACCGTGAAGATCGCCGTGCCTCGACGGGTCTTCAGAGCAACGCGATCGCCGGCGGCCACACCGATTGCCGATGCCGTTGCTGGATGAATCTCCGCCATCGGGAAGGCCGCCAGTTCCTGCAGGGCGTGCGTTCGCCGCGTCTGCGTCCCCGATTGATACTGCGCGAGCACACGTCCAGTCGTGAGATACAGCGGATACTCGTCGGTCGTCTCTTCGGCGATCGAGCGATGAGAGACGGCGTGAAAGTGTGCGCGCCCGTTGTCGGTTGGAAAGCTGTCGGCGAACAATCGCGGGGTCCCGGGATGATCCGTTGAGGGACACGGCCAGTACAAGGCGTCGTTCGATGCGATTCGTTCATAGCTGATGCCGGAATAGTCCGCGATTCCTCCGCGCGTCGCCCGTCGCAGCTCGTCGAAAATCGCTTCGGTATTCGGGTACGTGAACTGCCGGCGGTGTCCGAGCCTGCTGCCGAGATCGCACAAGATGTCGATGTCGGTTCGCGCGCCGTCGGGTGGTTCGATGGCACGGCGCCGCATCAACACGCGTCCCTCGAGATTCGTCAGCGTGCCCTCCTCCTCCGCCCACTGCGCGGACGGAAGGACGACGTGTGCGAACTCCGCGGTTTCTGAGAGAAAAAAGTCGGCGACGACGAGGAAGTCGAGCGAATTGAGCCGTTCGCGAACTACCTGTGCGTTCGGCGCTGAAACGGCGACGTTCGATCCCATCACGAGCATTGCCCGGACGCCGCGGGCTCGTCCGATCGAATTCAGGAGCTCGACGGCAGACTTGCCGACGCCGGGAATCGCCGACGCGGGCATACCCCACACGTCGGCCATGTGCGTGCGGGCCAACTCGTCGTCGATCCGTCGGTAGCCGGGCAGTTGATCGGCTTTCTGCCCGTGCTCGCGGCCGCCTTGTCCATTCGCTTGGCCGGTCAAACATCCATAGCCGCTGAACGGCCGGCCGACCGCCCCGAGCGCGAGCGCGATGTTGATGTACGCAAGGGTGTTGTTCACACCCTGCGACTGCTGCTCCGGCCCACGCGACGTGAGGATCATGGGATGCGCGGCCGTCCCGAGACGGCGCGCCGTGTCGACAACGTCCTCCGCGGGAACGCCCGTAATTTCCTCGACGCGCTCCGGCCAGTAGATCGCCGCGATGCGCCGCACTTCTTCGAATCCGTCGGTGCGATCGCGAATGAACGACGGATCGATCAGGTTGTCGCGAACCAGCACGTGCAGGATGCCGTTCGCGAGCGCTGCATCGGTGCCGGGCCTGATGGCGAGATGCTGGTCCGCCCACGCCGCTGTCGCCGTCCGTCGAGGATCGACGACGATTAGCGCGCCGCCACGCGCGCGCTGCGTCTCGAAGTACTGCATGAGCGGCGGCATCGTCTCGGCGATGTTCGCGCCTGCGAGAAGAATCGCCGTCGCGTGCGTGATGTCCTGCAGCGGGAACGGCAGGCCGCGGTCGATGCCGAGCGCCATCGTCGACGCTGCGGCGCCCGACGACATGCAGAAGCGCCCGTTGTAGTCGATGTTCGCGGTGCCGAGCGCGACGCGCGCGAACTTGCCCAGCAGGTACGCCTTCTCGTTCGTCAACGCGCCGCCGCCGAATACGCCGACCGAATCGCTTCCGTGCCGCGCCTGGATTTCGCCCAGCCGCCGCGTGATGAGTTCGAGGGCGTCCTCCCACGTCGCCGTTTCGAACACGCCCTCGCCGTTGCGAACGAGGGGCGCCCGGAGACGCTCCGGGTGGCGAAGCGTTTGG
>Ga0073909_10000803_pt1 | contig 9949 bp, 23 predicted proteins | sample Coa_R1_6_FD_66439 | JGI IMG/M metagenome (GOLD analysis project Ga0073909, IMG submission 66439) | Surface soil microbial communities from Centralia Pennsylvania, which are recovering from an underground coalmine fire. - Coalmine... | ecosystem: Environmental > Terrestrial > Soil > Unclassified ... | reverse complement strand
GAGTGATTTAGATGTTGGACTACATTGAGATTGGGCCTGCGCCCTGCGACGAGAAGTGTGAGCAGGCCAATGTTTCTGGCTCGAACTACGAGCGCATGAGGGCTGAGAACCACGCTTTCATCCGACAAATCAGGCGAGTGTTAGGTGAGGAGCCTGAAGGTGCCCGCCTAGCTGCCAGGTTCAATAGGGATGGCGACTACGGTTATTATGAAGTGGTTGTCCACTATGATGCCAAAATCAAGGCATCGGTGGATTACGCTTTCAACTGTGAAGCCAATGCCCCTACGAAGTGGGATGCTATTGCGCGAGAGGAATTGGCGCGGTACCCAGTCGGCGTTCAGGCATAGAATTATATAGGGGTGTGGTATAATTCGTACGTGCACCCCTACAAGTGTGCGACCTGCGGGTCCACTGATCGCAGCATAAAGCTGAAATGGAACAACTACTGCAAGCCATGCTATGCGAAGTATGCGCGTGAACGCAGAAAGCTATACCCTCACAAGCACAAGGTGAGAGGTTTGAAGCGTATCTTGCGCAGCCACCACCTGACAGGATTCAGGTATGTGCAAGTATGGCATGAACAAGGAGGCAAGTGTAAGAGTTGCTTCCGTCAAGCTAAGCTAGTTGTAGACCATGACCATAGGTGTTGTCCAGGCCGCACATCTTGTGGCAGGTGCTTTAGAGGCCTAATCTGCACTAATTGCAATATCTCGGTCGGCCATATGCAGGATGACTGGAGAAGAGCAAGGATGGTTATGCGGTATCTGCGTGGTAGTGAGGAGTGAGTATTGTGCCAGTGAGAGCGACTAAGCGGGTAGTTAGACCGCTTACTCAAGCTGAAATGGAAGTGAAATCTAGGGACGACCTAGATCGGTTAGTGGGAAGGTTACAGCGTCAAGGTAAGAATTCTGAGCAGATTAAAGAATGGTTTGTGGAGAACTTGCCTCAGGCCATGCGTTCCGTGGCGTTGCGCAAAAGATAGTCCAGGCCCCATAATAAGGCCATGCGCACCAGGCAAGCCTATATGACTAGAGTGTGCACACAGGAGTGGTATGAACCGTAGAACACAGGGCCGCGTCAAGCAGGCTCGCAAGCGCTTGCAGAAGCGCATCGATATCCGTGCAGGCCGCCGCATGAGTATGCAGCAGTTCATGCACAACACCCACAACCACGTGGAGCCTGAAGTGGTTGAGGAGATGCCAGAGGAAGAGGCAATGCCAATCCCGGGTGACCCTAACGGGACGCACCAGGTCATTGCCAACGACAACGGCACCGTCATGGGCCAGGGCAGTGAGAGCCAGATGCGCAAGCTGCGCGCCGAGTGCATGCGCGAGATGCCTGATGCATCCTTCAGCGTGCGCAAGGTCAAGGTCACAGCGTGACCTACGCCAACTGGTCGAAACCCAACGGTGTCATTCTCAGCATGGTGGTGCGGGCTATCTTGGCCCGCAGGTTCCACGTGCGCTGCCTGCTGAGAATGACATGGGCCAACAAGCGTGAGACGTACGTGTTCGAGGAGCTAGGTGGTTTCAAGCCGTGGCTCTGGCACGTCTGGCAGTGGATGGTGGACTACATCGAGTACGCACCCCACGTGTGCGAATACTGTGCAGTGGAGAAGCAAGCGGCGTCATAGGGTATAATTGGGGCAATGCCCAAGCGTTGCTCCGATACTGCACATCAGCGTAGCCCAAGGAAGGATGGTTTCCCTGGAGATTACTGTGTCACCTGCAAGAGAATTGGAATGCAGGCTAGAATGCGTACTGTCCGTGGTCGTGCGTTTGCCCTGAAAAGTCGCCTTGAGAGAAAGTTCAATATCCCACCACGTAGGTTCGTTGACTTGCTTGTGAAGCAAAACTTTCTATGTGGTGGGTGCGAGCGACCAATGCCTAAGATATGTGTGGACCATGACCGCCGTTGTTGTCCAGGGAATAACACGTGTGGAAAATGTGTACGTGGTCTGCTCTGTCCGTCTTGTAATCTGGCGTTAGGTAATGTTCGGGACCGTCGTGAGACGTTGCTTGGCTTGGCGAGATACTTGAGGAAATCTGGCACGATTATCTAACCCATGATTAGTTCTAGCACGAGTCGCAGACCGTCTCTTTCCATGGGAATGGGCTGCTAGGGGTAAAGGCAGTCAAGAACGGCTGGAGATGCGGCGCAGACGCTCCATGTGGCATAATGTGGGTGGGCCAACAGGCCCACAGCACTTGAAAGGCTATGGAGTGAGAAAGCATGGCTGAGCAGGTTAACATCTCTGGCAAAGTGGTCAAGGTGCACAAGCACGCTGACTTCTGCCCTGTCCCCAATTCGATTGCTGAGGTACTGCGCCTCAACAATCACACGTACCTGGGGACACACCAGCACGTCTGGGCACAAGGCCAGAACATGAGGCTGCCCGATGGCAGTTGGGCACGCATTGTCAAGTGCAGGCTGAGCCTGTGCCGCGTGCGCATCATGGTGATGCTCGAGCCTGTCGAGCAGCGTACATGGGAGAGCGGTGCCACGTCTGGCACCACGGTTAGTGATTGGGCCAGGAGGTAATCATGGCACAGAAACCTGTCGAGCAGCACGAGAACACGGAGGTCAGCCCCGAGAAGCTGGCCGCGTGGCAGCACGTGCGTGAAGTGTGGAAAACGTCTGGCAAGCCCCCGCGTCTAACGCAAGACGTGCTGGATGCGGAGTACGAGGCCGCTAACACGGACTAATGGAAACTGTCAGCCAAGAACTGAAAGATGCCCACCCCATTACGGGCATCACATGGGCCTCCGCTTGCTGCGGAGGCTACTTCTCCAGTCCGCCCGTGTTCGAGGACGAAGACCACCACTACGTGTGCGAAGTGTGTGAGCATGATTGCCTGATTACACCAGCGTGGGCGGTTCGTGTTCCGTGCAATGAGCACGCTGAGCATTGTGTGCCAGTGGCTATCGGCCTCTATATGCAGGACGGGCAGAACTAATGCTGCCCGCCTTTATCAAGGCACGCAGGTACAGTGAAACTATGGGCGTCTGGTATTGGGTGGCCGACGCCCCCTGTGGCATGGAAGTAATCTATTCTGAGGAACATGCCCGTGGAGTATGGACGGCACCTGACAAAATCTGGTGCCACCATGCCATCTGTGATATGTGTCAGTTGGAAGACCACACTATTCAGGAACATCCTGTAGAGAGTGCCAAGAACTGGTTTCCGGTTCTGTGGTGTAACGCAGATACTGGTGATATTCCAGGTACCAGGCAGGGCTGCGATGGAGTGAATCACCTGCTGCTCCCCTGGGACAATGGTGGCAATGAAGAAGATTGCTACGCATGGTACTGCGGGAACTACCCGAATGGATGGGTCTATTGGCAGGGTGATTGGCGTTGTGGTCCATGCGCCGAGAAAACCATATTCGGCAAGCGGTCCTAAGCAGATTGTAGCCCAGACGCTCCATAGGGCATAATGTGCGTAGGCAACCAGGCATTGCCTATATGAAGCAAGAGGGTAAGAGTTATGACCCGTTTGGTAGTAGAGTTTAGCCCCAATCTGCACTACAAAGAATTGACCCACTTCGATGGTGGGCGTGGCTGGAGGCCAGCCACAACTCCCTATCGTTGGGAGAAGCGCCGAATGGCTAAGCTCTCACGCCGCAATGGGCGCGAGATTGTTGCTGAGTACAGTGATGTTGGGCCAGACCTTGAGCTGGCCGCATTGTTGGAACTGTGGGTTGCCTACCTGCTGTTCCTGGACAAACTGTACTTCATCCAGGCGTTCAGCATGCTTATGCAGCCCGCCTGTGACGGGCCAGGGTATTGCGCCATCTGCGATGGCAAGGAGTGAGATAGTGACAAAGTTGCAAGAACTGAACCAGCGTCTAGCGGCGCTGTATCTGGAGGCCAGTGCGGCTGGTCTCCCAATCAACAGCGACTGGGACAACGGTTGCCCTCCGTGCAATACGGTGGATGACGAAGACTCATGCGTAGGTTGCCCCTATCGCATGCGGGACAACGGCTTCACCATGGAGCATGACGCATACAGCGAGGACTGAAATGTACCGCGTACCACTGGAGTTCGAGGGGCAACTGCCCCTCCCTACTCACTTCGCCCCTGGCTATGATTGCCGCATCTGCATGGTGTTGCGCGACAGCCGAGAGTACCGTATCAGTGTTGGTGAGATGGTTATCTGTCTCCCAGACCACCACTACGCACATGCCAATCACACGCTAGCTGAAAAGCTAGTGTACAAGGAGATGCTTGAAGCACGTCTGCCCGTGAGCGAATGCCAACGGTTGGACATGGCTAGCCTCACACGTGTATAATGGATTACTACACGGTCTTGGTCCTGGCGGCATTAGCTGGGACCACACTATATCTCCTATGGGAGCACTGGACATGAACATGACACATCCAGCACGCCGTAATTCTGGTACGACTGTAGTCCCCATGACTAGGCCGAAACCAGAACCAGTGGCTATCGAGATCACTGCTGGTGACGAAACCACTTTCACTACCAAAAGCCCTGAGATGGCGAAAGCGTTCCTTGGAGCACTTGGGCAGGCTGAAGTAACTCTCATGTGGAGAGGCTCCAATGTCCAAACGGGAGCGGACATTGCACTCCTAATGCTGGAAAGGGAAACCGTCTAGCATCAACAGGGACACACCAAAGACACTCTATGTGGCATAATGTGGCGTGCGCAGCGGCGTAGGTGCTTTCCACGGCCCCAAGGGGCATAACCGCGTGCGCACCATGGAGTGTGTTATGGACGCGCAGGTACGGGAGCTAAAGACTTGGACAAAGCCTGAGCTTTATCAGGCACGGGCATGGTTCCTAAAGAACCAGAAACTGGTTGGGAGCATGTTTGCTTTCAATGCGCTAAATGCAATCGAGCAGGCGCTGGAAGCGAAGTAGTGCAAGGTCTGGGGGTCGAAAGGCCCCCTCTCTGCACGCTCACGCCACGTTCAGCCTGGGATTGCTGCCCAGATACTCTATGGGGCATACTTTAGCCATGCGCAGCGCTACAAGCCACGGCAGACTTCTACGCCAAGGGGCAACCAGGCTTGCGCATATGAAAGGTGGTGTCTAATGCCACAGTACCACGGCGTCATGTTTCGCATGGCAAAGGGTGACAGCCCGTTTTCTGCGCCAATGGCCGAGTTCATTACCACTGACGCGGCCAAGTTCATGGCTTGGGTGGACCGAATGGAAAGCATGGGCTACGTCGAGGCCGAGGAACACGACGCGCACCTTGCCATGCTACGGGCCATGAGCAAGAAACGGCAGGCCGAACTGAGCAAGCCGTACAACCCAACACCAGAGCAGGTTGCGGCCGACCGTGCCAACCGTCCAAGCGGCAAGGGCCAGCGACCAATGCCACGTCCCACCCGCGACTACAAGGGTACACAGATGCCGAAAGGCCCCTGGACCCCAATACGGGAGAAGTGGTAGTGGCACATTTTCAGCAGTACACAATGCATGGAGTGAGATACGTGCATTGTGGTGACGACTTCTGGCGGCTAATGGATAGGAACGGCTACGTGCACCAGCACGCACGCCGTTTCACCTGCCAGGAAGGCATTGAAAGCTGGATTGAGAACCAGCACAAAGAAATGGAGTGTGGTGAATAATGGAAATGTTGGCTGTCCTGGCTATCGTCGTCGTTGCGGTGCTGGCTGCGATTGGGTTCGTGGTTGTGCTTCAGTGGCTGTTTGAGTGGCGAATGTGCCGCACGACACATGGTGTCCACGTGCACCGTTTCGAGTGCTGGCAGCATAAGGAAGGATACTGAGATGGAGTGGCGTATTTACAAGAGTGTGGCGGCGCGTAAGAGCGCCCTCACGCAGCTAATCAAGGGTACGAAGTACAACTATCTGGTGGTGTACTTGGACACCCGTGGTCCAGCCATCATGGTTGGGAACGCAGCCTGGGTGCAGCCAGGACAGAAATACGTGGACCGATGAAGAAACCAGTGAAGCGTGAGCCATGTCCAGTGCATGGCCGCGCTCACAACACCAAGTATTCAGGTGCTGATTACATCAAGTGTCTCGTCCATGCCATTGACGAGCTCTTGGCGTATGCCAAGGAGGTGAGCAAGTGATTGTTGCAGTTATCGTAGGCGGGGCCATATTGATTGGCTCCGTGCTTTTGTTTGGACCGATGGGATTGTTGTTTGCTCTCCTTCTCGCGCTGTGCGGCGGCTGGATATTTGGCAAGAGCGACGAAGAAGCGAACAAGAAACATGCCAAGCAGCTTGACCAAGATATCAAGGACATGTGGGGCATAAAGTAGAAAGTGGGTGTGCTATAATGTTCGGCGAGGGCACCACAGTGATTATTTCAGCTAAGGAAGCAATGCGCAGCGAAAGCACACGCCTCCAGGTGTACAAGCTGGCGGTACAGAACGGGTTCTACAACGAAAGCCCAGGTACGATTGCGTACAAGGGATACATTCTCATGCAGGATGGCCTCCACTGGCTGGTAATGCAGAACGGTGTGTCGCTTATTCAAGTCCAGAACTCTTACGTGGCGCGTGTCTGGGTTACCTGCCGCGTGAACAGTTGCGGGCTTGTGGAAGCCAATCGTATTGTGAAAGCTGAAAATCTGGCACGACCTCAGCACCCATGATTGCTTCCCGTATTGCAAACTACCCTTCGCACCAATAGCCCCTCCGTCTAGATACCCCCGTGCTAGAAACGCGGGGGTATTATTGTGCTGAAATATAGATCACGATCTACGTTCACGTATGGTATAATGTAGTGTGGATGCGTATGAAATTGGCTACCTTGCGGGACTTATAGACGGCGAGGGACACATTGGTATTCGTTGGTCGGGATCTACCAAGGGTTGGCAAATGATTCCGGCTGTTATTGTTTCTTCAAGTGATCTGGTGGTCTTACAGTGGTGTGCTCAGGTAACAGGTATAGGTCGGGTTCGCTATACACTGAATCAGTCACCACTTTCACGCAAGGAACAATACAAGTGGCATGTCCAGAAATTTGCGGATATCTTATGGTTATTGCGGCAGATCGTATTCCATATGCATATAAAGCAGGATGTGGCGCACCGTATGATCGAGGAAATGGAGGCGTATCATGGAATTACCCCCACTGCTGGATATTCCACAGTAGTGCAGCGCCAGGTGCATGGAAGGAAAACCAGATACGTATTAGACGGACATACACGTCTAGACCCCACCGTCTAGATATCCCCCGTCTGGATATTTGCAAAGGTGTTACGCGACGCGACTATCCGATCTATAAGTAATCGCTAAAAAGAGCTCGGCCTGCCTAGTCCCTCAGTGCAATGGCGTATAGCAACAGTTGAATTATTCCGTTCTCTTATCAATTCCGTGGTAAAATTCTATGTTGTGTAGTGGTTATGAGTGACGATCTCCCCACAGAGCATGATAACGATCGCAAATCTGGCACGAATCGCCAGAAAGATGGTAGTATCGGCATTTATTACCTAAGTATTCAGTAATATCGGGTTATTATTCCCTGAGGGACGGTAGCTTCTAAAGGATCGCGATCTGTAATTCTGGCATGACCTGGAGAAGGACGGTAGGTTCTTAAAGAGCGTAGATCCCGATCTGAGGATCGTGATCGGTACCTCGCACGATCGTAAAATTCGGCCTGATCCTGGGCGGAGACGGTAGTTTCTATTGACGCCGCGGTGCACCTTAGCACTAACTGCGTCCCGAAGCACGCACGTGCTTAGGACGTTAGCATGTACGAACTAACGCTTGCAGCATGCGCTTGCATACAACATTAGTACGTGCTAACTAACCGCGGCAGTTTGCATATGCTAACTTGCTTAGTTAGCGCTTGCGCTGTCCTGGCGTTCGCACATGCTAACGCTTGCAGTTTGCGCTGCCCGCGGCCGTTAGTGTGCACTAACTAACCCGTACGCGAACGTACGCGCACGCGCCGCCGTGCTATCACGTGCCAGCACGCAAGCGCAAGCGCTTACTGCAAGCACGCTATTCTCTGCAAATAATACCTGCGCCAGACTGCCTACGAAAAACCAACGAAAAACCGCTTTACCGTAATCCGGTTGAGCGGCAGCGAAAAACGGTTGAGAACGGTTGAGATTTGTGGCGACATTTGTACCATTCTGCCAAACTGCCGCCGTTACAAATCTGCCAGCGTCGGCCCTGGCAAGCGCCAGCGCCAGAACGATGTATGCAAGTACAAGAGGTTGAGTGTAACGGCGCGATTCTATGCGTAGACATATAGTGCTGCCAGCGCTCCGAACCAACCAAACCAACACGGCAGCGCAGGAGTACACAACATGGCACCGCGCAAACTGAGCGGCACCGCAATCGACAACACGCCAGCGGCAGACACAACGCCTGCCAGCGTTCCAACCATTGAGGGTATCGACATTCCTACCAACATCGAACCAACGTCCGATGGCACCGTTGAGGTTGCCACCGCTGCCATGCTGCCAGAGGCAGTAACGGTTGCCAACATCGAAACGGCGTTGACAGTCCTAACGGCCGACAATCCTGCGCGTGCCGCATTGGTGGCAGCGCTCGAAACGGCACGCGGAGCGCTGGCAATGGCAGAGGCAGAGGTTGCTCTGCAAGCGCAGAAAACGGCAGAGATTGCCGCTGCCACCGCTGCCGCTGCCGCTCTGCCTGCGGAATTGCTCGCGGCAATGCTCGCGGCAATCGAAACGAAATACGCGCCTGCGCCACCGCAAGCGCCAGAGGCAGAGGTTGCCGCGCCAGCACCGTATGTTGGCCGCAAGCCTATCGGACCCCGCACGGCAGAACGCAACGCTGCCGCTCTGGCGCAGGCAGAGGCAGACCCCACCGTTTACGCGCGTGCCGCTGCCGCTTACTCCGAATTCCGCAAGCATTGGAGCGGTGACTTGCGCGGTGTATCTGCCGTAGCTGGCACGCGCTATGTGTCTATCGTTTCGTTCGCTGGCGCTGGCGTGGCGAGCAAATCCGACTATCTGGCGCTTGTGCCAGTTATGCGCCGCTATTTGCTCTCAATCGGACTCAAAGATGGTGGTGAGAGCGCTGCCACGGATGCATGGCTGTTTGCGTTCGGACCCCACGCGGCAGGCGCGCCTAAAGGCGCAGATACGCTGGCGCTCAAATTCCTATCAGGCGCAGGCGTGGCGCTTTACTCGGACGGTCGATTCCGACTAGCGGCACGCGGCACCGCTGGCGTTCGTTTCGTCTCAACGGATGCGGCAGCGCTGGCAGCTTGGAACGGCACAACCTCAACGCCTGCGCCTGCCACGGCAGAGGTTGCCGCGCCTGCGGCACCGCGTGTTCCGACTCCGCCTGCGGCGCAAGCGCTGCCTAACGGCGGAATTGCCAGCACCGCACGGTGCCAGCATTGCACCGCTCGAAATTTCACCACCAACACGGAATGCTCCGCCTGCGGTGCGGCAGACTGGCAGGCTAACTAACCTGCCATGTTGGTAATTTCGAGCGGCAGCGACACTCCGACAATGGTGAGGCTTTATAGCCTCACCTACGTAGGTGACATTCCGACTCTGCCTGCGCCTGCCTGCCACGTGCCAGCGTTGCACGCGCAGGCGCGTCGATACGCAATCATCACCGCTAGTGAGGCTATCGACCGTGCGCCTGCCTACACCGTTGTTGACTGCCATTCTGACGGCGCTGCCGTTTACACCGCACCGCGCTACTCACTAGTGCCAGCGCTCACAGACTGGCAGGCAGAGGTTATCGACGCCATACGGCACCTGCGCCGCTGGCGCTTGTACTCCGACTCACCAACGGACTGACAACCGTCAGTCTGCCAGCACACAAGCGCTGCCAACACGGCAGCGCTTTTTTGTTGCCTACGTTGCGGCCAGGTAAGCGCCAGAACAAGCGTTCTACCCGCGGACAACGCAAGCCGCCTGCCTGCCGCGCCTGCCAGCGCATGCGCAGAGGCACCTAGCAAGCGCAAGGTACCGGCCCGCGCCATAGCACACTACCAACCAGCCACGCGAAGGT
>Ga0073909_10000802_pt1 | contig 9953 bp, 6 predicted proteins | sample Coa_R1_6_FD_66439 | JGI IMG/M metagenome (GOLD analysis project Ga0073909, IMG submission 66439) | Surface soil microbial communities from Centralia Pennsylvania, which are recovering from an underground coalmine fire. - Coalmine... | ecosystem: Environmental > Terrestrial > Soil > Unclassified ... | reverse complement strand
TCGTCGCTCGGTTTTACCGGCGCCACTTTGCTGTTACTGTTGCTGTTCGGCCTGGGCGTCAGCCTGTTTTTCCACGTATCGTGGCTGGAGATTGCGGAGCGCATCGGCGGTTTCATCGAGGACGGTATCTGCTGGGTAAGGAGTCGTTATCTGGCGCGTCAGGACCGCAAGGTTGGTCGCGTCGCCGCCGTCAGGCGCGAAGAAGCGGTGGTGCAGGAGCGCGCCAGGATCGTCGAAGCGCAGCCGATCCATATCGAGCCGCAGGTGGTGGCGGTGCCGAAGTCGGGGCGTACCGGGAAGGAGCGCCAGACCAGTCTGTTCGAGGGCATGGATTCCAGCCTGCCGCCGCTGTCCTTGCTGGATGATGCGCCTCCGGCGCAGCAAACGATGTCGGTTGAAACCCTGGAATTCACCAGCCGCCTGATCGAAAAGAAACTGTCCGACTTCGGCGTCACAGTGAAGGTGGTTGCTGCCTATCCCGGCCCGGTGATTACGCGTTACGCAATCGAGCCTGCCACTGGCGTCAAGGGTAGCCAGATTGTCGGTCTGGCGCGCGACCTTGCGCGTTCGCTGTCGCTGACCTCGATTCGCGTGGTGGAAGTGATTCAAGGCAAGAATTACATGGGTCTGGAACTGCCGAACACCAAGCGCCAGATCGTGCGTCTGACCGAGATACTCGACTCCAAGGTTTATAACGACAGCCGTTCCAACCTGACTGTGGCGCTCGGCAAGGATATCGCCGGTAATCCGGTGGTGGCTGACCTCGCCAGGATGCCGCATTTACTGGTTGCCGGCACGACTGGTTCCGGTAAGTCGGTCGGCATCAACGCCACGATCCTGTCGCTGCTGTACAAGTCTACGTCCAGGCAGGTGCGTTTGATCTTGATCGATCCCAAGATGCTGGAGCTATCGATTTACGAAGGCATTCCGCATCTGTTGGCGCCGGTCGTGACCGACATGCGTCAGGCCGGCCATGCGCTGAACTGGGCCGTGGCTGAGATGGAGCGCCGCTATAAGCGCATGTCCAAACTGGGTGTGCGTAACCTGAGCGGCTACAACCAGAAAATCACCGATGCCGAAACGCGCGGTGAAAAGATTCCGAATCCGTTCAGCCTGACGCCGGATGCGCCGGAGCCGCTGGAACAGCTCGAAACCATTGTCATCATCATCGACGAACTGGCCGATCTGATGATGGTGGTCGGCAAGAAAGTGGAGGAGCTGATCGCCCGTATCGCGCAAAAGGCGCGTGCTGCTGGCATCCATCTGATCCTGGCAACGCAGCGTCCTTCGGTCGATGTCATCACCGGCCTGATCAAGGCCAACGTGCCGACGCGCATCGCCTTTCAGGTCAGCAGCAGAGTCGACTCGCGCACGATTCTCGACCAGATGGGCGCGGAAGCGCTGCTCGGTATGGGCGACATGCTTTATATGCCGCCGGGTACTGGCCTGCCGATCCGCGTTCATGGCGCATTCGTTTCCGATGAGGAAGTTCATCGTGTGGTGGACTATCTGAAGGCGCAGGGGGAGCCGGATTACATCGAGGGCATTCTGGAGGGAGGAGTCGCCGGTGATGCTGAAGGGGTAGTCGTTGGTGATACCGCAGGTGGCGAAGGAGATGAACTCTACGATCAGGCCGTCGCTGTGGTGCTGAAAAACCGTCGGGCATCGATCTCTCTGGTGCAGCGCCATTTGCGTATCGGTTACAATCGTGCCGCGCGTCTGCTCGAGCAGATGGAGCAAAGCGGTCTGGTGTCAACCATGCAATCGAGCGGCAACCGTGAAATCCTGGTGCCGGTAGGAAATGTCGCGGAGTAATCGATGCAAATGAAGGCAGAAACATTATCAGGTTCGAGCGCGCGGCAGTGCGCGCTCGCTATGGTGGCGTTGGGATTCTGTGCGATGCTTTTTTCCGCGCAGGCTGTGGCGGGCGCGCTGGAGCAGTTCAGCCTGTTCGTGTCGTCCACGCAATCAGCCAGGGGCGAATTCGTCCAGCGCCTGGTCAAGACCGACAGTGGCGCTGTCAAGGTGTTGAATATATCGAGTGGCGTCTTCGTGTTTTCGCGTCCGGGAAAATTCATCTGGACCTACCAGAAGCCCTACGAGCAGGTCTTGCAGGCGGATGGTGACAAACTGTTCATTTTCGACAAGGATCTGAATCAGGTCATCACCAAGAAATTAGGCAACGCGCTCGGCTCGTCGCCGGCCGCGATCCTGTTTGGCAGTAACGATCTGGAACAGAATTTCATACTGAAAGAAGGCGGCGCCAGGGATGGCATGGAATGGCTGGAAGCCACACCCAGGAGCAAGGATACGAGCTTCGATCGCATTGGCATCGGCTTGAAGGACGGCGTGCCGCAGGCGATGGAGCTGCGTGATTCCTTCGGTCAGACTGCGCTGCTGTCGTTTGGCAGGTTTGAAAGGAATCCGCCGCTGAAGTCCGGCAGCTTCACTTTTGTCGTGCCTGAGGGCGTCGACGTTTTCAATAACTGAAATGGCAGTTCCGGGCAGGTCGATTTCGTTGCAGACCACATTGTTGCCTACACTTCTTTGATGATGTCTGATTTGTTCGCGCGCGAGCCTGTTGCCCCGCTGGCTGAAGCCCTGCGTCCCCAAACCCTGGATGAGGTCGTCGGGCAATCCCATCTGCTTGGGGAGGGCAAGCCGCTACGCCTCGCTTTTGAGTCAGGCAAGCCGCATTCCATGATCCTTTGGGGGCCGCCTGGTGTTGGAAAAACGACATTGGCGCGGTTGACTGCCACTGCTTTCAAATGCGAATTCATCGCCTTGTCTGCTGTCTTTTCTGGCGTCAAAGATATTCGTGCCGCCATGGAGCAGGCAGAACAGAGCCTTGCCATGGGCAAGCACACCATTTTGTTCGTGGACGAAATTCACAGGTTCAATAAGTCCCAGCAAGACGCTCTGTTGCCTTATGCCGAGTCTGGTCTGGTGATCTTCATTGGAGCCACAACGGAGAATCCTTCGTTTGAAGTCAATTCCGCACTGCTTTCCCGTGCTCAGGTCTATGTCCTCAAACCACTCACCGAAGACGAGCTGAAGCAACTGGTGACAAAGGCGCAACGGCAGGTTCTTTCGCATCTCCAGTTTCAGCAGGCAGCGATAGATGCTCTGGCTGTTTATGCGGATGGTGATGCTCGTCGTATACTGAATCTGCTCGAACAGACCAGCACCGCAGCCAGGACGGCGGGCACCACCAGGATCACCTCCGAGTTCATCCGGAATGCCCTCGCCCCGCATACCAGACGGTTTGATAAAGGAGGGGATGATTTCTATGACCAGATTTCCGCCCTTCACAAGTCAGTGCGTGGCTCCAGCCCTGATGCCGCTCTCTACTGGCTATGTCGTATGCTGGACGGTGGAGCCGATGCCCGCTACCTGTCTCGCCGTATTGTGAGAATGGCATGGGAGGATATCGGACTGGCCGATCCAAGAGCCATGCAGATAGCCAATGATGCAGCATTTACCTATGAGCGCCTTGGCAGCCCGGAAGGCGAGCTGGCTCTTGGGCAAGCCGTCATCTATCTGGCAATTGCTGCCAAAAGCAATGCTGGTTATAACGCCTTCAACCAGGCGATGGCATTTGTGAAGCAGGACAAGTCTCGGGAAGTTCCTGTTCACCTTCGCAACGCTCCCACAAAGCTCATGAAGGAACTGGGCTATGGCCATGCGTACCGGTATGCCCATGACGAACCGTATGCCTATGCCGCCGGCGAAACCTATCTGCCGGACGGCATGCAAGACCCAGACTGGTATGAGCCAGTGGCGCGAGGTCTGGAGAGCAGGATCGCCGAGAAAATGGCTTTCTTGCGCAAACTGGATGAAGAGGCAGGAAAAAGCAGGTAATCAGCGCTGCATGATGGGCAGGCTGACCAGTGCATTCTTGAGGCGTAGCATGTCCCAAGGCAGGAACTCCGCGATCGCCAGTCCGACCATATCGCAGGCGCTGCTCACGTCCTGTAATAGCCGGACGACTTGCTCCAGCCGCATCGAGCCTTGCACGATGCCGTCGAATGCGCCTTCCGGCTGTTCAGGCTGGTTGAACAGCAGCGGTGAGAAGTGGGTGGCGTCGAGTACGTCCAGATCAAAATGCACGGCCAGGTGGGTGATGTCTTCGGCCTTGATCCAGTCCAGGATCGGTTGACTGCTGTCGGCAATGCCGGCGACTGGCGTGTGCCGGATGCCCAGTTCCTGAAGAATGGGGTCTTCGACCTTTGTCCAGGAGTTCATGCCGGCGATCATCACGCGCGATGGGCTTAGCTTGCGTTCGACCTCGGCTGTGAAGTCCGCATCGCCGCGCCCCAGTAACATGCCCAGTACGTGGGCATGGGCGTGCGAGAACTCGGCAGCGTTCATGACATCGGGGTGGGCATCGATCCATAGCACTCCCAGTTTTCCGTCATACCGGCGATTCAGATAGGCCATAGGGGCGAGGTCGACGAGGCAATCGCCGCCCAGCGTGACGATGCGGTCGGGTTGATGTCGCTCGATGGCTGTTCGTGCGGCACGGGCCTGCGATAGCAGTGCTGCGCGCCCCTTGATGCCTTGCTCGATTTCCAGCGGCTGTTCACCGGCAACGGGAACCTCTACCGTTTCTTCCGGCCCGTCGTGCGCAGGAGCCAGCCAGCGTAGTAACTCGGCGCCAAAACGGTATGTGGGTTCATTGCCTCCTTGCCACTGGGGCAAGTTCAGTCGGAGCGTTTTGGGCGACATTCACGTTTCCTTGTTGCGTTTCACATGACTCATGTCGTTGCTATTAGTGATGCGACCGAATTCGTCGCTGGTCGTTGCGCTCAAGTGCGCGCGTAACCATTTATGCGCTGGATTGCGGGCATCACGCTCATGCCACAGCATATCGACATGTTCGTCGGGCGTTTCGAATGGCAGTTCTTTTACTACCAGGACTTCCTGCATCCCGGTGGCGGCAATCAGGTGATGCGGCAGTACAGTGATGAGATCCGAACTGGCGACGATGCGACCGGCTGTAAAGAACTGGTTCACGGTTAGCAGAACCTTGCGTTCACGCCCCATGTCGGCGAGTACATTATCGATGACGGTATAAGGTTTGCCGGATAGACTGACCAGTAAATGGTTAGCAGAGCAGTAATTGTCGATATCGAGTTCCTTGTCGGCTAGCGGATGATGTTTGTGCATCACGCAGACGTATCGGCCAGTGTATAGGCGCGTGTGGTTGATCTGGGTTTTCGGCCGGTCTCCCAGCTGGACCGTTACGCCCGGGAAAAACCCCACAGCTAGATCAACGTCGCCACGCAACAGCATGGCGCGCGGATCACGTGTGGTCAGCGGCATCATACGGATCTTGATGTGCGGCGCATCGCACATGATGGTACGTACCAGTGCCGGTAGCCATAGCACGGCAGTGGTATCGACCATCGCCATGCGGAAAGTGTTTTGCGCGTGGGCGATGTCGAAGGTTTCCGGTGTGATCACTGCTTCCAGATCCGACAGAGCGCGGCGCACGGTCGGCCACAGCTCTTCTGCGCGCGGCGTCGGCTTGACGCCATGGGCGGTACGGATCAGTAGTTTATCATTGAGCGTTTCGCGCAGGCGGCGCAGCGCGTTGGATACGGCCGGTTGCGTCATCGCCAGCAGATTGGCGGCGCGTGTCAGGTTTTGCTCGGTCATCACCGCATCGAAAACGCGTAACAGGTTCAGATCGAGCGTCAGAAAGCTCATGTCAGCTATGTTTTATAAGGAACGCCGGTAATCGGGGATAAAAGAGGGCAGGCATGTCACAACCACCTATGGCTGACGTCTGAAAAGGAAACTGATCAGGCAGGTTCTGGATCATGACAGCGCAACAGAGCATAACACACTCAGTAAAGGGTCCATTATGACGGCATGGATCGAAGAATTCATTTATTGCGTTAATATTTTGTCGATATTTCCGGCAGTGCTTTTATCCAATGATCAATATGCATTTTTGCTCTGTCGAAAATGCTCCTGCCTGTGGATAACCTTTGCTGGCAGGAGTAAAATAGGCGCTTGCGTGGTGTCGGCATTCAGCCTTGCCAAAGTCGGTCCGACACGTTTCCCGCTCCCCTGTTTTTTATAAGAAGATTCATGGAAAATTTTTGGCTGGCCTGTTCTGCAAAGCTGGAGCAAGAGCTGACGCCGCAGCAATATAGCGCCTGGATCAAGCCGCTCGCGCCGCTTGATTATAAAGATGACTACCTGCGTATTGCTGCGCCCAACCGCTTCAAACTCGACTGGGTCAAAACCCAGTTCGCTGGTCGCATCACGGCTATTGCTTCCGAATATTGGGGAACCCGGATCGAAGTCCAGTTCGTGCTCGACCCGCGCGTCGGCGCCGCTCGCCGTACCGCCAGTGCAGTAGCCGCTGCTGCGCCGGCAGATCAGTATGAGGGACATGGCGGCGGTTACCCGGCCGGCATCCAGGAATCCATCACTGAACCGGCGCCGGTCACACTGCGCCAGGAACAGTCGCGCATCAATTCGGTGCTGACTTTCGACAACCTCGTCACCGGGAAGGCCAACCAGTTGGCGCGCGCTGCCGCCACCCAGGTCGCCAACAATCCCGGAGTGTCCTATAACCCGCTGTTTCTGTACGGCGGCGTCGGCCTTGGCAAGACCCATGTCATTCACGCCATTGGCAACCAGGTGCTGACCGACAATCCGACCTCCAGGATCCGTTATATCCATGCCGAGCAATATGTGCGCGACGTAGTCACGGCTTATCAGCGCAAGGGTTTTGATGACTTCAAGCGTTATTACCACTCGCTTGATCTGCTGCTGATCGACGATATTCAATTCTTCGGCGGCAAGAACCGCACCCAGGAAGAGTTTTTCTACGCTTTTGAAGCGTTGATCGCCGCAAAAAAGCAGATCATCATCACCAGCGACACCTATCCCAAGGAAATCAGCGGCATGGACGACCGTCTGATTTCGCGCTTCGATTCCGGCCTGACGGTCGCCATCGAGCCGCCCGAGCTGGAAATGCGTGTTGCCATTCTGATGAAAAAAGCCATGCAGGAAGGTGTGCAGCTGTCTGACGATATCGCCTTCTTTGTCGCCAAGCATTTGCGTTCCAACGTGCGCGAGCTTGAAGGCGCCTTGCGCAAGATCCTGGCCTACTCGCGCTTCCACGGCAAGGACATCACCATTGACATCGTCAAAGATGCGCTGAAAGATCTCCTGTCGGTTCAGAACAGGCAGATTTCCGTCGAAAACATCCAGAAAACCGTTGCCGACTTTTTTAGTATCAAAGTCGCTGACATGTATTCCAAAAAGCGTCCGGCCAATATCGCTCGTCCACGCCAGATCGCCATGTACCTGGCCAAGGAACTGACGCAAAAGAGTCTGCCGGAAATTGGCGACCTGTTCGGTGGTCGTGATCACACCACGGTGCTGCATGCAGTACGCAAGATCGCCGTCGATCGCACCAAGAATCCGGAATGTAACCACGAACTTCATGTCCTTGAGCAGACTCTCAAGGGTTGACCCAATGGTCAATCTGCTGGTGTTGGTACAATGAGCAGTTTGGCCCGGTCCCGGCGGCGCTTTCGTTGTCATCGACAGGTAAAAGCGAAAGCGGCTTTCAGTATCCTAAACCATTTACCAGTAAGGACATAGAGACTATGCAATTGGTCAAAACCCAACGAGATGCACTTCTCCGACCACTGCAAATCGTGAGCGGTATTGTCGAGCGTCGGCACACATTGCCGATTCTGGCCAATATCCTCATTCGCAAGGATGGCGAAAAAGTATCTTTCCTCTCTACTGATATCGAAGTGCAGATCACCACACATGCTGAAGTCGGCTTCGGTAGCGAAGTTACCGCGATTACCGTCGCCGCGCGCAAACTGCTCGATATCCTGCGCGCCTTGCCCGATTCTGGCGATGATGTTTCGGTAACGTTGTCCAACAAGCGTCTGGCAGTCCAGTCCGGCAAATCGCGTTTTGCCCTGCAAACCCTGGCTGCGGAAGAATTCCCGACGGTGGCCCAGGCCGAGCATTACAACGCGCAAGTCACGTTGCAGCAAAAGATCCTGAAGCACCTGTTCGACATGGTCCATTTCTCGATGGCGCAGCAAGACATCCGTTATTACCTCAACGGCCTGCTGCTGGTCGTCGAAGGCCGGAGCGTCATCGCCGTTGCCACCGACGGCCACCGTCTGGCTGTTTGCCAGGTTGCCGCTGATCGGGAATTTCCGCGTCAGGAAGTCATCATCCCGCGCAAGACCATCATCGAACTGCAACGCCTGCTCGAAGAAAGCGATGAGCCGGTCCAGCTCGACATTGCCAACAGTCAGGTCAAGTTTACTTTTGCCGGTATCGAGCTGATTTCCAAGCTGGTCGAAGGCAAATTCCCTGACTACACCCGCGTGGTGCCCAAGGGTTACAAAAACAACTTCACCATCGGCCGTGAACAATTGCTGCGCTCGCTGCAACGTACTGCCATCATGACCAGTGACAAGTTCAAGGGTGTGCGCTGGTTGATTGCTCCGGGCAGTCTCAAGATCAGTTCCACCAACGCAGACCAGGAAGAAGCGGTCGAAGAACTCGAAATCGGCTACGGCGGCGACAGCGTAGACATCGGCTTCAATGTCACCTATCTGCTCGACGTGTTGAATAACCTCAAAGGCGATAATGTCAACATCGCTCTGGGTGACGCCAACTCTTCTGCGTTGATCACCATCCCCGACAATACTGATTTCAAATATGTTGTCATGCCGATGCGCATTTGATGTCCGGCGATAACGAATTAGGCAGTTCCATCAGTTTCAGAAGGCAGCCATGTCCCAAGTCCCAGCAGACAACACCAATGAACCGCAACAAAATCAATATGGAGCCTCCTCCATCCAGATTCTGGAAGGTCTGGAAGCAGTCCGCAAACGTCCCGGCATGTACATCGGCGACACCTCTGACGGCACTGGTTTGCACCACCTCGCGTTCGAGGTTCTGGACAATGCCATCGATGAAGCGCTCGCCGGCCATTGCAGCGAAATTCACGTCACCATCCATGCCGACAATTCGATTTCCGTCACCGATAACGGCCGCGGCATTCCGACCGACATCAAGATGGACGACAAGCATGATCCAAAACGCAGCGCCGCCGAAATCGTCATGACCGAACTTCACGCCGGCGGCAAGTTCGACCAGAACGCTTATAAGGTCTCCGGCGGCCTGCATGGTGTTGGCGTCTCCTGTGTCAACGGCTTGTCCAAACTGCTGCGTCTGATCGTTCGCCGCAACGGCAAAGTACATGCCATGGAATTCGTGCGCGGCATTCCGCAAAACCGCGAAATCGCGACCATCAACGGCGTGCAGGTCTCTCCGATCAAAGTCATCGGCGACACCGACAAGCGCGGCACTGAAGTCCATTTCTGGGCTGATGAAGAAATCTTTACCCACGTCGAATTTCACTACGAGATTCTGGCTAAGCGCATCCGTGAACTGTCCTTCCTCAACAACGGCGTGCATATCAGGCTCACTGACCAGCGCAATGGCAAGGAAGAAGATTTTGCCTTCGAAGGCGGCACCCGCGGTTTCGTCGAATACATCAACAAGAACAAGAACGTTCTCAACCAGACCATCTTTCAAGCCACCGGTGAAAAAATGTCGGATCAGAACACCAGCATCAGCGTCGATGTCTCCATGCAATGGAATGATGCCTACAACGAACAGGTGCTCTGCTTCACCAACAACATCCCGCAGCGCGACGGCGGTACCCACCTGACCGGCTTGCGTGCTGCGATGACCCGCGTCATCAACAAATACATAGAAGAAAACGAGCTTGCCAAAAAAGCCAAGGTCGAAGTCTCCGGAGACGACATGCGCGAAGGTCTCACCTGCGTACTCTCCGTCAAAGTCCCCGAGCCCAAGTTCAGCTCGCAGACCAAAGACAAGCTGGTCTCCAGTGAAGTACGTGGCCCGGTCGAAGAAATCGTCGCCAA
>Ga0073909_10000799_pt1 | contig 9987 bp, 6 predicted proteins | sample Coa_R1_6_FD_66439 | JGI IMG/M metagenome (GOLD analysis project Ga0073909, IMG submission 66439) | Surface soil microbial communities from Centralia Pennsylvania, which are recovering from an underground coalmine fire. - Coalmine... | ecosystem: Environmental > Terrestrial > Soil > Unclassified ... | reverse complement strand
ACAAAGTAAGTGTCAGGAATTCCTTTGGCCCCGCTCGTCCACGTCTTGCCGAAATCCGTGGTCTTGAAAATGTACGGACGCAGATCGTCATTCTGATGGCGATCTACGGCCACGTAAGCGGTCCCGGCATCGAAGGGCGACGATTCGATCTGGCTGATCTTGCTCCACTCCGGCAGATCCTTGGGCGTAACGTTCGTCCAGCTTTTCCCGCCATCTTGCGTCAACTGCACCAGACCGTCGTCCGTGCCCGCCCAGATCACACCCTTCGTGACGGCCGACTCGGCCACCGCGAAGATCGTGTCGTAGTACTCCGTTCCAGTGTCGTCGATGGTGATTGACCCGCCCGAAGGCTGCTGCTTCGATTTGTCGTTGCGCGTAAGGTCGGGACTGATCGCTTCCCAGTGCACACCCGCGTCAGTGGTCTTAAACAACTTCTCGCCCGCGTGGTACAGCGTCTCGGGATCGTTCGGCGAAATCATGACCGGAGAAGTCCACTGGAAGCGATGCTCAAGAATGCCCGCGCCTCCCGCGTCGGTGAGATGGGTCTGGTTTGTGATATTGCGAAGCTGCCCGGTGCGCTTGTCATAACGCGTGATGAGGCCTTCGTAGTCAGCCGCATACACAACGGTCGGCTCCGGCGGATACGGCGCGATGTATCCCGCTTCCCCACCCCCGACCGGATACCAGTCCGAGCGATCAATCAATCCGTCGTCGCTGCGCGTTGCGATCGCAACCGTGCTGTTATCCTGCTGCGCGCCATAGATGTAGTAAGGCATGCGGTTGTCGGCGATCACGTGATAGAACTGCGCCGTCGGCTGATTGTCCTGCCGGGTCCACGTTTTACCGCCATCAATTGTGACGGTGACGCCTCCGTCGTTCGACGCGATCATGCGGTTCGTATTCCTCGGGTCAATCCACAGCCCGTGATTGTCGCCGTGGGGAAGTTTGAATTTGTTGAACGAGCGCCCGCCATCCGTCGAGCGGTACGCGTCGACATCCATGATGTAAAGGGTGTCCCGATTCTGCGGATCGGCAATCACGTGCATGTAGTACCAGGGACGCTGCACCAGGCTATGGCTGCCATTCACGAGCTGCCAGGTATCGCCACCGTCATCCGAACGGTACAGACCACCCTCAGCCGCCTCAATCAGCGCGAAAACGCGATCGGAGTTCGCTGCCACCGACACGCCAATTCTTCCGTAGGGCCCTTTGGGCAGGCCCTTCTCCTCAAGGTGCTTCCAGGTCGTGCCACCATCGTTGGACCGATATAAGCCGCTGCCTGGGCCGCCGCTCGCCATATTCCACGGCACGCGCCGTACCTGCCACAGGGCGGCGAACAAAATGTTCGGATTATGCGGATCGAACGCAACGTCTACTGCCCCCGTGTTCTCATCCTTGTAGAGAACTTTCTCCCACGTCTTTCCGCCGTCGATCGTGCGAAAAATGCCGCGCTCGGTGTTTGGGCCGTAAGGGTGTCCGAGCGCGGCGACAAAAGCGATATCCGGATTCGAAGGATTGACGATGACTTTCCCGATCGCGCGGGAATCGTGCAGGCCGACGTTCTTCCAGGTCTTTCCGCCATCGAGAGTCTTGTAGACCCCATCGCCCTGGGAAATATTGCCCCGCAGACAAGCCTCCCCGGTGCCGACGTACACGACGTTGGGATTTGAAACCGAGACCGCCAGGCTGCCGATGCCAAGAGACGTTTCCTTGTCGAACACCGGCTTCCACGTGAGTGCCCCGTCGACAGATTTCCACACGCCGCCGCCAGTCGAACCGAAGTAATAGGTCGTCGGATCACCAGGGATGCCGGACGCCGTCAGCGACCGCCCACCACGGAATGGACCCACCAGCCGATACTTCAGGCCCTTGAACATTGGGTCTTCGTGATCGGTCGTGTCCGGCGCCTCCGGTTTCGCTGCGACCGCGGCAGTCGGCTCAGTGCCTTTCGTCTCGGGCGATTTCTTCTGAGCGGTTGCGGCCAGGGGCAGAACCATAAGCGCACAGGCTAGGACGAATGCAGCAAACTGCGGCAGTCGATCTCGGGTCAGCATGGGTGCTCTTTCTCCAGGGGAAGTCGTTGAACTGCGTATCCTAACTCGTTGTATGGCCAGACGAAAAGAGACGAGTGTGTGGCAAACGTAGGAATGCAACCAACCCGCTGACTCAAGGACATAAACCACGGAAGCGGTGAGCCCATTCCTCACCTACTTCTTCTGCTCGAGCAGTTTCCTTGCGGCCGCGAGCTCTTTGGCCTTGGTATCGTCGACCTTCGGATATGAGAGATCCAAGCTTTCGAGCGTATCGATCACTGCCTCGGCTACGGCAATCCGGCTGAACCATTTATTGTCCGCAGGTATTACATGCCAGGGTGCGTCCGGAGTCGCCGTGTGCTGGATCATTTCCTCGAAAGCTTCCATGTAGTCATCCCAGCAAGCACGCTCCTTGATATCAGCCGCGGAAAACTTCCAGTTCTTCTCCGGCTCGTCCAAGCGTGACAGAAACCGGGCTTTCTGTTCTTTCTTAGAAACGTTCAGGAAAAACTTGCGGACCACTACCCCGTTCCGCGAGAGATAGCGCTCGAAGGAATTGATGTCTTCGAAGCGATCCTTCCAGATGTCCTTGGTCACCAGTTCCTTCGGAATACGTTCTGCTGCCAGCAGTTCGGGATGCACGCGCACCACCAGCACTTCCTCGTAATACGAACGATTAAAGATCCCGATGCGGCCGCGTTCGGGCATGCGCGTCATTGTCCGCCACATGTAGTCGTGATCCAGTTCTTCGGCGGAAGGTGCTTTGAAGGAAAAAACCTGGCAGCCCTGTGGATTGATCCCCGACATTACGTGCTTGATAACGCCGTCTTTCCCGGCGGCATCCATGGCTTGAATTACCAACAGGAGGGCATAACTGTCTTGCGCGTAAAGCTTATCCTGCAGATCGGCGAGTTTCTCGATCCCGTCCTTGAGCAGTTTTTCGGCTTCGGTCTTGCTGTGCACTCCGGCCGTATGTCCCGGATCATGATCCTTGAGGCGAAAGTCCTTTCCATGCTCGATCCGAAAGGGCTTGACCAGGTGCTTCGATTTCTTCATGCACAACCCTCCGCGCGCAAAGCCCTGACCGACGGGCTTTTCGCGCCAGTCCTGCGACCGAAAAGTCTATACCACCATGCGGAGAGTCTGCCCGACACGCTATTTGCCCGCTTTGGTCGCCGCCTCTTTCGCCTCGCGGAATGCCTTGATGTTGCTCTTGTCGATGACTGCAGTACCGGTATCGACGAATGCGGGAATGGGAGCAAAACTGTCTCTCGACCAGTCATTGTCGAGCTTGGCAAGTTTGTTGTGGTACAGATCGTCGAGCATATGCAGGCCTACCAGGCTCATGGTGTAGGGTTTCTGCGAAATCGTCGCGGCAATCACGCCCTTGTCGATCCAATCGAGCGTATCGGCGTCCGTGTCCATCGCAATCACAACCTTATCCTTGACGCTGCGGTTGTTCAGCACGGTCGCGACTTCCCGTCCGGCCTGAGCCTCGAGGCAAACGAAGGCATTCACCTTGTCCGACTCTTTTCCCAGAATCTCCGTCGCCGTATCGAACGCGACGCGCGGATCGCCGGCAATATCCACCACGCGCACCACGTGGATGTCAGGAAAACGCCCCAAGGCTTCGCGATAGCCGCGCAGTCGCTCCGCTAGATTGGCCTGCTCGGGGATCGTGAAGAATACAACGTTGCCCTTGTCCTTCAGTTCTTCCGCCAGCCGCTTCCCGCCCAGTAAGCCCGCCTGGTAGTTGTTGGTGCCGACAAAAAACAGCCGCTTGCTCACCGGAGCATCCGCGTCGATGGTGATCACCGGAATGCCCGCAGTGATCGCGTTATTGATGCTGTACATCAACACAGCCGGATCAGCGACGCTGATCAGAATTCCCGCTGGCTTTTTTTTCACCGCATCCTCGAACGCGGCCAGTTCCGCCTTGGCATCGTATGTATCCGGTCCCACCACCTTGGCCTGCACCCGCAGGTGCTCGGAGGCTTGCATGAACCCCGCTTTCGCTTCCTGCCAATAAGGCAACTGAACGTTGTTCGTTACCAGGAAATACTTCTCGTCGCTATCATGCCGGCCGCAAGCGGTGCTCGCGATCATGAAGGTAGCAAGAATAAGCAGCAAGGAAATGTGGCGCCGAGGTGACATGAGAAGCCTCCTGGGAGAATTGAGGTCTGGTTGTCCGGGACACATCGAGGTCAGCGCGAACCAGGGAACATTCCCAGGGTCGGCAGCCATCGGGCAGAGAGTATACGCCTACTGGCGGCCACACCTCGGCCCCTTCTCTGCGCGGCAGGAAGTAACGTGACACACCATGAGAACAGCACGGCTCAGATGGCCACCGAGCGCGGGAACCAGAGTTCCCTTACGGGCGCTCAGGCCTCTTCGGCCTTCGACGGCTTCGCGGGCGCGCTCCTTCTTATCTTTCGAAACATCAACAATTGACCGCGTTTCTCTGCGGGTGCAGACGAGAGCGCATCCCTCCGGCGTTGCGCAGACGCGCGGCGGGATTTCTTTGCCTTTTGATTGGCGGCCGCAAGTCTTTCCAATGCGGCAATGGCGCGGTTTAGACGGCTGCGTTCTGCTTTGAGTTCGGCCAGAATCATTCGGATGTTCACCAGGGCAGTCTCCTCCGTACCCCCGATTTTTCCCGACAATCGGGATAAACGAACCAACCACGCGGTTTTGTTCCATTTTCCGAACAAGATTTGCCGAAACCCAAAATGCCCACCCTCACAAGTACCTTGCAGGCGAAAGCGGACTACCCGCCTTCTGGACGTCCGTAACTAGCCGCAACCGACCTTCCTCGGCGACACTCGTGGCCGTCGAGACCGCGTTCCGGACTGCAATCCCCACCGTCCAACCGCTCTCGCGCGGGGTGTCCCAAAGCGCGTCAGAACGCCCGCTTCCCTTCCTGCGAGCGTCGCAGAAGGCCAGGCAATACGCTCCCCACAAAACCAATTCCGGAGAGGTTGCATGCTGAAAAAGATTTCGATGATGTTTGTGTTTATGTTGCTTGGAACCATGGCCGCTCTAGCTCAAAACGGGCGAGGGCGCCTGGACGGCCGCTCCGCCATCAACGTCACGGTCGACGGCTTCACCTGCAATAACAACCAGGGAGTGATCCCGGCCTTGTCTTGGAGCTTCGGGGTTTCGACTCCCACCCAGACCAACACAGGAGGCGGCGGGGTCTCCGGCAAGGCGAACCTGAGCGATCTCAGCGTCACCCGCCGAGCCGACGGCTGCACGCCGCTGCTATTTGCTGCCTCCGTGTCAGGAAAAGTCTTCAAGTCCGTCACCATCGTCCAGCAGGATGTCCAGAAAGACGACACCTTCACCGTAACCTTGAGCGATGTGATCATCTCCAGCTACCAGCTCGGCGGCAGCCACTCCGACGAAGTTCCCTCCGAGACCATCGGCTTCAGCTACGAGAAGATCTGCGTGGCCGACAACGGCACCGGCAGCAAGGGATGTTGGGACCTGACGCAAGGACGCGCGTTCTAAACACAAAAACTCATCAAGCATGAAGAAAGCCGCCCACAAAGGCGGCTTTTCTTATCCCAAAGGTTTGTCATCCTGAGCGAAGTGAGCCGACAGGCGAACGCAGTCGAAGGACCCATGCATGTCAAACGCGCCGCCGGCCCCGCACTCTTCCCCACCACGACTCAGCGCTTTCCCGCTCCATCACCGAACTGCCAAATTCGAGAAATACGCATCGGTCGTGCTGTGCGCCCACAGCCCGATCTGTCCGTGACTCTCCCCCAATTTCAGATCATTGACGACCAGCGCCGGCTGCGACGCGCCATTCACATACAGCAGCGCCTTCGTACCCGTCACCACAATCTTCATGCGGGTCCAAGCCCCGGTATCCATATCGGCGTATGACTCATAGACACCAGGATTTTCCTTGCGCAGACGCTGCCAGGGATAGTCGGGTGCCGACACATACTGCGTCGTATGATTGCGCCGCAACTGATCATCGCAGCGCGCGTTCGTAGGCCGTATATAGAAGTACTCGCCCTTTTGCCCTTTCTCCTGCACGCGGAAAGCAATTCCGATGAATCCGCGCGAGTCTGCCGGCGCCCCGCCGAGGGGTGCGCCTGCCACGTCCACTTCGATCGTCCCGTCTTTGAAATCAGGGCCAGCAAGGATCGCGATCATGTCCTCGTCGCCGTTGTCAGTGGTTGGCGCGGGCACCAGATGCACCGCGGAGCGTCCTTTGTAGGTAACCGGCTCGGCCTTGCCGCCCACCACAGTCAGATCTTTTGCGCTATCGAGACGAAAGCGAGTTTCTTTCGCGTCGCGCGCCAACGCAAACGCGAGCAGGAGCAATACAGCCAGAGCTATGCATAGTCGGGGAGAAAGCCGCATGCAGTCACCTCCAGAAGATGGTCGTGCACGCAACTGAGACGAAAGTGCGCACTGTTGGTGAGCGACGCAATGAAGAAACGTAGCGCCGGCATCTTGCGGCAGTCGGAAGGGCGTCCTCGCCCTCGCTCAACATGCAATCACCGCGGCGGGCTAGAACGCCAACCGGACTGCCGGCGGGACGCCGGTGCTACATAACAAATGGGCTTTGTTCAGGCTTACTTCAACTGCACATCCATATTCAAATTCCGCGCCACAAACGCCCACGAATCCGCCGTCTCTTCGATGGTCTTCGAAATCGGCTTGCCTGCCCCGTGCCCGGCCTTGGTCTCGATGCGAATCAGCACCGGCGCCGCTCCCGCCTGATCCGACTGTAAGGTCGCCGCAAACTTGAAGCTGTGCCCCGGAACCACGCGATCGTCATGATCCGCCGTGGTCACCATGGTCGCCGGATACTTTGTCCCCGGCTTCAGATTGTGCAATGGCGAATAGGCGTACAGAGCTTTGAACATCGCTGGATCATCGGACGACCCGTAGTCCGACGTCCAAGCCCAGCCAATCGTAAATTTGTGGAAGCGGAGCATGTCCATGACCCCCACAGCCGGCAACGTTGCCCCAAATAAATCAGGACGTTGCGTCAGGCAGGCCCCCACCAGCAGCCCGCCATTGCTGCCCCCTCGAATCGCCAGCTTCGCCGGAGAGGTGTATTTGTTTGCAATCAACCATTCCGCCGCCGCGATGAAATCATCAAACACGTTCTGTTTTCGTAACAAGGTTCCAGCTTGGTGCCATTCCTCCCCGTATTCCCCACCTCCTCGCAGGTTCGGCTGCGCGTAAACTCCACCCATCTCCAGCCACACCGCAGTGCCCACCGAAAACGCTGGCGTCATCGAGATGTTAAACCCGCCATAGGCGTACAGCAGCACAGGATTCTGCCCATCGAGCTTCAGCCCCTTCTTCGCCGTGATGAACATCGGCACGCGCGTGCCATCCTTGCTGTTGTAGAAAACCTGCTTCGTCTCATACTGGCTGGCGTCGAAATCAACTTTGGGCTGCCGGAAGACAGAAGACTTCCCCGCCGAGAGGTCGTACCGATAAATCGTGGTTGGAGAAATAAAGCTGGTGAAGGCGTAAAACGTTTCCTTGTCTTTACGCTTGCCGCCGAATCCTTCCGCCGTTCCAATCCCGGGCAGATCGACGTTCCGCAGCGATTTGCCCTCAAGGTCGTAAATGCGCACTTCCGTCTGCGCGTCCTTCAGATACGACAGCACAAACTCGTTATTGATGACGTTGGCATGGTCAAGCTTGTCCGCGCCTTGCGGGACGATCGTCTTCCACGCAGCGCGTTCCGGATGCCGAGTATCAATCGCAATCACGCGTCCACGCGGAGCATCCAGATCCGTCTTGATCCAGAACACCGGCCCATCGTTGTCGAGGAACTGATACTCAGCGTCGAAATCATCAAGCAGCTTCACAACTTCCGAGTCCGGCTTGGTCAGATCCTTGTAATAAAGCCGGTTCTTCGGCGACGTCCCTTGCCACACCGAGATCACCAGGTAGTGCCCATCATCGGTAACGCCCCCGCCGAATCCCAGTTCCTTGTTATCCGGACGGTCATAGATCAACTTGTCTTCCGACTGCGGCGTGCCCAGCTTGTGGTAGTAGAGTTTGTGAAAGTAGTTGGCATCGCGCAGCATCGTGCCCTGCTTGGGCTCGTCGTACCGGCTATAGAAGAATCCCTTGCCGTCTTTCGTCCACGAAGCTCCGGAAAACTTCACCCACTTCACCAGGTCGGGGAGGTCCTTCCCGGCATCCACATCGCGTACCCGCCACTCCATCCAGTCCGAGCCCGAAGCGGATGTTCCATACGCCAGCAGTTTGCCGTCATCCGTAACCGCGTGCCCGACCAGCGCAACCGTGCCATCGGTGGAAAGCGTATTGGGGTCAAGCAGCAAGCGCGGCTCCGCGGTCACCGACTCAGCCACCAGCAGCACGCTCTGATTCTGCAACCCAGTGTTGTGCTGATAGAAGTACCGCCCACCCTGCTGCTCCGGAACTCCGTAGCGCTCGTAGTTCCAAAGCTTCTTCAGCCGATCATGAATCGCCTGCCGATACGGAATCTGCTCGAGGTAATGGAACGTAACCTTGTTTTCCTCCTCGATCCACGCCCGCGTATCGGCCGAATCCGTGTCCTCCAGACCGCGATACGGATCGGCGACCTTTGTCCCGTGATAGTCGTCAACCTGGTCAACGGTCTTTGCCTTGGGATAAGTCAAACTAGGCGGCGCATCGTTGCTCGCGGCAAGCAGCGTCATGGCAAAAGCAAGTGTGGCAAGGGCAAGCAGGAGCATCAGAATTCCTGGACGAGCAAAATGCATGAACTTCCTTTCGGGGTTAGATGTCCGTGGTATTGCGAAGTATAACGTGCCCGGATGTAGCTTGCGGCCGCCAGGCCGCGGAGCGTTCGTATCAGGGCACGCCTTCAGGCGCGCCGTGCAGCCCCACTAATTTGGCCCCTTTAGGGGCCGCCGCCGTAACCGACCCCACTCGGTCCCACCGGACACGCACCTGATGAACCTCAGTAATGTCCTACCTACCACGGACGGGCCATACCCCCAGCCGATATACCCAAATAGGATGACTCGCATGGGTACGCTGATGATCGAGAACACATTTTCCGAGGAACTGATTCATCGCCTGGCCGAGCGCTATGAAGAAGACCCCACCGAATTCACGCAGTTGCCGCCCCCAACGGTAGCCTCGTCGTTCGCCCGGCAAACCGTCTCCGAACTCCGCAACGAAGGCCTGGTAGAAGAAGAAATCCGTGGCGTAATCCGCTTGACCCCGCGCGGCTACAAAGAATATAAGCGCAAAGCCTCAGGCAGCTTCGCCCCGAAAGCGTGGGTCTAGACCCCGGAGGGTCCAAGCGTAAAGGAATAACAAACCTCCCTCTGGCTCCCACCGCAACCCCAGTCACCTTCTGCAATACCCCAGACCAAACGCAGTCGAAGGGCCCTGTGTCCCTATGAAACCTGGAGGCCGGCTAAACTGGCCACCAAAAAAACGGGCCGCCTCTCGGCGGCCCTTCCCTGACTACAAATCGTATTCCGCCTACGGATGTTTGACTCAACACCTCAAGGCCTAACACCCAAGACCTGTTTCTCAGTCTCCCAAGACTGGCTCGCTGACTTCCTGCTTGGACGGTGCCGGAGCTATCCCGCCATTATTCTTTAGCGCGGTCAGCGGAATGAACCCGCCTTCCGACGTCGGCGTTTTCTCCTTCAAAACGACTTCGCGATAGAGCGACGCCATACGCGCGTTGTAAGCCGGATCGTTCTTCTGCTTCTCGTCGCGTGCGCGAGTCTTTTCTTCACGCGCCGTCTTGGCGATGCCGAGTTTATCGAGGTCGTGCTGCACTTCTTTGGTCACGATCTCATCTTTCAGCACCAGCGAGTGATCGGTGTTCTCGAGCTTCACTTTCTTGCCGCCCGCGAAGATCTCATGCCGTCCATGCTCCTCGTACCACTTCGTGAGGGTAGCCGTCATGTGCATCTTCTCGATGATGTTCCGCCAGCCCACG
>Ga0073909_10000798_pt1 | contig 9988 bp, 10 predicted proteins | sample Coa_R1_6_FD_66439 | JGI IMG/M metagenome (GOLD analysis project Ga0073909, IMG submission 66439) | Surface soil microbial communities from Centralia Pennsylvania, which are recovering from an underground coalmine fire. - Coalmine... | ecosystem: Environmental > Terrestrial > Soil > Unclassified ... | reverse complement strand
ATGTCGATTCCCGACGCGACCGCCTCTGCAATGTCCTCGGGCGTGCCTACTCCCATGAGGTAGCGCGGGCGCCCGGCGGGCAGCAGCTGCGCCGTATGGCGCATGACACGGCGCTGGTCGCGCTTGGGCTCGCCCACCGAAAGTCCGCCGATCGCGTAGCCGTCGAAGTCGATTCCGGTGAGGCCGGCGAGGGACTCCTCGCGTAGCGCCTCGAACATCCCGCCCTGGACGATGCCGAAGAGCGCGTTCGCATTGCCCTCGTGGGCGCGCTTCGAGCGCTCCGCCCAGCGGAGCGAAAGACGCATCGACTCCCCGGTCTCGCGCTCGGTGGCGGGATACGGCGTGCACTCGTCGAATACCATGACGACGTCGGCATCGAGAACGCGCTGTATGCGCATCGATTCCTCGGGCGTGAGCATCAGGCGGTCGCCGTTCACCGGTGAGGCGAATCGCACTCCTTCCTCGGTGATCTTGCGCAGATCGCCGAGGCTGAACACCTGAAAGCCGCCCGAGTCGGTGAGGATGGGGTCGCTCCAGCCCATGAAGCGATGCAGCCCGCCGTAGGCGGCGATGACCTCAAGCCCCGGCCGCAGCCACAGGTGAAAGGTGTTGCCGAGGACTATGCGCGTGCCGTTCTCGGCGAGCTCGGCCGGGCTCATCGCCTTCACCGCCCCGTAGGTGCCCACCGGCATGAACACCGGCGTCTCGACCTCGCCGTGCGCGAGCGACAGGGTGCCCGTGCGCGCGGCGCCGTCGGTGGCGTGGACGGTGAATTTCATGGTGGTCATTTCGTCGAGGCCGGGATTCTATCAACCAGCATGGCGTCGCCGTAGGAATAGAAGCGGTAGCGCTGGTCCACCGCGTGACGGTACGCGCGGCGGACCGCCCCGGTGCCGGCGAAGGCCGACACCAGAACCAGCAGCGTCGACCTGGGCAGATGAAAGTTGGTGACGAGGCGGTCGACCACGCGGAACCCGAAGCCGGGCGTGATGAAAAGATCCGTTTCGCCGCTTCCCGCTGCCGCGCCCGAGGCCTCGAGGCAGCGCACCGTGGTCGTTCCCACGGCAACGACTTTCCCGCCGCGTTCGCGCGCCGCGGTGACGGCGTCGGCCGTCGAGCGCGGAATCTCGTAGCGCTCGCTGTGCATGCGATGCCCGGCGAGGTTCCTGACGCGCACCGGCTGGAACGTCCCGGCGCCGACGTGCAGCGTGACGTACGCGAGCTCGACGCCGCGCCGCGTCAACGCCGCAAGGAGCGCTTCGTCGAAGTGCAGGCCCGCGGTCGGCGCCGCGACCGCGCCGGGCGCGCGCGCGTAGATCGTCTGGTAGCGGCTCTCGTCCTCGGAGCGGGGTGCGTGGACGATATAGGGCGGAAGCGGCACGCCGCCGTGGCGCTCGAGCAGGTCGAACACTGCGCCCGGGAAGCGCAGGCGATAGAACTCGCCTGCGCGGCCGAGCACCTCGACCTCGAGCTTACCCGCTAAGCGAAGAGCGCTTCCGGCCTGCGGCGGCTTGCTCGCGCGCACCTGGACGAGCGCCTCGCTCTCCGAGAGCACCCGTTCGACCAGGACTTCCACGCGGCCGCCGCTCTCCTTCTCGCCGAACAGCCGCGCCTTGATCACCCTGGTATCGTTGAATACCAGCAAGTCGCCCGGCGAGAGTAGCTCCGGCAAATCGGCAAACCGGTGATCCGCGAGCGTCGCGCCGCTCAAGCCCAGGAGCCTGCTGCCCGAGCGCGTCGCGCTCGGGTACTGCGCGACCAGCTCGGGAGGCAGCTCGTAGTCGAAATCGTCGATGGATAGGTTCATGCGCGCGCCGCTATAATGCACGCGCAATCGGGCAGCATCCAGCCGGGATGGCGGAACTGGTAGACGCAGCGGACTCAAAATCCGCCGGTGGCAACACCATGTGGGTTCGATTCCCTCTCCCGGCACCAAAAAATGTCAGAACCCCGCCTCGACCACTTCTCCAGCCTAGGGCCCCACGGATTCCACCGCGTCGCCTACGCGGAGTGGGGCGATCCCGATTCGCGGCACCTGGTGGTGTGCGTGCACGGCCTCACGCGCAACAGCCGCGATTTCGACGAGCTCGCCGCATACCTCGCGGTGCGCGGCTGCCGTGTCGTGTGCATGGACGTCGTCGGCCGCGGCGACAGCGACTGGCTCGGGCACAAGGTGGACTACGGATTCGCCCAATACGTGGCGGACGCCGCGGCGCTGCTTGCCAGGATCACGGGGCCCAAGGCTTCGCTTCTGCGCCGTCTGCAAGGCGCGGGCGGCGCGCACACGATCGACTGGGTAGGCACCTCGATGGGAGGGTTGATAGGGATGATGGTCGCGGCCGAGCCCGGCTCCCCGATCCGGCGCCTGGTGCTGAACGACGTCGGCCCGCTGGTTCCCTGGCCCGCGCTCGCGCGGCTCAAGCTCGTCTCCGTCGGTCAAGCCGGGCCTTTCGCGAGCCTCGAGGACGTCGAGCGCTATCTTCGCGAAATCTGCGCTTCATTCGGGCCTCTGAGCAAGGCGCAGTGGCGGGCGCTGGCCACGCACAGCTCGCGGCGCCAGCAGGACGGCAGCTATGCGCTCGCCCACGACCCGGCGATCGTCAGCACCATGCGCTCGGGCGGCGGTGCCGGCGTGACCTTCGGCGCCGATTTCTTCTTCGGGATCGACCTGTGGAAGATCTGGGACGCGGTGAGGTGTCCGACGCTGGTGCTGCGCGGCGCGGAGTCGGATCTGCTCCTCGAGTCCACCGTCGAGCAGATGCGGGGGCGCGGGCCCGCGGTGAAAACCATGGAATTTCCCGGGATAGGGCACGCCCCCTGGCTGATGAGCGAGGACCAGATCCGGCCGATCGCGGATTTTCTGCTCCCGTGAAGGTCTGCGTCGTCGGCGCCGGCGCGATTGGAGGGTTGCTCGCCGCCGGGTTCGCGCGCGCGGGACACGAGGTGTGCCTGGTTACCCGGGGCGCGCACCTGGACGCGCTGCGCGCAGTCGGCCTGACGCTCCTTTCCGGGGAAAAGCGCGAGGTCTTCCGCCTGCCCGCCTCCGGGGACCCGTCGGACTTCGGTGCCCAGGATGCGGTCTTCATCTGCCTCAAGACGCATGCGATCGCCGCGATGCTGCCGCGGACGAAAAGCCTGCTCGGGCGCGACACGGTGGTGGTGCCCGCGATCAACGGCCTGCCCTGGTGGTATTTCCACGCCGAAGGCGGGAAGCTCGACGGCCAGCCCGTCGCGTGTCTCGATCCGGCCGGCACGCTCTTCCAGGCCCTCGACCCCCGGCGCATCGTGGGTTGCGTCGTGCACGCCGCGGCGGAAGTCCCCGAGCCCGGCACGGTGCGCCACACCGCGGGACGGGTGTTCCTGCTCGGCGAGCCCGACCGCTCGAGGTCGGAGCGCTCGGAGGGGATCCTCGCCGCAATGAACGCCGCGGGCTTCGAGGCGAGCCTCGCCGCGAACATCCGCCTCGAGATCTGGATCAAGCTGATCGGCAATGTCTCGTACAATCCGGTTGCCGCGCTCGCGCTCGCGCACATGAACGACATCCACGGCAACGAGGCGCTGCTCGGCTTGATCCGCAGGATGATGGGGGAGGCGATGCGGGTTGCGGAAGCCTACGGGGTTCGTATCGCGATGACCGTCGATGAGCGCATCGACATGGCGCGGCGGCTTGCGGGCGCCAAAATCTCGATGCACCAGGACATCGAGAAGCGGCGCCCCCTCGAGACCGACGCGATCGTGGGCGCGGTCGTCGAGCTCGCTCGCAAGGCCGCGATCGCAACGCCGATGATCGACGCGGTATGGGCGCTGATCGCCGAACGGGCGAAGCACCTCGACCGATAGGCCGGCAAGCCATGGCACGACCAACGACAAGCCTGAAAGAACCCGGTCGGACGTTCCTCGAGCGCGCCTTCGGCACCGACTTGCGCACGCTCGCCCTGTTCCGGGCGGCGCTCGGCGGGATTGTGCTCGCCGATCTGGCGCTGCGCGCGGTGAACCTGCGCACGTTCTACAGCGACTTCGGCGTGATGCCGCGCGACTGGATGGTGGGCGTCAACGGGCTGTGGCGCGTTTCGCTGCACGCGGCCAACGGCGAGCCGTGGTTCGCCGGGTTGCTGATCGGAATCGAGGCGCTGGCCGCGCTCGCGTTCTTCCTGGGCTGGCGCACGCGCCTCGCCAACCTCCTCGTGTTCATCCTCCACGGCTCGCTCCTCAACCGCAACATCCTGGTGCTCTTCGGCGGTGATCCGCTGATCATGTGCCTGCTCTTCTGGGGCATGTTCCTGCCGCTCGGCGCGCGATTCAGCGTCGACGCGGCGCTCGGCCGCAAGCCTGTCGAGGGAAACACGCACCTCTCGTGGGCCTCGGCCGGACTGCTGCTGCAGGTGCTCTCGGTGTATTTCTTCAGCGCGGTGCTGAAGACCGGGCGCGAGTGGTGGCCCGATGGCACGGCAGTCTGGTACGCGCTGTCGATCGACGGCTACATCAGCCCGTTCGGCGAGTGGCTCCGGGAGTTCCCGCCGCTGACCCATGCGCTCACCTACTTCGTCTACTTCCTGGAGCTCGCCGGTCCGCCGCTCGCGATCGTCCCGTATGTTCTTGCCGCCGTGGTCGCAGCCTTCGCCGCCCGCGCCGCTCCGCGCCTCTACGGGCTCGCCGACGCTGCGCGCTTCGCTGTGATGACCCTGCTCGTGATGATGCACGTCGGCTTCATCGTTTTCCTCGCGATCGAGCCCTTTCCGTTCATCAGCCTCGCCTCGCTCACGGTGCTGACCGGCGGCTGGGTCTGGGAGCCGCTTTCGCGGATGTCGAGGAGGAATCGAGGCGGCTCGCCGCACATCTACTATGACCGCGATTGCATGTTCTGCCTCAAGACGGCGCTGCTGCTGCGGACCTTCCTGATTCTCCCCGGCGCGCAGGTCACGCCGGCGCAGGACACGCCGCGCGCCCGCGAGCTGCTCGAGGCGAACACGTCCTGGGTGGTGATCGAGAACGACCGCGCCTCGCTCAAATGGCCGGCTCTCGTCGCCCTGCTGAAAGGTTCGCCGCTCTTTTTCTGGCTGGGCTGGCTGCTCTCCGGTCAGTGGGCGGTGCCGCCGGGGAATGCGGTCTACGATTTCGTCGGGCGTCACCGCGGCGCGCTGGGCCGGGTAACCTCCCACCTGCTGCCCTTCCACGAGCGTACGCTCGAAGTCGGGCCCAGGGCGGTTGCCTGGACCGGTTTCGTCTTCGTCGCCCTGTCGGCGGGAAACCTGTGGGGGGCGACGCTCCAGGGTTGGGGTATGGCGCTCGTCGTCATCGCGCTCTTCCTCGTCGCCACCCTGGCGTGTCGCGTGCGCGGTGCGTTCGCGCAACTGTTCGGCGCCTCGCTGGTGCTCGTGTTCCTCGCCTGGAACCTGTGCACCGTTCGCGTCCTTCCACCGCGCCTCCAGGCGGCGCTCACGCCTCCATTCAATGTGCTCCGCGTCGACCAGGTGTGGGACATGTTCGCGCCCTTCCCCTCGAAGGAGGACGGCTGGTTCGTCCTCCCGGCCGAGCTCGCCGACGGGCGGCAGATCGATCTGTTTCACCCCGAGCGTGGCGCGGTGAGCTACGACAAGCCGCGCCGCGTCGCGGAGGAATGGGGCGACATGCGCTGGCACAAATTCCTGGAGCGCGTCTGGAGCGCGCAGTTTGCCTCCTCGCGCCTGTACTACGGCAGGTTCCTGTGCCGCAGCTGGAACAGCGCCAATCCCGCGACCTCGCGGCTCAAGACTTTCAAGATCGTCTTCATGCTCGAGATGTCCGTCCCCGAGGGGCAGACGCCGCCGCAGGTCGAGCAGCGCGTCCTGTGGCAGCACGATTGCGGGCTGCCTACTCCCCCGAAGACCTGATCAGCGCAGCGCGTGCGCCGCGAGCAGCGCCGCGGTGAAGACCAGCATCGCGCCGGCCTGGTGTGCGGCCGCGAGCGCAACCGGGACGACGAGCAGCAGGGTCGATACACCCAGGGCGATCTGCAGGACCAGTGCCCCGAGCAGCAGGTCGGCGGCGAGCGTGGCGCGGCGCGACGGCGCGGCGCGCCGGACCCGCAGCCAGAACCAGGGCACGAGGAAGGCGAGCAGCCAGGCGATCGCACGGTGATCGAACTGCACGGTCGCGACATTGGCGAAAAAATTGAGGTACCAGGGTTCGAGCACGAGCATCCCGGGAGGGACGAGGTGACCGCCCATGAGCGGGAACGTGTTATAGGCGAGCCCCGCGCGGGTCCCCGCGACCAGAGCTCCCGAGAGCGCCATCGCGAAGACGAGCGCGGCGAGCGCGAGCGCAAGCCGTCGAAGTCCCTTCGGCGGCGCGTCGGTGCGGGGAAAGAGCAGGTCGAGCGCAATCCACAGCATCGCCGCGTAGATGAGCAGCGCCAGGCCGAGGTGCGCGGCAAGACGATACTGCGACACCCGCGGATCGTCGACGAGGCCCGACTGCACCATGTACCAGCCCAGCGCGCCCTGCAGTCCGCCGAGCGCGAATATCGCGGCGAGCCTCCAGGTCAGCGCCCGCCCGATCCTTCCGCGCGCAGCAAACCACAACAGAGGCAGCAGGAACGCCGCGCCGATCAGCCGTCCCAGCAAGCGGTGAGCGTATTCCCACCAGAAGATGCTCTTGAATCCGGCGAGATCCATTCCCGGATTGACCGTGCGGAATTCGGGCGTCCGCTGGTACTTGCCGAATGCCTCCTGCCACGCGGCGTCGTCGAGGGGAGGCGCAGTGCCTACGATCGGCTGCCACTCGACGATCGACAGGCCCGAATGAGTGAGGCGCGTGATTCCGCCGACAACCACCATCGCGAACACGAGCGCGCAGCAGACGAGCAGCCATGCGGCTACACCGCGGTCGTCGCGCATCGATGCTCCTCCCGCGCGGTCGCGATCGTGCATTTCGACACTGGCTGCCCCACTGGACATGGGTTAAAGTAGCACGCGTGCAGAGCCGGCGAATCGGGGGGGCTCTGACTGCTCCGCTAGCTTGATCGGCAAGAGGAGGCTGGCCATGTTTGCGATCGTGTACAAGTCGGACGGCGTTCCGATCTGCGTGCAGGTGCCGGGCGTCTCGCCCGACCCCGTGGTGGTCTGGACTTCGGAAAATGCGGCGAAGGCGTTCATCGAAAGCAAGGGCGGCGCCGCGGAATTCCAGCCGGTCTCGGTGAACGAGCAGGCGATGGAAAAGATGGCGAAGGCGCTCGGCTGCCCGGTCGAGAAGCTCATGGTCGAGCCGTATCCTTCCTGACCCGCATCGAGTCTTCCAGGTTTCCTAGAGCGTTACCTCGACGTTGTCGATGAGCCGCGTGCGGCCGAGAAAAGCCGCGGCGAGCACCACCAGCCGGCGATCGTCGTTCCCGGGCGGCTGAAGATCCGATTGCCTGCGCACCGAGACGTAGTCCGGGCGCCATCCCTTGTTCGCGAGCGCCGACATCGCCTGCAGCTCGATCCGGCGGAAGTCGCGCTTGCCCGCGAGCACCTCGTCCCCGGCTGCGCGGAGACACCGGTACAGACGAGGCGCCTCGGCGCGCTCGACCGCGGACAGATAGGCGTTGCGCGAGCTCAGCGCAAGGCCGTCCTCGGCGCGTACCGTTTCCGCGGGCACGATCTCGACCGGCAGCGCGAGCTGCTTCACCATGTCGCGCAGCACCACGTACTGCTGGTAGTCCTTCTTGCCGAAGATCGCGATGTGGGGCGAGACCATGTTGAACAGCTTCATCACCACGGTGGCGACGCCGCGGAAATGGCCCGGCCGGAACGCGCCCTCGAGGATATGCTGAAGGTCCGAGGGCTCGACCAGAAAAGTCTGCGGCTCCGGGTAGATTTCGCTTTCGGTGGGTGCGAACACCACGTCCACGCCCACGTCCCTCATCATTTTCGAATCGGACTCGAGGGTGCGCGGATAGCGCTCGTAGTCCTCCTTCGGGCCGAACTGGATGCGGTTGACGAAGATGCTCACCACGGTGCAGGCAGCGCGCCGCTGCTTCGCCAGGCGCATCAGCTCGATGTGGCCGGCGTGCAGATTGCCCATCGTCGGGACGAAAACGTTGTCGGGCTCGCGCTGCAGCCGCTCGCGCAGGTCCTTGACCGAGGTGATGACGTCCACTAGAAGGAGTGTTCTTCTGCGGGAAAGCTGCCGTCGCGCACGGCGCGCACGTAACGCTCGGCGGCGTCGGCGATGCTGGAGGCGCCCTTCATGAAATTGCGGACGAATCGCGCCTTCTTGCCCGGAAAGACGTCGAGCATGTCGTGCAGCACCAGCACCTGGCCCGAGCAGCCCGGCCCGGCGCCGATGCCTATGGTGGGAATGCGCAGGCGCTGCGTCACCTCTTCGCCGAGCTTCGCCGGAATCGCCTCCAGCACCAGGAGCTCGGCACCCGAGGATTCGAGCTCGATTGCATCCGCCATCAGCTTCTGCTCTGCGTCCTCGCCCTTGCCCTGCACGCGGTAGCCGCCGAACTTGTGCACCGATTGCGGCGTGAGCCCGAGGTGGCCGCACACCGGAACCCCGCGCTGGGTGAGAAAGCGGACCGTCTCGGCGAGCTCCGCGCCGCCTTCGAGCTTCACCATCTGCGCCCCTGCCGCCATCAACTCCGCCGCGCTGCGGAACGCCTGCTGCGGCGATTCCTGGTAGGTCCCGAACGGCATGTCGGCGACGAGAAACGAGCGCTTGCTGCCGCGCGCGACCGAGCGCGTGTGGTACGCCATGTCGGCGAGCGTGACCGGGAGCGTGGTGTCGTGCCCCTGCAGCACCATCCCCAGCGAGTCGCCGATGAGGAGGCTGTCCAGCCCGGCGGCATCGAGCATCGCCGCGAAGCTCGCGTCGTAGCAGGTGAGCTGGGCTATCTTCACGCCATCGTCGCGCTGCTTCTGCAGCGCCTTGATGGACAATCGGGTCATCCTAGTCTCCCCAGTTGAAGAACTCGCGGTTGCCGCGCATCGCCTCGACGCGCTCCATCAGCAGGTCGAGATCGCGTTCCTCCTTGACGAAATCGAGCCTCTCGGAGTTTACGATCAGCACCGGTACCCCGCTGAAATGGTAGAAAAAGCGGTTGTAGCTGTCCGCCAGCAGAGCGAGGTACTCGGCGGTGATCGGCCGCTCGAATTCTACGCCGCGCCGGCGTACGCGCTCGATGAGCGTCTGCGGCTGCGCCTGGAGGTAGATCACCAGGTCGGGCCGCGGCGCCTGGGGCTTGAGCGAGTCGAAGATCTGCTGGTAGAGATGCAGCTCGTCCCCTTCGAGGGTCAGGCGCGCGAACAGCGGGTCCTTTTCGAGCAGGAAATCGCAGACGGTGAGGCGGCTGAACAGGTCCAGCTGCGCGAGCTCGCGCAGCTGGGCGATCCGCTGGAAGAGGAAGAACAGTTGTGTCGGCAGCGCGAACCGGGCCATGTCCTGGTAGAAGCGCGGCAGGAACGGGTTCTGCTCGGGGTGCTCCAGCACCAGGTTCGACTGCAGCCGGGCGGCGAGGCGTCGTGCGAGGCTGGTCTTGCCGACGCCTATCGGCCCTTCGACGACGATGTAGTGGTATCTGGAAAGAGACACGGGTCCGGGGCTCGCGACAAGCGGCGCCCATCATACACAAGGAAGCGGGAGAGTCAGGTACGGAAGATGAAGTACACCGCGCCCATGATGCACAGGGCCGCCCAGAGGTAATCGAGCTTGAGCGGCTGGTTCATGTAGTACAACGCGAAAGGCACGAATACCGCTAGCGCGATCACCTCCTGGATGATCTTCAGCTGGGCCAGGCTGAACTGGGTGTAGCCGATGCGGTTGGCGGGGACCTGCAGCAGGTATTCGAACAGAGCGATGCCCCAGGAGACGAGCGCCGCGATTAACCAGGGTTTGGCCGAGAGCTCCTTCAAGTGCGCATACCAGGCGAAGGTCATGAACGCGTTCGAGAGCGTGAGAAGCAGGACGGTCTGCGCCAGGACGGGAAATTTCATGCGGCACCTATCTTCGCGATGGTCTGGTCCCGGAC
>Ga0073909_10000797_pt1 | contig 9993 bp, 7 predicted proteins | sample Coa_R1_6_FD_66439 | JGI IMG/M metagenome (GOLD analysis project Ga0073909, IMG submission 66439) | Surface soil microbial communities from Centralia Pennsylvania, which are recovering from an underground coalmine fire. - Coalmine... | ecosystem: Environmental > Terrestrial > Soil > Unclassified ... | reverse complement strand
CGGTGGTCGCGGTTGCAGACACGGAAATGTTGGCGGTGAGCTGGCCGGAGTTATTGAAACTAGTGGAATTAACGGTTACGCCGCCCGGATTGGTGGTGCCGCTGACAAACCACTGGGCTTTAGCGCCTTTTTTGAACCCGCTGCCGGACACTATGACGTCCAGGTCAACGGTGCTCTGAGCGGTATTGTTCGGATTGGCCGAGTTAACCGACACTTGCGCCGCAGCCTGCGGTGGGACCATCGTGAGCATGGGACAAACCGGAAGTACCAGCAGCCAGAGATAACGTTTCACGATTGCCTCCGTCGGGCGGTTTTGCCTGTGATCTATTACACGGAAAGCTTCATTGGTTTTCCGCGGCGATTTTTGGTTCCGTGGCTATAGCGGAAGCGGAACTCCGGCTCATAAACACGAAAGCGGCCCAGTAGTACGGATGTTTGAAGCGGACGGAGCGAATCAGGTCGCGTTGCGCACCGGCCAACGCCATGCTTCCGGCGACGCGGCCCAGTTTGTGGTAAAGGCGATTCATGAGCTGCAGTGTCGAACGGTCGTCCACTTTCCAGAGACTGGCCAACACTGCGTCGCTGCCCGCTTCGAGAAACGTGCGACCGAGGCCGACAAACTCGTCGCCTGCGGGCAATTCGCCGAATTCGCCGGCGCCGAGCGCGGTTTCGCAAGCGCTCAAAGTAATCAAACGGGCGTTAAGATGCAGGCTGAGGATTTCAGAAATTTGTAGTCTTCCATCGTCGGTGGCATCGGGCTGAAGCTGCAGGCCCGACGATGACGGATTGAACTTGTTGAAAAAACCATGCGCCGCGATATGCACCACATCGTAGAGAGGGGCTTGCTCCTTGAAGCGCGCCTTGGTCGCCGCGGTTCCGGTGATGGCGATACCCGCCGGCGTGAAGGACTTGGCGACAGAGTAGGCCTCCAGAACGGCGAAGTTGAGTTTTGCAGCGGAAGGCGCAAACGAAACAGCGCGCAGCGGAGCTGCCAGCAATAACGCCGGCGGATTCGCGTAGATAAGAGCAGCCGCCGGAATTTCGGAAATATCGTACTGCTCAATCAGGAAGGTTGAGCCGGGCTGAACGCTGCGCGGCAGAGCAGCAAAGGGCAAATAGTTGAGGTGGCCGTGCGGAACCAAGATCAGCGAGCGGATGCCGGTGAGAAGATGCTGGTTTTCAAGTGGCGTAATCAGGATAGAACGCAGACTGGCAGCGGGTTTACGCCACGCGTCGGTGCTGGTTTGAGCCAGCAAGTCGCGGAACAAGTCCACCTTGCTCTCCAGGTCGCGGGATTTGATGGGTTGGGTGACCACGCGAAGTCCGGAGTGCGTGAGAACGAAAATTGAGAGATCGTTTTCGCCGACAAGATATTCAATAAGCGCAGCGTCCGGGGAAAGCGATGCGGCGATCGCGGCCGCATCCGGACTGCCAACGTCGGATCCCGCAGCAGAAGGCAAGGCCGCTTCGTCTGAGTCATGCGAGCGAGTCTCCTGAAGTTCCTGTTGGTAGGTGTCCAGCGCTTCCCTGCGCTGCCTGGCAACTGGCTGATTCTCTTCCGTCCAGATCAGTTCTTGCAAGCGGAAGGCTCGATTTTGCAATTCTGGATTCGAAAATGAGCTCGAATCCCTAGCAAGGGGAGCCTCACGGAAGACCTGGAAACTGTATTTGCGCAGCTGTTCGGAGCGTTGAAACGCGGCATCGGACCGGCCCAGGCGGAGGAGGAGGTGAGCCAGCGCGATGTAGACCTGCTGTTTGTTCTCGAAGTAGCCGGTGCGAAACTGGCGGCTGCTGATGTTTGCGCGGACCCGTTCGATGGTTGCGATAGAGGACTGATAGGCCTGAAGGGCTTCCTCGAAGCGGTTCAACATTTCGAACGATTGGCCACGCTGGAACTGGACCTTCCAAAGCAGGTCCACATCGCCAGAGTCTTCCGCAATTTGCCGAGCCGCAGCAAGTTCGACAACAGCAGCGTCAGCGTCGCCGCGACGCACATGCAATTCGGCGGATTGCTCGAGGGCTTCGCATTCAAGCAGGCGCAGACCATCGCGGCGAGCCCGAGCAAGTGCGTCCTGAGTATGAGCGAGGGCCGTAGCAATTTGTCCACGAGAGCGGAGGATTTTGCCTTCAAGCAGAAGTCCGGTAACGGTTTCAGCGGAGTCATCGGCTCGTTCAGCCGCCTTCAGTGCTGCGGAGGCGTTGGTTTGCGCGCGGGAGTAATCGCCGGATTGCCATTGAGCCCAAGACAACGCAAGCCGGTTGATGATTACACCGCGCTGGTGGCCGATGGAGCTCGAGAGAATGATGGCCTCCCGAAAATCCTTTTCCGCGGACACACGGTTGCCAAGCACCAGATTCAGGTTTCCGACATCGCCGAGGTTTTCTACCTGTTCACGCCGTAATTTATTTTTTAAGTAGATCTCGCCAGCGAGCCGATAATTCTGCAGGGCGTCCTCAAAAGCGCCCGTACGCATTAGCGCGGAGGCCTTTCCACGCAGCCAGTCGGCTTGTTCTTTGGCAAGACCGGCGTCTTTGGCGATGGAGATGGCTTCTTCGTAGGTATCGAGCGCTTCACGGATGCGGCCCTGGCCCAACTGGCATTGCGCAATGTTGCCGAGATCCACGGTTTCCCGCGGCTTGAGCATGAGCCGCTGATCAATGGCCAGGGCCCGGCGGTAGTAAGGCTCGGCCTGGGAGTAGCGTCCCAGAAGAAGGTGGACGCCGCCGATATTTCCGAGCGCGTCGCTTTCGCCTTCCTCGAAGTGCGTGGAGCGATGCAGTTGCGCAGCCTGCTCGTAATGAGCAAGCGAACCGCGATAGTCGCCTTGCTCGTCGTAGACCATGCCGAGGTTGTTCAACGACGCGCCTTCCAGTTGGGCGTCATGCAGTTCGCGCGCGATGCTAAGGCTCTCGTTGAAAGAGGCAACGGCCTCCGGGTATTTGCCCTGATCCCAGTAAAGCAAGCCGAGGTGGCTCAGGGTTTTGCCTTCTTCGCGCTGGTCGTGGAGTTCTCTTTTTATTTGCAGAGCGGTTTCGAGGAGTTCGTGCGCTTTTGGATAGTCGCCAAGGTGTTTGTAGCAGTTGCCGATCAAGCCGACGGTGATGGCTTCGCCACGGCGGTCGCCGACTTTGCGATAGCCCGCAAGCAGCGATTCGTATTCAGGGAGTGCGGCCTTGGGCCCTTGCTGTGCGTAAACATTTTTTGCATGGGCCAGAGCGGCCTCGAGATCCTGCGCCGAAGAACAGAGCGGCTGAATGAACGACAGGAGTGCGAACACGTATCCAGCCACCAGAAGCGATGGATTATGGCTGCGCATAGTTGTTCACTCCAACTCAAACTCGACTGGAGCAAATTGCTGGACCGCGCCTGAGGCCAGGTGAACGCGGAGCCAGGCATAGTATGTGCGGCCAGGCTGCAGGTGGATGCGGGCAGGCGGGCGAATTGATGTCGCGGCGGCGTCCGCGCGACCTTCCCAAACGACTTCGCCGCTATCGGCGGCGAGGCGCAATTCGTAGAAGGTGACTTGCCCTTGGGATTGCCAACGAAATTCAAGGTTTGCGGCAGCGATGCGCTGCTTGGGGAGAGGAGACAGGAGCGGCGACGCGGTGTTCTCCTGAGGGCCACGAACCAGATTTTGTGGAGCATGCGGTGGGTTCTGGTTGGCAGGCGGTAGGGGTGTCTGGCGCGCGATGACTCGGGGGTCAGGTGAATCTGACGGCGGCCGTTCATCCTGAAACCTCCAGGACAAGAATATTGCGAAGACGACGAGCGCGGCGGCAAATGCCGGAATCCATGGCGTTAGAAGACTGCTGCCTGGAGCGTTTTGCCGCGAGGTTCGATTCAGGGCCGTTTGTAGAAGATCTGCTGGCACATCGTACGATGCAGCATCCGTGCGCGCGAGAAATCCGACTTGCTCAAGACAGCGGTCGCAGTTGGACAGGTGCTTTTCGATGACGTAGCGTTCGGACGCGATGAGCTGCTGATCGGCGTAAGCGGCGATAGTCTGTTCGCTGGGACAGCGCCCGCGCCTGAAAGACATCCATTTTTGTGACCAAGGTTGCATCTTCAAGTGCCCGTGCTGACCGCACTTTCCCCATTACACGGATGCCGATTTCCTTTTTCCGAGAACAACGCCGTGTACGCCAAGTTTTTCGCGCAAGCGCTCGAGTACATCGCGAATTCTGCGGTCGGCGGTTTGCGCGTCCTTGAGCCCGAGCAAACGGGCAACCTGGACAAAGGACAAACTCTCGGCAAAACGCAGGCGAAGCAGCAGACGATCACTCGAGTTAAGCTGGGCAAAGGCGCGGACGACCGCAAGTTTGGTGTCGCGCATGAGAGAAAGAGTTTCGGGATCGGGAGAAGTATCCGCGATTTCCAGCGCGGGGCCGTGGGAATCTAGGAATTCGAGTGAGTGCCTTCCGGTGCTGAGCAGCCACAGCTGGCGAGCGGTCATGGACGCGCGCAGTTCCTCGACGCGGGTTTCGACGTCCGAGTAACTAAGTTCGCAGCCATTCTTGCTGAAATGAGCGCAGACCTGGGCGATGGTTTCCTTGCGATGAAAGACCGCCCGAAAGATTTCCTGATCCACGCCGCTGCGTCCCGCAACCGAGGTAAACACTTGCTTGCGGCCAAACTGGGAACGGTGCCAATCAAGACAGAGATTTCTGACGACGGCGCGTAGCCAGGTGGTGAAGCGGGCTTTTCCGTCCGGTCTGAACGACAGGATGCGGCGGTAGTTTCTCTCGGCTAGTTTTTCACAGGCGAAAACAAAGCAATCCGCAATGTGGTCCTGCTCATGCGCGAAGATATGAACGACGCCGTAGATGAGGCCGGAATAGGATGTGAGGAATGCGGTCCACGCGGAGTGCGGCGCGCCTGACCCGAGTTGGGTCAGGAGAGCCTGGATCTCTCCGTCAGGTTGCCGCAAGTCGAATCCTCTTGGCTGGGTGAGGGGACAGACTGCGGAAGGGAGTGTACCTAATCAGGGGGTTAATCCCAAGTTTAAGAAGCCAGAACTAAAGCGAAACAAGGCTACAAGCCGCGCAAGAGGCTACTAGCTATGGAATGACGAAACGGAACAGGGAGCGAAGGCAGAGCTTGGGCGGAGAAGCGCTGCGGGCGGCGTTGATGAAGTTACACACGGTTGCGCCGCGACGTTGGTGGCCAGCACGCCGAAGGTCAGCCGCTCCAGTCTGTTTTTGTCTCAGGTCGGACGACGAACATGGGCTTAGTGTTGGCAGATGCCGTGCCGCCGGACGCTCTATCGGATTGAAAGGGCCGCCACCCGAGCCGTGCTCTCCTTGATTCCTGCCTCGACGCTCAAACTGGTGTAAAGGTCTCGCACCTCTTCCCACAGCATTCTGGTTTGTTCCCATCTGAGAACTGCGAGACTCCGAACGGCGTTCGCCAAATCCAAGGACGAATCGTCTACATGACTCCGATAGAGTCCAAGTGCCTCGTGGTAACTAGGCTCCGCCAAATCTGGCCGTCCCTGCTCAAGATAGACATCACCCAGATGCCTGATGGCGTGCGCCAGCACCAGAGGTTCGTCAGCCTCGCGAAGTAACACCACGGCTTCCTCATAACATAGTCGGGCCATAGGGCCATCACTGCGTCGCGCCGACTCACCGCGACGCCTGAGTTCCTGCGCACGTGCAAGCCGGTCCATTCGATTCTGGTCCGAATCCATGTTCCCTCCTGGACACCCAATTATTTATACGACTATCCGCACTTTAAGGTAACGGAATGAGCCGTGCACAGAGCCGTTCATAAGGATTCTGGGAGGAACTTGATCTCAGGTAACCCGACTTCCATGCGAACGTATTTCACGGGATCGATCCGCAATATTACGTCTTCTCTAGATGCCAGCCTGGTTATCTCGACCCGACCAAAAGCCAAAAGAGCTTCCGAAAAGCTTGGCGCAATCTGACCAGTGCGATTGAATGTCCCGCTTGCAAGAAAAGTGCAGAGGCCCAGGCGAGTCCTGTGCCAACAAAGAATGCCACGACGACGTCAGCGGCACTTGCTGGACTGAGGTTCCACGATTTGAGGCACCTCGCTATCACCGAGCTTGCAGAGTCCCAAGTCTCCGACCAGACCATTATGACCATCCCCGTCAGCCAAAGGATGCTGGCTCGATATTCACATGTGAGGAGCGAAGCCAGGTGTCAAGCCGTTGCAGCACTCTCGGCGAGACCCGACCGGGGAATGGTTCAGGATCAACGAAATGACAGGTTACGACACAAATCACGACGCAAAAGACATGTTCGACAGGTAGGAATCACAGGTTGAGTTGGCGCTTCGCGTCCGTCAGGGTTTGGCAGTAGCAAAAAATACCTCGTCGGCGTCTCGGAGCAGCACATCGATGCATTCGAACCCGGCGTTTCTCAAAGCTTGGACCCAACCCGACACCGGCATGCCCTCGTCCAAATGTGAATCTCGCGAGCCCAACATCTTCGTATGATCGTAACCAAGGATCTCGTTCGCGCGTGTCCAGAAGCGCTCCCAGTTTTCCCGGCTGTAACGGGCCGGCTGCCGTGATTTCCATTCGGCGAATCCGTCGGCAAACATCTTCTCCGTGCAAGCAGGCTCGACGAACAAAAACACTCCGTTGGGACGAAGCAGGCCGAAGACATCCTTGAATAGGTCAGCGACTCGGTGCGCATCGAACCAATGGAGTGCGTTTGCCGTCGCGACCACGTCATAGTCATCTCGTAAGCCGTTGTGCCAATCAGCGTTCCAGAGATCGCGCACAAAATTCTGCGCGGGGACGCCCTCGCGCCGATTCACCCCGATGCAGATCGAGATGAGAAAAACGTCGCGATCGACGCAATCGATCTGAGAATGCGGATAGCGAGCTCGAATGGATCGACCGACATCGCCCGGACCGCAGCACAAGTCCAGAACCCTGAGACGTGCGTCCACAGGAAAGGGCAGCGCGGCGGCCATCAACTCGAGATCGCGACGCTTCGCGGCGCCTTGCTCCATCTGCCACAACTCCAACAACTCGTCGAGGTGCTCATTGCTGAGCTTCTTCTCGATCTGACTCTGCGTGAGTGCCATCGGAACGCCTTTCCTTGCTTGCTCTCTCGCCCGCTCCCTACGAGCATCGTCTCCACAATCGATTGCGCTGTGCTGCTAGCTAAATCCGTTCGCCATTCAGGGCGGCCTGCACGGGCCATCATGTTACAAGCGAAAATCCATCTTGATCAAAATGTAAAACGCCGCGAGCTCAACTGGTTGATGCAACACTATCTAGTCAGTTGATGCTAAATGGGAAGTGTGAAATGTTTTCAAATTGCCGCTGACAAGTCGCGAAAAAGTACTTGATTTGCCGAATTATCAGGCGCTTAGAACCTTGTTTAAATGTTCGATGGGAGAATGGAAGCAATCTCGCGATATGGAACGCGAGATATTAGGGACTACTTCGGTTACTGATAAGGATTGAATACCAAAGAAACCGTGGTTGTGGTCGCAGTTTCGGCGGACACGAATTTCCACTTCTTGACGGCTATTACTGCGGACTCAGCAAGGATCGGATTTCCTCCAAGCACTTTTGCGCTTTCTACTGTCCCGTGAGGAGTTATTGTCACTTCCAATCGCACGGTACCTCCAATCTGGCGCATTCGCAATACAGGTGGGTAATCAGGCTCTACTCGCGTGGTAACTTTCCGATCGCTTTTGGAATCCTGCTGTGCGTGCGATAGTGGCGCGACGAGAAAAGATAGAATAGAGAAGCAAACCGAGAGCCACAAGGATGGACTCTTCGGGCTCATGCGTCTCCAAGCGCGAACGGAATGTATCGCTGAGTTGAACCTTGATCTTTTCATGCTGCTCCTGTGACTACACGCCATCCTCGGAACTCTTACCTGTGTCCCCGGCTACGGCAAGTTAAGCCGGAGCTCGTAAACTTCGCGGACGCTGGCTTCTTGGACAAAAAGTACCGAGCCGTCCGGAGCGCGTCCAGACCAAGGTCCGAATGGCCCGAGGTATCGTTCGATACCTGTCTGGGAAAAAATCTGCTCGAAGTGATTCTCTCCCACCTTGGCACGGCAGTAAGCGCCTTCTCCGCTGACCAGATCATCGAAATAGATGGATTCGCTATCGGAGGACCATACTGGGTAGTTCACCGCCCCAGAGTCCAAAGTCTGCCAATCCGACCAATGTTTCACTTTGGTGTCGTACAACTTGAGTTTGGTTAGGTCTCCGGAAATGGCGGCTATGTAGCGGCCGTTTGGAGATAACCGTGGGCTGAAAAGGCCCTCTGACCCAGGAATGTTGGAGAGTTCGTGCGTTTTCAGATCGTAGACCACAATGCTGAGGCCTTCCGCACTGTGTTGCGTGACCCGACCAAAAATGATCTTGTTGCCGTCGCTTGACCAGTTCACGTCTATCTGCGTGAGTTTTTCTGATAGCAGACGTTGAGACGCTCCCCCTTCGGCGGGAACCATAAAGATCGCCCAAGGTTGCCCTGGTTGTACATTTATGTACGCGATCTGCTTTCCATCGGGTGACCAGCGGGGAAGCGCAGCCCTCCCCGGCGGAAACGTTAACTGCTGCTGTTGTGATCCATCACTACGTGAGCGCCAGAGCGTGCCTTCCGGAATGGAAACGTAGGTGACCCACTCACCGTCAGCCGAGAAGTCCAGGTCGCTGGCGGAGATTCCAGAAAGAAAAGGCGCATATTTACCGGACATGGGGTCATATTTCACCACCGCTCCGCGAATATTTAGACCCAAAGCCCAAAGTTTCTTGCTATCTGCGGCAAGTACCGGACGCGAGAATGACACTGCTCCTTCCGTGAGTCTGACAGCCTTTTCGTGATTGTTTCTGTCGAAATGGCCGGTAGTCTCTGCAAGCGCAAAGAGATTCCCGTTGCTGCCCAAGGCTTTCTCGGTGGCCTGAAAGATGTAGTAGCGCCCATCAGCAGTCCAACTACCGCAACACTTCGACGAGACATCGTTCCAGTCCGCCAGCAACGCATGCAAATCGGTTCCGTCGCCGTTCACTTCCCAGATCGATGAAGTGCCCTGGGCGATATCACCAACGCTGAAGCGAATACGCTTTCCGTCAGGCGAAAATCGCGGGAAGTAGGGCGTTCCCTCCACTCTAACAAGCTCTTTCGGCGGCGCACCGTTTGCTGTAGTGATATACAAGCTGGAACCTTTCACCAGTAGTACGTGTTGTCCGTCAGGAGCCCATAATGCTTCCTGACCAGTTAAATTGCCGAAGCGCCTGGCGGGGCCACCTTGCAATGGATACACCCAAAAGGGATTGTTTGACGACGGTCCAACCGTGTTTTCCGCTGCCAGCAAGGAAGAATGGACAGTAGAGACATCCAGTAGCCGGACACTCGGAAAAGAGCTCAGGAATTTGGAAACGTCGCCACCAGCCGTGGGAACTCTTGAAATGAATGAATTCTCTCCAGATATTTCCGTGAAATACAGGACCGAACCATCAGAAGCCAAATTAGATTTCACCAATCCGTCATGCGTAATTTGTCTGCGGCCGGAAACGCTGGCTGGAAAATGTGGACGATTGAACAGAAGAAACAAGAAACTAGCGGAAGCAATGACGATCCCAATCGCCAGAACGGAAAAACCATTTTTTCGCGGCACGGGTGAACTCCGATAATCTATATTTCGAATATCCTCCACTTAGCACGCCTGTCAATCTCGGGTTCTTAACTGTTAATAGCGCGATAGCGTCGCTTGCCGTTGGAGACTTCGTCCGCTTTGCGGTTAGAGAAGCGAGGCTGAGGTACTGAGCATCCGCCCGGGTTGCCTCCGCTGCCGTCCAGTTTGGGCAGAACTTTGTCTGACAACATCATTTGCTTTAGTTGTCTCGCTATGGAGGAACTCGAAGACCTCTTGAAGACGTTTGCTAAGCTCGTTGGCGCAAGCTGATACGGCCAGATGGACGACGAATTCGTGCAAACTAACTGCAACCTCAGTTTTGCGACCGAAGGAGGCTAGGTGGCTCGGCAATATACA
>Ga0073909_10000795_pt1 | contig 10000 bp, 6 predicted proteins | sample Coa_R1_6_FD_66439 | JGI IMG/M metagenome (GOLD analysis project Ga0073909, IMG submission 66439) | Surface soil microbial communities from Centralia Pennsylvania, which are recovering from an underground coalmine fire. - Coalmine... | ecosystem: Environmental > Terrestrial > Soil > Unclassified ... | reverse complement strand
TCGAAGCGACGCTAGCGAATCGTGTGGCGGATGTTTTCGAGCGGCACAAACCGCAGCCAATCGAGGCGCTGTCAACGGGAATTAATGAATTCGATAGTCGTTTGACGGGATTCCCTCGAGGTGCAATTTCGGAGATCCATGGACGAGTCTCGTCAGGACGAATCAGTTTATTATTTTCCACGCTGGCGTGTGCGACCAGGCGGGAAGAAAGTTGTGCAGTTATCGATTGCCACGACACGTTCGATCTTTCATCGGCGGCAAAGGCCGGCGTCGATTTCCAACGCCTGTTATGGATTCGTTGTGGCCACAGTCTCGAGCGTGCTTTTAAAGCCGCCGATCTCGTATTGCATAGCGGAGGATTTGGACTTGTCGTTCTTAATCTCGTCGATGTGCCGGCGAAAGCCCTGCAAAGAATTATTTCATCGTGGTGGTTTCGATTTCGCCGCGCCATTGAAAATACTCCGACGGTGTTGATAGTACTCACGTCCGTAGCCGTTGTTCGTTCGTGCGCTGCTCTTGTGTTAGAGCTGAAGAATGAAAGAGCAGCGTGGCGCAGCACTTTGTCGTTAGTTTCTGAAAATCGTAATGGCAATTTCACAGATGGAAGAGAAGGCAGTCATCTTTCATTGGTTTCCACAGCTCGCTCATTAAATAGTCACGTGGAACTCTCCCATGCACAATTTCTTCATGGGATGCAGATTCGAGTAAATCGTGAACGACCCGTCGAATGGCATCCTGACCAAGTGAAATTCCATCCCCGCCGTTCGTAAGAGTTGCCATGTTCGGTAATATTCGGTAATATTCGCTCCAGCTATTTTTCAGATTTAATTTCCTTTCGAAATAGCAGAAAAAGCAGATGTTTGCCTGCATTTATTGTCGAAGTGTCTCTGAATCAGGGTTAGCTGACACCGGGAACGGGGCCGCCCTGGTTGGTTTGGCATTTACATTTTCGCCTCTAGTCGAACAAACAAACGCGGACACGGTGGTGCTGGACATCTCTGGACAAAGATTATTGTTCGGGCGGACGCCTTCAGCAGAAACATGGGAAGCGGACGATGAAGCGCTTCGTAAAATAGCAAAAGCGATCGCCCAACGTGGCCAGGAGCTGAAGCTCAAAATCAATGTTGCAGTGGGCGCGAATCCTGATCTGGCTATTCATGTTGCCCGGGCTTTTAAAGGTGTCACCGTCATTAACGTCCGCGAAGAAGTTTCAAAGCTTGAGAACCTTTCGATCAAAAGACTCGACTATTCGCTGGCTGCCATCGAAGCAAAACGGGCCACAGAAATTCAGGAAACATTTTTGCTTTGGGGCGTCCGCACATTTGGCGATTTGGCGCGCCTGCCACTGTCGGGTGTCGCAGAAAGATTGGGCCAGGATGGGGTGCGGCTACAAAAGCTCGCGCAGGGTAAAAGCGATCGACAGCTAAAGCTGATGAGACCGCCGATCGGTTTTGCACAATCGCTCGACTTAGAACATCCGATTACTGAACTCGAACCATTGTCATTCATCCTCTCGCGTTTGCTGAATCAGCTTTGCGCAAATCTGCATGAGTACGCGCTGGCGACGAATGAGTTGCGTTTGCGACTCGTGTCAGAACCGGGAGCGGTAGCGACCGGATCAAGTGACACCTCAGATGTAATTTCTGAATCCGAGCGCATCGTCACTTTGCCGATCCCGATGCGCAATCCAAAGACGCTCCTGCGGTTACTCTTATTTGAAATTGAACGCGAGCCGCCACAGGCGCCGATCGTGTCGGTTGCGATCAGCGCCCAACCGGTGAAACCGCGCGCGTCGCAAACTGGTTTGTTTATTCCGCTGGCTCCTGAGCCAGAGAAGCTCGAAATCACTTTGGCACGTTTGGCGAAATTAGTTGGCACAGAGAATGTGGGCTCGCCCGAAATTGTGGACACCCATCGGCCTGATGCGTTTCGAATGAAACGATTTAGGTCAGAAGCCAGAGGTCAGAGGTCAAAGGTCAGAAGAAAAGCAAATCCGCAATTCGCAATCAACGATAGGCAATGCGTGATGGGCCTTAGAATATTCAGGCCCCCCTGGCGCGCGGAGGTACAGCTGCGGCACGGACAGCCGAGACGCATAAACGCACGGGGGGCGCAAACGTCAGTCGGAATTCGCGGTGATGTTATTCAGGCGGCTGGCCCCTGGCGCGCGTCCGGCGATTGGTGGCGATCGGATGTCTGGGCGAGAGACGAATGGGACGTGGCTGTGGCCGATGCAACTTCACCCGAGAGTGAAGTGGTTTGTCGCATCTATCGCGATTTGACGAATGAAAGATGGTTCGTTGAAGGAATATATGACTGAATACGTCGAGCTTCATGCGCGATCGGCATTCAGTTTTCTACGCGGCGCGGCCACGCCGGAGGAACTGATCGCCGTGTGTTCTGAATTGGGCATGCCGGCGATGGCTTTGCTTGATAACGATGGCGTGTACGGCGCGGCCAGGTTTCACTTGGCGGCGCAGAAACTGAAAATCAAGGCGCATATTGGGGCGGAAATAATGGTTTCAAGTCTCGAGCCTCAAAAAAAGAATTCCAAATTCAAAACTCACAACTCAACATTCACCCTGCCGCTCCTGGTTCGCAATCGAAAGGGTTATCAAAACCTTTGTCGCCTGATCACTTTGATGAAGTTGCGCGTGCCGAAGCATGCCAAGCCGGGCGAGTGTGCGGTCAGCTTCGATGAATTGGCTGAACATGCGGACGGATTGGTTTGCTTAACAGGTGATGACGACGGGCCGATTACGAAAAACATTAACCACAGAGACAGAGAGGGAGCACAGAGAACAACAGAGAAACTCAGCGATATTTTCGGCCGGGAAAATGTCTATGCCGAGCTGCAGCGTCATTTCAATCGCGATGAAGAAGCGCGCAATCATGCAATCATCGATCTCGCATGCAAGTTGAAACTGCCGCTGTTGGCCACGAATGGAGTTTGTTACGCGACGCGCGCGCAACGGCAAGTTGCGGATGTCTTCACCTGCATTCGAAATCATGCACGCCTGGAGAACGCCGGACGTTTGCTCGCGATAAATTCAGAGCGGTTCGTGAAATCGCCAAGAGAAATGGCCGAGTTGTTTGCTGATTTGCCGGAAGCAATCGCGAACACAGTTGAGCTTTCGTCGCGGCTCGAATTCACGCTGAAGGATCTCGGTTACGAGTTCCCGAAGTATCCCGTGCCGCCCGGCGAGACGATGACTTCTTTTTTGCGTAAGCGAACATACGAAGGTGCGCGCCGGCGTTACGGGTGCAACGGTGAATATGCTCGGGCGGCCAAACAGATCGAACATGAATTGAAGTTGATCGAGAAGCTGAAGCTCGAAGGCTACTTTCTAATCGTTTGGGACGTCGTTGAGTTTTGTAAGCGCAACGGAATTCTGATCCAGGGCCGGGGTTCGGCGGCGAACAGCGCCGTCTGCTACAGCTTAGGAATTACCGCGGTCGACCCGGTCGGCATGGAACTCTTGTTCGAGCGATTTCTGTCGGAAGAGCGCGGCGAATGGCCGGACATCGATCTCGATCTGCCCAGCGGCGATCAGCGCGAGCGCGCGATTCAATACGTATATGAGCGCTACGGAAAGCTCGGCGCCGCGATGACGGCGAACGTGATCACTTATCGCGGCCGATCAGCGGCGCGTGAAGTGGGAAAGGTCCTGGGCTTCGACGACGAAACGCTCGGCCGTCTGTCAGGTCTGGTCCATACGTGGGAATGGAAAGATCCAAAGGACACGACTGAGCGGCAATTCACAGATGCGGGATTGGGTCTGCGAGATCGGCGTATCAAGAAATTCTTTCAGCTCTATCTGGCGGTGCAGGATCTGCCGCGTCATTTGGGACAGCATTCCGGTGGTATGGTGATCTGTCAGGGTCAACTTGATTCGGTCGTGCCGCTGGAACCGGCGGCGATGCCCGGTCGCGTCGTCGTGCAATGGGACAAGGAAGATTGCGCCGATCTCGGAATTATCAAAGTTGATTTGCTGGGGCTTGGCATGATGGCGGTGCTGGAAGAGACGATTCAGATCATTCGTGATGATTATCAGGAAGAAGTCGATCTTGCTCATCTGCCGCAAGACGATCCGAAGGTTTACGCCGCCCTGCAGCAAGCCGACACCATCGGGATGTTTCAGATTGAAAGTCGCGCCCAGATGTCTTGTCTCCCGCGTCTACGGCCAGAAAAGTTTTACGACATCGTGGTGCAGGTGGCGATCATTCGGCCGGGTCCAATTGTCGGCAACATGGTCAATCCTTATTTAGAGCGCCGTCTCGGCCGCGCGCCGGTAAAGTATGCGCACCCCGATCTCGAACCGGTGTTGAAGCGGACCCTCGGCGTGCCTTTGTTTCAGGAACAACTTTTGAAGATGGCAATGACATGCGCAGATTTTAGTGGCGGCGAAGCGGAAGAGTTGCGACGCGCAATGGGCTTCAAACGTTCAGAGCAACGGATGAAAGAGATTGAAGTTAAGCTGCGCCATGGCATGACGAAAAAGGGAATCGAGGACCGGACGCAGGAGGAAATTGTCGAGCAGATCGCTTCGTTTGCGCTTTATGGTTTTCCGGAATCGCACGCGGCCAGCTTTGCTTTGATTGCTTACGCCAGCGCGTATTTGAAATGTCATTACCTGGCCGCGTTCACGGCGGCAACGCTGAACAATCAGCCGATGGGGTTCTATCAGCCATTCACGATCATTAAAGACGCGCAACGTCATGGTCTGAAGGTTTTGCCGGTTGATGTGACACGATCGAATTGGGAATGCGTCGCGGCGCAAGTTGACAACTTGCGCCACCTTCGCCTTGGCCTGCTCTGCGTCAAAGGTTTGCGTGAAGAAGCGGGCCGCGCGATCGTGCGCGCGCGATCTTACAAACCGTTTTCCAGTCTTGATGATTTGCATCGGCGTGTGCCCGAATTAAGAAAAGATGAATTGCGAAAGCTGGCAGCAGTGGGCGCGTTGAATTCGATAGGGCAGGGGATAGGGGATAGGGGGTGGGGCTTAGGAAAAACTAAGGTTGCCATGGCAATGCGTAGTAACGGATTGAACCTATCCCCGAATCCCTATCCCCCAACCCCTGCGTTTAATCGTCGCGATGCACTATGGCAGGTCGAACGCGTCGCGCGCGAGCCGGGGCCGTTGTATGAAGAACTCGAAGAGACGGGCGCTTCGCCGCTTGACCCGATGAGTTTGAATGAAAGATTGAACGCGGATCTCCGTGGCACCGGGATCACGATTGGCCGCCATCCGATGGCTCACCAGCGGGCGTGGCTTGAGACGATGAACGTGACCCGGGCTGGTGATTTGAAAAAAATGCGCAACGGCAGGCGGGTGAAAGTGGCGGGCTGGGTGATCGTGAGACAACGGCCCGGAACGGCCAAAGGATTTGTCTTTTTGAGCATGGAAGACGAAACCGGCATTGCGAACATCATCGTCACGCCGCAGCTTTTCGAAAAGTATCGATTACCGCTGGTCGAATTTCCGTTTCTGCTAATCGAAGGTGTCTTGCAGCATCAGGACAATGTGATTTCCGTGAAAGCGAGACGTGTCGAACCTTTGCAGATGAAAATCGAGAGTATTGAATCGCATGATTTTCACTGAAGTGTCCGAAGCCCTGGCGTCAGCGAGGACAACTTGCGCGAGATGGCCCTGCTTAACAGTCGGGCTTCTGACACAAGAAAACGGCAGGGATAGGCCTGCCTCGAACATGACAAAAAAGGCGGGCCGAAGCCCGCCTCAATAGTGTTTGAATGTGATTACTGTTATGGCCGTCTACGTGTCGCCGGCTTGGTGGTAGTCTTTTCAGCCTGCACGTTTTGCTGATTCTTCATCTCGTCCAGGACTGCTTTAGCATCAGCCTTGAACTTATGTGTATCAGGCGCTTTGTCGATGAACTTCTGCAGATAATTCGCTGCTTGCTGATATAGAGGTTTGGCTTCGTCCTTCTTGCCTTCAGCTTCTTTGGCTGCTCCCGCGTTAAAATACAGCAGGCCCATGTTTGCGAGTGCGTCAGGATTGTCCGGATTTGCAGCCAGGATTTTCTCGTAAGCCACTTTGGCTTTGTCGTACTCGTTTGCGTCGAACAACATTTGAGCCAGATCAAGCTCGGCCTTCGACTTCCTGGCGGGATCAGTTTCCATAGCGATGTATTCTTCGAAAGCAGTTGCGGCTTCGTCGGCTTTTGCCGGATCGACTTTGCTCACGTACAGACGCATGGCCTCGGCACGGGCGTTAAATGCAAAGTATTTGCTGGATTCCTCTTGTTTTTGCTCGGCCGCATCAGTTGAGGGTGGCTGCTTCTTAATCATTTCGACAGCCCGGCTGGCCGCCTCCGCCGCTGCCTTGAAATCGTCCTTGGCTGCGCTGACGCCTGCTGTCTTAGCCGCTTCATCTTTCGATTGAATGGCAGCGTTGTATTTATCCACGGCCCTCGATCTGAGCGCCGCCGACTTGTTCGTCAACAATGAAGGAACGCCGGGATGTTCAGGGTCGGCCGCAATGCCGGTGTCATACTGCTTGATAGCTTCGTCGTAATTCTTAGCCATCAGAGCCGCGTTCCCATTCTTGAAGGCCTCGGCGATAACCTGATTTACGTTTTCAATTTTCTTATTGGCGGCTTCAATCTCCGCGGCCTTCTTGGCCAACTCTTCGCGTTTAGCCTTGTCGGCGGCACTCTCGCCGGCTCCTGTTGAACTCGACCGGCCTCCACCCGCACCTCCCACAGCTTCGGCGCGCGTTAATTTGTCTCCGCTTCCTGAGTTCAGGACCAGATCGACAGAAAGATCTCGTCCGGCTTTAACGCCGCCCTGGGCTGTCGGCGCCGCGCCCGCTGCGCTGACCGCGACCACGTACGTACCGACATATGGTAGACCGGCAAAAATCCACTCGCCCTTCTTGTCGGTCTTCGTGTGATACTCGCTGCTAATGTCGGTGCGATAGACATCCACGACCGCATTGGCCGCGGGCGCAGGTTTTCCATCGGCACCAACGATTTTTACTGTGCCGCGGAGCTCACCTGTCTGTCCAAAAGCCGCGATCCCGCCGAAGAGAAAAACTCCGGCTGCAAAGATAGCAGCGAAAAAATGAGAACGACGCATTTTGATTCCTCCAAGTATGACTCTTGTCGGGCCAGTCAATAAGATGCCACCTGATTACGGTAAGTTGTAGCCCTTGACTGGCTTTAAGTTAATCAGCGCCAGCACCACTGTCAAGCATACGGAATCGGATCCGGAACGCCGATTTCGGCGAACGCACGCAGGCGCAAGGCGCACGAATCACAATGGCCACAGGCTCGATCTTCTGACTGGTAACAGGACCAGGTCAATTCCAACGGGGCTCCCAATTCCACGCCTCGTCTTACTATCTCGGACTTTCGCAGCGATATGACGGGCGTCACAACCTCGATTTGAGTTTCCGGTTTCGTGCCGGCGTCGATGGCCGTCTGAAAGGCTTCGTAGAATTCCGGGCGGCAGTCGGGATAGCCCGATGAATCCTCGGCCACAGCGCCAACATAAATTCGCGTGGCCCCGATAACCTCAGCCCAGCTCGTGGCAATTGACAACAGATGGGCATTGCGAAAAGGAACATAACTCGTCGGGATTTCGCGCGAGGCCAGGTTGGCTTCAGACACTTGGATCTGCTGGTCGGTCAGCGAAGAACCCCCAATTGCTTTCAAATGTGCGATTGATACTGCCAGCCGTTTCGATACTCGAAAGTGATCCGCAAGCTCATCGAACGCGCGGCGCTCGCGCGCTTCGGTCCGTTGGCCGTAGGAAACGTGCAGAAACGAAAGCCCATCGTTTTCGGCGCGAGCGATGGCTGCGGTCACGCACGAGTCCATGCCGCCGGAAACGAGGCAGACGGCTAACGATGAGCGATGAGCGATGAACGATGAATCAGGTTCTTTCTCAGGATTGTCGATGGTTGTGTCGCTACTGCCGCCCATTCTTTTTTTCTCGAATTTGTTTGCTCGTCAGGTTGACGTCAGTTCATCATTCATCATTCTGCGATCATCGTTGCGCTAGACGCCGTGCACATCAGGTCCCCAGATGTATTTGTGCAGTTGCAATTGCATACGGACATTCAAACCGCTTTCCGCGACCCATTTCGCCAGTTCTTGCAAGTCGATCATGCCCCACGCAGGCGAAATCAAGATCGCTTTGGCGCGACGCTCCAACTCATACTGGGCAATGATTCTTGTGGCAAAGTCCCAATCAGCACGATCAGCGACGACAAACTTAACTTCGTCAAGCTCCGCTCTCAACCGCTCGAGATTGGACCAATCATTTCGTTCGGCTTCGCCTGAAGCCGGGCACTTTACGTCGAGAATTATTTTCGCGCGCGCATCCACGGCTGCGGTCGAAACGTAACCGCCGGTTTCAATCAGTACCTCATAATTTTCGTTACACAGCCGCCCGATCAAGTCGAAGGCTTCTCGCTGGGCCAGCGGTTCGCCACCGGTTATTTCGACCAGCGGGCAGCCGAACTCGCGCACCTTCTGCAAAATTGCGTCGATCGTGAAGTGCTCGCCACCGGTGAAGGTGTATTCGCTGTCGCACCAGGTGCAGCGCATCGGGCATCCGGTCAGCCGCACGAATGTGCATGGCCGGCCGGCGTGCGTGGATTCGCCCTGAATCGAGCGGAACATTTCGGTGACGCGTAGCACGAAGCGATTTTAGAATCTAGATCTGCGATTGTCGATTTATGCCTGCCGGCGGCAAACCACCGCCTGATCGGTACATCAAACCCGGAGGACGCGGTGAATGCGCGGATTACATCACAAGATATCGTGATAGCATTAGACGCGGAAACACCGATTAGCACTTTTGAGCCTGACCCAAAGACAGATTGATGAACTAATTGTTGGCGGCGCGGAGCGATTGCTGGCGCGCGCAAACAATCAGCGCGCGCTGGATCGTGACGACCTCAAGTCTCGGCTACAGGCCGCGACTGAGAAATACGTTCTCAAACACGATCCGGGAGCCGACCGGGTGGCGATCGATTCATTCCTCGACGGCCTGCATGCCGACGATTTGCTCCTGGTGCTGGCGTGTGAACGCGGCGATCAGAATGCCTGGAACGAGTTGTTCGAAGGTTATGGCGCGACGGTTCGTTCGGCGGCGCGATCGGCCAGTTCCAACGAAGCGATGGCTGACGATCTGGCGCAATCGATTTGGGCTGAGTTGCACGGATTGAAAGCGCGGGCGGACGGCAAGCCCGCGGGAAAACTTGGGTACTATTCAGGAGCAGGATCGTTGGGCGGATGGTTGCGCGCCGTGGTGGGGCAACTTGCGATCGACCAGCACCGCAAGCAGGCGAAGATCGTCCAGACCGAAGAAGATTCCGACTTTGACCGGCTCGCGCTGGCTGAGCCCGAACCGGACGGCGCGCGTGCGTTTCACGCCGCGGCCAGCCCGGAGGAATTGCTGGCCACGGATTTAGCCGCGGCCGACGTCGAGAAAGCGCTCGCATGTGCGCTGAAAGAATTGCCCGATGAAGATCGCTTACTCATGAAGTTGTATTACTTCGATGGACTGCGCCTGCGCGAGGCGGGCGCCGTTCTTGGCGTTCACGAAGCGACCGCCAGCCGCCGATTGACTCGGATTCACGCCGAAATCAGGCAGGGCGTTGAAGCGACTTTGATGAAGGAACACGGCTGGACAAAGTCTGAGGCCGCGCGTTCTTTGTCTGAGGTGGCGGTGCACCTGCAAACGGAACTCGAACCGATGCTAAGCGCTAAGACGGATTCCAGTTTGCAAGGCTCACCCGCAGGGTGATCAATCTGAAGCAGCGCGCAAGTTATCGCGAGCTCGGACGTTCTTGAAGAGGAAGTTTCCCCGAGCAGTATCAGTAGTAAGCGAATGACATCTGACGACAAACAAATCGATCTTTTGCTGCGGCGCCTGGCGCGAGGCAACGACCGCGCGGCGGTTGACAGCCATCTGGACGCGGACGAGCTGAACACCTTTGCCGAAGGAAAGCTGTCGCCGGCGGCGCGG
>Ga0073909_10000793_pt1 | contig 10018 bp, 10 predicted proteins | sample Coa_R1_6_FD_66439 | JGI IMG/M metagenome (GOLD analysis project Ga0073909, IMG submission 66439) | Surface soil microbial communities from Centralia Pennsylvania, which are recovering from an underground coalmine fire. - Coalmine... | ecosystem: Environmental > Terrestrial > Soil > Unclassified... | reverse complement strand
TCACGCCGCGCGGCATCTTCGAGCTCAAGTATTTCTTCGGAAGTCACGTCGCGACAGAGACCGGCGGTGCATGCTCCGCCACCGCGATCAGGGCATTGATCAAGCAACTGGTTGCGGCCGAGGACACGAAGCGTCCCCTGTCGGACAGCAAGATTTCCGAGATTCTGGGCCAGCAGGGCATCGTGGTCGCGCGCCGCACGATCGCCAAGTACAGGGAGTCCCTGCAGATTCCTTCCGTCAGCATGAGAAAGTCGCTCTGAGCCAGGCGCGCAACAGGCGTCGGACACGATGGTGTAGAATTCCACGCCTTTTCGGCAGTCGGCACGGTGGCCGGTACACCAGAGCGGACGAGCCTCAAGGTCTTCGATGAATCTAATTGCAAAGCTCCTGCCGCCGTCGAACATCCTTCTTGACCTGGATGTGACCAGCAAGAAGCGCATGTTCGAGCAGGCAGGCCTGCTTTTCGAGAACAATCAGGGCGTCGCAAGAAGCCTGGTGTTCGACAGCCTGTTCGCGCGGGAACGCCTCGGCTCGACAGGTCTGGGCCAAGGGGTCGCCATTCCGCACGGCCGGATAAAAGGGCTGAAGGAGGCAGTCGGTGCCTTCGTCCGCCTGGCGCAGCCCGTGCCGTTCGACGCCCCCGACGGCAAGCCGGTGAGCCTGGTGTTTCTGCTTCTGGTCCCTGAACAGGCGACCGAGCAGCATCTGCGGGTGCTGTCCGAGCTGGCTCAGATGCTGAGCGACCGCGACCTGCGTGCGAAACTCTCGAGCGATTCCGACGCAAGCACGATCCATCAGTACATCACCGCCTGGCAGCCGCATGTTGCAGATCAGCGTCGCGCAGCTGTATGAGGACAATCGCGAAAAGCTGGGGCTCGCCTGGATCGGCGACAGGGCGGGGGGTTCCACGCTCCTGCGACGCGACCGTTCCGAGGTCGCGTCGCTCGTAGGCCACCTCAATCTCATCCATCCCAATCGGGTACAGGTTCTCGGCAACCACGAGATCGCTCACCTCGCGGGATTCGAGGAAGCGGACCTGTTCCGCATGCTGGGCAATCTGTTCGCGGTTCACCCGGCCGCCATCGTGATCGCCGACGGCGCTCCCGCGGACGTGCGGCTGCTGAAGGCCGCCGAGGCCTCCGGGGTGGCGGTCCTGATCTCCGACGCGCCGGGCGCGCAGCTCATCGACCGCCTGCGGCGCTATCTCGGCAAGGCACTCGCCGAAACCGCCGAACGCCATGGCGTGTGCATGGACGTCCTCGGCCTGGGGGTCTTGATCACCGGTGATTCGGGTGTGGGGAAGAGCGAGCTCGCGCTCGAGCTCATCAGCCGCGGGCATGGACTCGTGGCCGACGACGTCGTCGAGGTCTCCCGCATCGCAGCGTCCACGCTGGAGTGCCGCTGTCCGGCGATGTTGAAGGACTTTCTCGAAGTCCGGGGCCTGGGAGTGCTGAACATCCGGACCATATTCGGGGAAACGGCCGTGCGTCCGAAGATGAACCTGCGGCTCATCGTCCAGCTCGATCGCCCGGGAACATCCGAGTCGGAGCGACTGCCACTCCACGAGCTGTCGGAGGACATTCTCGGAGTCGCGGTCCGCAAGGTCGTGATTCCCGTCGCTGCGGGTCGTAACCTGGCGGTGCTGCTCGAAGCCGCGGTGCGCAACTACATACTCCAGCTCCGCGGAATTCATTCCACGTCCGAATTCATGGAGCGGCAGCGGGCGGAGATCAAGAAAAACGATTGAGGTGCGTGTTTTCACTCGGGAGAGGGCGGATTTTGCGCAGCCGGTGCCGTTCCGCTAAGGTGTCGAAATGCAACTGGTGCTGATCAGCGGTTTGTCGGGATCGGGCAAGAGCATCGCCCTGAACGCGCTCGAGGACAGCGGCTACTACTGCGTCGACAATCTTCCCGGGCAGCTGCTCCAGGAATCGACGGAGCTGTTGCGTCGCGCCGGACACGAGCGGGTCGCGGTTAGCATCGACGCCCGGACGGGAGATTCTCTCGACCAGCTTCCGGAGTACATCGCCGCCATCAGGAGACAGGGTGTGGACCTGCGGCTGCTTTTCCTCGATACCAAGAACGACACCCTGATCAAGCGCTTTTCCGAGACGCGCAGGCGTCATCCACTTGCAACGGGCACGCGCACGCTCGAGGAGTGCCTCATGAGAGAGCGCGAGCTCCTCGCCCCGATCGGAGAGATCGGCCAGCGCCTCGATACTTCCGACCTGCTGCCGAACACCCTGCGCAACTGGATCAAGGACCTGCTCGATATCCGGACCGAATCGGTGATGCTCCTGTTCGAGTCCTTCAGCTACAAGCAGGGCATCCCGCTGGACGCGGATCTCATCTTCGACGTGCGTTGCCTGCCCAATCCCCACTACGATCCGCGGCTTCGCCCCCTGAGCGGACTCGATGCTCCCGTGATCACCTTTCTCGAGAAGGAACCGAAAGTCGGAACCATGTTCGAGGACATCCGCCGCTTCGTCGAGACCTGGCTGCCTTCGTATGGGCAGGACAACCGGAGTTCTCTCGCGGTGGCGGTCGGCTGCACGGGAGGCCGCCATCGTTCTGTGTACATCGCCGAGCGCCTCGGCGCGTACTTCCGCGGCCGTTCCCCCGTGCTGGTCCGCCACCGGCATCTGGTCCCCGCGACGTGAATCCCATCGTCACCGTCGCGCTCACGGGCGCTTCCGGCATGCCCTACGGGCTGCGGCTCATCGAGTGCCTGATTCGCGCGAAGGTCCGCGTCTACGTTCTCTACTCGCAGGCCGCCCATGTGGTCGCCAAGCAGGAGCTGGGACTCGTGCTGCCGCCGCGCGCTTCCGACGCCGAGCGCATGTTTAGCGAGCGCTACGGCGCGAAGCGCGGCCAGTTGCGCGTGTTCGGGCGCGAAGACTGGTTTGCGCCCGTCGCCTCGGGGTCCAATCCGCCCGATGCCATGGTCATCTGCCCCTGCACCATGGGAACGCTCGCGGCGGTGGCCGCGGGCCTCTCGGACAGCCTCATTGAGCGGGCGGCCGATGTCATGCTGAAGGAAGCCCGCAAGCTCGTTCTCGTGCCGCGGGAAACGCCGCTTTCCTCCCTGCATCTGGAGAACATGTTGCGGCTGACGCGCGCTGGCGCGGTGATCCTCCCGGCCAACCCGGGCTTCTACCACAAGCCCAAGCGCGTCGAAGACCTGGTCGATTTCGTCGTGGCCCGGATACTCGATCACCTCGGTGTGAAGCACGAACTGATGCACCGCTGGGGCGAAGAGCACTGACGGCCTGCGATCTTGTTGAACCTCCCGATTTTCCCGCTGAACGCGGTGCTTTTTCCCGGAGGCTTGCTTCCGTTGCGCATTTTCGAAGCGCGCTACATGGACATGACGCGCGACTGCCTGAAGCGGGACGAGCCGTTCGGCGTCTGCCTGATCCGGGAAGGCTCCGAGGTCGGCGCTCCGGCCGTTCCGGAGGGGATCGGGTGCCTTGCGAAGATTCTGGAATGGGACATGCGGGAGCAGGGCATCCTGAACCTGAAGACGCGCGGCGGGCAGCGGTTTCGCATCGTCGAGAGGCGCACCGGCGCTCAAGGCTTGACGTCGGCCGACGTCGAGCTGATTCCGCCGGAGGTGACCGCCGAAATTCCCGCGGAGTTCGCCTCCTGCGCCCGGCTCCTCGAAATGGTGGTCGCGGACAAGGGCAAACTCATTTTCGCCGAGCCTCATGCATTCAACGACGCGAGCTGGGTGGGCTACCGCCTCGCGGAGATCCTGCCCGTTCCTCTGATCGCCAAGCAGAAGCTGCTCGAGCTCACCGACAGCCTCGGGCGCCTCTCAATCCTGCAGCGCTTTCTCGAGAGCCGCGGCCTCGCCGAGAAGGCTTCCTGAATCGAGGCCGGCGAGAAGTTTTCTTACCGGCGCGGGCACGGCCGCCCCGAGCGCCTCTTCGAGGGGCAGCCAGATCTGTCCCGGCTCCGCAACGCGAACCGCCGCGGATTCCACGTAGCGGACGATCGGGGTGATATCCAGCGTGAAGTGAGTGAATTCATGCCGCAGCACCGGAAGCGTCTTCCCGGCGACTTTCTCCGGGCCCGGTTCGACCTCGGGAAAGCACCACAGGCCGCCCCATACTCCCGTCGCAGGGCGCTTTTCCAGCAGCACCTCCCCTTTGCGCAGTAACAGCAGCATCGAAGTCTCGCGCACAGGGCGCTTCCGGCGCGGCCGCGGTTGGGGGAAAGCCTCCGGCTTTCCGCGCGCGTAGCTCCGGCAGCTCGCGTTCAAGGGACAGCTCGCGCAATCGGGACGTTTCCGGGTGCAGACTCCTGCGCCCAAGTCCATCAAAGCCTGCGTGTACGTCTCGACGTTTTTCGCCGGAAGCTCCGATTCGGCGAGCGCCCAGAGGTGTTTCTCGATGCGCTTTTCCCCCGGGTAGCCGCTCACGGCAAAATGGCGTGCGAGCACGCGCTTGACGTTGCCGTCGAGGATCGCCTCGCGCTCACCGAACGCGAACACCACGATCGCTGCCGCGGTCGAACGTCCCAGCCCGGGCAGCGACTCGAGCACCTCGCGGCTGCGGGGAAATCGGCCGCGGTGCAGGGCCACCACCGTTTGCGCAGCGGCGTGGAGATTGCGCGCCCGTGTGTAGTATCCCAGCCCGCTCCACTGGGTCAGAACGTCGTCGAGGGTCGCCGTCGCGAGTGCCCTTACGTTGGGAAAACGCGCAAGAAAGCGCCGGTAGTACGGAATCACCGTCGCCACTTGGGTCTGCTGCAGCATCACCTCCGAGAGCCAGATGCGGTACGGGTTGCGCGTCCGTTGCCACGGCAGGCCGTGGCGCCCGTGGCGGACCTGCCAGCGAACCAGCCTCCCGGCGAAGGAGCTCACCTTCTGAGCAGGCCTTTGAGCTTGTCCTGCAACCGCTCCTTCAGCTTGTCCTCCTGCTTCTGGATTTGCTGCTTCGCCACGTCCCGGAAAAGGGCGCTCAGGTCCGGATGGAACTGCGGCGCGTCCAGGGGACCGTCGATTTTCACCGGCAGCGTCTTGCCGTTCAGGTCGGCCACGTCCTTGCCCCCCTGGCCGCTTGAAGATGCGACGAACGAGACCTTCGCAAGATAGTCGATCGCGTTCGCTCCGATATTGATGTCGCCGGCACCCCCGAGGCGCAGCGCCGGCGCCTTCGCGGACAGATCGTCGTTGTGCGCCACACCGTTCTTGATGACGAAGCTCGCGGTGAGCTCGGAGAGGTCGGTGCGCTGCGACGAAGACTGCGCCGGCTGCTTCTTCGCCTTGCGGATCAGCTCGTCGATATTGATCCCCTTGAGTCCGCCGTCTTTGAGGCTCAGCTTGGCGGTGCCCGCGAGCGCCTTTTTCATGACGCTCACCACGTTGCCGCTGGTCTGGACGTCGAGCGCGATGTTGCCCTTGCCTTCGAGCATCTCGTTGTTCAGAGCGTCCTTCAGCAGCGGCCCCAGGTCGACCCCGGGCAGATCCGCCTTGAGCGCAAACTGATTGGTGTTGGCGTTGACGCTCGCGGCACCGTTGAGCTTGCCCTGATACAGGTCGGCCGTGAGCGGCTCGGCATCGACCTTGCCGCCCGCGGCCTTCACGCCGAGGTGCACTTTTTGCAGCTTCACGTTCGATGCGATCAATTGCTCGATCTTCAGGTCGCCCTTCAGGTTGAGCCCTTTCAGCCCCGAGAGATCGATCGGTTCCTCCGGTTTTGCGGGAGCTGGGGGCGCCCCAGCCCCAACGGCTGCTTTCGCCGGCGGCGGCAGATAGCGGTCGAGGTCGACCTGGTCGGCCGCGAGCGTGAAGCGGATCGCCTGCGGCGAGGCGTCGAACTCGACATCGCCCTTGACGGAAAGCGGAGGCTTGTTGGAGCCGGGCGTCGCGTCGGCGACCTTCAGCTCCATCCCGGAGAGCGCATAGGACTGTTTCTCCAGATTGAGCCGGTACTGGCCGGACAGCTCGACCTTGTAGTCGGCCTTGGGCTGGCTCGCCTCGAGCCGCATGGCCAGCAAGAGCTTTCCGGGCACCCCGCTCGCGATCCGACCCGTCTCCAGCTTGTCGATGGTGGCCTTGTAGCGGCCGCCGGTCGCCTCGTCGTGCCAGGTCGCCGAGCTCGAGCGTATCTCGATGCCCGCGACGTCGATCTGCACCGCCCCGCCTTTCGGGCCGGGCTTGGCCGCGGGCGCCTTTGCGGGAGCGGACGAGCCGCCGGCTCCCGCCAGGTCCGCGAAGTTGGTCTTCCCGTTCTTGTCCTGCACCAGGTCCACGTTGAGCCCGGAGAGCGTCACGCGATCGATGACGACCTGTTTCGACAGGAGGGGAAGCAACGCCAGCGACACTTTGACCTCGTCGATTTTCGCGAAGGTCTTCTCGCTGTTGCGCTCGGAGAGCAAGGTCTTGCCGACGTCGACGCCTATGCTCGGGTACAGGGACAGTCCGATCTTCCCCTCGACCGCGAGGGTCCGGCCGGTCTTTTCCTTGACCACGCGAGCGAGCTCCCCCTTGTATTTGTTGGGGTCGAACGTCGCGACGGCAACGGCGACCGCGATGACGACGAGCGCCACGAGGCCGACGACTGCATAAAGAGCGTACTTGAGGATTTTCATGGCGACATGCCTGTGCTTGGGTGGGTCATTCGTTGGCGACGCCGAAGGGCACGTGCCCGGTCGCAACATGGCGGCTCGCCGACTCGGCGTGCCCGCGCTGGTCGTCGAAGAAAATGTCCGCACCGAAGGCCTTCAGGAACGGCCCCTTGTCCAACCCGCCGAGAAAGAGCGCCTCGTCGATGCGGATGTTCCAGGCGCGCAGGGTGCGTACGACGCGCTCGTGGGCGGGAGCGCTGCGCGCCGTGACCAGAGCGGTCCTGATCGCCGCGCGCTCAGGCGGATGCTCGGACTGGATGCGATGCAGGGCCGCGAGAAAGCTCTTGAAGGGGCCGCCGGAGAGCGGTTCCTTCGCGGCACTGACCTCGCTCGCGGTAAAGGCCGCGAGCCCGTCCCGCTTGTAGACGCGCTCGGCCTCGTCGGAAAAAAGGACGGCGTCTCCGTCGAAGGCGATGCGCAGGCCCTCGGTCGCCCCGGCGCTCTGAGCGACGTTCGAAGGAAGGATCGTCGCCGCCGCGTGCCCCGCGTCCAGGGCCTTCCTCACGTCCATCGGGTTCGCCGAGAGGAAAAGATGCGCGTCGAACGCCGGCACGTAGGGATAGGTGTTCTCTCCGCCGGTAAAGGCGGCGCGCGTGATGTCGAGCTTGTAATGCTCGATCGCATTCATGATGCGCATCCCTGTGTCCGCGGTATTGCGCGACAGGAGGATCACCTCCACCCGCGGCCTCGCGGGAGCAAGCATGTTCAGCCCGAGCAGCTTTCTCACCAATAGAAATGCGATGCCGGGAGCGAGAACCTCGTCTTCGTGAGCGAGTTGGTACTTGTGATAGGCGTTCACGCCCTGCTCTTCGAACACGCGATTGGCCTCCTCCAGATCGAACAAGGCCCTGGAGGAAATCGCCACCACGAGTTTTCCGTCAAATGATGCAGGCATGGCGTCGGGCGGTATCTGCCGTGGAGCGGGTGAAGGGAATCGAACCCTCGTCTTAAGCTTGGGAAGCTTTCGTTCTACCATTGAACTACACCCGCGAAGGAAGGAATTTTAGGGTATTTCCGTCCCGCAGGCGAACCGCAGCGGCTCGTAGATTTACAGCGCCTGGTGCGCCAGCGCACATACTGCGTGTTCGATTCCGTACAGACCCGCGGCACCTCCTCGCCTATCTTGAACGTCGGTTCGCACGCTTGCGGTGCCGTTCCCGGGTTGTGCGTGAAGTTTGATAGTGCATGCTGCCAAGGAGATTGCCATGAGCATCTCAAAGATTGGGTTCACGACGTTGCTGCTGGGTGCTCTTGCAGTTCTCTTGGCGGCATGTAATGGAGGCGGTGCGGGTCAGACCGCGGGCCAAGTCAACTTGGCTTCGGCCACGGCCGCGCCGCCACTGGGCACGGAGCAGAGCTTCGCGGTACTGGGCGGCTCGACGGTGACCAACACGGGTCCGAGCGTCATCACCGGAAACCTGGGTGTCAGCCCGGGCTCGGCGGTCACCGGTTTTCCCCCGGGGATCGTGGCCGGAGGGACGACACATGCAGCCGATGCGGTGGCGCTTCAGGCTCAGAACGATACCACCACTCTGTATAACAATCTGGCAAGCCAGGCGTGCACTTCCGACTTGACTGATCAGGATCTCGGCGGGAAGACGCTCGTGCCGGGCGTCTATTGTTTTGCGTCCTCGGCTCAGTTGACTGGACAGCTCACGCTCAACGCCGGGGGCGACCCCAATGCGGTCTGGGTGTTCCAGACGGTGAGCACTCTCGTTACGGCGAGCAACTCGGTCGTGTTCCTGACCAATGGCGCTCAGCCCTGCAACGTTTTTTGGAAGGTCGGCAGCTCCGCGACTCTCGGTACAGGCACCTTGTTCATAGGCAGTATTGTCGCGCTCACGAGCATCAGCCTCCAGACCGGCGCAAACATGTCCGGTAGGGTCCTGGCGCGAAATGGTGCAGTGACGCTGGATTCCAGCACCGTCGCCGCTGCCGTGTGCGGCGTGCCGCCGGTCACTCGCATCCCGCCCACGCTCAGCAAGTCTTTCAGCCCGGCCACCATCGATGCGGGCGGGGTCTCGACTCTTACCATTACCTTGAGCAGCACCGACCCATTCAGTGCCGAACTGGACAACGACCTCTTTGACAGATTGCCCGCCGGAATGGTGATAGCAGCCACCCCCAACGCCCGCACTACCTGCCTCAGCGGGACGGTCCTGGCCAACGCGGGAGGCTCGTTGGTGGACTTGAGGTCAGATTCCCACGGGCACAACGTCGTTATAGGCGGCTCCTGCACGGTGGCGGTAGACGTGACCGCGGCGGTCGCAGGCAACTACATCAACTCGCTGCCCGCAGGCGCCTTGCACACCAGCGTCGGGGGTAACGCTGCCCCCGCCGTCGCGACCCTGACCGTCAACGGCCCCCCGGTCGTCACGCCGCCCGTGGTCGTCCCGCCCACGCTCGGCAAGGCCTTCAGCCCGGCGACCATCAGTGCGGGCGGGGTCTCGACGCTGACTATTACTTTGAGCAACGCAAACGCCACACCCGCCAGCCTGACCGCGCAGTTCATCGACTTCCTGCCCAGCGGCCTGATGTTGATCGGCAGCAGCGTCAGCAGCACCTGTATCGAGTTCCTCACTCCGCTCGCTGCCGGCAACTTGCGCTCGCCAGCGTGGTTCGTTATCGGTCCCGACGCAGTGGGTTTGATGGAAGGAGCGATCCCGGCCAACGGCTCCTGTACGGTGACAGCGGAGGTGACCGCGCCGGTCGCAGGCAGCTACTTCAACTCGCTCCCTGCCGGCGTGTTGCAGACCAGCAACGGGAATAACACAGCCCCGGCCGTTGCGACGCTGACCGTCACGAAGTGAGGGCGATGCCAATTCGACCGGAGCGGCTGGATAGGATTGAGGACTAGCTACGACTGCGACCCTGGAGCCGGTTTGATGACACCCATTCCGGCTACCGCTTAGATCTTCCTGCAGTCCGGCTTTTCCAGAAATTTGCCGAGCGGAAAAATTCGGCGCGCGTGCGAGTGCGCGTACGTCGCGTTCGAATGCGGGAAGCTGTCGTTCTACCTTCGAACTACACCTGCATGGTAAGATGGTTTTACCCTTGCATCTTTGGCGTTTCAAAGTGATCCAGCTCTCGGTCAACGGGCAAACCCGGCGCGTCGAACCCGGTGCAAACGTGACGCGTCTTCTCGAGGCGCTCGACCTCTCCGGTAAGCGCGTCGCCGTGGAAAAGAACGGCGAAATCGTCCCCCGCAGTCAGTATCCGAGCACCCGGCTTTCGGAAGGCGATGCGCTCGAGATCGTCGTCGCCGTGGGCGGAGGCTAGCGATGAACGCCCCGACCCGCCTCGCCGAGCAGATCGCCGACCCGCTCCTCATTGCGGGGCGCGCGTATCGCTCCCGGCTCCTGATCGGCACGGGGAAGTACAAGGA
>Ga0073909_10000791_pt1 | contig 10036 bp, 8 predicted proteins | sample Coa_R1_6_FD_66439 | JGI IMG/M metagenome (GOLD analysis project Ga0073909, IMG submission 66439) | Surface soil microbial communities from Centralia Pennsylvania, which are recovering from an underground coalmine fire. - Coalmine... | ecosystem: Environmental > Terrestrial > Soil > Unclassified ... | reverse complement strand
GCGAAGTCGTGTGTCAGCACGTCGCCGTGCACGAGCCGGATCGCGCCGGCCGTGATTCGCGCGGCATCGACCGGATGCGCCGCCTCATCGAGCATGGCCGCCGACGCATCAATCCCGACCAGTTCCCTCACGTGTTTCAACGCCGCGAAGTACCGGCCGGTCCCGCAGCCCAGATCCAGGACATCGATGACGCGGCCGAATCGATCGCAGACCTCCGCCAGCCACCGGCAGAATGCCCGATACGCCTCCACGTCGTGCAGCTGGTCGTCGTGCTCACGATACTTCCTGGCGTAGGCCGACGCGTACAGGTCCTCCGCTCTGCGTGCCCACTCGGTCGCCCGGGTCACGCGAACAGCTCCTCCGCCGCAACGAACCGAACATCGCGGTCGCGCGCGGCGTAGTCGAGGAGCCGCAGCAGGACGCCTTTCATGGGCACATCGACTTCCCAGTAGTGCGTGGCCAGACAGAAGTCGCCGCCGGCGCGGCGCGCTTCGTCGAACGCGGCGGTCAGTTCCTCGAACGTCGTGCCGGGAATCAGGCTGTGGCAGCCAAACTCGGCGTGATCGACGTAGCGAAGCACGTGCGGATAGACCAAATGATCGCGTTTCGTGCGGGCGGTGCGCCGCCTGAAGCGCTGAACGCGCCACCAGTTGCCTGGAGTTCGCCAATCCCACGAGCGCATCGACGGCCGGAATGAAAGAAACGATCCGAGCACGTTCAACCCTGCCGCGCCAACCGCCGACAGACCGCGCCTGGACAGCGCATTGTGCGGCGGAACGAAGATCGAGATCGTGGACCCGAGAGTGCCTCGCAAGTACGCGAGGCCGTCGGCGACACGACGCTCGAGATCCGGCGCCGCCTGAAACTCGAACCCGTCGGGGTAGTCCTGATGCGTGTACCCGTGCAGCGCGATCGTCGCCTTCCGGCAGGCCACGAGAGACTTCAGCAGGGCGGTCAACGCCGCGTTGCGCTCGAGCGGAAACGCCTCGCCCGAGTTCCAGTGCTCGCGGGGAATTCCGAGCCGCGGGTAGCCGATCGCCAGGGGCACCGTCGCCAGACAGACCGGCACCCGATCCCACACGTCGTGATACACGCGTTCGAGCTCGGCCGGATCGGTGAAGTAACACGTGTCGTCGTCTCGAATGGCGACTTTCACGCGGCGCGTCCCCGAGCAGCAAGCGCTGTCTTGTACGCCGTCAGCAGCTGCTCGGCACTCGTCCGCCACGAGAACCTCGTCGTCGCGCGATGACGGTTGAAGGCGCCGGCGTCGCGGCGCCGATTCGGATCCGCGAGCAGTTCGACGATGCGGCGTGCGAGTTGATCGGCATCGCCTCTGGGCACGAGCGCGCCCCCCGCCGGTGTCTCGAGGAACTCCGCGACGCCGCCGACGTCGGTGGCGACGACCGGAAGGGCGGACGCCATCGCCTCGAGCACGACGTTCGGCGAGTTGTCGAAGTCTGACGGTAGAACGAACACGTCGGCGGCGCGGTAGCGCTGCGGCAGATCCCGCTGTTCGACGTAGCCCGCGAACTGCACGACGCGCTCGAGCCCGAGCGCGACCGCTCGCTGTTTCAACGCGGCGTCGCGCGGGCCGTCGCCGACGATCAATGCACGCGCATCCGGACGCGTCCGGTGAACGGCGGCCATGGCGTCGACGAAGAGCGCGACATTCTTGATGGGCACGAGCCGGCTGACCGCCAGAACCACCGGCGACGATCCGACGTCGAGCGATGCACGGATGCTCGGCCCCTCCGGCGTGAACAGCGTCGAATCGACGCCTTTCGTGATGTGCGCGACACTCCGGCCGAGGATCGCCGGCAGCTTCCGTGCGCCCCATCCGTCCGACAACAGCACGTCGGCTCGCTGAAGGTCGGCCACGTAGCGAGGGTTGGGTTCGCCCGGCAGATTCACCGCGACCGGGACGTCGATGGTCTTCAATCGAGCCGCCTGGTGCAGCGCGTGAGCATGAACGATGTCCGGCTTCCGGCGCGCGGACGCCAGGTGCTGCCAGGCCATCTTGCAGAACCACTCTTCGTCGGCGTGGAGCATCGCGACGCCGACCCGGCCGAGGCCGCGCCGATTCTGCGTCCGGTAGACGATGTCCCGCAGATACGGCGATCTGATGACGGTCGTGTCGCCGCGCTCGACGCCCAGTTCGGGATATCGCATCGGGCCGAACACCGGACGCCCCGTGATCACTTCCACGTCGACGCCCATGGCCGTCAGCTCGCGAATCCAGGCGAGATGCCTGGTCTCGCCACCGCCGCGCATCATCCCGAGGCACCGCAGCAGCATTGCTACGCGCATTGGCTCTGGCCCACCCGGGCGTGACCGTCGACATGATGGCGCGCCCACAGTTCGAGGCATACCAGCGCCCAGATCCGCTTCGCATGATCGCGCGATCGGTTCTCGTGCTGGCGCAACAGCGCCGACACCTGCTCGGGTCTGGTCCACCCGCGCTGGGCGCTGCGCTCGTCGACCAGGATGTCGCGGGCCCAGCCGATCATCTGCTCTTCGAACCAGCGGCGGAGCGGCACGCCGAAGCCGCGCTTCGGGCGCGCGAGCACGTCTTCGGGCACCCACGGACGGATGACTTCGCGAAACAACCTCTTCGTCGTGGCACTGTCGCCGTGCCGCGCCGACGACTGCGCCGCCGCCAGCTCGATCACGCGGTGATCGAGAATCGGGCACCGCGCCTCGAGCGAATGCGCCATCGTCGCGCGATCGACTTTGACCAGAATGTCATCCGGCAGGTAGTGCCGCTGGTCCCACTGCTGAAGCCGCGAGAGCAGGCTGCCCGGAAGGCGTCTGACCTGTGACACCGCGGCCTGTTCCGGCAGCGTGCCGGCCGCCCTCAGCACGTCGCCGTGCACGACGCGCCGGAGCAGGTAGCCGGGAAACACGGTGCGCCGCCACACGAACCAGGCTTCGGGCCCGAGCGACATGGTGGTCAGCCGTCCCTTGCCGCGCGCATGCACGGGGACGATCCGGGCGCCCGCGCCGACGACGGTGCGAAGCGCCTGCGTGCCGGCTGATGCCACGCGGGCCAGTGCGTCGGCGTAGGGGGTGTAGCCCGCGAACAGCTCGTCGCCGCCGTCTCCAGTGAGGCACACCGTGACGTGGCGCCGCGCCAGCTCGGCGACATGGAACGTCGGAATCGCCGACGCGTCGGCGAACGGCTCGTCGTAGTGATGCGCGAGCGTTTCCGCGACGCGCACGCAGTCGGGGGTGACCACCTGTTCGTGATGTTCGGCCCCGAAGTGCGCGGCCGTCGCCCGCGCGTCGTTCAACTCGTCGTACGCAGGATCGCCGAAACCGATGGTGAACGTCTTGACGGGGCGGGACGACTGGCGCGTCATGAGCGCCAGAACGGCGGCAGAATCCATCCCGCCGCTCAGGAACGCGCCAAGCGGCACGTCGGACCTGAGCCTGATCCGCACCGCCTCCGCCAGCTCGGCACGCAAACGCTCCACAGCTTCGGCGGGGGCGACGGTGTCCTCTTCCGCCGCCTCCGGCCAGTGCCAGTACGGTTCGACGCGTTCGGCGCCGTTCCGCGCGTCGACAATGAGCGCGGTGCCTGGCGTGAGCCGCCGCATGCCTTCGAAGACGGCGCGATCGCCCGCCACGTACCCGAACGTGAAGAAGTCGAGCAGCGCGCTCGCGTCGACGCCTGGCACGTGGTCCAGCGCCGCGAGAATCGCTTTTGTCTCCGACCCGAACAGCAGCGTGCCGTTTCGCCTGAAGTAGTACAGCGGCTTCTTCCCGACGCGATCGCGCGCCAGCACGAGGCGCCGCCGGGTCGCGTCCCAGATGGCGACGGCGAACATGCCGCGCATCTTTTGGAACGCCGCCACGCCTTCGACGGCATACAGGTGCGCGATCACTTCCGTGTCGCAGGTCGTGGTGAACCGGCGTCCGGCGCGCTCGAGATCGTCCCGAAGCTCGACGTAGTTGTAGATTTCACCGTTCTGGACGACGGTTATCGCGCCGCCGTCGATGGAAATCGGCTGGTGGCCGCCGGCGACGTCGATGATGCTGAGCCGCGCGGCCGCCAGAGCGGCCGGCCCGTCCACGAACTCGCCATGGTCGTCGGGCCCGCGGTGCCTGAGCGTGGCGATCATGCGCGCCAGCCGCACGGGATCGGGACGGTCAGCGCCCGGTAAGAGGAATCCAGCGATTCCGCACATGGTTGGACAATGAAATCGCGGCGTTGAACGGAAGCTCGAGAGGAGGCGTCATGACGCCGCCGACGCCGGCACGGGTGCCGACCATCCACAGACGTCAGCCAGTTCCTCGACAACGGCGTTGGCCACACGCTCGCTCGAACGGCCGTCGGTGTACTGGCACTGATCGAGGACGACGCGACGGCGGCCCTCGCGATCGAGCGAAGGATCGCTCAGATACCGCCCGACGTGCTCGAGCAGCTGTCCGGGCGTCTCCGCCACCGGCGCCGCGCCCTGCCGGGTGATGTTGGCGTAATGCGTGAACCGGTAGTACCGGCGCGCCGATCGGACGAACTCCGACGGCGTTTCGCCATCGAACGACACGTCGACGACCGGCGTGTCGAACACCGATGCCTCGATCGCAATCGTGGACGCCACGGTCACGATGACGTCGCTGTGCCGCAGCGTGTCGGCCAGATGCTGCTGGCTCTCGGCCGTGATGTCCACGGCCAGGCCGTCGCCGGCCCTGACGGTCGCGCGAAACGGCTTCTCGATGATGAGCCGCGGCGTGCCGCGGAACGCCGCATATCGCTCGAGATCGTCGCGCGGGTGCAGCCTCACGAGGACCTGGGCCGGATGGCGCCACTGCCCGCTCTCGATCGCGCGCATCAGGACACGAATCACGTGGTCGTGATGCGAGTACAGCGACGGCGGCGTGGTCGTCAGCGTGACGAGCTTGCGCGACGGATCGGCGCCAATCCGCGTGAAGAACGCCTCGCGGCTGACCGTACTGCCGGCCTGAAAATAGCGGTCCCAGTGCGGCGGGCCGCACGCCCGCACTTCCTCCGGCCGATAGCCGTGCAGGTCGACGGCCTGCTGTTTCATGATGTCGTTCCAGACGACCAGCCGGTCCGTATGCCTGACCGGAAGGAGCTTGTTCGTGAAATTGTCCCAGCTCGGATCGACCGCGATCGTCCGGACACCGCGCTGAACGGCGGTCCTGAGCAGCGGGACTTCCGCGAAGATCAGCCCCGGATTCGACGCCACGAGCAACGCCGGACGGTGGCGCTCGAACAGCTCACCCGCCCACGGATGCGAGATCATCCGATCGATGAGCTCGTACCGGGTCCGTTTCCGCAGGATCGACGGCGCCGCCACGGCCGCGGCGAGCCGGCGCAGGCGAATCCACCGAAAGGTCTTGTTGCGGACCGCTTCCTCGCGGCGGATCTTCACCGACTCGGTCGCGCCAGAATCGAGGTAGCCGGCCTGGATGAGCGCCATCAGGCGTGCCTCGAGACCGGCCGGACGATGGGGCGGCAGGTCCTCGAAGCGCACGCGTCGGTGTTCGAACTCGCGCACGAACGCCGCGTCCTTGACGAGCGGCGACACGATCACGACTTCGACGGCCTCGCCCGCATCGAGGAGCCGTCCGATCAGGCCCGCGCGCAGGATGTTGCCGGCCGATGCGCCGCTCGGAATCGAGACCAGGACAACGGGGTTCACGAAAGGTTCCAGGGGTTCCGGGGGTTCCAGCGGTTCCAGAGGTTTGGTGGCTTCAAGAGGTTCGGAGAGCGCCGACATGATCGAATTCGTACGGCAGCGTGACGAGCCCGTCTTCCGCATCATCCGCCGCCAGCCCGTCGATGCCGTGGCCGGTGACGGCGAATCGCGGCCCGGCGGTCACGACGTCGTACGAGGCGAGCTGGTGGCTGTCCGAGATCGACAGCCTGATGACGTACTGCCGTGGCCGCAGCGGCAGATTCGCGAACCGGCACTCGACGATGCCGTCGCCTTCCACGCGGCCCGGCATCCTGACCTGATTGGATGTCGCGGTCGTCACCACGAGCCCGGAATCCACGTCGATAATGGCGAGCTGGAAGACGGGCCGTTCGATCGCACGCGAGGAGCGGTACGCGGCCCGCACGACGAGTGTGTCTCCGGGCGCAACCGCGGTGGCCGGTGTGCCGTTCCCGTCCACGAGTTCCACGGAGCTGTACCGAATCTCTCCCGTGCCGCCGCGGTGGCTCTGCAGATTGACCGACTGGTTGGCGAGCGCCTCGATGTTGATTTCGTTCATGTATCGCTCGGCGATGTCGCCGGCGCGGCCGTAGGCGCGCACCCGTCCTTCTTCCATCCACAGAATGTCCGAGCACAACCGGCGCACGTTCCACATGTCGTGCGAGATGAACAGCACCGTCTTGCCTTCCGCAATCAGCTGCCGCAGCGCTTCGAGCGCGCGCCGCCGGAACGCGGCGTCGCCCACGGCGAGCACTTCGTCCACGAGGACGATGTCGGGACGGCTGTAGAGGGCCACGGCGAACCCGAGACGCGCATAGAGACCCGAGGAGTAGCGCTTCATCGGCGTGTCGATGAGGCGCTCGACGTCGGCGAAGTGCACGATGGCGTCAAACTGGCGATCGATCTCGCGTCTGGTCAGACCGAAGAGCCCCGCGCCGAGGTACACGTTTTCGCGCCCGGTCAGCTCGGGATGAAAGCCGGCGCCGAGCTCGATCAGCGACACGACGTGTCCGCCGACGCGGACGGTGCCAGCCGTCGGCCACGTGACACGCGAGATCAGCTTGAGCAGCGTGGTCTTCCCCGCGCCGTTTCTCCCGATGACGCCAAGGCCGGCCCCCTCGGGAATCTCGAGGGACACGTCGCGCAACGCCCAGATCGTCGAACCGATCCGTCCACGCGCCGCGCTGTGCACGTCATCATTCTTCCCGCGCAGGCGATCGATATTCGACGCCACGAGATCGACCAGCGTCCGCGATCGGCCGGTGCGGTACTTCTTGGTGACGTTGTCGAGTTGGATGGCGAGGGGCATTGTTTATGCGTCGTCAAATCACGTCGGCGAAGTACTTGTCCATCCGCTTGAACATGACGAACGCCGAGGCAAACAGCGCCAGCGTGAGCGTCGTCGAGATGGCGACGATCCGCCAGTCGGGCTCCGTCCCGAACACCAGCGACGAGCGGAAGCCCTCGACGACAGCCGTGAGCGGGTTCAGGACGTAGAGCCACCGGAAGCGCGGTGACACTCTCGAGAGTGAATACGCCACCGGCGTGAGATACAGCCACAGCTGCAGCGCGATCTGCACGACCGGATTGACGTCGCGATAGAACACGTTGATCGCCGACGTCGCCATCGTGAAGCCGACGGTGAAGAGAATCAGCAGGGCGAAGAACACCGGAGTCATCAGCGCCCACGGGCCGAGTCCGACGCGGTAATAGACCATCAGCACCGCATAGAGCGCGGCCGCGGCAAAGAAGTCGACGAACCGCGAGCAGACTTGCGCGAGCGGCACGATCTCGCGGGGGAAGTACGTCTTGGTCACGATGTTGCGATAGGTGATGAGGCTGAGCGTCCCGCTCGCCACGGAATTCGAGAAGAAGAACCAGGGCACGAGGGCCGCGTAAGCGAAGATCGGATACGGAGCGCCGTCCGACGGCATGTTCGCCAGGCGCGAAAACACGATCGTGAAGACCGCCATCGTCGCCAGCGGCTGCGCGATGGCCCACGCGACCCCGAAAAACGACTGGCTGTAGCGTCCCTTGATCTCGCGCCTGGTGAGGTTCATCAGCAGTTCGAGATACGCTGCCGGAGCAATCCGCTCGGCGCGATCGATGAGTGGGTGCATTCCTAGAACAGCGTGTAGATGAACGGGCCGACGCCGGTGCCCGACAGCATGACGAGCACGCCGAGAACGACGATCGCGATCACGATCGGCGCCAGCCACCATCGCCGATCGGTCGAGAGGAGATACCAGACCTCTTTCACGAAGCTCTGCGGCGCTTCACGGGCAAGGTCCTCGAAGCTGTTCTTGTCCTCCGGCGCTCGTGCCGACATGGATCCTCCTGACGCTACGATTGACGGAAGTACCGCGACGGCTCGCTCACGCCCCGGCGCGGCATCCAGTAGGTCGGCGCCGCGCGGTCGATCGTGCGCTGAAGCCGGTCGCGGCCGGCCAGGCGACAGACGAGCGCCATCGGCGTGATCACCCCGAAATAGAGCACGACGAGCATCATTTCAGAGACCACCAGACCGACGGGATACGTGACCGTCGTGACCACGGAGAACAACCAGGCGATCCGCCGCGGGAAGAACGCGCCGGCGATGCCGGCAGCAACGGCCGCAGACGCCGCGCCGACGGCCCAGGCGCCTGGCGAGCCGTGACGAACCCATCGAAGCGCCACGGCCGCCACCGCGAACACGACGAGCGCGATCGCGAATTGCCTCAGCTGGCGATCGCTCGCCCGGCCCTGGCGTTCAACCAGCATGAGCAGAAAGCGAGGCCGCGTGCCTCTCCCGTGCGGGCGCCGGTGGATGAGCGCTGTGCGCCGCCGGCTTTTTCGCGATCATCAGAAAGAATCCGCCCTCCCGGCTGCCGGTGATCACCTGCTTGATCTGCTCGCGCCAGTGGTCGAACGCCGTGCCCGGCGCGGCCGCACCGAGCAGTCCGCCCTCGAAGTCGGGCTCGCCCGTGGTCGACGGCACGCCGCGGATGAATTCGAGACCCGCGCCCTCGAACCATTTCAGCACTTCGCCGAACGTGTGTGTCGACTCGTGCGGGTGCCGATACTGATCTTCGAACCAGGCGCGCCGCTTGTCGGCGCTCAGCCGCGTGCCGCGCAAGTACGGATCGAGCCACTGCCCCCGCCCGCCGGACACCGCAAACAGGCGCCGCCGCACCGCATTCAGCATCCGGCCGTACCGGTTGTAGAGGCCGACGATGATGAACCCGCCGGGCTTGACGAGCGGGACCAGCCGCTCGAACCCGCCGCGCGGATCGCCGGTGTGATGCAGAACGCCGTTGCAGAGCACCACGTCGAACTGCCCGGGACGAAAACAGGGACGGAACAGATTCATCTGTACGAACCGGACACGCGCCAGTCGATGCTCGCGGCGAAACCGTTCGGCCAGCCTCAGCGAGTTGAGACACATGTCGGCGCCAATGACGCGGCGGCACGAGACGCCGAGAAAGTTGCTGAGCTGTCCGGTCCCGCATCCGACTTCGAGCACCGTGCTGTTGAACGGCAGCGCGCGATTCAGCTCGTCCGCGTACACGCCGCGGCGGGATTTCTCGATCAGGCTTCGCAGCGAATCGTGATCGTCGTAGCTCGGGAAAGGCGTCTCTTCGTAAAACGCCTTCACCGCGTCGGTCGGATCGACGCCGGTCGGCAGCGGCTCGTGCGGCCAGAACAGCTGCGGCACACCGTCGTCGACGGCGTAGCGCCGGCCGCACGCATCGCACGTCACGGCATCGGCCGCGGCCACCCGAAGCGTGCCGCCGTCTCCAGCCGGACACGCGAGCTGCGGCAGCAGCACGTCGAGATCCTCGGTGCGCTCGGGCGGAACCCACGCCGGCTGCTCGCGCTTCAGCAGCACGCTGCGCTCCAGGCACAACGCGTCGATTTCCGACGACATGAACGTGTGGTACGCATCGTCCGGCGTGTTGACGATGGGATCCCATCCCAGGTTGAAGCTGGTGTTGACCAGCACCGGGCATCCGGTGCGCGCATCGAACCGCGACAGCAGCTGGTGGTAGCGGCCGTGGCGAGCGGCATCAACGGTCTGCACGCGCGCCGAGAAGTCGACGTGGGTGACCGCGGGAATATCCGAGCGCACCACGCCGAGCCGGTCGAGGCCCTCAGCCGTGCGGTCCGCGTCCGGCCTGCGGTGCTCGCCGCGTACGGCCGCGACCGTCAGCATGTACGGATCCTGCGCGCCCGCGGGCATCTCGAAGAAGCCGGCCGCGCGTTCGCTGAGCACCGCGGGCGCAAACGGCCGGAAGCTCTCGCGGAACTTCACTTTCAGGTTCATCACCGACTGCATGTGCGCGTCGCGCGGATCACCGAGCAGGCTGCGCGCGCCG
>Ga0073909_10000785_pt1 | contig 10058 bp, 8 predicted proteins | sample Coa_R1_6_FD_66439 | JGI IMG/M metagenome (GOLD analysis project Ga0073909, IMG submission 66439) | Surface soil microbial communities from Centralia Pennsylvania, which are recovering from an underground coalmine fire. - Coalmine... | ecosystem: Environmental > Terrestrial > Soil > Unclassified ... | reverse complement strand
GTTTCTCCACACCGTAGTACGAGCCCATCGCACACACCAACGCCAGCACCAGATTCTGCGGGAATGCCGTCCACCACGTGTTCGATCCGCGATTCAGAAAAGGCTGCTGCCAGAGATAGAAGCTGTAGCTCAGCGTGCCCAGCCACACGACCGGCCCCCAGTTGAGCGCGCGAGATTGCATGCGCACTGCGCGCGCGACGAACAACGCGATACCGATATGGATCGCTGTCAAACCCGCCACTTGGTAGATCCGATTGTGATGAACCTGAAGTAGGGGCAGCAAAGCAGTGATCGCCGGGATGAGCAGAAACCAGCGGCTGCGCAGCCAAGCGTCTCTTTGGCGCCACTGCGGCTCAATCATTGCGAGCGCGCAGCCGGCGGCGAGAGCATCCATCACAACTGGAAAAGGGTGCTCGAGCCCGCGAGGTCCCCAGAGCGTCCAGAACAAAACGCGCAAGGGGGGCGCCGCGAGCAGCAGGGCGGCCACCAGCCACAGGCGCCTGCGAAAGACACCGCGAGCAGCGCCGGCCAAAGCAAATAAAACTGTTCCTCCACCGAGAGCGACCACAGATGCCCGAGCGTCCAGCTTCCTCCGTGGCAGTAGTTGCTCAAATATGTCAGGGCCGCGAGCAGGTTGGCCCATGACAGCGTGTGCCACTCGGCCACCATCGCGACCAGCATGAACGCGTAAGCGGCCGGCAGAATCCGGTAGGCGCGCCGCACATAAAAATCCTTCAGCGAGATGCAACCGGTACGCTGGTGCTCTTTGAGCAGAAGCGTCGTGATCAGGTATCCGGAGATACACGCACGCCAAAGTTCCCGTAGATTTCGAGGATCCCCCAGCGAAAAAAGTGACGCGTGCCCGAGAGATGGGCGAGCAGCACGCACGCAAGTGAGGCGGCGCGCAGCCCGTCGAGGGATGGAATGCGGCTGCGGTTATCCAGAGGCATCTCCCGGAAAGGGATTTGCCAGTGCTCGGCGAGGGGACTCTCAGCTTACCGGTGACGGAGCGAAAGTGGGTGTGATCTCGGTCACGCTGGCGCGTGCTACCCATGGTCACATTGGGAGCCATGTTGCATTCTCTGCGACCGTTGGCTAGCAAGCGTTATCCGATATATTGGATGGGACGATGAAACTCGGCTCCAGCGTGATGGTGCGGCCTGCGCGGCATTTTTCCGGAGGCTTGCGCCTTCCCGGCGACAAATCTATTTCGCACCGCTACGCCATGCTCGGCTCGCTGGCGGAAGGGAAGTCGCGTTTCGAAAACTACTCGACCGGCGCCGACTGCGCGTCGACGCTGGCCTGCATGCGACAGCTGGGTGTGAAGTGGGAGCGTACTGATGCGAGCGCGAATGTCATCGAGATCGAAGGGCGAGGTCTCACGCTCTCCGCACCCGCCAGCGCGCTCGATTGCGGAAACTCCGGTTCGACGATGCGCATGCTGAGCGGAATTCTGGCGGGCCAGGATTTCACTTCCGAAGTTTTTGGCGACGAATCCTTGTCGCGCCGCCCCATGGCCCGCATCATGAAACCGCTGGGCGAGATGGGCGCCCGGATCACTTCAGCCGAGGGTGAACGTCCGCCCCTGCACATCACGGGCGGACACCTGAAGCCGATCCATTACAAGATGCCGGTAGCCAGCGCGCAGGTGAAATCGTGCCTGCTGTTTGCAGGACTGTACACCGACGGCGAGACGTGCGTGGAAGAGCCGCTGCGGACGCGCGACCACGGAGAAGTTGCCCTGCGCGCCTTCGGCGTGGAGCTGAAGCGCAACGGCAACTCCACCCGCATTGCGGGGGGACAGAAGCTGCACGCGATCGAGGCCCGCGTCCCTGGTGATCTTTCAAGCGCCGCGTTCTTTTTCTGCGCGGCTGCGCTCTTCCCGGGCTCTGAGCTGATTGTCGATTCGTTGTTGATGAACCCGACGCGCGCCCGCCTGTTGGACATCCTGATCGGGCTGGGCGTGCGGATTTCGATCACGCAACTGGAAGAGCAGCACGGCGAACTGGTAGGAACGGTTCGGGTGGAAGGACAGGATCTGAAGTCGGCGGAAATCGTGGGTGCTGATTCCGCCGCGCTGATCGACGAGATCCCGGTCCTGGCTGCAATTGCTCCCTTCACCGAGGGTGGGATTCGCATTCGCGACGCCAAGGAATTGCGCGTGAAAGAGTCCGACCGCATCCAGGCTATCGTGATTAACCTGCGCGCGATGGGAGCGCAGGTCGAGGAGCATGAAGACGGGGTCACGGTGCCCGGCGGTCAATCCCTGCATGGGGCCGAAATCGATTCGCTAGGGGACCACCGCATCGCCATGGCGTTCGCCGTTGCGGCCTTGCGAGCGCAGGGAGAGACCCAGATTCTGGGGGCCGACGCCGCCGTCATCTCGTTCCCGGCCTTCTTCGGGACCCTCGAAAGCCTCGTCCAGCGCTGAGTTTCAGCGGTCCCGCTTCCAAATCGCAGCGCCTTTCCCGCCCGTTACCAGCACCGGTTACCGCCGTTATCTACCTGCCATGTACGTTTCCGGAAAACAATGATTGCAGTTCGGGAGTTGTCGACCAGCATCGTTAGGACGAGGGAAGATTAATGAAGACAAACATGGCACTCGCGGTTCTGATGCTGGCGACGCTGGCGCAGGCCCAGGAACCGAAGAAGTACCATACCGGGCAGTTGTTGCAGATGGAGTCGCTGCAGTGCACGGTGTTCGAGAATGCGTCGCACGAAACCGACGCGGCGGACACGACTCTGTGCCAGGAATACGTGTTACAGGGCGACAACGTTTTGTTCCACCTGCGCGCGAAGGATGCGAAGCATCCCGTGTTGTTGCCGGTGGGCAAAGACGTGGACTATCGCCTGGAAGAGGATCGCTTCTATTTGCACCTGACGGCGAATGACAAGAAGGAACACCAGTATCTTGTGGTGTCGATGGAGCGGCGGGAGAAGTCGACGCCCGCAGTACAGACAGCAATGAAGATCAATCACCTCCAGTAGATCTGATTAAAATTCCGAATCGCGGCGCGGACGGCCAGGTCCGCGCCGTTTTGTTTCTGCGACGACCGTCGGAGTGCGCAGAGTTTCCTACGGACAAGCCTGCAGAAATTTGAGAGTTTGTACGTAGCTGCGCACAACTATCGCATGCGCGCCGGCGCGAGTCCAACCTGCGTTACCCGCGCGGCATCACATCCGCAACCACCCACACACCCTCCTTCCTGCCCAGTCGTGACGTGCAGGGAAGATGTGTCGGCGGCGCAAGTCAAACCAGCACACGGGGAGTTTTTCAGTATGCAGCGCAGTATTGTCCTGGCACTTTTGGGTTTTTTGTTGGCGGCACCTGCCACGTTTGCGCAGGAGTCCGAAAATCACGTGCAGGTAGGAGTCTTCGCGGACTATTTCAACCTTAGCCGTACCAGCCCGCACATTAATTTCATCGGCGTGGGCGGACGCGCGGCGTTCAACGTGCGCAGCAACGTGCAGATCGAGGCCGAAATGGCCTACGACTTCACACGCAATTTCACCACGACCTTTTCCGACGGCGTAAACACTCGGTTCGTAAGCACCGACCTGCGGACTTTGCATGCGCTGTTCGGACCGAAGTTCGGTACCAGCGGCGGACCGGTTCGTTTGTTCGGAACCTTCAAAGCCGGATTGATCAACTTCAGCGTGTCGAACCAGAACGCCACCAGCGGCTTTCAAAACTCGCTGAGCGACGTGACCACCGGCAACACGGCGGCGGCCATCTATCCGGGCGCTGGTCTGGAAGGCTTCGTGGGACCGATCGGGTTGCGCGCCGAGGTGGGCGACGAGATCTACTTCAAGAACGGAACCCACAACAACCTGCGGGTAACGTTTGGCCCGACTTTCCGCTTCTGACGCGGGTTTCGGGGCAATGGAGGCGTCCGCTTCGCCGGGCGCCTTTTTTTCTGTTCAAAAGCCACCTTCCGCCATCGTGGTTCACGGAGTCTGTGGTAAAGTACGAGTCCAACTTCGCTCCGCCGGCCTGCACCGGCGAGCCATCCCCCGCTCTCCAGAAGAGTTTCAGGAGGAAACATGTCGACTGTGTACGATCTTGTGAAGGACCGGCGCGTGTATTCGATCGATGCCGAAAAGACCGTGCTGGAAGCGGCGCGCTTCATGATGGAACACAGCATCGGCGCACTGCCCGTGCTGCGCGATGGGTTGCTGGTGGGTATTTTTTCCGAGCGCGACGTCATGAACCGCGTGGTCGCAGCTGGCCGCACCCCGGGCACGACCAAGGTGTCGGAAGTGATGACACCGAATCCGCGCGGCGTCGATGTGAACGAGTCGGCGGAGGAGTGCCTGTTTTTGATGAAGGAGTTCGGGTTCCGCCATCTGCCCATCGTGAGCGGTAAGGAACTCAAGGGACTGGTTTCGTTGCGCGATCTGCTCCTGAAAACTTCGTCGCAGCAACGCTCGGTAGCGTAGCCTGCGCTAGTCGCTGCGCTGGCGCAAGATCAGATCGCCTTTCTGCGCGGGCAGCGCGAATGGAAATTCCACAATCTGTGAGCCGAGAGGAATTCTGAACAGGAATTCCTCGGGCTTTTTCCAGTCGCCAATCCACTTGTTGTGCGTGCTGAACAGGATCCATCCGCTGATCTCTGGGTGCGTGCTGTCGAGTTGCACGGCAGGCAGGGTCCCGTGGCTCAGGAAGTCCTGCAACTCCGTAACTTCCTTCTGCCAGCCTTGCACAAACTTTTCGCGATCTTCCTTGCGCTCGGGATGCTTTTCGACTTCGCGCTGGGTCTGGTACTCGATGTCGTCGACGTCGGACTGTGCTTTCTCCGCGAACGATTCTGGATCGAGCGCCGGCTGAATCACCTTGGCGTGTTTCACGAACTCGAGCGTCGCGAGGCTCGGGTCGACCACGAGCGGGGAACCGGTGCGGTCGTGCACGGTGAGGTGCACGCCAAAGAAGCGCTCGCCCCGCTTGTGGACCAGTTGAAGTTCCTGCGCATCCACAGCGAGAATCAGGCCGAGATCGGCGGTCCAGAGGCCGTAGCGGTACTTGCCGTCGCTATCGAGTGAGAATGTGCAGCCGGTGGTGCCTTCGGCCCAGCGGAGAGTGGGCGCGGGATTCTTTTTGGCGGCCGCGGGCGAGATGAGGAGGGCGAGCGCGATCAAGGTTGTGGTCATAGACCAACGCAGTCCTAGTGCGCTACGCAAAATCGCCCCCCTCCACATGGTTCACTCTGCTTTCACCACAGAGGCACAGAGCCACTGAGAAATTATCTTTAGTAATTCATTCGAATGTTGCACTCGCGATCGTCCCTCCGAGCAGCGTACCTATCGAAGGCATCTCAATCAACGGTGTCTATAAGCGACCTATCCCCAAGAAAAAAGACCGGCCGCAGGGCGACCGGTCCTGAGGAGGTGAAACTGCCTATTTCACCGAAAAGTTTGCGGAGCCGTTGGCGCTGCCTGTGTTGGTAATCGTGCCCGTTACAGTGACGGTGTAAGAGCCAGTGGTTGTTCCGCCGCCCCCTCCACCCCCGCCGCCTCCACCGCCGTTCCCGCTACCGCAACCCGCCATCAGCAGCAGTCCGGCAAAGGCCAGGCAAGTGAGCACACCGAAGAGAGTTTTACGTTTGCGATTCTTATCGCGAAGCAGGCCGACACCGAGAAGCGCCAAGCCAGGCAGCGGCAACCACATGCCTGAGGTAACGATGCTGGTTGATCCCGTGGAAACCGTGGTGACGGTCAGCGTCGATGTCTGACTGCCGTTAGCGGCTAGCGTGATCGACGTCGGACTCAGCGAGCAGGTGGGTGGTTTGGCGGCAGCGCTCGTGATGTTGCACACCAAGGCCACGGTGCCTGCGGCGCCTGTTGAAGCAACCGTGACGGTCGAGGTACCGGTCGAGCCGCGGCTGATCGAGGACGGAGTAATCGCGCCGACTGCGACCGTAAATTTGGGATCGAGCGGGCTGATCTTCACGACGAATGCATCGCGACAAGTCCCGCAATTCTTGACGATGGCGCCTTGATGGGCGTTGCCCGTGACCGGGAAATCCGAAGACAATGTGTCACCGGTGACGTACATGTTGTTCGAGGAATCCACAGCGATGCCGGCAAGAAAGTGGTCTTCTTCGCCCGATCCGCCCAGATAGGTGGAGAACACCAGCGGACCCGCGCCCGTGGATTTCAACTCGGTAACGAATGCGTCCTTGTTTCCGCCCAGTGTTTTCTGCGGAGCCGACGCGGTGGTTGGAAAGTTGGTCGAGGTGGTCGAACCGGTGATGTAGACGTTGTTGCTGCCATCAAGAGCGACGTTCAGCGCGTTGTCAGTGGCGCTGCCGCCCACGTAGGTGGAGAAGCCCAGCGTCGTACCGGCTGCGTTGAGTTTTGTCACAAACGCATTGGAGGCACCGGAAGCCAGCGTCCGCTGGAAGGCGCCCGCAGTGGTTGGGAAGTCGGATGAAGATGTGATTCCAACTACGTACGCATTGCTCGCTGAATCGACGACGATCTGGTTAGCGTCATCGAAGGCACTCCCTCCGAGGTAATGGGAGTAAACATAACTGGGGACTATACCTGCGAAGGCAATCGCGGTGACGAAGGAATCGTCTTTGCCCCCGTTGCAGTTGCCATCAGTGCCGCACTGAAGAGAATTTGGATAGTTGGCAGCTGCACCCACGTGCGGAAAGTTGGTGGAGAGCGTTACGCCGGTGACATAGATAACGTGTGCGGCGTCAACCGCAATACCGGTAGCGAGGTCATCGCCCGATCCGCCGAGGTAACTCGAGTATGCAAGGCTACCGTTAGCAGGATTGATCTTGGTTACAAAGCCATCTGTCGGACTGGTCGCACTCCCTCCCTGGAATGTCGACTGCAGCGGGTTGGCTACTGGGAAATCATCTGATGTTGAAGAAGTCGATCCCGCGACGTAGATTCCCACAGAGTCAACCGCTACTCCGTATCCGATCTCGTCGCCAGTCCCACCCAGATACGTCGAATAGACCAGAGAATTTCCAGCGGCGCTGAGTTCAGCCAAAAATGCATCCGTTCCACCCGACAGACTTGGCTGTGCGGGAGTGTTGCCGGTTGTGGGGAGCGGGAAGTCACTGGAATCCGTCGAGCCCGCGACGTAAACCTGCTTCGAGGCGTCGATGGCGATTGCGTTCGAGCTATCAGTACCGGTTCCGCCCAGGAACGTCGAGTACACCAGCGTCTGTCCATCGGCCGAGAACTTTGTGACGAACGCATCGGTGGTGCCCTGCAGATTATTGTTGGGAGCCGGCAGCGGACCTGCCTTAGGGAAAGAGGGGGACGCGGTCTGGCCCGTTACATACGCTGCGCCGGTGCTGTCGACGGCGATCGCGTAGCCATCGTCGTCATTGCCTGCGCCGAGGTAGGTCGCGTACAGAATGCTGGGATCGATGATCAGGTCGCGGGTGTGGTCGTAGTTGCCGACTGCGAAGGCGACTTCCGTTCCCTTAACCACGAAGCGCGCGTCCACCGGCTGGCGCGTCTCGCCTTGCATCTGGTAAGCCACCGGCTTGTGCAGGCGCATGTCGCCCGCGGCCGAGGTCAGCACCAGGTCACCCGATGCGTCGTGCGCAATCTTTCTTGCGCCCGTAACGTCGAGCGCGATGGTGTTGGCATTCGCATTGGGCTTCACGATGAAATCGAACTCGAGTTGGTGTTGCTGTCCGTAGAAAGTCAGATCGATGCCGGGATAAATTCCGCGATAGTTCACACGCGCGAACTGATCGACGTCCCGCACCCACTTACTGGAGTCGCGTCCGATGAGGTAATTCGAATGGCCAGCCAGTGGGTCGATGGCGGCAACCTGGGCCTTCGGATTGGCTCCTCGCATTTTCATGCGCAGTACAGCCTGCGACGTCGGATGCGGTTTGTGCCGGCGAGCCAATGGGTTCGTAGCCTTGTCAGGCGCGGCGATGGGCAGAGTGAACACCGCTTCGTCAGAGGTAAGAAACAGGTTGTAGTGCGAACTGCGCGACAGGAACTTCACTTGCGGATCGGTCTGGCCCCGGTTCGGTTCGAAGGAGAGCGGCAGGTTCCCGAAGCTGGTGGCGATGCGTGGCTGCTCCGCGGGACTTACTGGCTGCGTGTTCAGGCGCGAATTCAGCGGAGAAGAGTTCTCTGCCGGAGGCACGGCTGGCGCTGTGACAACATGCGACTTTGCCAGCGGTGCGACGCACACCACTGCGATGATCGCGAGCAACGAAATGCCGGCGATCGTCGCCCAGCGACTCCTGTTACCAAATCGATCCACAACCTGCTTCAACAACATGTTTTTCCTCCGGTGAGCACTTCCACCAAAAATTGATCGAGCGAAAAGAACGGGCACACGAGTTTTGCCCCGTGACTGGTCAACAACTTAGAAATGGGTAACCGTAAGCGGAGTATCAACTTGGGGTTTTGCGATGTCAACGAAACAGCCATTGCACTCTAGGTACCACCGTAACCATCGGCGCCTGAAAGCGCGACGGTGAGCAGTCCGCCTGCAAAACAAGGATCGTGCATCGACTGACTAAGTCGTGATTGATTCCGCGGGACAGGAGTGCACGTCGAAGAAAACAAGAGATTAAATCTTCGCACGAGCGCATGAGCGGGCAGAGGGGAATTGAAGTAAAAGCTTTGTAATGTGCTCGCCTCCGTCCCGCAATGGTACGAGCGCCGTAGTGCAACCGACGAAGATGGCGTCTCAGCACGCCTCCTTGCATTCTCACATTGCGACGGCATCAGGCTCCCAAGCTCTGCCTTGAAACCCGTGAAGGAGAATTTAGTTTCCCGATTCCGAAGCAGTCATCGCGAGCGTTTGGGCAGTGCTGAGTTCGGCTGCGCGAACCCGCAGGCGTTTGGCGTCCCTCGAATCAAAAAACAGATTGCCCTTGCCGATCTTGTTGAGTTGATCCGGACGCCACTGGCCTACCATCAGTCCGTCGCGCGAGTGCGAATGCTCGCCCAGAAGCAGATGCCCGATTTCGTGAGCGAATACGGATCCCAGCAGCGCGGCGATGGAGATGTTGCGATCCTGATCGTGGACGCGCTGCACACGATCGAAAAAGATGTCGGCGTATGCGCCAGCAGATCCGGTGACGAACGCCACGCCAAACACCGCGTCACTTGAGCGTTGCGAGCTGGGAACAATGTGGAGTACCAGGTCGGTTGGGGCAGGCGGCACATCGCAATTCGCGTCGACGAACTCGCCGGCGCGAGCGGGACAATTCAGCCATTGTGCAGTGACGCCTGCCTTGTCGAAGACACGGGTTGTGGATTTCTCGGCGTCGGCCACGAGCCCTGGCGGCAGGTCGGCGGAAAACCTGACAATAACATTCAGGTGTGGATCGTTCTCTGCGGCAGCAGCGGTGCCCAGCAGGTTCACGAGTAGTGTGCCCAGCAGGACCATTCTTAGCGTGACGGTCATACTCACCCCCAATTCGTGGGGGAACCGTCGCTCTTGGGCGGGCGTATCTCAAGGGTGGGCCGATTACCCAGCGGGAAAATGTGGGTAACGAGTTAATCGGTTGCGCGTCAAATAGTTGCGGGGTGAGGTAACGAGCAAAACGATGGCGCTGAATGCTAGAATCCCGAACAGAACTGCTGAAATGCCTGTGACCGGCACAGAATCCGCCAGCATTCGCTTCGGCGTCTTTGAAGTGGACCCCAAGAGCGGGGAACTGCGCCGCAATGGGATTCGGGTCAAGCTGCAGGAACAGCCCTGCCAGATTCTGTTAACTCTGCTCGCGAAGCCAGGCGAAGTGATCACGCGCGACGAGTTACGCGCCCGCCTGTGGGCCGAGGACACCTATGTCGATTTCGATCACAGCCTGAACGCGGCGGTGCGGCGGCTGCGCGATGCGTTGGGCGACTCGGCGGAAAATCCGCGCTTCGTGGAGACCGTGGCCCGGCGCGGCTATCGATTTCTGGCGCCCGTAAATGGCGCAGTCGCGGCCGAAAGATCACAGGTCGTTCCCGCCACCGTCACCAGTGCGCGTCGCTTTTGGATTCCCCTTACGATTGGGGTCCTGCTGGCCGGTGTGGCCCTGGGATTGATCATCGCTCGCCCGCGCCGCCAAACA
>Ga0073909_10000782_pt1 | contig 10086 bp, 10 predicted proteins | sample Coa_R1_6_FD_66439 | JGI IMG/M metagenome (GOLD analysis project Ga0073909, IMG submission 66439) | Surface soil microbial communities from Centralia Pennsylvania, which are recovering from an underground coalmine fire. - Coalmine... | ecosystem: Environmental > Terrestrial > Soil > Unclassified... | reverse complement strand
TTCAGCAGCTTGATGTAGGTGTCGCGGGTCGCGTCGGCCTGCGAGCGGTCGAGCGTGTCCTCGCCCAGATAGTCGATGGTGACCATGCGCGCCGTCTCGCGCAGCTCGCCCGTCACCTCGACCGCGTCATCGACCGCGTCGCCGGCGACGAACCGCTTGACGACCGATCGGCTGACCGGCGCCTTCTCGACGGCGTGGCGAATGGTCCCGGAGTCGGCGAGCCACAGCAGGCCGTTGCGCAACAGGTCACTGGCATCCATGGACCGCAGGGTATCGCCGGGACCGGGCATCTGCCTCTGATGGGTGAAAGATCCACGGGACAGGCCGGCAGCCGCGCTCAGTGGAGGTGATCGGACGCGCCCAGGCGCGTCGGTCCACCTCCACCCGATGGCCGCGCACCGGTCCGGTCAGGGCGTGCGGCGACGCAGGGTGAGCGATCCCAGGACCAGGGCCAGCGCGATCCACCCGACGATGACGACGAGGTCCTTCCCGACGTCCCCGAGCGCATCGGAGGTCGCGGTGATGGTCTTCATCGCGTCCACGGCATACGAGAGGGGAAGGGCGTCCGAGACCCAGCGGAGGACATCGGGCAGTGCGTCGCGGGCGACGAGCAGGCCGCAGAGGAGGAACTGGGGCAGGACGAACGCAGGCATGAACTGGACGGCCTGGAACTCGGTCCGCGCGAAGCCCGAGGCGAGGAGCCCCAGCGCGGTCCCGAGGACGGCGTCGGCCACCGCGACGACGACGAGCAGCCAGATCGGCCCGGCTACGTCGAGTCCGCAGACCCAGACGGCGAAACCCGTTGCGACGAGGGCCTGCACGACGGCCATGAAGCCGAACGCCAACGCATAGCCGGCCATGAAGTCGCCCTTGCCGATGCGCGTCGTGAGCAGCCGCTCCAACGTGCCGGACGTGCGCTCACGCAACGTCGCGACCGAGGTCACGATGAACATGACGACGAACGGGAAGACGCCGAGCAGAGCCGGGCCGATGTGGTCGAAGACGAACGGGGTGGCGTTGAAGATCCACGCGAGCAGGCCGATGAGCACGCACGGCACGACGATCATGAGCGCCACGGTCCGGTGGTCGCCGCGGATCTGGCGCAGCACCCGGCCGGCGGTGAGGAGGGTCAGGCGGAGGTTCATGCCGCACTCCCCCCTGCGCCACCGGACCGTGCCGCCGTCGATGCCGCCCGGTCGATGAGCGCGAGGAACGCGGCCTCGGCGTCCGGGGCGCCGGTCTCGGCGAGCAGCTGCGCAGGCGTGGTGTCGGCGAGGAACTCGCCCTCGCGCATGAGGAGCAGCCGGTCGCAGCGGGTGGCCTCGTCCATGACGTGGCTCGACACGAGCAGCGAGGTCCCGGCGGCCGCGAGCCGGCCGAAGAGGTTCCACAGGTCGCGGCGCAGCACCGGGTCGAGCCCGACGGTCGGTTCGTCGAGGACGAGGAGGTCCGGCCGCCCGACGAGCGCGCACGCGAGCGAGGCCCGCGAGTGCTGCCCGCCGGAGAGGTTCTCCACTCGGGCGGTCGCGTGCGAGGGGAGGTCGACCAGCGCGATCGCCTCCTGCACGGCCGCCTCGTCCACCCCGGCGATCCGGCCGAAGTAGCGGACGTTGTCGGCGACCGTCAGGTCGGCGTACACGCTGGGGCTCTGGGTCACGTACCCGACGCGGTGGCGCAGCCCCTGCGACCCTGCCGGCTCACCGAGAACGGTCACGGTCCCCGACTCGACGACCTGCACGCCCACGACGGCACGGATGAACGTCGACTTCCCGCCACCGCTGGGGCCGAGCAGGCCGACGACCTGGCCGGTGGGGATCCGGACCGACAGGTCCGGGATGACGAGCCGGCCGCCACGGGTGACGCGCAGGTGGTCGACCTCCACGGCATACGAGTTATTCACCATGTGATGAAATATACGTCGAGAGCAGGGTACCGGCAAGAGCCTTCCGGAGAATCGGGCCGTATGCCGCAGGGCTCAGACCGCGGGCCCGGCGAGGTAACGCTGGAGGGTGGGAGCCAGGTGGGCCACGAGCTCCTCCGGGGTCGCGTCGACCATCGCCGGGAGCTCGATGACGTAGCGGAGCATGCCGACGCCCACCATCTGGGCGGCCGCCAGCGATGCCCTGACGTCGATCTCCTCCGCCGCGAGCTCCTTGTGCCGCAACGAGATCTGCCGGATCAGGTTGGAGAAGATCGCGCCGACGACGAACTCGCGCAGCATCCGGGCGGCGTCGTCGTGCGACACGGCCGAGCGGATGAGGACCTGGAAACGCGCTCGGCCCTCGGGCGCATCCCAGACGGCGAGGAAGGTTCGGGCCATCCGCTCCCCCACCTCCGCCACCGGCCCCTCGGCGACCGACCGGATCAGGGCATCGGGGTTGGCGGGAACCTGGAGCACCTCGGCGAAGAGGCCCGGCTTGCCGTCGAAGTAGTGGTGGAGCAGGGCCGGGTCGACGCCGGCCCGCCGGGCGACACCGCGCAATGACGTTGCGTCATAACCGGATTCGGCGAACTCGGCCCGGGCCGCCTCAACAATGGCACCCCGGGTGTCGGCGCTGGCCGGTCGGCGCCCGCGCGGGCTCACGGGGTCGCCCGACGTCGCCGCGAGCGCACCGAGGAGTGGGCCGGCTGGTCGAGCGGCGCATCGTCGGTCGTCCGCGCCTCGAGGTGGAGCCGGGCAAAGCTCAGCGCCTCGGCGAGGGCCGACTCACGCTGCTCCGCGTCGAGCTTGCGGGTGCCCACCTCGACGACGACGATGCCCGGGAACCCCTGTGCGGCAATGGTTTCCAACACCTCAGCACACGGCTGACCTCCGTGCCCGGGGACGAGGTGCTCGTCCTTGATCGAGCCCGAGCCGTCGGCGAGGTGCAGGTGCCGGAGCCTGGGGCCGAGATCGCGGACCATGCCCATGGCATCGGACCCAGCGGTCGCCGTGTGCGAGAGGTCGAGGGTGACGTGGTCGTAGGGCTGCGGGACCGGGTCCCAGTGCGGCAGGTAGGCCTCGATCTCGCGGTTGCGGGCGCGCCAGGGGTACATGTTCTCGACGGCGAGCGTGATGCCCGAGTCGGCCTCCCGCATCGCGACGCCATCGGCGAAACCCGCGGCATACTCCCGCTGCCAGCGGAACGGCGGATGCAGCACCACCGTGGAGGCGCCCACCTCCCGGGCGACGTCGATCGAGCGGTCGATCTTGTCCCAGGGGTCGGTGCCCCAGACCCGCTGGGTCAGCAGGAGCGTCGGTGCATGGATCGAGGTGATCGGTATGCCGTGGTGCTCGGCGAGCCGGGCCAGCGCGCCGGCCTCCTGGGTCACCGGGTCGGTCCACACCATGACCTCGACGCCGTCGTAGCCGAGGCGGGCGGCGATGTCGAAGGCCGCCGCACAGGACTCGGGGTAGACCGACGCGGTCGACAACGCCACCGGAACGGTGGTCGGGGCGGGGCTGTCGGCGGCCGCTGGAGCGCGCCGCCTGCCTACCCTGACCATGCCGTCCAGACTAACGAGCCCTGCCCTCGGTCCCGGTCGGGACGTCATCAGCCGAAGTCGGACTAGGGTCCTTCACCATGAAGCTGCGCGAGGAGCAGGTGCGGATCCCCGCGCCGGACTGTGAGATCCGTTCGACCCTGATCCGGCCGGTCGGCGACGGACGGTGGCCGGCCGTGCTCTTCTACAGCGACATCTTCCAGCTCACCGAGTCCACCCTCCGCACCGCGCGTCGACTCGCCTCGCGGGGCTTCGCCGTGTGGGTGCCGGAGATCTACCCCCGCGTGCTGGCCGGGGTGGCGCTGGAGTTCGACGACGAGGGGAAGGCGGCCGGTCTGGCCGGAGCGGCGGCAACCACGACCGCCCAGTTCGACTCCGACCGGATCGCAGTCCTGGACCACCTGGCCGGTCGTCCCGACGTGGGCGAGCTGTACTGCGTCGGCTTCTGCATCGGCGGTCACCTCGCCTTCCGCGCCGCCCTGGACGAGCGAGTCGCCGCGACCGTGTGCTTCTACGCCACCGGCCTGCAGGACGGGAAGCTCGGCGCCGACGCTGACAGCGGCACCCTGGAGAGAGCCGCAGACGTCGCCGGCCGGATGATGATGGTCTTCGGCTCGGCAGACCCGCACGTCCCCGCAGCGGCGCGGCTGCAGATCATCTCGGCCCTGTATGCCGCCGGGTCGGAGGACCTGGAGCTGCACATCTATGCCGGTGGCGAGCACGCGTTCATGCGCGATGTCGGCGCCCGGCACGACCCGGCACTCACCGACGCGGCGCTGGACGAGGCGGTGTCCTTCCTCACCGGGCGCTGACCGGTCAGGTCAAACCGTCCAGGCGGCGCAGGATGAGGCCCTCACGCAGGGCCCACGGGCACACTTCGAGGACCTCGATGCCGAGCAGGTCCATGACCGCCTCGATGACGATCGCACCGCCGAGCAGCTGACCGGCCCGGGAGGCGGACACTCCCGGGAGGGACGCCCGCGCGGCGACGGACTTCTTCCCCAGCCGCTGGACGATGTCGGCGAGGTCGTCGCGGCGCAGGAGGCGCACGGCATACGGGCCCTCGGCGCTCGGCGCCGCCCCGGCGAGCCGAGCGAGGGACCGGATCGTCTTGGAGGTACCGACGATGTGGTCCGGGGTGCCCGCCTTGGCAAGGGGCCGCACCGAGGACGCGATGTCGGCACGCGCCCGTCGACGGGCCTCGCGGATGTCACTGGCCTTGGGCGGGTCACCGGGCAGGTACATCCGGGTCACGCGACCGGCTCCGAGCGGCAGCGACAGAGCAACGTCGGGCTCCTCGTCCATCCCCTGGGCCAGCTCGAGCGAGCCGCCGCCGATGTCCACGACCAGGAGGGTGCCGGCCGACCAGCCGTACCAGCGACGGGTTGCCAGGAAGGTCGCGCGGGCCTCCTCCTCCCCGGACAGGACCGTGAGGGAGACCCCCGTCGCCTCCCGGACCCGGGCGAGGACTGCGTCGCCGTTGGGGGCCTCGCGGATCGCACTGGTGACAAAGGCCATCAGGTCCTCGACGCCCTGGTCCTCGGCGATCTCGAGGCACTCCCCGACGAACCGCTGGAGCTGACGTGCGCCCTCGTCGGCGATCGCCCCGTCGTCCCCGACATGTTCGGAGAGGCGCAGCAGGCGCTTGTGGGAGCTCGCTGGCAGGGGCCGGGCCCCCGGGTGGGCATCAACCACCAGCAGGTGGACCGTGTTGGAACCAACATCGATGACTCCGAGGCGCATGAGCACAACCTATTAGGGTTGGCGGGTGCCGACCCCCCCGCCCGCGAACTCTCCCGAGACGCCGCTCGACGCGCCGCGGATCTGGGTCGAGTTCACCGACCCGGCCGACGAGGGGCAGCGGTTCCGCTGCGACCTCACCTGGCTGACGTCGAGCTGGACGTGCATCTACGGCAGCGGCTGCCAGGGGATCTACGCCGACCGGCCCGACGACGGCTGCTGCACCCTCGGTGCGCACTTCACCGACCAGGACGACATCGACCGGGTCAAGAAGGCGGTCAAGGAGCTCGGCCCCGACGAGTGGCAGTACCACCCGGGCTCGACCAAGACCAAGGCCTGGACCGAGCCGGAGGACGACGCCACCAAGACCAAGGTCGTCGACGGCGCCTGCATCTTCCTCAACCGGCCCGGCTTCCCCGCCGGCGCGGGGTGCGCCCTGCACCAGCACGCCGTCCTCACCGGGGTCGAGCCGCACACCCTCAAGCCCGACGTCTGCTGGCAGCTGCCCATCCGACGCACCTACCGGACGGTGGAGCTGCCCGACGAGACCAGCTACCTGGAGATCTCGGTCACCGAGTACGACCGCCGCGGCTGGGGGCCGGGCGGCCACGACCTGGACTGGTACTGCTCCTCCAACCCCGAGGCCCACGTCGGCCGCGAGCCGGTCTACCGGAGCAGCCGGGGCGAACTGGTCGAGCTGATGGGCCAGCCGGCATACGACGAGCTGGTGATCCGCTGTGAGGCCCACCTGGAGACGGTGCGGTCCGCCCGCCGGGCCGGCAAGCGCCAGCTGCTGCCGCTGCTGGTCCACCCGGCGACGCTGGCGGCCGGCGGGCCGGGTCGGCCCAGCGTCCGGCGCCAGCCGACCCGCAAGCCCACCATCACCGGCTGACCCCGGCCCACCTCAGCTTTCCCGCCCCATCCGGGAAAGTCGGCTTCGCAAGGGAACCCAACCCTGGCGAAGCTGGAGCTTCCCTTGCCAAGCCCGACCGGCTACTCGACGGTCACCGACTTGGCCAGGTTGCGCGGGCGGTCGACGTCCTCGCCGAGCGCCACCGCCGCGTGGTAGGCCATCAGCTGCAACGGGATCGTGAGGATGATCGGGTCCAGCTCGGGCTCGGCCTTCGGGGCGACGACGCGAGTGAGTATGCCGCCCTCGCCCACCTCTCCCAGGTCCACGTCGGGGTGGGTCACCGCGACGACGTGCCCACCACGGGCGGCGACCTCGTGGACGGCGCCGATGTTGCGGGCGACGAGGTCGTCGTCCGGGACGATCGCGACGGTCGGCATCGAGGGGTTGATCAGGGCGAGCGGGCCGTGCTTGAGCTCGCTGCTCTGGTAGGCCTCCGCGTGCCGGTAGGTGATCTCCTTGAACTTCTGCGCGCCTTCCCGCGCCACGGGGTAGCCCCGCACCCGGCCGATGAAGAACAGGCTCTCCGCCGGGGCCAGGGCGCGGCCGGCCGCGGCATACGACTCCTCGTCGGCGAGCGCCTTCTCGATGAGTCCCGGCAGGCTGCGCAGCCCCGCGACGAGCCGCGAACCGTCGGCGTGGGACAGGTCGTGGACCCGGCCGAGGGCGAGTGCGAGGAGCGCGAAGGCAACTCCCATGTGGGTCAGCGCCTTGGTCGAGGCGACGGCGACCTCGGGGCCGGCGTGCAGGTAGATCCCACCGTCGCACTCGCGGGCGATCGAGGAGCCCACGACGTTGACGACCCCGACCACCCGGCCGCCCTTGCGCTTGACCTCACGGACCGCGAACAGGGTGTCAGCGGTCTCGCCGGACTGGCTCACCGCAACGTAGAGGGTGTCCGGCTCGATGACCGGGTTGCGGTACCGGAACTCCGACGCAGCCTCCGCCGACGCCGGCACGCGGGCCAGGTCCTCGATCAGCCCGGCGCCCAGCTCGCCCACGTAGTAGGCCGATCCGCAGCCGAGGATCTTCACCCGGCGGAAGCCACGCAGCTCCCGCGGGTCGAGGTTGAGCCCGTCCAGACGGGCCGTCCCGAAGCGGTCGTCGAGCCGCCCGGTGAGCATCCGCTCGACCGACGCCGGCTGCTCGTGGATCTCCTTGTGCATGAAGTGGTCGTGCCCGCCGAGCGCGAGCTCCTCGACGGTGAGGTCCACGGTCACCGGGGGCCGGTCGGTCCGCTCCCCCGCCGCGGTGAAGGTCCGGTACCCGGTTGCCGTCACCGTCGCGAGGTCGCCGTCGTCGAGGTGGACGACCGACGACGTATGCCGGACGAGGGCGGAGGCGTCGCTCGCGACGAACATCTCACGGTCGCCGACTCCGAGGATGAGCGGAGAGCCGTTGCGCGCCACCACGATTCGGTCCGGGTGGTCCGCGGACAGGACGGCCACGGCATACGTCCCGGTCACCTGACCCAGCGCCGAGACGACGGCGTCCTCGAGCGACTCGGCACCCGAGTCGGCAGCGGCTCGCGCGACGAGATGGGCGAGGACCTCGGTGTCGGTGTCGCTCGCGAGGTCCACGCCCGCAGCGGTCAGCCGGGCCCGCAGCTCGGCTGCGTTGTCGATGATCCCGTTGTGCACCACCTGGACCCGCCCGTCGGCCGAGGCATGCGGGTGCGCGTTGCGCACGGCCGGCACCCCGTGGGTGGCCCAGCGGGTGTGGCCGATGCCGACCGTCCCGGCGAGGCGCTTGGGCAGGGCCGCCTCCAGGTCACGGACCCGGCCGACCTGCCGGACGACCTTGATCCCGGAGCGGCCGAGGACGGCGAGACCGGCGGAGTCGTAGCCGCGGTACTCCAGTCGTTGCAGGCCCTCGATGACGATCGGGGCGGCGGGTTGGGAGCCGACGTAGCCGACGATTCCGCACATGTGGTGGTCTCCTTCGTGGGGTGCTTCGGACGAGCTCGTATGCCGGGTGGCCGGGTCAGCCGTAGACGATCCGGCGCAGCTGGCGGGCGGTGAGGTCGGGCGCGGCGACGACGCGGCCGGCCAGTTCGGCGGCGAGCTGGTCGAAGATCTCCTCGTTGCGGCGCCCATGGGTCTGCAGGTGCGCGTGCCGGCGCCGGACGTAGTCCTCGACCGGCTCGCGGTGAAAGGCGACGACGTCGTCGATGACGCGCGCCGCGACGCCGGGCGACAGGCCGGTCGAGGCGACGATGCGTTCCACAAGATCCGGGTCGGGCACTCGTCCATGATGCGCGACCGGCCTGCGAAATCCAAACATCTGCCCGGAATCGGGCAGATATGCTGGGTTACAGGGTGCGCTGGTCCATCGAGTGGCCAGAACACGCCGTATGCCGGTCGGTTGAGGCGGCGCGTTCTGGCCACTCGACACGGTGACTGGGCGGCCGAGGCCAACTGTCGGTGGACGCACCTACTGTTCTGGCCATGGCGACCAAGACACCCCGACCGACCGGCTATCGGTGCGCCGAGTGCGGCTGGACCACGGTCAAGTGGGTCGGCCGCTGCGGTGAGTGCCAGGCCTGGGGCACCGTCGGTGAGGTGGGCGGCCCCACCGCGGCGCGCACGACCGCGGCGGCCGCGGTGGCCCGTCCCGCGGTGCCGATCGGGGAGGTCGACGCCACGCACGCCGTGGCCCGCTCGACCGGCGTCTCGGAGTTCGACCGGGTGGTCGGCGGCGGGCTCGTGCCCGGTGCCGTCGTCCTCGTCGCCGGCGAGCCCGGCATCGGCAAGTCCACGCTGCTCCTCGACGTGGCCGCCCGGGCCGCGCGCTCCGGCGAGGGCCGGCGCGTCCTCTACGTGAGCGGCGAGGAGTCGGCCGCCCAGGTCCGCGCCCGGGCTGAGCGGATCGAGGCCATGGCCCGCACTCTCTACCTTGCCGCCGAGACCGACCTGGCGACCGTGCTCGGCCAGATCGAGGCCATCCAACCCGAGCTCGTCATCGTCGACTCGGTCCAGACCATCGCCAGCGGCGAGGTCGACGGCTCCGCCGGCAACGTCACCCAGGTCCGCGAGGTGGCGGCGTCGCTCATCCAGGTCGCCAAGTCGCGCGGCATCGCGGTGCTCCTCGTCGGCCACGTGACCAAGGACGGCTCGATCGCCGGCCCGCGCGTCCTGGAGCACCTCGTCGACGTCGTCGTCGCCTTCGAGGGCGACCGGCACTCGCGACTGCGGCTCGTCCGGGCCGTCAAGAACCGCTACGGCCCGACCGACGAGGTCGGCTGCTTCGACCTGTCCGACATCGGCATCGTCGGGCTCGACGACCCGAGCGGGCTGTTCCTCTCCAGCCGGACCCGCGAGGTCGCCGGGTCCTGCGTGACGGTGACCCTGGAGGGGCGCCGCCCGCTGCCGACCGAGATCCAGGCCCTCGTCGCCCCGAGCCCGGCCCAGACCCCCAAGCGAGCCACGCACGGCCTGGACGCGTCCCGGGTCGCGATGGTGATCGCCGTCCTCACCCGCCGGGCCCACGCCCCGCTCACCGGGCAGGAGGCCTACCTGTCGACAGTCGGCGGGGTCCGCGTCACCGAGCCGGCCGCCGACCTGGCCATCGCCCTGTCCCTCGCCTCGGCGATCCTCGACCGGCCGGTCGCCACCACGTCGTTCGCCTTCGGCGAGGTCGGGCTCGCCGGAGACGTGCGGCCGGTCACCGGACCGCACCGGCGGCTCGGTGAGGCCGCCCGGCTCGGCTTCACCACGGCATACGTGCCGGTCGGCGTTCTCGGTGCCGGGCCGGTCCCCACCGGGATGGAGGTGGTCGAGGTGCCCGACGTATCCACCGCGGTTCGGCACGCGATCGGGGCGCACTCCCCCCGTTAGACTCGGGCCACCACCCGACGACGACCAAGGCGGACCGAGTGCAGCACAGCGACGACGAGTTGCTCCGGCACACCCTCGCAGCCGTCGCCCCTGGCACCGAGCTGCGCGACGGGCTCG
>Ga0073909_10000780_pt1 | contig 10099 bp, 20 predicted proteins | sample Coa_R1_6_FD_66439 | JGI IMG/M metagenome (GOLD analysis project Ga0073909, IMG submission 66439) | Surface soil microbial communities from Centralia Pennsylvania, which are recovering from an underground coalmine fire. - Coalmine... | ecosystem: Environmental > Terrestrial > Soil > Unclassified... | reverse complement strand
CGTATCGTTGGCCGCGGCCTTCTTGTTCCAGCGGACCGGCTTGCGCCAGTTCTCTTCGCCGGTCACAAGCCGGCCGCTCGAGGCTGGTGGACCCCAGTAGCCAGGCCCGCGGGTGTAGTTCGTCCAGTTGCGGGCGTAGCAGTGATCGCAGCCCTCGGAGACCTCATTGCAGCCCCACCAGGCGTTCCATGTGTGGTCGCACCAGTAGATCCGTGTCGTGTCGCCCATCAGCAAAGCCCTCTCGAAACAACTTCGAACTCGCGTGCGCGGCCGACGCTCAGCATCCAGCACACCGCGGCATGGTTGGCGTACGCGTCGAAGACCGACCGCGACGCGTATGGCGTCGTCATCCACGTCGACCGCAAGAACTGCCCGAGTCCGCTGGCGCCACTGCGCGCATTGACCGCGTTGGCGTTCCAGTGCGACTCGTAGGTCACGATGCAGTCCGCACGGGCTGAGTACGGCGAGACCTGCGCGTCCTCTTCCTCAGCGCGAGCCGGCGCAGCCAACCAGATCAAGGTGAACGCGATCAGCAGCGCACACAGAAGGAACGTCAGCGACCACACCTCGCGGCGCGACAGCGCCATCAGGCGCTCTCCTCGTCATCCAGGCGTGCGCCACAGTGCGGACACACGGGTGGCGCTGCGTCCTGGGCTTGGGCCAGCAGCAAGATGTATTCGGCCGCGGTCTGTAGCGCTGGACTGAGTGCCGCGCTGTTGCGCAGCGCATGCACCATTCCGTCGCGCCAGATCAACCAGAAGGTCGCGGCGTCGACATTCCCCACGTCGGGGTGCCAGTGGCGCAGCGCGAAGCGTCGACGGGTAGCCGTCTGCTCGATGTCGAGCGTGGCGATGCTGGTGTCCGCGCGAGGCATAGCTTCGCCCGAGGGTGTTCTGGGCATCGGGTTACGAGGCGAGCTCGAGCGGTTCGACCGAGCCGAGCAGTTCGTTCAGTTGGGCGCGGGTCAGCTCGGTGTCGTCACCCTGGAGCGAGCGCCACACCGCCCAGCGCAGCAGCGCCAGGACCTGCTGCCGCGGCTTACGACCACGCAGGTCCGCGAGTTCGTGGAGGGCATGCCAGCCGGCTGGCCCGAGGTCCGTACGCACCACCGCCGGCACACTGACCGGCTTGGCGTCGGCGTATCCGTCGTGCATCCCGCCAGCATGCCGGCACACTCAAAACCGCGTGCGCCATCTTTTTCGCCTCATGGCGTTAGCTTGGCGCACCTCTCCTGTGCGCCATTGTCACGCCATCATGTCGCACAGCCAGGGCAGCAGGGTCTCGAACGCGTGCCTCAGGAAACGTGCAATCTGCACCGTGCCATCGACGCGACCATCGATCACGTCCAGCACGCCGTAGACGAAGGCCGCGGCCGCGGCTCCAATATGACCGAGCTGTTTCAGGATGCGCTTTTCGACGAACTTACCGCTCTTGTCGAAAACCTCGTCGACGATCTGGTGGACCAACCCGTCGCTGCCGTCAGGCTCGACTAACGCTGGCGCCGCGGCGATCAGCCCCTCCCAGGACGGACGCCAGCCGCGCTGTGGCGGCCACACCTCGACCCAATCGCGCCCGCCCAGCTTGAGGCTGCGCAGGAGGTGCTTGCGATGATCCCACCCGCGCGCCGAGAGGCGCGGGATGTGGTTCGCGGCAATATCGACGTTAGTCGGCGGCCGCGTTACCCCTGGCGCGAAGTGGCGCCCCACAGCAGCCAGGTACTCGAGTGCCTCGTGCGGTACACCGGGCTCTGGCAGCCCGAGCTGTGTCTTGTTTTCCACCCGACCATGCGTCCCCCATGCAACAACAGATTGGTTCGATTCGGCCCCTTCGTTAACGGATCCTACGCAGTTTTTGATGCGCTGTGTTACGCCTTTTGCACGCCGGTCTACCCTATAGAACGGGCGTTCGGGAGAAAAAGGGGTGGTTGAGCACGCATTGAGCACGCCACAATCTCAATAATATTGGCGTACCGACTTTTTCGAACGCCGGCACACTTGCCGGCATGGCACAGCCACGTGACGCCGGCGCGACGCGCCCTGAGGCGCCTGACGCCCCGCGCCTGTTGCGCCCGGTGCCGCGCGAGACAGAGGTACTGGCACCCGTCTACGCGCTCATTCGGGAGATCGCTGAGCGACTCCGCCGCGACCAGGACTCAGGCGACGAACGCCAGCCTCGGCGATAGCACTTGCAGGTCGTACTTCAAGAAGCACGGCAGACAATTGCTATCGCTTGTCTGAGCCACGCTGACCTGGACCGTACCGCTCCAGCGGATCGCCACCGTGCGCTGAGGTCTTGTCTGAACCATCACCTGCTCGCCGTCCGACCCGACCACCGCGCGCAGATTGACCAGTCCGATGATGCGTCGGCGATCGGCCGCAGTGGCGTGTTCAGCCACAAGCTGCACGTCGCCCGCCAGTCGCTGTAACTCGTCGACTTCAGCCGAGCTGAGTCCAGCACCAGGCGCCGCCTCGACTTCCCGCAATTCCCGTCGAAGTCGTACCAGCAGTGCTTTGGCGTCATCGCGTTCGGCTGTGTGGATGGCGGCCTCTTCCTTGGCCATGTCGTCACCTTCAGCCTCGAGCTCCGTGAGCCGCTTGACGTGAACGCGCAGGCGACGCTCGCAACTCGCGATCTCGCCCTCCACCGCGCGCCGTCGGTCATCTCGTCCACGATCGTCAAGCCGACGCCGTTCTCGCGCGGCCTCAAGCTCAGCGCGCAATCGATCTGGATCCGACAGCACCTCGACCAGCGCAGCCCATGCCTGCGCCTCGATCAGGTCTGCACGCACACGCGGCACCGAACAGCGCTCACGGCCCACTGGTGCCCGCAGGCTGCCGCGGTCAGCTTCGCTCAGCGAACGCGAGCAGACGTAATAGCGGTTGTTTGCCCGGTTGGCGATCTTCGTTTGGAAGATGACCGCGCGCCCCTCACGCTCAGTGCAGGGACCACACTCCAGCCGCCCCCTGAACAAGTAAGGGTCATCTTCGGCCTTGATTCGTGCGGCACCGCGGCGACCGCGCCGTGCAGCCATTGCTTCGGCCACCAGTTCGAAAGCGTCGGTGGTGACGATCGGCGTGACCGGGAACTCCCGCCCGCCCCACGTGTACGTGCCGGTGTAAACGCGATCGGTGAGGATGCGATGCACGCTGTGGCCTTCCCAGTGCCTACCAGCGCTAGCCGTGTACCACGCCTTTCGAAACGTCAGGGTGGCGCCGGGCGGCGGGATTGCTTCAGCCTGAAGCCAGACCAGGAGTGTTGCGAGTGAACCGACCAGCGCACGCGCGTAGAGTTCGCGCACCACTCGCGCCTCGGGCTCGTAGACCTCTAACCCGCAGACAGCGTGTTTCGGTGTCTCATCGCGTACGTAGCGGAATCCATACGGCGGCCGCCCACTGCCGGGCACGCGTCCTTCGTCAGCTTTGTCGCGCCGTCCATGCATCGTTCGCCACCTGATCCGAGCACGCTCGAACTCAGCGTCCATGAATGCTTCTGATTCCATCTTCTGGCGCCAATGCGTCGCGTACGGGTTGCCGTCGCCAGGATCAGGCACATCAGGCAGGTCACCCCACACCACACGTACGCCGTAGTCGCGGACCTGTCGCGTAAATGCAAGCCCCTTAGGCGTGTCGCGCGTCCAGCGATCAGTCGTTGGCACGAGCAACGTCTTGAAACGTCCAGCACGAGCGAGCTCGACAACGCGCTCGAGCTGTGGCAGATCCCAGCGAGCACCGCCAGCGTCCTCGTCGACGCCATCGCGGAAGCGCAGTTCGGCAGGCAGCGTCAGCCCGAGGTCCTGAGCCATGTCGTCGACACTGCGCTCGGTTCGCCGCAGACCGCGGCCATAGATCGCTTGAACCTGACGGCTGACACGTTCGTAGGAGGCAGCAGTCTCGACGGGGTCAGTCGCCCATGTCACCGGCGCTCTTCCCATAGGTCAGTGGGTTTGACCTTGAGGGCACGCGCGAGTTTTCTGAGCGTAGTAGGGAGGACGTTCGGGTCGCCCTGCTCGAGTCGGATGATGGTCGCACGTGAGACACCTGCACGTTCGGCGAGGTCGATCTGCGTGAGCGCGGCACGCAATCGTAAGTCGCGTAGCCTGACCAGGGCCGGCACGTGTCCCACGGTAGTTGAATGAGGGATTAACAGGGGTGGCCTGAGTGTACTGCCGATGTCAATTGCCATAGGTCGGGCAGTGTAACATACAGGTTGCACCGGTGTCGGCTAAGGGGTATCCTCAGGGGATGCCAAGCAAGACCGAGCGCCTGATCACCTGCCTGGCCGTCTATCGCATCCAGCGTGTGAACCACCACTGCACGCTGCCGCGGCCGCATATGGCCCACCGCTGCCCGTGCGGTATTGAATGGCCCGAGGGTGATGGACTCGTTGGCTAAGCTGCAAGCCGAGCTGGCCGAGGAGCGGCAGTGGCGCGAGGAGCTGGCCGACCTGAGCGTCGACCAGCAGGTCGAGATCGAACGACTCAAGAACGTACTGCGGGAGATCCTCGAAGACCCCGACATCAATCTCCTCGACTCCCACCGTGATGACGGCTGGGCCGCGCTCGCGCGCAAGGTGCCCTGATGCTGGCGCAGGTGGGCGTGGAGATGCACGTGCTGAGCTGTTGCGTCGACAGCTGCCTGCTGCTCTTCGCCGTGCCCGAGCGGTGGAACGCCGCTCGGGCCGCCGATCACCGCGAGTTCTATTGCCCGAACGGCCACAGGCAGCACTACCCTGGGCCACCAAGTAAGGCTCCCCCGCGCGCATCGGCGCCGCCACCCATCAAGAAACTCCCGCCAGTGGCAATCGGACACACGCCGCTGGGCAAGGAACTACCACGCTGCATCATGTACGACGGCCGAACCGAGGATGGCCATTGTGGGCAGCCGGCCTGGGGCTGGCTATCGAGTTACGCCTGCTGGTGCCGCCAGCACCGCATTCGTGGCATGCGCGACTTTCGCTACGAGGACTTGTGGCAAAGAGGAAATCATCGCTACGTGCGCCTCGCCGGCGTGGCCGTGCGTGAGTTGCAGAACAAGTGGCTGCTGCAAGATACAGAAAAATGAGCCAAACATAATGGCGCTTAGATCAACCAAACCATGACTGAAGACGAGTACCTCGATACCGTCGAGCGCATCCAGCAGGCGATGTGCATCGAGCCGTTCCGCCCGCCGGTAGCTGACGTAGTCGCTTTGATCGGAGAGCGACAGCTGCTACGCCGCGAGCGTGACGCCCTGCGCGAGGCCAATGCGAGCCTGCTGCTCAGCGTCGACAATCTGCGCTCGCTGCTGGCCGGGGTTGATAAGGAGTGTCACGACCTGCGCGCCGAGATCGAGCGGCTCAACGCTGAACGCCAAGGGTGGGCAGATACGTTCGCACAGAACATGAAGGTCATTGGAGCCGAGAACGCCCGGCTGCGAGCGGCGCTGACCGAGATCACCGATCTCGAACTAGAAGGCGATGCGGCCCTGGCCGATGCCATGACGATTGCCGACGAGGCGCTCAACCCGGCGCCTGCTAGTCAGAGCTAATTGTTGATATGTCTGACAGGACGATCTTATCCGCGAGAGCGCGACCTGTACCGCCAGCGTGACGAGCTTCTCGCCCAGAACGAACGGTTGCTTGCTGACATCGAACGGTGGAACGCCACCATCGCGGCGGGCGCGGCGAAGGCAGAGCAGATGGAAGCCGTCATCCAGGCCGCGCGCGGAGTCGCCAATTGCCTCGGCTCCAGTCTCACCGACATGGTCTGGGAGCACGCCAGCGGTGGCGCGTGCCTGAACCTGTTGGACGAGGCGCTAGCAGCGTACGACGCCAACCCGGTGCCGCTGCCTACAACGTTTGTCACACCTAAAGATGGTTAGGTCTGGCTCGATTGACTTACTCGGACAACAGTATGGCTACCCGACGATCACGGGCGTTCGCCTGCGCCGAGAGCAACACCACTTCAAGGATGACCCTCTCGTCTACGCAGTCGTCGCCGTGGAAATCGACGGCGAGTGGCGCGACGTGATCATGGAATTGATCGAGAACAACTTCGACCACTTTTGGAACCCCGCCTCGATCAACACTCCGCGAGACGGCGAGCCTGGGTGATGGTGGTGCTGCCGAAGTGCTGGTGCGGTGAGCGCAACCCGTACTTCTCGCCGCTCTACGGTCGTTGTGGCGGCTACGGACACACCGAGTGCCTCTGCGGTGGTGACTTCTGTGTCTGCCACAACCACGGCGACGTGGAATGCTTCGGATGCGAGGACTGCGACGAGCGCGAGAACGATGACTAAACACGAGTACGTGATCAAGATCCACGGGCTGGCTAGTGGTGACCCGTCTCCCTACGACGACACGTACCTCCTCCGGTTCGACTTCGATGACTGTTCGCCGGGGGAGGCGAACCTTTTGATGGAAACTCGCCTGGTGCGCGACATCAACAGCGCCTTCTGGCGTCAGGCGCTCGCCTTCGCCGGAATCCTGCTGGCGATCCTGGGGCTGCTGACAACGGCTGTGTTTCTTCACGCTCTCCAATCTGTGGGCGCAGATTGGCGCTCTTCAAGCGGCCGTGCAGAAGCTCACTCCATAAGTCGGTTCATGTGGTCGATCAGCGCCTGTTGCAGCTTGGCGTTTTCCTCGCGCATCGTAGCGATTGTCTTGGCGTGCTCGCGTCGGTCGAAGATGATGAAGATGATCAGCAGCGCGACCACTGGCGTCTGGACCAGGAGATCCCGCAGTAGCGTTCCGTCCCAGATCACGCCCTGAACTCTTCAACCAGCAGGCGCTCGGCCATTTGGCGTGCGAAGACCAGCCCGTCTAAAAAACGTTGGTCGAGCAGCGCGCGGTGGGCGGGACACTTGCCCTTGCCGACCTCAGGATCGGCGCACGAACAGTTCCGTTCGATGGCATTCAGCAGGGCGATTAGCTGTGCGGGGTCACCGTGGAAGACCGCCGACAGCACCATGCATAACCTACGTCAGACGAGCCCGAGGATCTTGAGTAGGATGATGATGATCAAGATGGTGATCACCAATCCGCCCACGCCATACCCCATCTACGTCAGACGCGCCACAGCGAGCGCCGCGATCAGGCCGAAGATCACGACCGGCGAGCTGGGCACCACGCTGATCAAGCCCAAGATGGCGATGAGTAGGACCAAAATTGCGATGATGGAACCAATTGAGAAGGCGTACGTCCCGACTGTTCCTAGCTGCATGTCATGCCTCCACTGAGATACACGAGAACGGCCCGAGCCGCTGCCAGTCTTCGCGACTGAGCACGTCGTAGATGCCCCGATAGCCGGGGCCAGAGTTCGCAATCCAGATGTTCGAGCCCTGTACGCCGCGGAAGGCTACCCAGTGGTAGAACGCCGCGCCCGAGCCCAGGCCAAACGTGTGGCTGTAGCGCTCGTACGCCTCGTCGAAGCTCAGCCAGTCGTGCCGTGTGTCCAGCCCAGCATGCTCGCGCAGCACACGACGGAGCTCCCGCCCCGTAGCGTCCATCAGACCATAGGTGGCGTTGATGTTGTCGGGGTAACCGATCGCTGCACCGACTACCTCGCGATTGGCGTACACGTCATCTGAGCGACCTGCGCCACTGGCGCGCTCGACGTACTCGGTAGCGCACACCGAACAGGTCCAGTCGTAGTACTGCGGTGGCATAGCGGTCCACGGGTTCCACTCAATGGTGTCCGGCGGTGGCTCCTCAACGTCCCTCTCAAAAGGGGGACATCTTCACGTCGTTGTCGCGCTCCATCCAGTAATAAATGAAGTCGCGGCCAAACGTTTGCGACACCTTGTCACCCTCGCGCAGGATGATGAACTGCTCGTCGCTCCTGGGTTCGTCACCGTTGTCGGCGATCGCCTGGGCAACTCCTGGTCCAATCGAATAGTCGCTCATGACAGTCCCTCCTCTGGGCGCAGTGTGAGCGTGTTGGTGCGCCAGTCGATCGAGTAGCGGTCGTGCTCACCCATGCTCAGACCTTCCTGCTCGAAGAGCTCGACCAGCGTTTCCTGAAACACTTGCTGGGTGACGCGATTGGCCTCCGAGGCCATCTCGGCGCGCACGTACAGACGATGCAATCGGCGCGCCACTGATGGGCTGAGCGTGACCGTGTCTGGAGTATCGGACACCGTGCTCCATTCATGGTTATCGTTGAGCCGCTCGTCGATAGTCATCACTCGTTCCAGTACGCCAGGTAGGCCACCGACACGCCCTCGGTATTGCCCGTCTCGTTTCGGACGCGCGCGGTGAACCCGGTGTAAGTGCTCGTCCCGAACTCCACGTTGATGCGCCACTGGGTGTGATCACCCGAATTGCGCAGCAGGGTCAGCATGGTGGCCGGGCTGGCGGTGGCAGGGAACGCGGGCGTGAACGTCACGCCAACGGTCGTCTCGGCCGCGTTAGCTACGGCAGGTGTGGTGAAGTAGCCAACCCTGACGTGCGGGGTGCCATGAACACGCGCCCCGTCGTAGGCACCACCGTGCATGATCGGGCCGGCTCGGCCAGAGTCGAAGCGCAGACCAATGCCCAGAGGCGTGCTGTACAGACCCGTGCCAACGGTGTTGTTACGGTGCCAGCCGGTGGTTGCGGTGAAATCACCACCAGTGAACGAGGCGGCGCTCAGCGCACCAGCGACACCGAGTCCACTTCCCACGGTCAATGTGCCGTTCACGGTGATGTTGTTGTTGAACGTGCTCACCCCGGTCACCGTCAATGTGCCGCTGAACGCTCCGGTGGTGGCGTTGAGTGCACCTAGCGTGGTCGTGCCAGTTACACCCAGCGTGCCCGTGATCGCGGCGTTGCCGTCGGCCGAGATGTTGCCCGAGTGGGTGACGTTGATGGACTGGAAGCGCAGCGTGGTCCCGGTCGCGAACGGCCCAAGCGTGGCGCCGTTGGCGAACTGGATCGAGGTCGTATTGAGCACGCCGAAGACCAGCGCGCCACCCTGGTGGGCGCCGCTGTGGTTGTGCCCGGTGGCCGACGAGAACTCGCCGTCGATCGTGTTCAGCGCATTGGCCAGGGTGATCGTTAGATAGTTCGCGGTGTCATCGCTACCAACTGCGGTACCCAGCGCTAATTCTGAAGTCAGCCCGCTCATTACAGATACCTCAAACTGTCGATGGAGTAACCGCTCAGGTCGGAGATGTGGGTGCCCAGTAGGCGGCTGATGATCCCGTACACGGTCAGAATGCGGAACTCGGTAGCTTGAAAATCGATCAGCCAACCGCCGCCACCACCCGCACTCCGCGGCAGCATGCGTTCCGAGTAGTTGAAGAAGGCGAGCGCCTCGACCGTCTCGTCGGGCATCTCGAGCGTAGCGAGCTGCGGTGCGGTGACCGCATTCATCATCGCCTGGTGCACTCGCTCGGCCGACAGGCGCGCCGCGGCGCCATCCAGGCGCGCGGTATACAGCCGCCCGTCAACGGTACCGATGAAGTCGCGGCGGAAGGCAGGCACCACCCGCTCGTGGATAGCGATCGTGTCGATGACGGGCGTGGTCGCCGTGCTCGAGTTGACCAGCCCGACCTTGAGCGATAGCCCGCCGCCAGCTAGAGCCGGTGGAGCCTCGATGGTCTGGCCATTGGCCTGGAAGGTGCCCAGCGTGAGCCAGTTGCCCGACGGGTCAGTCGGTGGGCCACCGGCGCTGGCCATGACGCGGTAGCTCACAACTGCCTCGTCACCCACGCGCATGACCGGCCCGAAGATGGTGAACGAGGTCCACTGCTTGATGTCTGCCTGGAACATAGCCGTATGGAGTGGGAGGACCAACTCGCTCGGGCCGAGGCTGAACTCGGCGCCACTGCCCGTGGCCAGTGGTGACTGAACCAGCTTGATCCAATCCCAGCCGCCGTCCGCGAAGCCGATGTAGAGTCGCTCCTGGCCCGAAGCGCCACTGACCGACATAGCCGTAATCTTGCGCCCGGTCCAGTGCGCCAGGCTGCCGTCCCACTGGTCGTCGAAGACCGACGAGGCGCCGTCCTCAGCCTGCTTCATCTCCCACGAGCCGTAAGTGAGCAGGTAGCTGATGTTGTCCTGCGGATTCCATAGCCCCAGGTAGCCCTGGTACCCACCCCAGCCACAGAACACCCGTTCCTCACCCCGAACGGGTGAGCCG
>Ga0073909_10000777_pt1 | contig 10119 bp, 8 predicted proteins | sample Coa_R1_6_FD_66439 | JGI IMG/M metagenome (GOLD analysis project Ga0073909, IMG submission 66439) | Surface soil microbial communities from Centralia Pennsylvania, which are recovering from an underground coalmine fire. - Coalmine... | ecosystem: Environmental > Terrestrial > Soil > Unclassified ... | reverse complement strand
GTGTCTTCTGGCGTGGTTGCGAATCAAACCGGACAGCTGGGATTTAAGAAGGCTCTCTTGGTGCGGGATCCCGACGGCCACGCTATCGAAATTGAAGAGAAGTAGGAGGAGATGTGAACGCAAGCAACGTCCAATCTGCAATTGCTACGGATTGGCAACTGCGCTTTACCTGCGATGCGCCCTCCACATTGTCGGTGGCGGACTCAGGCATCGACGATCCCGTCAACGACACCGGGCGCGGCCCTCAGCGTGGTGACTTCCAGTTTTCCGATGGGTTTGCTCGATTGGTCCAAGTGATTTGCGAAGGAAGCGGGGAGTTCTCATGACACAGGAAGAAATCCGACTGTCAGAATCCGGAGTGCGCCGCAAGCATTGGAAGCGGTGGGGACCCTATCTCAGCGAGCGTGCGTGGGGTACTGTGCGCGAAGACTACAGCGCGCACGGCACCGCCTGGGAATACTTCTCGCATGATCAGGCCCGATCGCGCGCCTACCGCTGGAACGAAGATGGACTCGCAGGAATCAGCGATCGGAAACAGAACATCTGTTTTGCCATGGCCCTGTGGAACGAGCGTGACCCCATCCTGAAAGAACGGATTTTCGGCCTGACGGGCAACGAGGGCAATCACGGCGAAGACGTGAAGGAGTACTACTTCTACCTCGACTCGACACCTACGCACTCGTACATGAAGTACCTCTATAAGTATCCCCAAGCGGAATTTCCCTACGGTCAGCTGGTTGAAGAAAATCGGCGACGCGGGAAGAACCAGCCGGAGTTCGAACTGCTGGACACAGGAGTATTCGACGACGATCGTTACTTCGACGTATTTGTTGAATATGCCAAGGCCGATACCGAAGACATCCTGGTCAAGATCACCGTCGCGAACCGTGGGCCCGAGGCGGCCAATCTTCGCCTGTTGCCGACGGTGTGGTTCCGCAATACGTGGTCGTGGGGAGGGCGCGAGAGCCGACCGGAGTTGCACGAGGCACGCCCGGCCCCGAACCCGGTGATCGAACTCAATCACAATCAGCCAGGTAACCGCTGGCTACATTGTGAAGGCTCTCCGGAGTTGCTCTTCACTGAGAACGAGACCAATGCGCGCCGATTGTTCGGCGGCGAGAAGCGCACGCCCTATGTAAAAGATGGCATTAACGACTATGTCGTTCATGGCACCACGGACGCGGTCAATCCGGAGCATGCCGGCACCAAGGCCGCAGCCCACTACAAGCTCACGGTTGGTGCGGGCGAGACGGTCGTTGTCCGCTTGCGCCTGACTGACCCCGATTTCAAGGGCAAGAACGCCTTCGCCGGCTTCGACAAGATGTTCGCTCTCCGCACGAGCGAAGCCGACGAGTTCTACTCAACGGTAATACCGAAAGAGCTTTCTCTGGACGCGCAGAACGTCATGCGCCAGGGCTTTGCAGGCATGTTGTGGTCGAAGCAGTTCTATCACTACGTAATCAAGGACTGGCTGCAGGGCGATCCCGGCAATCCTCTCCCGCCGTCGGCACGTCGCAACGGCCGCAACCACGAGTGGACCCACCTGTACAACGCAGACGTAATCTCGATGCCCGATAAGTGGGAGTACCCTTGGTATGCGGCGTGGGACCTGGCATTTCACTGCATTCCACTGGCGCTCGTGGATTCTGACTTCGCCAAAGAGCAGCTCACGCTGATGTTGCGCGAGTGGTACATGCATCCCAACGGGCAGATTCCCGCCTATGAGTGGGCGTTCGGCGACGTCAACCCTCCGGTGCACGCGTGGGCTGCGTGGCGCGTGTACAAGATCGACAAGAAGCGCAAGGGAAAAGGTGATCGCGCATTCCTGCAGCGTGTCTTCCACAAGCTGATGTTGAATTTCACCTGGTGGGTGAACCGCAAAGATGCCGAAGGAATGAACATCTTCCAGGGCGGTTTCCTGGGTCTGGACAACATCGGAGTGTTCGATCGCAGCGCCCCACTGCCTACTGGCGGTTATATCGAACAATCGGACGGCACCAGTTGGATGGCGATGTATACGCTTAACCTACTAGCCATCGCACTGGAGCTGGCGAAAGAAGAACCGTGTTACGAAGACGTAGCCAGCAAGTTCTGGGAACACTTTATCTACATCGCAAACGCGATGAGCCACCGTGGACACGACAGCATGGGACTGTGGAACGAAGAAGACGGTTTCTTCTATGACGTTCTAAAACTGCCCGACGGCACGCAGTTTCCCATGAAAATCCGCTCCATGGTGGGGCTGATCCCCTTATTCGCGGTGGAGACACTGGAACCGGATGTCCTGGACAAGCTGCCAGATTTCAAAAAACGTCTGGAGTGGTTCATCGACAACCGCCCAGATCTCACGGCAAATTTGGCCTGCATGCGCACAGAAGGCATGGCAGAGCGACGTCTGTTGTCAATCGCTGACGCCGATCAACTCCGAAGCATTCTAAAGTTCATGTTGGACGAGAGCGAGTTCCTCTCGCCATACGGCATTCGGGCCTTGTCGCAGTTCCATCGTGACAATCCTTACAAGCTTATAGCGCAAGACATGGAACATCGAGTCGACTATGAGCCAGGCGAATCTTCGACCGGGCTGTTCGGCGGCAACTCCAACTGGCGCGGCCCTATTTGGTTCCCAGTGAACTACTTGCTGGTCGAGTCACTTCAGAAGTTCCATCACTACCTTGGCGATGACTTCAAGGTTGAGTTCCCAACCGCATCGGGAAAGATGATGACCCTCTGGGAGGTAGCGGGAGAGCTGTCGCGTCGCATGACGGACATATTTCTCCGGGATGAGAGAGGCCGCCGACCAGTGTGCGGAAATCTTGAAAAGTTCCAGACCGACCCACACTGGCGCGACCTTGTCCTGTTTCACGAATATTTCCACGGCGACTCTGGGGCTGGAGTTGGCGCCAGCCATCAAACGGGATGGACCGGCGTGGTCACCAAGTTAATGCAACAAAGCGGAGAATCCGGCGAGCGATCCGATCGAAGAACGAAAACGGAACCGGCAGTCGCCTCCGTGGCAGCAGACTGAATTCCTAAGGAGAAATGGAAATGAAAGCGATTAGTGTATTCCCCGGAAAGCCCAACAGCGTACATGTGGCGGAGCTGGCAAAGCCATCGCTGGATCAGATCCCTAACGGCCGTGGCGTGCTCGTCAAGGTTCTGAGCGTCGGGGTAGATGGAACCGACAAGGAGATCAACGCCGCTGAATACGGAGCCGCGCCTCCCGGATACGACTTTTTGGTCATCGGCCATGAGGGCTTCGGCCAGGTGGAAGCGGTCGGACCGAATGTCACCGAAGTACAGCCCGGGGACTACGTCGTGGCCACTGTCCGGCGGCCAGGAAAGAGCATTTACGACTTGATTGGCACCAACGACATGACTACGGACGACACGTACTACGAGCGCGGCATCAACCTGCGCCACGGGTATTTGACGGAACACTATGTCGATGATGTCGAGTTCATCGTCAAAGTGCCCAAAGGCCTCAAGCACATCGGCGTGCTGTTGGAGCCCACCACAGTCGTCGAGAAAGGCATCCACCAGGCTTACGAAATCCAGCGGCGACTGAAGGTATGGCGTCCACGAAAGGCCGCGGTCATGGGGGCCGGTACCATCGGACTGCTGGCGACGTTAGTTCTGCGGTTGAAAGGTCTGGACGTAACCACGTTTGGGCGCACTCCTAAGCCATACCTCAATTCAAACCTGATCGAGGAACTGGGAGCACGATACCTTTCGACAAAGGACATGTCCGTAGTCGACGCGGCCAAGGAATACGGCCCGTTCGACCTCATCCTCGAAGGAACCGGTAACTCAGGTGTGGTTTTCGACAGCATGCGGGCGCTAAGCAAGAATGGCGTGCTGGTGCTTGCGAGCGTGACCGGTGGTGACAAGATGATCCAGATCCCTGCAGACCGGATCAATCTTGAATTTGTTCTAGGCAATAAGGTGATGGTTGGAACCGTGAATGCCAATCGCGAATACTTCGAAATGGGCGTGGGCGATATGGCGCAGGCAGAAGCCGAGTACCCAGGGTGGCTCAGCAAGTTGCTCACTGATCCTGTGAAGGGCCTGGAGAACTATAGCGAATTGTTTCAGAAACTGACCTCGCCGAACGGAGCCATCAAGGTGTTTTGCGAGGTGGCGTAAGACAAGCAGTCGAGCCAAAGCCGGGGCATGCCAGAGCATGCCCTTTCTTTTTGTCACGTTCGGGCGTGAATTGCGTCTCACCAAAGGACGAGACAGCGCAAGGGGGCGGCGATTCATGATTCAGTTCGATAAAAACACCTGGAGCGACCTGGACGTCGCTCTCCGTAAAGAGTGGCTTGAGACCAATGGGCTCGGCGGCTTTGCATCATCGACAATTGTCGGGTTGAACACACGCCGCTACCACGGTCTGCTGGTCGCCGCCACGAAGCCGCCGGTGGGACGGGTTGTGCTGCTTTCCAAGCTGGAAGAGACACTCTTTATCGAAAGCCAGCCCTTTGATCTTTCCGCCAACCGTTATCCTGGCGTCGTTCACCCCCAAGGGTTTCGATATCTCAAGCAATTCCGCCTTGATCCGTTTCCGGTTTTCACCTACGAAATCGAAGGAATCGAAATCGAGAAAACCGTGTTTATGATCCACGGTGAAAACACCACGGTGGTGCAGTATGAATTGAAAAAGCATAACCATCCGGAGCGCATCAAGAATCTGCACCTCGAAGTCAGGCCGCTGATCGCCTTCCGCGACTATCACAGTACGACTCATGAGAATGGCGCGATCAATGGTGCCGTGGAGAGGCGCCCAGGATTGGCGACCATCACTCCGTATCAGGGATTACCCTCATTGCATTTAGCTCACAACGCGACTGAGATCCAGACAACTGGCGATTGGTATCGGAACTTTGAGTATGACGCGGAGCACGAGCGGGGTCTCGACTACACCGAGGATCTCTTCAACCCGTTTGTGTTGCGATTCGACCTGCTGCTTCGCCGCCAAGCTTCGGTGATTGTCTCCACCGAACAGCGCGATGTCGCGCAAGTTGCCGATTATCGGGCTGCCGAAATCAAGCGCCGCAACAATGTAGTTGCGTCATCACCCATAGACGACCCGTTCGCTCGGGACCTGACGAGTGCTGCCGAGCAGTACATCGTTTCCCGTGGCGACCAGAAAACGGTCATCGCAGGTTATCACTGGTTCAGTGATTGGGGCCGCGACACCATGATCGCCCTTCCTGGCCTCACCTTGCCAACTGGCAAAAATGACGTCGCGCGGAGCACCCTGCGCACCTTCGCGCGGCACGTGGACCAGGGCATGTTGCCCAACCGATTTCCCGACGCTGGCGAGATCCCCGAATACAACACAGTCGACGCAACGCTCTGGTTCCTTGAAGCCGCTCGTGCCTATCTTGCGTACACCGGCGACCTGGACTTTGTGCGCAACGAGCTTTATCCCGTTTTCACCGACATTATCGCCTGGCACGTGCGCGGCACTCGCTACGGAATCAAGGTAGATTCCAGTGGTCTGCTTTCTTCGGGTGAGCAAGGTGTTCAGCTCACTTGGATGGATGCCAAAGTTGGCGATTGGGTCGTTACGCCGCGCCGCGGCAAGCCGGTTGAAATCCAGGCGCTCTGGTACAACGCGCTATGCATCATGGCTGACCTGGCCAACAAATTCGGCGACGAAGCGAGTCAGAAGCGGTATCGAAACATGGCGACCGTTGCGAGCTGGAGTTTCAATCGTCTCTTCTGGAACGAGAACGGCAGCTGTCTATATGACGTCACCAATGGTGCTCCGCCGGACCCGTCGATCCGCCCGAACCAGATCTTTGCGGTGAGCTTGCCCCACAGCATGTTGTCGCTCGAACGTGCGAGGAAGGTGGTCGAGAAAGTCCAGGAGCACCTGCTCACGCCCTATGGTTTGCGCAGTCTAGCACCCACCGACCCGCAGTACCTTGGCCGATACACAGGTGGCCCCACGGAGCGAGATGGTGCTTATCATCAGGGCACAGTATGGCCATGGTTAATGGGCCCCTTCCTCAGCGCATATATCAAGGTAAACGGAAACAGCGATGCCGCAAGAAAGCAAGCCGGCGAATGGCTGACTCCGTTAAGAGCCCACCTCTCCGATGCCGGGTTGAGGCATATCTCCGAAATCTTCGAAGGAGACGTACCGCATCGACCTGTTGGGTGCGTCGCACAGGCTTGGAGCGTAGCTGAAGTGCTGCGAACATACCTAGAAGAGGTGAAGGACATTCGGCCCGCGTCGATCGCCGAGAACCACCCGACGAGCGCTCCTGTCACTCAAGAGAAATCCGCAACGCGTACACAGATGCACGCAGGCGACTTCTCCAGAGCAGGAACTCGCGGCTGAAGCACTCAGCACACGCATTGCAATGATGTTCTTTCACTCGGAAACGAGTTTTCGCCGTTCCCCGATAGCCAGCGATCCACAGCGGTACTCCATGACCACTCGCGCCGCAGGATCGAGCCCGCGATGCGTCTCTTCAGAGACGACTGCGGCAAGTTCTGCACGCAAGTTCTTGCGGGGAACTTCCACGAATCCCATCCGCAAGTAAAACCTGTAGTTCCAGGGCACGGCCCGGAATGTCGTCAAGGTCAGGGCGTCATATCCGGAGACCGTCGCCCACTCGCACGCCGCACGGACCAGCGCGGTCCCCAACCCACGGCGCCCGTGACTTGGATCGACGCCAATCTCCGCAAGATGCGGTAGGTCATCCGCAAGCATCTCCACAAGCGCAAAGCCCACTGCCTTGTTCCCTGTCAATGCCACCCACAGCCGTTGATTAAGGACAGCATCCTCGAACGTAGCCGATCCCGTGGTCTCGGCGAGCACCGACTCCGGTGCGTAGCCCTTGAGCATTTGGGCCGCCAGCAGTTCGATGGCTGAGAGCGCGGAGATATGTTCAAGAAGGGCTAAGCAAATGGAGTGGCCTGGGATAGTCAAGTCTTTCATCGCGGCACAACGCGCTCTCATTTCGGTTGCTGTCTCTCGATCACGCCGCGTATTTCTGCGCCAGCCGACGATACTGATACACCGCGCGCAGCAAATCACGTACTGGTGTAACCCGAACCCCCCGCTGATGATTGAGGTGTCCAATTTCAAACGCGATTCGCCATTGTTGAAATAACACACGATACGCATCGACAAGACTCATTTTCGGATCGTAGATGTGAGTCGCTTCCGAGGTAACGCCGTTCAATTCGATGACCTTAATATTGCGCCCTGTCATGAAGTCCTGACGCGATGGAACGCGAATGTCAAAGCGTCCAAAGTGGAAGCCTTCGAAGCTCCTGGCGATCTCGTCGATGGCGTCTTCAAGTTCAGGAGTTATCGTGTCAGATCCGTCGACGAAGATCGCGCCTCGGCAGTGGGTCCCGATCTCGACCAATTGCACTCTCGCGCCCATCGCCGGTACGTCTTGAATCCATTCCGATTTCTTGCGCATATAGAAGTCGGCCATGCACACTGCGCGTTCGTCTGCCAGGATCAACTCCTCCAATGTTCGATTTCCATCGCCGATGAGGATAGGCATGCGCTTCTCCGTCACCGAGAAAATCCGGCCGCGGGGATCACCGGGGTTGCGGTAATAGAAGACCCCGTACTCCTCGCCGGGAATGTATTCCTGCAAAATGATTGGGTAAGGCGCGCGCTTTAGGTATTCCTGCAACTGCCCAAGCGAACGAACGATGCTGACTCCCGAGCCACGCTGCCCGACATCGGGTTTCACCACGACTGGAAGCTGCAGACCGTGGCACCGCATGAAGTCCTGAGCTTCACCAAGGCGTTGAGTAGGCGATCCTAATGCAAGCAGAGTGGAATGCGGCAGAGACGGAACGGCGTCCTTCAACTGTTCAAGGATCTGATGTTTGGACTCGCCCACAAATCCGCTGGCCGGAATCGCCGGGTTGGCTGCGGTGAACAGAGTCCAGTTCCCGAACTTGATTCCCAGATAAGCGATGTAGGCAGCCACCGGCGGATAAAAGAAGTACGGCGGCCAGAACTCCCAGCGCGACAAGCGCTTCCATCGGCCAACCATCCGACGGCTCGTGCGATATAGCAACTGGGTGACAGCGTCTAGATAGTAAGCAAGCGGGTTGATTGGTTTGGCTTGCGCCTTATCGGCGAGACTGAGAGCATTGAACATGAAGGTTTTCCTGTTCGTTCTTGCCGCTACTGTTTTTGAAGCAGCGGGTGATGCCACGGTACGAATTGCTCTGCATCATCCCTCCCCGTTGGCGCGGACCGCCTGCTTTCTCGCCGGTGCTGTGCTCCTTGCCCTCTATGGCACATCGCTTAACCTGGCCCCTGTTGAGTTCGCTAACGTTACCGGGCTGTACATCGCCACGTTGTTCGTTGTATTTCAGATCGCCAATTTCATCTTCTTCCACGCTCTTCCGACGAGATCGGTCTATGTAGGCGGGGCGTTCATCGTAACGGGTGGGTTGATTGTTTTGATCGGGCGATGACATCCAAGAGGTGAGGAACCGGTGCGCTTCGCTGACTCGGATAGCAATTGAGTCAGGATTACAATTTCGATCCATTCCCTTCGTATGGGTGGCAACCATGTCACATGGACTACCGCGGAAGTGGTGCATATCGATAAGCTTTTCGGTCACTGACACTTCGCTGTAGCTCAACGTTTTTACGTTGACTCGGTGAACGCACAAGCTAAAGGGCCCTGGACCAGTCGCGTGCGATGCGTGAAGTCTTCGCAGCCAGGGCACGGAGCCAGCGTCCGATTCATTTTGAGCATGGCGACACGCAGCTCCGCGCAGGCTCTCAGCCCGCTCGTCCGACAGGCTGGAGGAAAACCAATGCCGCGATTGCCATAGATGAAGCTGTGAATCAACCTGCTTCGCGTCCCAGCGCCATTCCCAAATCTGCTGTTCGAATGGAAATACTCCAACCAGCCGAAACGGGAGCATCCCCTCGAAGTTTGAGAGCTGGAATACGTCATGCAAGTCCGACAGAGATCGCGAACCTATGAGCGCAGGAATTACTTGCCCCCGGCTCCTCGTCTTGGCGAGAACACCGGAAGCATCGACATCGTTCCAATTCAACAAGGCCAGCGTGATGCCATATTCGTTGACTGCTAACCATGTTCCGCCGCTCTCGTCGCGGGGATAGATGGCTCTGGCACTGCCGAATTCATAGATTTCCGGCGGCAACCCCACACTCCGCGTGATCTTCTCGTCACGATTCATCGCTATGAGGTAGGTCTCGTCACTGGTGACGACGGTTAGAGTGCACATAAACCCACAGCTGTATTGTCTCGAGCACACCTCCGCATTCGAGTCCACCCACGGAGTGATCTGCCAGTTTTGGTCAACAGCCACGGCGCGAGCAGCAGCAACACAGTCAGCAGCCATGGGAGCAGCTTCGCGTACCCTGATGACGTTTGAGGAACGAATCGCCAAATCGCAAAAATCGCAGAGACCCAGACGGCCGAGCAAATCGCTGTTGTCTTCGCAAACAGTCGAACCGGAAGGCGTAACGCGCCGGCGGCTATATAAAGAGGTAGGCGGCTACCTGGGACCGCGCGGCTCATAACCAGAGCGAAAGATCCATGTTTTGCAAGCCACGCTTCAGCCTTCACGAGCGACTCAGGCCGCAAGTACTTCTGCAGCCAGCGCCATCGCACCGTACGCCTCCCTAGGGTGATGCCCAAGCCGTACAAGCCCATATCTCCCACCCAAATACCCAGGAACGTACTGAGCAGTCCAATCCGCGGGTCTAAACGTCCGCTGGCCGACAACGTAGCAGCGAACAGCGTCGCGCCATCCTCATAGAGGAATGTCGCGAAGAAGATTGAGAGCGCCAGCGCGGATTGCGTCTCGGTGAGTGAATGAGCAAGAAGCATGTTTCTAAACTCCTTCCCACGCTTCGGTTTCCAGGTGCTTCAGCGTGGAAGGAGCCATACCAAATTCGTATGGCAGTTTCACTCCGACGCCGACACATAGCAGCTTGAGAATGGCGTAGTGGTGGATCGCATGTCCGACGCAGAACATGACCTCCCGAGCCAGGTTGGAGTGGACCGCCTCATCCTCTTTCTCTCCATACGCCACGCTGTACGTCACTGCACACTCTTGTTGAAGCGTTTCGCGGGAAAGTCCGCCCAG
>Ga0073909_10000775_pt1 | contig 10120 bp, 12 predicted proteins | sample Coa_R1_6_FD_66439 | JGI IMG/M metagenome (GOLD analysis project Ga0073909, IMG submission 66439) | Surface soil microbial communities from Centralia Pennsylvania, which are recovering from an underground coalmine fire. - Coalmine... | ecosystem: Environmental > Terrestrial > Soil > Unclassified... | reverse complement strand
GCCTGTGGGACCAGACCGGCGCCTTTGCCGACGTCGGCCCCTTGAACGACCGCGGCATGAAGATGGCACTCGAGGAGCGCGGCATGCAGGTGCTCGGCCGCCCGATCAAGTACATCACGCGCGACGGGGGCACCCAGGCCGGCACCTCGACGCGCCGCACCGAGGAAGCGGTCGACGCCGAGGGCGCGAAGTTCGTCATCGGGCCCTGGTCCTCGGGCGTCGCGCTCGCCGTGTCGGAGGTCGCCAAGCGCAAGAAGGTCGTGCACCTGTTCTCCGGCGGGACCGAGGACATCTCCGGCAGCCGCTGCCACCGCTATTCCTTCCAGTGGGCGGCGAGCCCCTACACCGCGGCGAAGACCGTGGTCGACAACTTCATGAAGGCGAACCCCAAGGCGAAGCGCTGGCACCTGCTGGTCGCCGACTATGCCTTCGGCTGGTCGGTGGAGAAGTACGTGAAGGAGGTAGGAAAGACGCATGGCATCGAATTTGTCGGCTCGGACCGGCACCCGCTGGGCGAGCGCGAGTTCTCCAACTACGTGCAGAAGGCGGCGGCCAACAAGCCCGACGTGGTCGCCATGGTGAACTTCGGCGGCGACGCGGTCGCGGGCGCGCGCGAGATCTACAACTTCGGCCTGACGCCGAAGGTTCCGCTCATCATGACCTGGTCCTCGGGCGTCGAGGAGCTGGTGCAGCTCGCCCCCGAGATCCGCGAGAACCTGTGGGTCGGGACGAACTTCTACTACACCGTGGACACACCTGCGGCAAAGAATTTCGTCAAGGAATACCAGACGAAGTTCAAGCTGCCGCCCGGCTACGCGCCCTCGGCCGCCTATTCGATGACGCACATGCTGCTCGCCGGCTTCGACAAGGCGAAGTCCGACGACGTGCAGGCCGTGGTCAAGGCGCTCGAAGGCCTCCAGATGAACGACATCGTCGGCCCGATGCGCGTCGACGGCGCCACGCACCAGACGCTGCGCCCCTACTTCCTGCTGCGCTGCAAGGCCAAGAGCGCGATGAAGCACGAGCTCGACTTCGGCGACGTGATCGCCACCGGCGACGCGCCGCTGCCCAGGGAATACGCGGCCTGCAAGGACATCGGCGCGTTCTGAGCGGGCCGGGAGCTTCCAGGGAGGCTCGGGCTTCTTGAGCGCGTTTCTCGGGCAGGTCCTGAACGGGATCGCGACGGGCATGCTGTACGCCCTGATGGGGCTCGGCCTGTCGCTGGTCACCGGCGTCCTCAACATCCCCAATTTCGCGCACGGCGCCCTGTTCGCGATCGGCGCCTATCTGCTCGCGAGCGCCGCCAACCTCATGGGCAACTTCTGGCTGGCGCTGGTGATCGCGCCGCTGGGCGCCGCGCTCCTCGGCCTCGCGATCGAATACCTGGGCATACGCCGGCTCTACGCGGCGGGGCACGACTACCAGCTCTTGTTTACCTTCGGCCTCGCGCTCATCCTCTCCGAGGCGATCATCCTGGTCTGGGGGCCCGTGGGCTACAGCCACCTGCCGCCCCCGATCCTGCGCGGCGGCGTCGACCTGGGCTTCACCTTCTATCCGAAGTACCGCCTGTTCGTCATGGTCGCGGCCGGACTGCTGGTGCTCGGCACGTGGCTCTTCCTCGAGAAGACGCGCTACGGGGCGATCATGCGCGCGGGGATCGAGAACAAGGAGATGGTGTCGCTGCTAGGTATCGACGTCCACAAGCTTTTCACCGCCGCCTTTGCGCTCGGCGCCTATCTCGCCGGCATCGCCGGGGCTCTCACCGCGCCGATCCGCGGGCTCTCGCCCGGCATGGGCGTGGACATGCTGGGCATCGCCTTCGTCGTGGTCGCGCTGGGCGGCCTGGGAAATCTTCTCGGCGCGATCGCAGCAGGCCTCCTGATCGGGGTCGCGCAGGCCATCGTCGCCGCGCACTGGACCGAGGCCTCGAGCGTGGTGATCTACGCGGTGATGGCGGCGGTGCTGCTGGTGCGTCCGCAAGGACTTTTTGGAATCCGCTAGCGGATTGCGGAATCAGATGAACCGAGCGCTCATCGCCATCCTCGCGGCCATCGTCCTGCTGCCGCTCGTCGTTCGCCCCGCGATCGCCTCCGAGATCTGGATTTTCGCGATCTTCGGGCTGGGGGTGAACCTGCTGCTCGGCTACACCGGGCTCCTCTCCTTCGGACAGGGGACGTTCTTCGGCTCGGCCGCCTATGTCGCGGGGTGGCTCCTGAAGCACTACGCCATCAACGTGTTCTTCGCGCTCGGCATCGGCGTCGGGGTCGGCGCGCTGTCGGCCCTGGTCGTGGGGTATCTGTGCGTGCAGCGCTCGGGCCTGTATTTCATCATGCTCACCTTCGCGCTCAACCAGCTGTTCTACTTCGTCGCCTACCAGTGGACCAGCGTCACTGGCGGCGAGGACGGCATGCCCGGCATCCCGCGTCCGGCTATCCTGGGCATCGATTTCGGAAATCCCGTGGCCTATTACGTTTTCGTATCGGTCCTGTTCCTCGCCTCGCTGTGGATCATGCGGCGCATCGTCGAGTCGCCGCTGGGGAAGATCCTGCAGGCGATCCGCGAGAACGAGGTGCGCGCCGAGGCCGTGGGCTACGACACCGCGCGCTTCAAGCTCGCGGCCTTCGTGATCGGCGGCGCTTTCTCCGGCCTCGCGGGCGTGCTCTACGCCATGCTCTTCGGGATCGTGCCGCTCGAGGCGATCGGTTTCGTGACCTCGGGCAACGTGGTGTTCGCAACCCTGATCGGCGGCTCGGGCTCGCTCTACGGGCCGGTGATCGGCTCCTTCGTGTTCATCTGGCTCTCCGAATCGGTGAGCACCTTGTGGGCGCGCTGGCCTCTGCTGCTCGGGGTGGCGTTCGTGATCGTGGTGCTGTTTTTCCGCGGCGGCGTGGTCGAGGCCTGGTCGCGCTTTGCCGCATGGCGGGAACGCAAGTGGCGATCCTCGAAACAGACCGGCTGACGAAATCCTTCGGCGCGCTCGCCGCCGTCTCGGGCGTCAGCCTCGCGATCGAGGTGGGCACGCTGCACTCGATCATCGGGCCGAACGGCGCGGGGAAGACCACGTTCTTCAACCTGCTCACCGGCTCGCTCGCGCCGACGTCCGGAAAGATACTGTTCGACGGGCGCGACATCACGGGCACTCCCGCGCACCGCGTGCCGCACCTGGGACTCGCGCGCTCGTTCCAGCGCACCAACGTTTTTCCCGCTTTTTCGCTCTTCGACAACGTCTGGGTGGCGGCTTTCGCGCGTGCATCTTCGCGAAAGGGAATCGCGTGGCGCCGCGCCGACCGCTACCCCGAGGTGAGAGAGCGCGCGCTCGCGGCGCTCGCCGACGTCGGGCTCGCGGACAAAGCGGAGCGGCCGGTGCGCGAGATCTCGCACGGCGAGCAGCGACAGCTCGAGCTCGCCATCGCGCTCGCCGCCGCGCCGCGCGTGCTGCTGCTGGACGAGCCGGCGGCGGGCCTGTCGCCCGAGGAGACCAGGAACCTGGTGGCGCTAGTGCGGGGCCTGAAGGGCCGCTACACCATCGTACTGATCGAGCACAAGATGGACATCATCATGAGCGTGTCCGACCGCATCTCCGTGATGCATTTCGGCAGCCTGATCGCGCAGGGCACGCCGGGCGAGATCCAGAAGAACCCCGAGGTGCGCCGCGCCTATCTCGGAGGAGTCGCGGCGTGATCCTCGAGATCAAGGGCATCGATACGTACTATGGGCTCGGCCATATCCTCCACGGTCTTTCACTGGATGTCGCCGAAGGCGAAGTGGTCGCGTTGCTCGGAAGGAATGGCGCGGGAAAGACGACCACCTTGCGGTCAGTCACCGGTCTCGCCCCGCCGCGCTCGGGCGAGATCCGCTACAAGGGAAGGAACATCGCGGGCCTGGCACCTCACCGGATTTCCCGCTTGGGCGTGGCCCTGGTGCCGGAGACCCGCGGCATCTTCTCGTATCTCAGCGCGCGCGAGAACCTCGCGATCGCGGAGCGCAAAGGCTCCCGCTGGCAGATGGAGTCGGTGCTCGAGCGCTTCCCCGCGCTGCGCGATCGCCTGGAGAGCAAGGGGCGCCTGCTCTCGGGTGGCGAGCAGGAGATGCTCGCCATCGCCCGCGCCCTCATGACCGGGCCGGACCTGCTGCTGCTCGACGAGCCCTCGCAGGGCCTGGCGCCGCTCGTCGTCAGCGCCGTCATGGAAACCATCCGCGAGCTCAAGCGCCAGCGCGTCAGCATGCTGCTGGTCGAGCAGAACGCCGAGATGGCGCTGCAGCTCGCCGACCGGGTGGTCGTCATCGACCACGGCGCCGTGGTGTTCGAGGGGACCAGCGAGCGCCTCCGCAACGACCACAACGTCATGGCCACTTACCTCGGCGTCGGCGGCTGAGTCTGGGCGTCACGGACCCCGCGGCAGCTGCGCGCGGAGCGACCGAAGCTCCTCTTCGAGCGCGCGTATGCGCTCGAGGAATCCCAGAGCCAGCGAGAGCGCGCCCGAATCGAGGTCGAAGCTGTCGCGCAGGCGCTTCGCGGTCCGCGCGACGACGACGCATTCCCCGCTGAAAACCCAGCGCTCGCTCCGCGGGTCGCTGGGCGCGAGCGCCCCGTATTCGATCAGCTCCCGCAGCTCGGCCTCCGGCAATCCGGACAGGCGCGCCAGCTCCTCGAACGAGACTTCGAGGCGTGCGTCCAGCCAGGTCTCAGTGAGTTGAGTGCTCATGACTCGTCTCCTGCTCGAAATGGCCGCGCGGGTTGAAGCTCGAGCCTTTCGCGAGCTCCTCGTAGTGCACCCTCTCCTTCTCGCTCGCCGCGCGCGGCACGGCGATCTGCGCGATCGCGTACAGATCTCCCGCGCCCCCGTGCGGTTTCGGAAGCCCGCGGTCGGCGAGCCGCAGCTTCTGCCCCGCCTGCGTTCCCGGCGGCACTTTCAACTGCACCGTTCCGCCGAGCGTCGGAACCTTCACCGTCGCGCCCAGCACCGCCTCCCAGGGCGCGAGCGGCAGGTCGAGGTAGAGGTCGTGACCGCTCGCGCGGAACAGCGGATGCGGGCGCAGCGCGACGTTCAGGTACAGGTCGCCGTCGGGCCCGCCGTTCGCGCCCTTGCCGCCCTGGCCCCGCAGCCGCAGCCTCTGCCCGTCTGTCGCGCCCTTGGGGATGCGCGCCTTGAACGAGCGCTGCGCGCGGCGTATCGATCCGTTCTCGTCGAATTCCGGAACGCCGAGCTCGAGATCGACCGTCACGCCCCGGTAGGCTTCCTCGAGACCAATGTGCGCCGTGACCTCGTAGTCCTGCCCCGGCATCGCCATGGTGCGGCCCCTTCCGCGGCCGGCAAACTGCTCGAACAAGTCCGAGAGATCGACGTCCTCGAACCCGCGCCCGGAGTCGCCGCCGAACTGCCTGCCCCAGTCGGGCGGCGGCCGGAAATCCTCGCCGGACGCGTGCTTGCCGAGCTGGTCGTAAGCGGCGCGCTTCTCCGGATCCTTGAGCGTCGCGTAGGCTTCGGCGATCTCCTTGAATTTCTCCTCGCCTTGCGGATCCTTGGACACGTCCGGGTGATACTTCTGCGCGAGCTTGCGGTAGGCCTTCTTGATCGCGCCGGCGTCGGCGCCGCGCTCCACGCCGAGGATGGCGTAGTAGTCCTTGTATTTCATCGCGCGCAGGCTTCCGCTGCGTTCACAGCGGATTGTCCGGATACATCAGCGTGCGCCACATGTGCGCAACCGGGCTGCCGTCGAACCCGAGGCCTTCCTTCGGCTGCCTGAAGTGGCGGCCGATGATGTCCTGGAAAGGCTCGATAGACACTTTCACGCCGGGCTCGAACGCGTACAGGTCGTGCACGGTGATCATGCGCGCGTCCATGTACCACTTGTGCTTGCGCGCGTACTCGTACGTAGACTTGATGTAGGGTGCGGGCACGTAGTCTTTCCCGAAGATGCGCACGTAGAGCTCCGGGTACTCGTAGCCGACCGACGGGTCGGCGTAGAAGCGCAGTGCCTGGTGATGCCGGATCGCCCAGCTCACTTTCTCCGAGACGTAGGGCTCCATCATCTGCGCGCTCCACCAGCCGTGATCGGGCTTCATGAGATTGAGCACGTAGTCGTGCAGCAGGCACGCGAGCACGGTCTCCTCGGGCTCGCCTTTCTTGAGCGCGTCGCCCGCGCTCTGCAGGATGTGGTTGCCGATTCCCGGCGTGCCGCGCAGCCGGAGGAAATCGATCAGCGTCGGCCGCTCGGGCATGGGCGCGAGCGCCACGACCGGCACACGCACTCCGCTCGGGCTCGGGCCGCCGAACAGCGCCCCGGTGCCGCTGCGGATGTCCGGCGCCTTTGCCGCGGGCGCCTTGTCGAGCTGCGCGAGCATGTAGTGCTCGAGCGCGTCGGCGCGCGCCTCGGAGGACATCGCCTCGACGACGGCCGCCGAACCGAGCGTTGCGAGGAATGCTCTGCGATCGATGTGCATGGTTCCTCCTGAAGTCGACTCAGGGCACCTTATGCTTCGTGCCCGGGGGCGTCAACCCGCCCCGCGGTGCCGCGCGAGCCGGGCGGATTCTTCATGCGCGGATTCTGGCATATCATTCCGGCTCGCAACGACGCGCCCATCGAAAAGGAGTCGCCATGTTCGTCCTGTCGGTCGATCTTCGCATCAAGCCCGAGAACGTCGATAGCTTCACCGCCATGGCGGTCCGGAACGCCGCCGATTCGCGCAAGGAACCGGGCTGCAAGCAGTTCGACGTGCTGGTCGACCCGAAGGACCGCACGAAAGTGCTGCTCTACGAGGTCTACCTGGACGAGAAGGCGTTCGACGCGCACCAGCAGACCGCGCACTTCAAGCAATACGTCGCCGAGGCGGTGCCCCTGCTCGCCTCGCGCGAGCGCCACGTGTGGAAACGCGTCGCGCCCTGAGCGGCCTGCTGTGCCCTAGGTCGATTTCACCTGCTCCGGCGGGCACTTCATCGACCCGTACGAGCAGAACACGCAGCAGTCGCCCCGCTTCGGACGGAGCACCCGCTTGCAGCCCCCGCACTCGTAGAAAAACAGGCAGGTGTCGAGCGGCATGGTCTCGCTCTTCGAGAACCCGCACTCGGGGCAGGTCAAAATGGACTCAAGAACCGGCTTCACGCTCAAACAGGGTTCCTGAAAGAGACAACGTGGCAGCGCACGAAGACACGATCTATCAAAAGACGGACAAGGGCAAGCGGGAGATTGCCGAGCGCGCGTTCGGGCTCGAAGGCCACGCGCGGCGCCTGCTGATCATGATCGACGGCCAAAGGGACGCAGTCGAGCTTTCGGTCTACGTCCGGGCGGGCGAGCTCGAGAGCACGCTCGCCCTGCTGGTCACCGAAGGGTTCGTTGAAGCGGCCGGCGAGGCCGGCGGCGCCGTCCGTGCGCCCGCCGCGAACGATCCCGTCGTCTTCGCCGAGATCAAGATCCGGGCGATGACCGAACTTCGCGCCAAGCTCGGCTCGACCGCGGACCGGCTGATCAGCGAAATCAACAACTGCCACACCCCGGTCGCGCTGCGGGGAAAGCTCCGCAGCCTCGAGAAACTGCTGATCCACCTGATGGGTCCGGTCGAGGGCGTGAGCTTCGCGCGCCGGGTCGGGGCCGAGTTGACGCAGCTGATGCCGGAGGCCCCTGCGGCGTAGACCGGTTTCAGGTCGGGTCGCGGAACTCCACGGTCCAGTGCGAGCCGTCGCAGAAGGGCTTGTTCTTGGACGCGCCGCAGCGGCACAGCGTGTAGTGCTCGGTCGAGGCCCCCTCCCCGCGCCTCACGCCCACCACCACTTCGACGCCGCCGGTGATCGCGTAAGGCCCGTTGTCGGTGACCGTGATCATCGGCGCGCGTTCCGGCGGCGCCGCCTCGACGCCGTCGATCGCGTAGCTGAGCGCGCCCGAGGGGCACTTGCGGACGATCTCGACGATTTTCTCGACCTCCGCTCCGTCCGGATCGATCCAGGGATCGTCGTGGTGGCGGAACACCGACTTCAGCTCGTCGGTGCAAAAAGCCGCGTGCGAGCAGATCGAGCGGTTGTCGAGGATGGTGATGCGCCTGCCCTTGTACGCCTTGCGCTTGTCCTTCGCCGGGTCGGCGGTGTTCGTCCCCTTGAAGGCGATCGCGCCGTGCGTCCCGTCGCAGAACGGCTTGTTCTTCGAGCCCCCGCAGCGGCACAGCGCCACCCCGCGCACCGTGGCGCAGGCGTCGCCCGAAGCGCGGCGCAGGTTCGGCACCGGCGTCGCCTTCGTATCGTGCATCAGGTAGTAGGGGCCGTCAGGGCTGAAGCCGATCTTCGGTTTCGAGTCCACGGCGGCAATGTTACGCCCGAAAATCCGATTCCGCGTCTGGGACTCAGTGAACGATCATGCCGGTGAAAACATACGCCTGCAGCATCACCAGCACGCCGACGAGGGAAGCGAGCGCGATCGAGTGCCAGAAGACGAAGCGCAGGATCGAGCCCTCGTGGCCGAACCAGTTGGTCGCCGTGGAGGCGACGACGATCGACTGGGCGTCGATCATCTTCCCCATGACGCCTCCGGAGGAGTTCGCCGCGCTCATGAGGATGGGCGAGAGGTTGAGCTGCTCGGCGGTGATCTTCTGCAGGCCGCCGAAGAGCACGTTCGACGCGGTGTCGGAGCCGGTGAGCGCCACCCCCAGCCATCCGAGCAGGGTGCCGAAGAACGGGTAGAGGATGCCGGTGTGGGCGAAGGCGAGGCCGAGCGTCGCATCCAGTCCCGAGAAGCGGGTCAGTGTGCCGATCGCGAGCATCGCCGAGATGGTGATGAGCGAATAGCGCACGACGTAGATGGTCTGGCCGTAGGAGCGGAGCAGCGCGCGCGGCGAGAAGCCCATGACGAAGCCCGAGATGATCGCCGCGATCAGCATTCCCGTGCCGGTGAACGAGAGATAGGTGAACGCGAAGACCGCGCCCTCCTTCGTCGGCTTGGCCACCACCGGCGGCACCTTGTTGATGAGGTTGTGCAGACCGTCCACCGGGTAGTTCCAGGTGAAGATCGGATTCACCGCCGCCTTGAACCAGCCCGTGCCCCAGACGAGCACGATGACGCATACGATGATCCAGGGCGTGAGGCACTTCCACACCTCGGCGGTCGTGGGCTTGGCCGAGGACAGCGGCTTGGCCGGCGCGCTCATGGTGGCGGCCGAATCGTCGCGGGTGCGCAGCTTCGGCGAGGTCCACACGGTCTTCGGTTTCCAGATCTTCAGGAAGCCGATGAGGCAGGCCATGGAAACCAGCGACGCCCCGATGTCCACGATCCAGGGATTGACGAAGTTCGAGATCAGGTACTGCGGGACCGCGAAGGAGACGCCGGTCACGAGAATCGCCGGCCAGATCTCCTTCATGCCCCTCCAGCCCGCGAACACCCAGATCAGCCAGAACGGCACGATCAGCGAGAAGAACGGCAGCTGCCGGCCGACCATGGCGCCGAGCAGGTAGGGGTCGATCCCGGTCACCGACGCGAGCCCCGCGATCGGCGTGCCGAGGGCGCCGTAGGCGACGGGCGCGGTGTTCGCGATGAGCGAGAGGCCCGACGCCGCGAGCGGCGAGAAGCCGAGGCCGATCAGGATGGCGCCGGTCACCGCAACCGGCGTGCCGAAGCCCGACGCGCCCTCGAAAAAAGCGCCGAAGGCGAAGGCGATCAGCAGCAGCTGCAGGCGCCGGTCGGCGGTCACGCCGCCGATGGTCTGCTGCAGGGTCGTGAACACGCCCTTCTCGACCGTGAGCCGGTAGAGGAAGATGACGTTGAGCACGATCCAGCCGATGGGAAAGAATCCGACCGCGAGGCCCAGTATGCCGGCGCGGACCGCCATGCCCGCCGGCATGGTGAAGCCGTAGACGGCGATCAGGATCGCCACGACCAGCGCGATCGACGCAGCGACGTGCGCCTTGACCTTGCCCGAGGCGATCAGCACCAGCAGCGTGACCACCGGGATCGCCGCCACCAGAGTGGAGAGCGTTGCGTTCGAAAACGGGTTATAGACCTGGTTCCACATCGAATCCTCCACGCCGCGAAGTTGGGCGATTGCTGCCGCCGCGGCGCAGGATAGACCAGGGTTTCTTACAACCGCCTGACTATGGGCGCTTCGGCGGGGGCAGCGCGCCGCTCCTGACTCTCAGCG
>Ga0073909_10000772_pt1 | contig 10126 bp, 7 predicted proteins | sample Coa_R1_6_FD_66439 | JGI IMG/M metagenome (GOLD analysis project Ga0073909, IMG submission 66439) | Surface soil microbial communities from Centralia Pennsylvania, which are recovering from an underground coalmine fire. - Coalmine... | ecosystem: Environmental > Terrestrial > Soil > Unclassified ... | reverse complement strand
TCTTGTTTTCGGGTTTGTTGCTGAACCACTTCAAAGCTTTTAACGGCAAAGGACGCGAAGAAACGCCGCGAAGGTCGCAAAGAGAGAGCTTAGTCTCTGCGGTCTTTGCAGATTTTCTTTGCGCGCTTTGCGGTTAAGAGCTTCTCTCTGCGTTTCCCGCGGCGTTCTCGCGGATGGGTAGACTGCGTCCTCTAGATCCTGTCCGCCTTCCGCAATTCGGGAAACAGCCACGCCCACAGGCCGATCACGACCAGCGTCCCCGCTCCGCCCAGCACCACAGCGGGCACGGTTCCGAACCAGTGGGCGGTCAGGCCGGACTCGAATTCTCCCAACTCATTCGACGCGCCGATGAACAGCATGTCGACCGCATTCACGCGGCCGCGCATTTCATCGGGTGTCATGAACTGCACCAGCGTCGCGCGGATTATGACGCTCACCATGTCGGTCGCGCCCACCAGCAGCAACGCGATCATTGAGAGCACGAGGCTGCGCGAGATCCCGAACAGGATCGTGAATACTCCGAAGCCCGCCACACACCACAACATGATCGCCCCAGCTCGACGCTGAATCGGTCGCTTAGCAAGAAAGAGCGCCATGATGGCGGCGCCAATGCCCGGAGCGCTGCGCAGCAAACCCAGTCCCCACGGACCGGTCTTCAAAATCTCACTGGCATACACCGGAAGCAAAGCGACCGCTCCGCCCAATAGCACGGCAAACATATCGAGTGAGATCGATCCTAGTACGACTTTCTCGCGCCAGACATAGGCGAAGCCCGCCATCACAGTGCGCAAGCTCATCTCCTGCGCCGGACGCGTTTGCGGCTGCGAGTGGATTCGCAAGGTCGCCACCAGGGCCACGGCGGCCGAGACGGTGGCTGTTCCGTAGACAATCTCCGGTCCCTTGGCTGCGGCATAGAGAACGCCGCCAATGGCCGGGCCCAGGATAGTTGCCGCCTGAAATGTACTGGCATTCCACGCAACTGCCTTCGAGAAGTAATGTCCGGGAACCAGTTGCGGCAGTAGCGCCCGACTGGCCGGCCAGTTGAAGCAGCGCACCAGGCCCAGCAAAAGCAGAATCGCGTAGATCAGGTTGACGGAGCGCGAGCCCCGCATCGCGAGCAACAGCAAAAGTCCCGAGCACACCACGAATCCGACGTAACAGATATTGAGCAGACGACGGCGGTCATGCCGGTCGGCAGTGTGGCCCGCCAGCAGGAACAGGAAGAGTCCCGGCAAAAATTGGGCGAGGCCGACCAAGCCCAGGTCCAGTGGTCGGCGAGTGATTTCGTAGACCTGCCATCCCACCGCGACCGACTGCATTTCGAGTGCGGCCACGATGAAGAAGCGCGCGATCTGGTAGAGCGCGAGATCGGGGTAGGCAAAGAACCGGGACGAGTCGCGGAGCAGTTCAGATTCCCCCATTGTGACTACTGTGCCACAAAAGAGAAAGGCGTGGCGGGAGCCGGGCGAAATGCCTGCGCCATCTTCCCCGCGTAAAGCGTTGACCTGGCTTCACGGAGAGCATCGCGTGACCGCGATCACAGACGAGCGTTCAGACGGAATTTATCGTAAAAAGTTAGCCCGTTCGTAGGAAAGGCACATTTCATGGTCACTTTGGCGTCGCCCACCACAGCCCGCGTGCTGAATTCCGAGCTCGCTCAAAAAATCATGTCGGCCGCCGAAGCGGCGTCGCTGATTCGCTCCGGCGATCAGGTCGGCATGAGCGGATTCACCGGCTCTGGGTACCCCAAGGTGGTTCCAATCGAACTGGCGCGTCGCATCGCCGAAGCGCACATCCACGGGCAGAAGTTTCAGGTGAGTGTTTTTACGGGCGCATCGACCGGGCCTGAACTCGACGGCGCCCTGGCCATGGCGGGCGGCATCCATTTGCGGCTTCCCTACCAGTCCGATCCCGAGACGCGCAAGCGCATCAACTCGGGCGAAATGGATTACATGGATATCCACCTGAGCCACGTCGCTCAGTTCGTGGAATATGGCTTCCTCGGCAAGATGGATGTCGCGCTCATCGAGGTCGCTGCGGTGCTCGAGGATGGGCGACTGCTTCCTAGTTCTTCGATCGGCAACAACAAAACGTGGATCGATCAGGCGGAGCGGGTGATTCTCGAAGTCAATTCCTGGCAGCCCGCCGCGCTCGAAGGCATGCACGACATTTATTACGGCCTGCAACCGCCGCCCAATCGCGGGCCGATTCCTCTCGTATCGACGGGGCAGAGGATCGGCACGCCGTATATCAACGTGCCGGCCGAGAAAGTCGTTGCCATCGTTCTGACCGACTCTCCCGACCGTAACAGTGCCTTCAAAGCGCCGGATCAAGCTTCGCAGCGCATCGCCGGACACATCCTGGAATTTCTCAGTTGGGAAGTGCAGAAGGGCCGCATGCCGGCGAACCTGCTGCCCCTGCAATCAGGCGTGGGCAACATCGCAAACGCAGTGTTGTTTGGGTTGGAGGAAGGCAATTTCGAAGGACTGACCTCGTACACCGAGGTGATTCAGGACGGAATGATCCGACTGTTGAAGTCAGGCAAGCTTACGTGTGCATCGGCGACGGCTTTTTCTCTAAGTCCCGAGATGCTGACCGAAGTGAACGCCAACATGGCGAGCTATCGCGACCGCATTGTCCTGCGGCCGCAGGAAATCTCGAATCATCCGGAAATTATCCGTCGCCTTGGGGTGATCGCGATGAACGGCATGATCGAAGCCGACATCTATGGCAATGTGAACTCGACACACGTGATGGCATCGCGCATTCAAAACGGCATTGGCGGCTCAGGAGACTTTGCGCGCAACGGCTATCTTTCGATCTTCATGGCGCCGTCGATCGCACAAAAGGGCACGATCTCGACCATCGTTCCGATGGTCTCGCACGTAGATCACACCGAACATGATGTGCAGGTCATCGTGACCGAACAAGGATTGGCTGATCTGCGGGGCCTGTCTCCGCGGCAACGCGCGCACCTGGTGATCGAGAAGTGCTGCAACCCCGAATACAAGCCGCACCTGCTGGATTATTTCAATCGTGCTGAGCGACTCGCGTATGGCAAGCACACGCCACATCTGCCGACAGAATCGCTGGGCTGGCACAGCCGCTATCTGCGCAGCGGGGATATGCGGAGGCGGGAGGAGGACGAGGCGCAAACATCAGATTGCGCTCATGTGTGCCGGGGGCGCAGGTTTTCGTGAACCTCGCAGGCCCTAGAATGTAGCGGTGCTCCTGATCCTGCGCACTCTCGGATGGTTGATTTGCGCCGTTTACTCCACGATTCCCGGCTACTGGCTCCTCATCCATCCGCGCGCGGATTACTGGCGCGCCCGGCGCTCTCCGTATCGCGTCCTGCTTCCGCTTTGGGCTGGCATGCTCGTGATCGTATTGGCGGCGACTGAACCGATCCGAAATGCTTCCCTCTATCAAAGCAACTGGACGTGGCTCCCCGCGGGCTGCCTCTTCGCAGTCGGCATCTGGCTCTATAAAACGGGAGGCGCCCGCTTCAGCCTGCAACAACTGCAGGGCATGCCCGAACTCAGCACTGCGCACTCCGATCAGCCTTTGATCATCACCGGCATCCGCGCGCGGGTGCGCCATCCCATCTATCTCGCGCACTTCTGCGAGATGCTCGCCTGGAGCATTGGAACGGGGCTAGCCGTGTGCTTCGTTCTAACTACGCTCACGGTCGTCACGGGCGCCATTATGATCCGCGCCGAGGATGCAGAACTGGAGCGGAGGTTTGGCGAGCCGTATCGCTCGTATCGGAAATCGGTCCCGGCAATCTTCCCGAAATTGGGGAACAACTGATCGTTGAAAAAAAGCAGACCTCAGCGGCTTAAGCCACGGAGAGGCTCCTTCTTTGGCCCGACTGAAGTCGGGCCCTTCCCGATCTTGAGATGAATTCGAGGGCTGACCCGCACGGGGCCCGGCACAACGTCATTGATCCGACCCTCGTGCAACCCCGCCCCGTCTATAATCCGCTTGGGCCAAGAGCTAACGGCTAAGAGCCGATAGCTACTCTCATGCGTTTCGAACTCTTTGTCGCAACCCGCTATTTGCGCGCCAAACGTCGCCAGGCCTTTATCGGCGTGATCACGGCCATCTCCATTCTTGGAGTGGCTGCTGGGGTTGCTTCACTCATTGTTGCTCTCGCGATCAATAATGGCTTCCGACAGGATCTGCAGCAACGATTGCTCGGTTCAACCTCGCATGTAAGTCTTCTGCGCGTGCAGAGCGACGGCATCAAGGAGTGGCCTGCGCTGCTTGAACGTCTGCGTCACGAGCGGCACGTGGTCGCGGCTGCGCCCGCGATTTATGAACAGGTGCTGATCTCGCGCGGGCCGCGTGCACGGGGCGCGGTGCTCAAGGGGATGATCCCCTCGTACGAACGCAGGGTGAGCGATCTGCTGAGTACGGTGCGGATTGGCTCGGCCGACGCACTTGAGGAGACGTCGGGCGGTGCGACTGCTAGTCAGGATTCGAACAGCGACAACAATTCCACCTCAACGGCCGCGGGCGGGGGCGCCCGCGCTACATCAGATTCAACTTCAACAACGGCCGACAGGAGTGTCCGCCCCACAACGGCCGATTCACTTGCTGATGTGCACGACCGCGTCGCCGCCATGCCCCCCATCATCCTCGGCAAAGACATGGCCGATGAGCTTGGCGCCGGCGTCGGCTCGGTCGTTCTCGTTACCAGCCCGCAAGGCGAACTGACGCCGTTCGGGATGGTGCCCAAGTACAACCGCTTCCGCGTCGTTGGAATCTTCAACTCAGGCTTCTACGACTACGACACTTCCTGGGCCTTCACGCGCCTGTCGGATGCGCAGCGGCTGTTCGGTTTGGGCGACCTCATCTCGGTGATCCAGTTCAAGGTCGACGACATCTACCAGGCCGATGGCATTGGAAAAGAACTCGAGCAGGCAGCCGGCCAAGGCTTCATGGCGACCAGCTGGATGGAGCAGAATCGCGCTTTGTTCCGCGCGCTGCGGCTGGAGCGCCTGGTCACGTTCATCACGATTGGGCTCATCGTGTTTGTTGCCGCGTTAAACATCCTGATATCGCTCACCATGATGGTGATGGAAAAGACGAAAGACATTGCCGTGCTCCGTTCGATGGGCACGCGCAAATCGCAAATCCGCCGGCTGTTTGTGGCGCAGGGACTTCTGATTGGACTGATCGGCACGTCGATCGGCCTCGTTCTGGGATTTGCACTTTCCTGGGCCGGCGCGCGCTACCACCTGATCTCGTTGGCTCCCGAGGTGTATTCCATCGACTACGTGCCGTTTGCGCCACGCGCGCTCGACGGAGTTCTGGTCGCGCTGGTGGCGATCGGTATCTCGTTTGTCGCCACCATGTATCCATCCTGGTCGGCGGCGCGCATCCTGCCGGCTGAGGCACTTCGCTACGAGTAGGGTCTCCTACAGTCCCGACGACGGGAAAATCCTGTAAAACCGCCCTTGTTTTGCCCTTTTGGCTGCACAAAGGTGCACCCTGTGACCATCGTCACATTGCGCTGTGAGGGAACAGGTATAGATTTGCGGCATGCAGCTTTCCATTTTTGGGAATCTGCTTCGCCACCGGGCCCCATGTTCTAATGACATCAGGCAACCCGGAAGCATCTAACACCCGGCCCCGAAAAATTGGCGCCGGCAGGCGGGTTGCAACTGCTCTCTGTATCGAAGGGGAAGCCAGTTGCATCTAAATGCGCAGGACCCGATGTTGCGGGTCGAGAAGCTGAAAAAGGTCTTTCGCTCAGGCGATTCCGACCTTGTGCTCTTTGAGAATTTATCGTTCGCAGTTGGCAAGGGAGAAATGCTTGCGATCGTGGGCGAGTCAGGAGCGGGCAAGAGTACCTTATTGCACATCCTGGGCGCTCTTGAACGTGCTTCTGACGGTAACGTATACTGCGCCAACTTGCAGCTGAGTTCGCTGGCGGATGATGCCGCCGCGGATTTTCGCAATCGTGAAATCGGGTTCGTATGGCAGTTTCATTACCTGCTTCCCGAGTTCACAGCTCTGGAAAATGCCGCCATGCCGCTGTTGCTCCGCGGGGAGTCTTGGGCGGCTGTACAGGAAGATGCGAAACACTGGCTGCGGGAGGTTGGTCTTGAAGCACGTGGGCATCACCGGTCGGGAGAGCTTTCGGGGGGAGAACAACAGCGCGTGGCGTTGGCTCGCGCTCTCATCACCAAACCGAAACTCCTGCTGGCGGATGAACCCACCGGCGACTTGGATGGCCGTACCGCTGAGTCGATTTTTGAATTGATTGCCCGGCTACATCGCGACTACCAACTGACCTCTCTCATTGCGACTCACAATCTCGCCTTCGCGCGCCGGTGCCACCGGGTCGTCCGCTTACATCATGGGCACATCGAAGAAGTCGTACCGGAATCATTGCCCGCATGAACACAGATTTTGCCGGCACAGGGCGTAACGTAGTGGCGGAGTGGGAACACGATTAAGAGTGGAGCGAACGAAAACTGGGCCAGCGTCTATGGCACAACAGTGCCATTAGTAAACTTGCCCGCAATAAAAACGATTCAGGGGGTTGGGTTTCGTGGCCTCTTGATTGCATAATGCTTGGTAGGGCCACGAGTTTTCGTGGGAGTTGGAGTCGCAAGTTCTGACTCCCGTGCCAACTCAAGGGGGAAGGGGCTATATGTTCGAACGTTATACGGAGAAAGCCAGGCGCGTTATTTTTTTCGCGCGGTATGAGGCCAGCCAGTTCGGCTCTCCTTACATAGAGACCGAGCATTTGTTGCTGGGCTTGCTGCGTGAAGACAAGGCCCTGACCAACCGCTTCCTGCGCTCTCATGCCTCGGTTGAATCGATCCGCAAGCAGATTGAAGGTCATACTACGATCCGGGAAAAGGTTTCGACGTCGGTCGACCTCCCGCTGAGCAATGAATGCAAGCGTGTTCTGGCCTACGCAGCTGAAGAAGCCGAGCGCCTGTCGCACAAACACATTGGCACGGAACATCTTCTGTTGGGACTGCTGCGCGAAGAAAAGTGCTTTGCTGCGGAGATTTTGCACGAGCGCGGTCTGCGCCTGCCAACCATCCGCGAAGAACTCGCCCGCACCAGCCAGGAAAAAGCCCAGCCGCAACGGCAGCGTGAGTCTTCCCTGCTCGCGGAATTTTCACGCGACCTGACCCAGGCCGCTATGGATAGCCAACTGGATCCGCTGGTCGGCCGCGAAGGAGAAGTCGATCGGGTCATCCAGATTCTGTGCCGCCGCACCAAGAACAATCCGGTGCTGATCGGCGAGCCGGGCGTTGGCAAGACTGCCATCGTCGAAGGGTTAGCGCAGCGCATCGCGGACGGCGAAGTTCCATCGTTCCTGGCCGACAAACGCATCCTGGCCCTCGATCTTTCGCTGATCGTCGCTGGCACCAAGTATCGCGGACAATTTGAAGAGCGACTGAAAACCATCATGAAAGAGTTGATGGAGAATCAGAATTCCATCATCTTCATCGATGAGTTGCACACGCTGGTGGGAGCGGGGTCTGCGGAAGGATCGCTCGATGCCGCCAACATCCTGAAGCCTGCTTTGTCGCGCGGCGAGATCCAGTGCATCGGCGCAACCACGCCGGGCGAATATCGCAAGTCGATCGAAAAAGACCGTTCGCTCGAGCGTCGTTTCCAGGCCGTGAAAGTTCCGCCGCCGAACGAAGTCGACGCCACCAAGATTTTGTTCGGGATCAAGGACCGGTACGAGAAGTTCCACGCCGTCACCTACACCGACGACGCGATCGCTTTCTCGGTATCGCATTCGAACCGTTACATCCCGGACCGCTTCCTGCCTGACAAGGCGATCGACCTCATTGACGAAGCTGGCGCGCGCGTGAAACTGCGCCAGACCTCGCTACCTGAGGAGATTACCGAAGTCCAGAAGCGCATCAAGTTCATCGTTCACCGCATGGAGAACGCCATCGCGAACCACGAGTTCGAGAAGGCGCGCTTCTACTCGGACGAGGAACGCAAAGAGCGCGAGAACCTGCGCGCTCTTCGCGAAAAATATCATCTCGACGAATCTTCCACTGGCGTAGTGGGCCGTGAGGACATCGAGGACGTCGTGTCCCGTTGGACCGGCGTGCCGATCATGTCGATCAAGGAAGAGGAGTCGGCGAAGCTGCTGCGCATTGAAGAAGAACTGCACAAGCGCATCATTTCGCAGGACAAATCGATTGTGGCGCTGGCTCGCGCCATCCGTCGCAGCCGCGCGGGGCTGAAGAGCCCGAACCGGCCCATCGGATCATTCCTGTTCCTGGGACCGACGGGCGTCGGCAAGACGGAAGTCGCGCGGACGCTGGCCCAGTTTATGTTCGGCAGCGAGAAATCGCTGGTGCGCTTCGATATGTCGGAGTTCATGGAGAAGCACTCGGTCTCGAAGCTGATCGGCTCGCCTCCGGGATACGTGGGCTACGAAGAGGGCGGCCAGTTGACCGAGCGCGTAAAGCGGGCGCCCTACTCGGTGGTTCTGCTCGACGAAATCGAGAAGGCGCATCCGGATGTCTTCAACATCCTGTTGCAGGTGTTTGAAGACGGCCAATTGAGCGACGGCTTGGGCAACACGGTCGACTTCAAAAACACGATCATCATCATGACTTCGAACATCGGCGCCCGGCACTTGCAGCGCCGTGAAGGATTGGGCTTCCAGTCGTCGAAGGAAGAGATGATCTCGGAGAAGGTCGAAGACCTCGTGAAAAACGAAGTCAAGCGCACCTTCAATCCGGAATTCCTCAACCGCCTGGACGAGATCATCCTGTTCACCGCCTTGAGCGAGCAGGACCTGATCCAGATTCTCGAGCTGATGGTCACCCAACTGAACCAGAACCTGGCGCAGCGCTCGATCACCGTAACGGTAGCTGACGAAGCCAAGCGCTGGATCCTGAACCAAACCTTAACCGACCGCAGCTACGGTGCGCGCCCATTGCGCCGCGCGCTGCAGAAGTACATCGAGGATCCACTCTCCGAAGCACTGATCCAGGGCACGATCACAACGCGCCCCGCGTTCATCGAAGTCTTCCTCGACGGCGACAAGCTGTACTATCGCCCGGTGGACTCGGAGAAGGCAGAAGGCGTGTTGCTGTACGAGAACTAGCTAGAAGCTGTCAGCTATCAGACAAATCGGCCGCCGGCGAAAGCTGGCGGCTTTTGTTTTTGTCCACCAAAAGCTTTTAACCGCAAAGGTCGCAAAGGCTTCGCTAAGGACGCAGAGAAAACCATTTTTTGGGCTCTTTGCTTCCTCCGTGGATTGTCTTTGCGCGCCCTTCGCGGGTTTTCTTCGCGACCTTTGCGGTTCAAGATCTTTGATTGGGGCCACCAATCCGGCCTATTTTCTCTGCGACCTTCCTCTGAAAACTGGAATCTAGGCAATGGTTACCTGCAATCGTCCGGGCCTCATTCTGGGCCGAGGGCGGGACGCCCTCGCGACTGCCGGCAGGATGCCGGCGCTACTTTTCTTGGGAAGGAGCACCATGGAGAAGGTCAATATCGCGCAGAAGTTCTCGCAGATTCCGGAACCTTGGAAGCCGCGCATTGCCGGCGAACTCAACGGCCAGATGGTCAAGCTGGGCAAGTTCCAGGGACCGTTCGTGTGGCACCATCACGAGAACGAGGATGAGCTGTTTCTGGTCGTCAAGGGTCGCTTTCGCATGGAATTGCGCGACCGCAATATCTGGATTGAAGAGGGCGAATTCTTGATCGTTCCTCGCGGCGTAGAACACCGCCCTGTCGCCGAGGAAGAGGCTTGGGTACTCCTCTTCGAGCCGGCGTCAACACTCAACACCGGTAACGTGCAGAACGAACTCACTTTGCCTGAGCTGGAGCGCGCGTAGGACTCCTGAGTCAACGGACGCAAGCAGAAATGCCCACGCTACAGATTTTCAGAAAAACAAAACTCTCAACTCAAGGAGCGGAGTTCCCAGATGACACGCGCAGGCACGACAGCCATTGATCTCAGTCTTGCAAACATCAAGAGGGCTGCGACCGTCATCGACCCGGTCTTCCTGAACAGCCCGCAGTTCGTCGACGAGCAACTTAGTGCTGCGCTCGGGAAGCGAACAGTCGTAAAGGTCGAGACCGCGAACCCCATTCGTAGCTTCAAGGGCCGCGGCGC
>Ga0073909_10000771_pt1 | contig 10129 bp, 9 predicted proteins | sample Coa_R1_6_FD_66439 | JGI IMG/M metagenome (GOLD analysis project Ga0073909, IMG submission 66439) | Surface soil microbial communities from Centralia Pennsylvania, which are recovering from an underground coalmine fire. - Coalmine... | ecosystem: Environmental > Terrestrial > Soil > Unclassified ... | reverse complement strand
CAAGAATCACGCAACGACTTGAAGGGGGTTTCATGCTTCGTCTAGTTGGCGCGCTCGGCGCCTCACTCCTGTGCGCGCTCGTCCTCGGGCAGGAACCGGCAGGCAGCGCCGCGCCCGTGAAAGCCGTGCTCGTGACCGGGGCGAGCACCGGCATCGGCCGCAAGATCACCGAACGGCTCGCCGCGCAGGGCTACTTCGTCTACGCGGGTGCGCGCAAGGAGGCCGACCTCAAGGCGCTCGGGCAGCTTAGGAACGTACAGGCGGTGCGCCTCGACGTGACCAGTACGCAGGACATCGAGGCGGCGGTGCAGACGATCACCAAGGCCGGGCGCGGCCTCTACGGGCTCGTCAACAATGCCGGCGTCGCCACGGTCGGCTCGGTCGCGGACACCCGGTGGGAGGAGTTCGACCTGGTGATGGCCGTGAACGTGTACGGCCCGTATCGCATCACCCGGGCCTTCGAGCCGCTGATCATCGCCAGCCGCGGGCGCATCCTCACCATCGGCTCCATCTCAGGGATCCTCGCGAGTCCCGACCTGAGCGCCTATTCCATGAGCAAGCATGCCATGGAGGCCTTCACCGACTCCCTCGCGCAACAGCTCGCGCCGCAGGGGGTCCAGGTGAGCATCGTCGAGCCGGGAAACTATGATTCGGATATCGGCAAGAGCGCCACCCGGCGCACCGGCACCCCCTCGCGCTTCACCGATCGTTCCAAGTACAAGGAGCCCGACGAAGTCGCCGCTGCGGTAGAACACGCGCTGTTTGACGCAACTCCCAAGCGCCGCTACATGGTCGTGCCGAATCAGCAGGAGGCGGAGTGGACCATCCAGAAGCAGGTGCAGCAGCTGGTGCAGCTGAATGAGGGGCAGCCCTACACTTACGACCGCGACGCCCTGATCAGGATGCTCGATGCCGCGCTCGCGCAGTCCCAGCCGCAGACTAAGTGAAAGCCCATCACCCCCGGCTTCCCGTTGCCGCGCGGCCCCTTGCCTTAATCCGCCGGGGGTGTCGCCAGTGGACACGCGGCCGTCGCGTAGCAGCCATTGCCCCGGGGACCCTCCCCTTACCATTCTAAGGTGAGCGCCCGCGCGAGCCGCTATACCCCTGTCGCGCATGGAGATTTCTTCAATGGCAGAGCAGGCCGAAGGCGAATTCAATCTACGTGATCTGAACGATCAGGAGCTCACCGAGCAGGTCCACGATGACCTCTACAACGGGCTCAAAGCCGAGGTCGAGGAAGCCACGCGCCTCTTTCTGGAGCGCGGCTGGAGCGCCGAGAAGACCCTGAACGATGCGCTGGTCGAGGGCATGCGCATCGTCGGCATCGACTTCCGCGATGGCATCCTGTTCGTCCCCGAAGTGCTGCTGGCGGCGAACTCCATGAAGGGCGGCATGGAGATCCTGCGGCCGCTGCTCGCCGAGACCGGCGTGCCGCCCATCGGCAAGATCGTGATCGGCACCGTCAAGGGCGACATCCACGACATCGGCAAGAACCTGGTGTCGATGATGCTCGAGGGTGCGGGCTTTGAAGTCATCGACCTCGGCATCAACAACCCGGTCGAGAAGTACCTGGCCGCGCTCGAGGAGCACAAGCCCGACATTCTCGGCATGTCGGCGCTGCTGACCACGACCATGCCCTACATGAAGGTCGTCATCGACAAGATGAAGGAGAACGGCATCCGCAAGGACTTCATCGTGCTGGTCGGCGGGGCGCCGCTCAACGAGGAGTTCGGCAAGGCGGTCGGCGCGGATGCGTACTGCCGTGACGCCGCGATCGCGGTGGAGACTGCCAAGAACCTGCTCGCCGCGCGCCGTGCCTCGCACGCCGCCTGACGATCACGGCACTTAAGTCCATGGACACGCGCCGCGGCACGCTCGTCATCGCCTGCGGGGCGCTGGCGCGGGAAATCGCCGCCCTGCGGCGCGCCAATGACTGGAGTGCGCTGGAGGTGCGCTGCCTGCCGGCGGAGCTGCACAACCGACCCGAGCGCATCGCCCCCGCCGTGCGGGCGGAGATCGCCCGGCATCGCGAGCACTACGCCAAGATCTTCGTCGCCTACGGTGACTGCGGCACCGGCGGTGCGCTGGATGCGCTCTTGCGTGAGGAAGGCATCGAACGGCTGCCCGGGGCGCACTGCTACGAGTTCTTCGCCACGCCCAAGGTGTTCGAGGCGCTCGCGGACAGCGAGCCGGGGACCTTCTACCTCACCGACTTCCTGCTGAAGAACTTCGAGCGCCTGGTCGTGCGGCCGCTGGGTCTCGACCGGCACCCGGAGCTCAAGGACGAGTACTTCCGCAACTACCGGCGCCTGGTGTACCTGGCGCAGGCGGTCAAACCCGGCAGCATCGAGCGCGCGCGCGCGATCGCGACCGCCTTCGGCTTCAGCTTTGAATACCGCTACACCGGGTACGGGGAACTGGGGGCGCGCCTGCGCACCCTCACCGCGAGCGAGGACTCCCCGGCATGGCCAGCCTGATCGTCATCTCCTGGCGCGACGTGCCGGCCCAGGTCGTCGTGAAGCGCGGCCGCGAGACCGCCAAAGTGCAGCTGTCGGCGCGCTTCCAGGAGGCGGTCGACCGCGCGGCCATGCGCGCCGGCAAGGGCAGCTCGGACGCGTATCTGGCGGACTGGAAGCGCAGCGACCCCAGGCCCTGCGGCGAGGACCTGAAGGCCGAAGCCGCCGCGGAAGCCGCGCGCATCGAAGCGGCCTTCAGCGATGAGGCGCTCGAGGCGCTGATCCGCGCCAAGGGACTGAAGGCGGAGTCCTAGAGCGTGTACGCCGTCAGACAGTGGTCGGTGCGCCATGCCCGCGGCCTCAACGCCTTCTACCGTGCCTTCGAGTCGGTGCTCGTCGCGCTGCACCCGCTGTTCAGGGCCGTCGGCTACGAGCGCCTCGAACGCCCGGTCGCCGCCGTCGAGCGCGGCGTCAAGGGACTGCTGTTTGACTGCCGCATGTGCGGGCAGTGCATCCTCAGCTCCACCGGCATGGCCTGCCCGATGAACTGCCCGAAGAACCTGCGCAACGGGCCGTGCGGCGGCGTGCGCGCGGATGGCAACTGCGAAGTGATCCCGGGGATGAAGTGCGTGTGGCGCGAGGCGGTGGCCGGCAGCGCGCGCATCCCGGGCGGCAGCGAAGCCATCCGCCAGGTGCAGGTCGCGGTTGACCGCCGCCTGCAGGGGCGTTCCTCCTGGCTGCGCGTGGTGCGCGAGCGCACCGAAGGCACGCCGTGAGATTCGAGGACGAGCCGGTCCCGGGCTACCCGCTGCCGATCCTGCCGGGTCATACCTCGCCGGGGCGCTTCGAGCGCGTGCTGCGCGCCGGGCAGTTCGCGGTGACCAGTGAACTCGCGCCCCCGGATTCGGCCGACCCGGAAGACGTCTATCGCCGGGCACGCGTGTTCGATGGCTACGTGGATGCGATCAACGCCACCGACGGCAGCGGCGCGAACTGCCACATGTCGAGTCTTGCGGTGTGCGCGCTGCTCACCCGGGTCGGCTACGCGCCGATCATGCAGATCTCCTGCCGCGACAAGAACCGCATCGCCATCCAGGGCGACATCCTCGGCGGCGCCGCGATGGGCGTGAGCAACCTGCTGTGCCTGACCGGCGATGGCGTGCAGGCGGGGGACCACCCGCAGGCCACCCCGGTGTTCGACCTGGACTCGATGTCGCTTTTGGAAACGGCACGGACGCTGCGCGACGAGCACCATTTCCTTTCCGGCCGCAAGATCAGCTTCGCGCCGCGCGTGCTGCTCGGGGCCGCCGAGAATCCGTTCGCGCGGCCGGTCGAATGGCGCGCCACGCGGCTCGCCAAGAAGGTCGCCGCCGGTGCGCAGTTCATCCAGACCCAGTACTGCTACGACGTGCCGCTGCTCAAAAGCTTCATGGAGCAGGTGGAGAGCCTGGGGCTGCTCGACAAGGTCTTCATCCTCGTCGGCGTGGGACCGTTGCGCACCGCCAAGGCGGCCGAATGGATCCGCACCCACGTGCCGGGCGTGCACATCCCGGATGCGGTCATCGAGCGACTCAGGGGCGCCAAGGACCAGCCGCTCGAGGGGCGCAAGCAGTGCATCGAGGTGGTGCAGGAGATCCGCACCCTCAAGGGGGTGCACGGCGTGCACCTGATGGCCTATCGCCAGGAGGAAACGGTGGCCGAGATCATTGACCGCTCCGGAGTGCTCGCGGGGCGCGTGCCCTGGCATCCCGGGCGCGATCCACAGTCGAATCCAAACAGGATGGCCTCATGACCGATACTGTGATCAGTTCCGCAAGCCGCGAAGTCGTCATCGGCTTCGAGCGCCCGTTCGTCATGATCGGCGAGCGCATCAACCCGACCGGGCGCAAGGTCCTGGCCGCCGAGATGGCGGCGGGCAACTTCAGCCGCGTGGAGTCGGACACGCTGGCGCAGCTGGCTGCGGGCGCGCACATGCTGGACGTGAACGCCGGCATTCCGCTCGCCGACGAGCCGGCCATCCTCGCCAAGACCATCCAGCTGGTGCAGTCGATCACCGACGTGCCGCTGTCGATCGACTCCTCGATCGTCGCGGCGCTCGAGGCGGGCCTCGCCGTCTACAAGGGCAAGCCGCTGGTCAACTCCGTCACCGGCGAGGAAGAGCGCCTGGAGCAGGTGCTGCCGCTGGTGAAGAAGTACGGCGCCGCGGTGGTCGCGATCTCCAACGACGAGACCGGCATCTCGGAAGATCCGGACGTGCGCTTCGCGGTGGCGAAGAAGATCGTGCAGCGCGCCGCCGATTACGGCATCCCGGTGAGCGACATCGTGGTGGATCCCTTGGTCATGCCGATCGGTGCCATCAACCAGGCCGGCGTGCAGGTGATGCGCCTCCTCGGACGGCTGAAGCACGAGCTCAAGGTCAACACCACCTGTGGCGCCTCCAACGTGAGCTTCGGCCTGCCGGCGCGCGAGGGCATCAGCGCGGTGTTCCTGAGTATGGCGATCGGCGCCGGGCTCACCTCCGCGATCATGAACCCGATGCACGTGGAGATCGTCAAGGCCTGCATGGGCGCGGACGTCATGATGGGACACGATCCGGACTGCGCGCGCTGGATCAAGCGCTTCCGCGAGGCACCGGCGCTGCAGGCTGGCGGGGGCACGGCGGTCCCGGCCGACGGCGCGGCCCGCGGGCGTCGCGAGGGCGGACACCGGAGGCGCGCCCAGGGTCCGGCATGAGCGAGGCGGACGCACTGGTCGTCTTCACCCCTTCCGGCAAGCGCGGGCGCTTCGCGCTCGGCACGCCGCTGCTGCAGGCCGCCAGGAGCCTCGGCGTCGATGTTGACTCGGTGTGCGGCGGGCGCGCGCTGTGCGGGCGCTGCCAGGTGCTGGTCATGGAGGGTGAGTTCCCCAAGCACGGGATCACCTCCAGCGCCACGCACCTTTCCGCGTTCTCTGCGACCGAAGAGAATTTCGCGCGCCGCCGCCCGCTCACCAGCGGGCACCGCCTCTCCTGCCAGGCAAAGGTCGAGGGCAACCTCGTCATCGACGTGCCCCCCGGCAGCCAGGTGCACCGTCAGGTGGTACGCAAGGCGGCCGAGGCGCGCGCGATCACGCTCGACCCCGTGGTGCGGCTGCACTACGTCGAGGTGCAGGAGCCTGACATGCACGACCCGTCCGGGGACCTGCAGCGGCTCACCCGGGCGCTCGAGCGCGAATGGCAGCTCACCGCACTCAAGTGCGACCTGCAGGCGCTGCAGGTGCTGCAGGGGATCCTGCGCAAGGGCACATGGCAGGTGACGGTGGCCGTGCATGCGGGCAGCCGCATCGTCGGCATCTGGCCCGGACTTAAGGAACACATCTACGGCCTCGCGGTCGACGTCGGTTCCACCACCATCGCCGGTCACCTGTGCGACCTTGAGTCCGGCGAGGTGGTCGCCTCCGGCGGGCTCATGAACCCGCAGATCCGCTTTGGCGAGGACCTGATGAGCCGCGTCTCCTACTCGATGATGCACCCGGAGGGTGCGGCGCAGATGACCGAGGCGGTGCGCGGTGCGCTCAATGCCCTCGCCGCCGAGGTGGCGCGAGAGGCCAAGGTGCCCCTCACCGACCTTCTGGAGCTGACGCTGGTCGGCAACCCGATCATGCATCACCTGGTGCTCGGCATCGACCCCGTGGAACTCGGCGGTGCCCCGTTCGCGCTCGCCACCGACGAGGCGCTCACGCTTAAGGCCAGCGACATCGGGCTCAAGCTGCACCCGGGGGCGCGCCTCTACACCCTGCCCTGCATCGCCGGTCACGTCGGCGCCGATGCCGCCGGCGTCATCCTCGCCGAGCGTCCCGACCTGTCCGAGAAACTCACGCTGCTGGTGGACGTGGGCACCAACGCGGAGATCGTGCTCGGCAACAAGGAGCGCCTGCTCGCCTGCTCAAGCCCGACCGGTCCTGCCTTCGAGGGCGCGCAGATCAGCTGCGGGCAGCGCGCCGCGCCCGGCGCGATCGAGCGCGTGCGGATCGATGCGGCGACCCTGGAAGCGAAGTTCAAGGTGATCGGCTCGGACCTGTGGTCGGACGAGCCGGGCTTCGAGGCGGCGGTGGCGCGCACTGGCGTCACCGGCATCTGCGGCTCGGGGATCATCGAGGTGATAGCCGAGATGTACCTCGCGGGCATCATCAGCCACGACGGCGTCATCGACGGGGCGCTCACCGCCAGGAGCGAGCGCATCGTGGCCTCCGGGCGCACCTTCTCCTACACGATCTACCGCGGCGCGGTGGAGCTGCAGATCACCCAGAACGACGTGCGCGCGATCCAGCTGGCGAAAGCGGCGCTGTACGCGGGCATCCGGCTGCTCATGGACCACCTCAAGGTTGCGCAGGTGGACCGCATCCGCCTGGCCGGTGCCTTCGGCAGCCACATCGACGTCAAGTACGCGATGGTGCTCGGCATGATCCCCGACTGCGACCTCGCGCAGGTGTCCTCGGCCGGCAATGCCGCCGGCACCGGCGCGCGCATTGCGCTTCTGGACAATGCCTCACGCCGGACCATCGAGGAACTGGTGCGGCGGGTGGAGAAGATCGAGACCGCGATCGAGCCTAAGTTCCAGGCGCACTTCGTGGCGGCGATGGGCATCCCGCATTCCACCGCTGCGAACCCCTGGCTGAGCCAAGTGGTGAACCTGCCGCAACAGAAGGCGGCCACGCCGCGCGCCGGTGCCAAGGGGCGCCGGCGCCCGCAGGCCTGACGGCGTCCCCCTAGATGTTCGAGTCGGGGAATGAGGCCTTGCGACGATTGATGTAGTCGTTGAGCGCCTCGTCCACGGCCGCATCCAGCGGCGGCGCCTCGTACTCGGCGAGCTGCTTCTTCCACAGGGCATTGGCGCGCTGGATCGTGTCCTTGGCGCCCTCCGCCTCCCACTGCTCCACGCTGTTGTTATCCGCCAGCGGCGAGCGATAGAACGCGGTCTGAAAGTTCGCCTGCGTATGGGCGCAGCCGAGAAAGTGCTTACCCGGCCCCACCTCGCGGATGGCATCCAGCGCCTGCCCGTTTTCCGAGAGGTCCACGCCGGCGAGCAGCGTGTGCATCATGCCGGCCTGGTCGGCATCCATGACGAACTTCTCGTACCCCATCGCCAGGCCCCCCTCGAGCCAGCCGGCGGTGTGCAGCACGAAGTTCACCCCGCCCAGGCAGGTCGGCACCAGCGTGTTGGCCGATTCGTAGGCGGCCTGGGCGTCCGGGATCTTGGCCGCGCACAGCGCGCCGCCGGAGCGGAACGGCACGCCCAGGCGGCGCGCCAGCGCGGCCATGCAGTACAGCACCAGGGCGGGCTCCGGGGTGCCGAACGTCGGTGCGCCCGACTGCATCGAGAGCGAAGACGCAAAGCTTCCGAGCACCACCGGGGCACCCGGGTTCACCAGCTGCGCGAGCGCCATGCCGGCCAGCGCCTCGGCGAGCGTCTGCGCCACCGTGCCCGCCACGGTCACCGGGGACATGGCGCCGGCGAGGATGAAGGGCGTGACGATGGTGGCCTGGTTGGCGCGTGCGTAGGTCTTCAGCGCCCCGAGCATGGTCGCATCCCAGGTGAGGGGCGAGTTGGCGTTGATCAGGCTGATGATGCAGGTACGGGCCTTGCCGGTCGCGGGATCCACAAATTGGTCGCCGAAGAGGATCCTGGTCATCTCGACCGTGTCCTGCGCACGCTCCGGGTGGGTGACGGAGCCCATGTACGGCTTGTCGCTGTACTTCATGTGCGTATACACCATGTCGAAGTGCCGCTTGTTGACGGGCAGGTCAACGGGCTCGCAAATGGTGCCCCCGGAGTGGTGCAGCGAGGTCGCCACGTAGGCCAGCTTTACGAAATTGCGGAAGTCCTCGATCCTGGCGTAGCGCCGCCCCTCGTCGAGGTTGCGCACGAAGGGTGAGCCGTAGGCGGGCGCAAACACCGTGCGGTTGCCGCCGATCACGACATTGCGCGCCGGGTTGCGCGCGTACTGGGTGAATTCCTGCGGCGCCGAGCGCCGCACCAGCGTGCGGCACAGGCCACGCGGGAAGTGCACGCGCTCACCGCGCACGTCGGCGCCGGCGTTCTTCCAGATCTCGAGCGACTCCGGATCGTCGCGGAAATCGATGCCGATTTCCTCGAGAATCGTGTCCGCGTTGTGCTCGAGCAGCTCCAGCCCCTCAGGCCCGAGCACCTCGTAGTACGGCACCTTGCGGGTGATATAGGGAACAAAGGCCTGCGAGCGCGCGGTGCGCGCGGCGATCTTGGCGTCACGGCCGCTCGGGCGACGGGAGCGGGCCGGCTGACTCGAATCGTGCTGCGCGTCCATGGGGTGTTCCTGACCGCCGCTTACGGCGTGGCCCGAGAGGGGGCCGTTGCGGCCATTATGGGTACCCCCTGCCCCCGGAACTGACCGAATTGCGGCATGCACTTCTCCGGCAGCGCCACGGGCGCGGCCTTCGGGCGCGCGCCGCCGCGCGCAAGCTACGGCGCTGCGACCACCGGCAGCTCGATGGAGGTGGCTGCAGCGCCCGCGTGGAACACCCGCTGGGTCGCCTTGCGGTAGTCCGCCGGCTTGGCGAGGAAGATGTTGGCGACGTAGCTTTGGGGATTGCGGTCATAGAGCGGGAACCAGCTCGACTGGATCTGCACCATGACGCGGTGACCGGGCAGGAACACATGATCCGCCATGGGCAGCGCAAAGTGATAGGCCTGCACCTTGTTCGCGGCCAGCGCGCGCGGATGCTCGAGGCTCTCGCGGTAACGCCCGCGGAAGATATCCATGCCGATCGGCAGCTGGTAGCCGGACATGGGCAGGTCTGAGGGCACCTCATCCGGATAGACGTCGATGAGCTTCACCACCCAGTCACTGTCGGTACCGCTCGTGGAGGCGAACAGGTTCACCAGCGGCGCCCCAGCGATGTGCAGCGGCGCGGTAAGCGGCGCCGTCACGTAGCTCAAGACGTCCGGACGGTCGGCGACGAAGCGCTGATCGTTCAGCAGCCAGCGCTGCCAGGCGGGTGCGTCCGCAAAATGCACCGGGCGCGGCTGGTAGGGCACGGGCTTGGCAGGATCGGAGACGTATTCGTCGAAGGCGGCCGCTCCCGCCGCGGGCGCGCTGAAGGACAGTTCGAAGCCTGGCTGCAGGTAGAGCCGCCGCGGGGTCGAGGCACAGCCGGACTCGCACGAGAGCGGCCACGCCGGCAGGCGCCGCCAGGCGTTGGTGCCGGTCTCGTAGACGAACACCGGCGGGGTGTTCGCCTTGGGCGCTGCATCCTTCAGGTGCTCATCGAGAAACGGCTGCATCACCTCGCGGCGGAACTGCAGCGCGGTGTTGCCTTCCAGATGCAGGGGACCGAGCGTCGTGCCGTCGTAGTTGACGCCGCTGTGCCGCCACGGACCCAGTACCAGGAAGTTGCGGTCATTGGCCGTGTCCTTCTGCTCCGTGACGGCGTAGGCGTGCACGCCGCCGTACATGTCCTCCTGATCGTACAGGGACGTCACGTACATGATCGGGGTCTTCAGCGGCTCCTTCGCCAGGATCTGATCGAGTGCCTGCGCGCTCCAGTACTGATCGTAGGAGGGGTGCTCGACGATTTTCTGGTAGTAGGGCAGCGCCTCAAGCCCGAAGCGGTGCGCGAAATCGGAGGCGGAGCCGGAGTCGAGAAACAGCTGGTAGTC
>Ga0073909_10000770_pt1 | contig 10145 bp, 9 predicted proteins | sample Coa_R1_6_FD_66439 | JGI IMG/M metagenome (GOLD analysis project Ga0073909, IMG submission 66439) | Surface soil microbial communities from Centralia Pennsylvania, which are recovering from an underground coalmine fire. - Coalmine... | ecosystem: Environmental > Terrestrial > Soil > Unclassified ... | reverse complement strand
GCATTGAGGGTGGCGACCTCGCGCTGCGCGAAACGCAGGGCCGCCCAGATGACGAAGGGCAGGATCACGAACGTCAGCGGCAGCGACGGCAGGTAGCCGGGCAGGCTGTCGCTGAATATCGCGTGGGTCGCGGCGAGAGTAGGAACCGCCAAGCACAGCACTTCCATGGTCTTCCGGTGCGGCCGATCAATGCCGTGCGCCGCCCAGTTGAGGATCAGAGGTACGACGACGACCATGCCCATCGCGTCGGCTTGCCACCGCGTCCACCACGTCGACGTGAGAGTCTCGGGTTCGGACGAACCTGCCCAAACCATAGCTACGGTGGACACCGTGGCCGCGATCGCCGAGCTGAGGGCGGCGATGGCCACGAATTCCACCACGTCCTCGCCGCGCTCGAAGCTGCGCGGCGGGCCGATGCAGCGCCGCACGAGCGCCGCCGCAGCGAGCGCCTCCAAAGTGCCTCCGGCGCCGAGGAGCACGGAGTCGATCAGCGAAGCATGGGTCGCGATGCCGGCGATCGCCGCTCCCAGCCATACCCCGGGCCAGACGCGATACCCGAGCAGCAGCAAGCACGCGAGGGCGATGCCCGACGCAGGCCAAACCGCGGCGAGTGCATGGCCGGAGGCCCCCGCCGACAACGAGAGGCGGGCTACGGCAAAATAGGCGACGGCCAGAACGAGCACCTGCCCGATATAGGCGAGGGAGCCGCTGGATTTGGTCCCTTGTCCACGTACGACTACGTCCACTTTGTACCTCCTGCACTCCTGAAAAATCAGGAGATTACGAACGATTGTTACGGTGCGATATTAGGCTTCGCGGTGGGGTTGGACAAGTCCCGGGAAAGGGGGGTTCGTGAACTATGACGCAGTCATAGGGTTTTCGAACGGCTCTCGTGATATATGACACGGGCATAACATGCGCATCGCGGTAGTCGGCGCCGGGGCCGCCGGCCTGCTTTTCTCCCTGCTCATCAAGCGCCGCTTCCCCGCGTGGGAGGTCTCCGCTTTCGAGCAGAACCCCGTGGGTGCGACCTACGGCTTCGGGGTGGTGTTTTCTGACGGCGCGCTCGCCTTTCTCGAGCGCGACGAGCCCGAGTTGTCGGGGATCGTCGAGGCGGCGATGGAGCGCTGGCCAATGCAGAGAATCGTGCACCGCGGCGAGCGCGTCGAAGTGGACGGCAACGGGTTCTCGGCGATCGGGCGCCTTGCGCTGCAGGAGATCCTCCAGCGTCTGAGCCGCCGCGCCGGCGTGCACATCCGTTACGGCCGGGCGATTTCCTCGCTGAGCGAGCTGGCCGGCGCCGATCTCGTGGTGGGTGCCGACGGCTCGAACTCGCTGGTGCGCAGCGAGCTCGCCGCGCAGTTCGTTCCGAGCGTCGAGGTGCTCACCAACCGCTTCGCGTGGTACGGCACCGCTCAGCGTTTCGAATGCCTCACGCTCACGTTCCGCGAAAGCGAGCACGGCTCGTTCGTTGCGCACCACTACAGGCACGCGCCAGCGATGAGCACCTTCGTGGTCGAGTGCGACGCGGCGACCTGGAAGCGGGCGGGGCTTGACCGCATGGGCGACGCCGAGTCGCGAGCCTGTTGCGAAAAGGTGTTCGCGCCCGACCTCGGCGGTCACGCCCTCGAGTCGAACAAGTCGGTGTGGCGGCAGTTTCCGCTCGTCAGGAACGAGCGCTGGGTGGCGCGACCTTCTTCCTCGGGGTACGCGGTGCTGCTCGGCGACGCGCTTCGCACCGTGCATTTTTCGATCGGCTCCGGGACGCGGCTCGCGTTCGAGGACGCGATCGCTCTCGAGCGCGCGTTCGCCGAGCGCGGAGACGACGTGCCGCGCGCGCTCGAGCTCTTCGAGCGCACGCGCAGGCCGGTGGTCGAGAAACTCCTCTCCGCCGCGAACGCGAGTTCGTACTGGTACGAGAAATTTCCGGAGAAGATGGGTCTCGCGCCCTGGCGGCTCGCCTACGACTACATGACGAGGAGCGGGCGCATGACCGAGGAACGCCTGCGGGGCCAGGCCCCGAAGTTCATGGCGCGCGTGGACAAGGAGCGGGGCGGAAGCTGAGACGCGGCATGCTACACTCGCCGCTGGAACGGACAATCGAAAAGAATGGATTTGGCCGCGAACGAGCAGTTGTCGAGCAGCCCGGCCAGCGAGCTGCAAAGGCGATTGCGGGACGGAAGTTTCGTGGTCACCGCCGAGCTATCTCCTCCGGTCTCCACCGACCCGACCGATTTCATCGAGCGGGCGCTCGCACTGCGGGATCTCGTAACCGCAATCAACGTCACGGATGGAGCCGGGTCGAAGGCCCACATGTCGAGTCTCGCCGCGGCGCATTTTCTGGTGCGCAACGGCGTCGAACCGATCCTTCAGATGACCTGCCGCGACCGCAACCGCATCGCGTTGCAGGCGGAACTCCTGGGCGCAGCCGCATTGGGCATTCGCAACATTCTCGCGCTGCGCGGGGACGACCCCAAGCTCGGCGACCAGCCGGATACCAAGCCTGTCTTCGACCTCGACACGATCGCGTTGCTCGCGACGGCGCAGCGGATGCGCGTGGAGCGCCGGCTTCCTCCGGGCACCGAGATCCAGGGCCCGGTAAACCTGGTGCTGGGCGCGGCGGAACTGCCCGTCGATCCTCCGCCGGACTGGAGCCCCAAGGGATTGCTCGCAAAGATGGAGGCGGGCGCCGAGTTCGTCCAGACGCAGTTCTGCATGGATGCCGATACGGTGCGGCGCTATGCCGGGCGCCTGCTGGATCTGGGCGTGGCGCAAAGGCTGCCGATCCTCATCGGCGTGGCGCCGATTCCCTCGGCGCGCTCGGCGCGGTGGATGAAGGAGAAACTCTACGGGGCGATCATTCCGGATCGCATCGTCGAGCGGCTCGAGCGCGCGGACGATCCCAAAGCCGAAGGCCGGAAGATCTGTGTCGAGCTGCTGCAGCAGCTCGCGCAGACGCCGGGCGTGGCCGGCGCCCACGTCATGGCGCCCACCTTCCATTCGGCGATCGGCTCGACTATCGAGACCTCGGGAGTAGTGGGCAGGAAGCGCGCTTCCTTCAGGCGCTAGCGTAGAAGTAGAATTACGCGATCAGCCCGCGTCGGTTTGGAGGAAGCAATGACCGTTCGTTCACTGCAGCACATCGCGCTCGCCGTACCGGATCCGGCGGTCGGCAAGAAGTTCTACACCGACTTCGGGATGGAAGGAAAGGAGCACGGCAAGCGCATCGTCATGCGCTGCCACGGCCGCGACCAGGACCAGGTGGTGCTGGTCGAAGGCAAGAGCAGGCACATGCATCACGTCGGGTTCGGCACCCGCGCGGAGGACCTGGCGGCTCTCAAGAACAAGCTGGAGCAGAACAGGACGAAACTCGTCGACGCGCCGAAGGAAACGCCTTACGACGGCCTCTGGTTCCGCGACCCCGACGGGCTGCTGGTGAACGTGCGCGCTGCCGAGCCGGCGAAATGGCGCACCGCCCCGGAGTGGAAGATCAACAACCCCGGACACCTCAACCGCGCGGGCCTCCCGGGCCACCCGAAGCGCGACATCCAGATACGCCCCACGCGACTGGGCCACACGCTGCGCTTCACCCCGCAGATGGACAAGGTGGTGGACTTCTACACGCGAGTGGTCGGGCTGCAGCTGTCGGACCGCGCGCAGGACATCGTCGCCTTCATGCGCGGGCAGGGCGGCAGCGATCACCACATCTTCGGCTACATCAAGTCCGACCGCCCGGGTTTTCACCACGCGAGCTTCGAGGTGGGCAACGTCGACGAGATCGGGATGGGCGCGTGCCGGCTGCTCGACAAGGGCTACAAGGACGGCTGGGGATTCGGCAGGCACGTCATCGGCTCGAATTTCTTCCACTACATCCGCGATCCCTGGGACAGCATGGCGGAATACTTCTGCGACATCGACTACATCCCGGCCGATGCGAGCTGGAAGCCGACGAACTACCCGGCCGAGGACTCCCTGTACGTCTGGGGACCGAAACCCCCGGAAGCGTTCGGGATGAATTTCGAGAAGGGCTGAGCTACGCGGCGAGCGATATCACCGCGTCTTCGTACTTGCCGGCACCCATGTCGCCCTGGGCGAAAATGCCGCGGTCGGCGATCCACTTGAAGGATTCGTCGAACACCTCCTTGGTATAGGGCTCGAAGACGATGCGCTCGCCCGGCCCCCAGCGGCGGGTGTCCATCTGCTCGACGAAGCGCTTGGGGAACTCGTTCGTGTAGTAATGCGTATAGAGCTCCGGGCGCAGGTCGATGTCGCGCTGCGCGCGGCGCAGCGCGCGGAAGTACTTGCGCAGATCTTCTTTCTCGGGATTGCCGCTGATCGAGGTCGCCATCATGAACGTGGTGTCGATGATCTTGCGGAAGCCGAGCTGTTCGAGAAAGTAGTACGGCCCGCTGAACAGCGACGCCGCCGGCACCTTGCGATCGATGAGCTTCTCGAGGCGCGAGAACAGCAGGCCGTCGGCGAAGGACAGCTTGATGTCGTCGAGCGACAGGTACTGTTCCAGTCCCTGGATGGTCGAGTAGTGGCTCCCCGACTGGTAGCCGACCGAGATCGGCACCCCTTTCAGCTGGCTCGGGTGCGTGATGTCGGATTCCGGCGGAACGAATACGCCGCAGGGCGCGACCGAGTAGGCGTCGGCGTAGAGCTTGCCGTGCCCGGTCGACGCGGCGATGTTGACGGTCCAGTGGCAGGCGCCGCTCACGTCGCAGGCGCGTCCCTGCTCGATGCTCTGGAAGGCGCCGATCTTGTTCGCGGTGGCGTGCTTCTTCGCCGCGTCGCCGGGGCCGTAGTTGTCGCGAAACTCGTAGTCGAGACCTTCGGCGTTGAAATAGCCCTTCTCCTCGGCGACCCACTCCTGCAGCCGGAAGTGCGGCGAGATAACGAAATTCGACATCGGAAGCTCCTGTTCGGGAATCGGCGCGTAAAAATCTACTCCGGTGCGCGGCGGAATGCAAAGAGAAACTGCGGCGTGGGACAGCGCCCACCACCGCGGAAGAATGCCCCTGTAAGATAGGGGGCGTTCGGAAACGGGTTGCAGGATTCTATGGATTTTCTGGTCGACGGCGCTCCGCGCCACATCGAGATCGCGCAGCTCGTCATCGCCGGCTGGACCGGGCGCGACAAGGCGTCAGTAGAGAAGCACATCGCGGAGCTCGCCGCGATCGGCGTCAAGCGGCCTCGCGCCGTGCCGGTTTTCTACCGGGTCGCGGCGAGCCTGCTCACCACCGCGCGCGAAGTCGAGGTGGTGGGCTCCGATTCGAGCGGCGAGGTCGAATTCGTTCTGGTCTCGGCGCCCGAGGGGCTGTACGTCGGCGTCGGTTCCGACCACACCGACAGGAAAGTCGAGGCGTACGGGGTCACGGTATCCAAGCAGATGTGTCCCAAGCCGCTCGGCCACGACCTGTGGCCTTTTTCGGAGCTCGATGCGCACTGGGACCGGCTGATGCTGCGCTCGCACGTCGTGCGCAGGGGCAAGCGCCAGCTCTACCAGGAGGGCGAGGTGAGCCGGATGCTTGCGCCGCGCGACTTGCTCGAGCGCTTCTCCGGGTCCACGTTTCTCGCTCCAGGAACCGCGATGTTCTGCGGGACGCTCGCCGTGGGGGGGGAAATCGGCGGAGGCGAACGTTTCGAGATCGAGCTCCACGACCCCGTGAGCGGCCGGAGCCTGCGGCACGAATACGCGGTCCGCGAGCTCGCCATCGCGGATTAAGGGAAGGAGGAGGATTCATGGCTATCCGCAAGGAACACACGGAGTTTCACAAGATCGATCTCGACCGCGGCTGGGAGAACCTGCCCGGGTATCCGCCGGGAATCCGGCAGCAGGTGCTCGCCGGGTTCCTCGACGAGAAGGCCAAGCGCGGATTCCGGACGCGTCACCTGCGGTTCGAGCCCGGCGTGCATACGACCGAGCCCTTCGTCCACGAATACTGGGAAGAGGTCTATGTCGTGTCCGGCGACCTGATCGTCGGCAGCGACAGGAACGGCAAGGGCGGTACGCGTTTCGGTCCCAACACCTACGCGTGTCGCCCGCCCGGGACGCCTCACGGCCCGTTCAGATCGGATTCCGGCTGCCTGCTGCTCGAAATGCATTACTACGACGCCGACCTCGGAGCCTAGTCGCGAATGGTCGAATCGCTCGTAACGCCCCTGGCCGCATTGGAGCGCGCGCTCGCCGAGGGCAGGACCACCAGCCGAAAGCTCGTCGAGGAGGCGCTCGCGCGCATCGCCGACGCGAACGGCGAAGGCGGGCGGACCTTCACCAAAGTGCACGCCCAGGGCGCGCTCGCGGCGGCGGAGGCGTCCGACCGGCTGCGCAAGGAAGGGGTGGTGCCTTCGCCCCTCGCCGGCTTGCCGGTCTCAATCAAGGACCTGTTCGACATCGCCGGCGACGTCACCACCGCCGGCTCGAAGATCCTGCGCGAGCGTCCCCCCGCGGCGGCGGACGCGCCCGCGGTGGCGCGCCTGCGCGCGGCGGGCGCGGTGGTCATCGGACGAAGCAACATGACCGAGTTCGCTTTTTCCGGGATCGGCATCAACCCCCACTACGGCACCCCCGCCAATCCCTACGACCGCGGCTCGCGGAGGATCCCGGGCGGGTCTTCCTCGGGCGCGGCGGTTTCGGTATCCGACGGCATGGCGGCGTTCGCGCTCGGAACCGACACCGGCGGCTCGGTGCGCATCCCCGCCGCGCTGTGCGGCATCGCCGGCTTCAAGCCGACTACCGCGAGGGTTCCTCGCGAAGGCGCGTTCCCGTTGTCTCGGACTCTGGATTCGGTCGGCCCGCTCGCCCCCACGGTCGCCTGCTGCGCGACGGTCTTCCAGGTGCTGGCCGGCGAGGTGCCGCGGGTGCTCGGCGCGGCGGCCCTTCCCGGAATGCGTCTGGGCGTCCCGAAAAATCACATGCTCGCGGATCTCGACGTCGAAGTGGGAGAAGCGTTCGAGTCGGCGCTGCAGCGCCTGTCGCGCCGCGGCGCGAAGCTCGTCGACCTCCAGGTGCCCGAGTTCGACGAAGCGGCGAGGGCGAGCGCCGGCGGGGGGATCTCCCCGCCGGAGGCCTACGCGGTGCATCGCCGATGGATCGAACGCGAGCAGGACTTCGACCCCCGGGTTCTCGAGCGCATTCTGCGCGGCGGGTCGGTGTTGGCGCCCGACTATATCGCCCTGCTCGCGACCCGGGAGGCGCTCATGAAGCGTTTCGTGCGGGCCAGCTACGGCGTCGACGCGCTGATCATGCCGACGGTGCCGCGCATCGCTCCCAGGATCGAAGGATTGGAACGCAGTCCCGAGAGCTTCCGCCTGGCGAACGGCAACATGTTGCGCAACACCAACCTGATCAATTTCCTGGACGGTTGCGCCCTGTCGCTGCCGATCCACCCGCCCAGGGCTGCGCCGGTCGGCTTGATGGTGGTGGGCTTCGCGGGAGACGACGAGCGCGTCCTTTCCGTTGGGCTCGCGATCGAGACGGCGCTGGCGTATCAAGGGCCGGTGCTCGTGAGTACTTGATGAAATATACTGCATCGTTGCGCCGCCTAGACACCCCCTGGCACGCTTGCTAGACTCGATTCGGCTTCGATCAAAAGCGGGAGGAAAGCAGCCATGAAACAAAAATACCTACACTCTCTCACCATCGGCATTGCCCTCGCGCTTGTCGCTGCCGGGCCGGCATTCGCGCAACAGAAAGTGAAGATCGGGTTCATCACCACGCTGTCGGGACCCCAGGGCGTCATCGGCGAGTACATGAAGAACTCGGTCGAGCTCGCGCTCGACCACATCGGCCGCAAGATGGCCGGGCTCGACGTGGAAGTGACCTACGGCGACGACCAGGTCAAGCCCGACGTCGGCAAGCAGGTCGCCGAGGAGATGCTGAAGAAGCAGCAGGTCGATTTCGTCGCGGGCATCATCTGGTCGAACGTCATGCTCGCTGTCGCGCCCACCGTCACCGACGCCGGAAAATTCATGATCGGCACCAACGCCGGTCCGCACGAGCTCGCGGGAAAGCAATGCAGCGAGCTGTTCTTCACCACGTCCTGGCAGAACGACGATACGCCAGAGGCTATGGGCAAGGTGATGCAGGACCAGGGCATCACCGACGTCTACGTCATGGCGCCGAACTATGCCGCGGGCAAGGACATGGTCAACGGATTCAAGCGTTCCTACAAAGGCCGCATCGTCGACGAGGTGTATACGCGCCTGGGGCAGACCGACTACCAGGCCGAGCTCTCGCAGCTGCGCTCGAAGAACCCCAAGGCGGTGTTCGTGTTCTACCCCGGCGGCATGGGAATCTCCTTCCTGCGGCAGTACTCGGAGGCGGGTCTGCGCGGGCAGTTCCCGCTCTACTCGGTGTACACGGTCGACGAGATCTCGATCCCGGCGGTCAAGCACGCCGCCCTGGGCCAGTTCGAGACGCGCTACTGGAGTCCGGACCTGAAGAATCCCGCGAACGTGAGGTACGTCTCCGAGTACCGCAAGAAATTCGGCAAGATGCCGGTGTTCTACGGTGCCCAGAGCTACGACGGCATCCTGCTGATCGACTCGGCGGTGCGCGCGGTGAAGGGCAATCTCGCCGACAAGAAGGGAATGATCGCTGCCATGAAGAAGGCGGATTTCGCTTCCACCCGCGGCAAGTTCAGCTACAACACGAACCATTTTCCCATCCAGAATTTCTATCTGCTGAAGACGGTTGCGGGGCCGGCGGGCCAGGATCCGGTGATGGAGATCCAGAAGACGGTCTTCACCAACCACAAGGATTCCTACTCCAAGGAATGCGGGATGAGGTGATCGTCGGTCTGCGTCTCATCGAATATCCGGGGCGCGGAACAATCCGCGCCCCGTTTTCTTTTCTCCCGTCATGAATTTCTTTCTCGTCCTCGAGCAGACGCTCAACGGGCTGCAGCTCGGCGTCATGCTCTTCCTCATGGCCGCGGGGCTCACGCTGGTCTTCGGGATCATGAACCTGGTGAACCTCGCTCACGGGTCGTTCTACATGGTGGGGGCCTACCTCGCGACGTATTTCACGCAGGCCACGGGGTCGTACCTGCTCGGTGTGCTGCTCGGCCTGGCGGGGACTCTCGCGGTCGGGGTGGCCGTCGAGCTGGTGGCGTTGCGGACGCTGTACGAGCGCGACCATCTCGACCAGGTGCTCGCCACCTTCGGATTGATTCTCTTCTTCAACGAGCTCGCGGCGATGATCTGGGGTCGCGCCGCTCTGTATACAAATATCCCGGACTACCTGTCGGGGCACGTCGACCTGCTGCCGGGGCTTCGCTACCCGCTGTACCGCCTGGTGATCATCGCCGTCGGTCTGTCGGTGGCGGGCCTGCTGTGGTTCGTGGTCGCGCGCACTCGCCTGGGGATGCTGATCCGGGCGGGCGCATCCAACCGCGCCATGGTGGCGGCCCTCGGCGTCAACATCCGCCTCCTGTATACGCTCGTGTTCGGCTTCGGAGCGGCCCTGGCGGGGCTGGCGGGCCTGATGGCCGGACCGATCTACGTGGTGCAGCCCGGGATGGGCGAGCTGATCCTGATCGAGGTTTTGGTCGTGATCGTGATCGGGGGTATCGGGTCGATCCGCGGAGCGCTCGCCGGCGCGCTGATCGTGGGCATGGTGGACACGCTCGGCCGCGCGTTCCTGAAGCCCACCCTCGCGACCGTGATCTCGCCGACCGCGGCCGACGCCGCCGGCCCCGCGCTCGCGTCCATGCTGATCTACCTCCTGATGGCGGTCGTGCTCGCGTTGAAGCCGCAAGGGCTTTTCCCCGCGCGCCTGTGAGCCCCCGCAGCCGCGCCGTCGCGCTCGTCCTCGGCCTGCTGGCGCTGGCGGCGGTGCCGCCGCTGGCGTCGCTCTTCAACCAGCCTTTCTACCTGGACCTCCTTCGCCGCATCATGATCTTCGCGATCGCGGCGGCGAGCCTGAACCTGATCCTCGGCTACGGCGGCATGATCTCCTTCGGTCACGCAGCCTATCTCGGTGTCGGCGGCTACGCGGTGGGGGTGCTGGCGCACTACGGTGTCCACGACGGGTTCCTGCAATGGGGCCTCGCGGTCGGCGCCTCGGCGCTGGTGGCGCTGGTGATCGGCGCGGTGTCGATCCGCACGAGCGGCGTCTACTTCATCATGATCACGCTCGC
>Ga0073909_10000768_pt1 | contig 10155 bp, 9 predicted proteins | sample Coa_R1_6_FD_66439 | JGI IMG/M metagenome (GOLD analysis project Ga0073909, IMG submission 66439) | Surface soil microbial communities from Centralia Pennsylvania, which are recovering from an underground coalmine fire. - Coalmine... | ecosystem: Environmental > Terrestrial > Soil > Unclassified ... | reverse complement strand
TGATCGTGCTCGGCGATCACCAGCCGCCGGCGCTCGTCAGCGGCGAGGGCGCGTCGTGGGATGTCCCGGTGCACGTCATCACCAGCCGGCGAGCGGTGCTCGACCGCCTGCGGGTCTTCGGCTTCCGCGAGGGCCTCACCCCGATGCGGCCCGTCATCGGCCGCATGCACCGGTTGCTGCCGGTGCTGCTCGATGCGTTCTGATCGTCCGCGTTATGTCGCGATGGTCCTGTGTGTCGCGAGATCCACGGTGACGACGTCGGCACGCGACTGCGGCAGCCGCGTGATCCCGACGTGATGGAATCCGATCTTCATCTTCTTCTTGTCGACTGTGATCCGGAGGTAGCCGTAGCTGTCGTCGTCATAGGCCTTGAGCTTTAAGCCCTTCGACTGGACGACCGGCTTCTTGTCCAGGTAATCGACTGTCATGTTGAACTGCGGTTCCACCGCCGGCTGACCATTCCGACCCTGCACGACGCGGTTGACGTTGTGCCCGCCGTCACCGCAGACGATGAACGGCACCTCGATGTCGCTGCCGCCGAATCTGACGAGGCGTTCGAACCGCTGGTAGTTGTGCGCGTGGCCCGCAAGAAACGCGTGGGGGTAGACGCCCTGCTTCTTGCAGATCTCGTCGATCTCTCCAAGCATGGCGAGGCTGCTGCCGTGGTTGCCCCCGCCGCCAGAACCCCGTGGAGGTGGCGCGTAACTGAACGGCGGGTGATGGGTGGCGAGAATAACGGCCCCGGTGTACTTCTCCGTTTTGATTCGCTTCAGCTGTGCCGCAAGGTAGTCGAGCTGCACGTCGGGCACGCCGGGCCACCGGCCCTTTTCGCTCGAGATGAGACCCGGGTCTTCGAGCGAGTTGCTGAACAGGCCGATGATGCGGACAAACGGCGCGTCGAGGGTGAAGTAGACGCCCGGCTGAGTCATGGCCGTCCGGTGCATCGAAGCGGCTTCGGACGTGACGGTCGGCGACTGCGCGCAGAAGTTCCTGGAGAAGATCGTCAGCGGCGTCTCGCTCGACGGCGTGTTCGGGATCACGAACGAGTCGTGGTTGCCGGGAATCGCGAAGATCGGGACCGGATAGTTGCGGTACGGCTCGTAGAACTGATCGAAGTAGTACCTGGCCTCACCGAAGTTGTAAACGATGTCTCCCAGGTGAAAGAAGAACGACGGTCGGTTTGCCTCGTTGGCGACGCGGCAGTCGATCGTCAGCTGGTCGGCCACCCGGACCTCATTGGCGAGCTTTCCTGCGTTCGAGGCGCCGGTATCGCCAACGGCATGGAAGACGATCTTGCCGACCGACTTGATCTGCTTGATGGCCTCGGCGCCACGGGCGCCAAGAGCCGACTGGAGTGTGAATAGATCGGCCGGGTTCACGCGCGACGGCTCGAACGGCACGACGTCCTTTTTCAGCAGATTGCCGAGCGCGTTGAACTGCGCCGTGTCGGAGGGATGCGACGTCAGGAACGCGGTTGGGTCCTGACTGACGCTGGTCTCGCTGAACACGGGCTGCGGCAGCACGGTATTCGGATCTCTCGGCATGGCTCGACTCCTTGAAAAGGGATGGGCCGCTTGACGGCGCGTATGAGGATACGCGCAGAGATCGCGAATCCGGGGTCGCGCCCCGGTCGATTACTTGATCGCGTCGCAGGTGCCGTAGTGCTGCGACACCGAGGGTTCGGAGACGAAGCCGGGAAGGCTCATGGGCAGATAGTCGTGCCGCGCATGGACGGCGCGAAACGTCTTGGCGTTCGGCTCGCCCACGAACACGGTCGTGATGTTCAACGTGCCCGTGACGCTGCGCTCCATGAAATGCAGGCTGCTGACGGTCAGCAGGCTGACGACGTCGGCCGGCCCCGACGTGCCCGTCACGCGGGCGCTGCCGCTGTCGGTGTCGATCTCGTCGACCTCGAGCGTGAGCTGTTCGGGCTGCCGGATCTGCGCCTGGGGCTCCCCGTTCTTCCACGACCCGCTCGAGTAGATCGAAAACTGGCACTTGAGGCTCTTCACCTGCGCCAGCGGGTTCTTGTCGGTGCCTTGGGCGAGCGCCGTGGGCATCGAGACAGCCATCATGGCCAGAAGCGCGCCCATGCGTGCGTGAGTCGTCATCAGGATCTCCGGGGGAATCGGCCCGAACTATACACGATATAATCGCGCGGCTTGGTCAAACGGCTCGTCCTGCTCACGTTCCTGCTCGGTGCCGCCAGCCTGGTCGCGTTCGCCGGCCAGTCGACGGCTGACGCCCGCCTCCAGGCTCAGCTGAAGCATCTGTTTCCGACAGCGACCACATTTTCACCGAAGGGCGGCGATCCGCCGCACTTCAAGGCGTTCGCGAACCCGCAGACGCTCCTCGGCCTCGCGTTCTGGACGACCGAACTGGATCCGCTCGAGCGCGCCTACGACGGCCCGATCAAGATCCTCGTCGGCATGGACACGAAGGGTATCCTGACCGGAGTGGTCGTCGTCGAACACCACGAGCCGTACGGAAATTTTTCGATCGAGCGTCCCGAGTTCGCGGCCCAATTTCGCGGCAAGAACATCCGGGACGCGTTCAAAGTCGGCGTTGACGTCGATGCCGTCTCGCGCGCCACGATCAGCATCACCAGCGCCTCGCGCGCGATCAGAAACAGCTCCCGACGCGTCGCCCGCGCCCTGCTTTCGCCTCCCGACACGGCCAAACCCTAGCCCGAGGACCAGACCTGCCGTAGTCTGTGGCCATGGCTCTCGCGCAACTCGTCGTCGCCTCCGTCGCCTACGCCGTTGGCGGCCTGTTCATGAAGCTCTCGCACGGGCTGTCGCGGCCCTGGCCGACGATCGCGTTTTCGCTCCTCTTTCTGATCGGCGCGATGCTTCAGGCCCTGGGCATGCGAGACACCGACATGGGCGTCTCGTACGTGTTCGTACTTGGCGTCGAAGCGCTGATCGCCACCGCTCTCAGCGCCGCATATCTTCACGAGGGATTTCCGCCCGCGCGTATCGCGGCGGTGGTGCTCGTCGTCATCGGCGTCGCGTGGCTGCGGCGTACGTAGAATAGAGGGACATGGCCGGACTGATCGAAGCAATCGACATCAAGCGAAAGATGTTTTTCGAGTTCGAGAGCGCGCCCTACCACTGTCTCGACGTCGAGATCTCGAAGCCGACCGCGCGCGGCGGCCAGACGCTCGTCCGCGTCAAGATGCGGAACCTCCTCACTCGCGCGGTCTTCGACAAGACGTTCAAAGCCGGCGAGAAATTCGCCGAGCCCGATCTCGACACGATCGACGCGTCGTTCATGTACGCCGACAGTGCGGGCTTCCATTTCATGGACCAGGAAACCTTCGAGACCCTCACGCTCAACGGCGACAGGGTCGGCGACGATCGCGAACTGCTCGTGGACAACCTGGTCGTGCAGGTCCAGAAGTACAACGGCAACCCCATCGGCCTGCAGTTCCCGCCGCACGTGGAGCTGACCGTCACCTCGACCGAGCCCGGCGTCCGCGGCGACACGGCGAGCGGCGGCGTCACCAAGCCGGCCACCCTGCAGACGGGCCTCGAAATCCGTGTGCCCCTGTTCATCAAAGAGGGCGACCGGGTCAAAGTCCACACAGAGACGCGCGAATTCGCCGGACGCGCGTAACGTGAACGCCCCGCGCCCGCACGTCGATCTTGAGGCAGCCGCCGCGCAGACGATGAGGGCGCGCGGGTTCGAACCGGAGTTTCCACCGCAGGTACGGCAACAGCTGACGGAGATCGCGGCGCATCCCCCCAGCGTCGCACCAGCCCCCGGGAACAGCACCGTTCGCGATCTGCGGGAGCTGCTCTGGAGCTCCATCGACAACGACACCTCACGGGATCTCGATCAGCTCGAGGTCGTCGAGCCGCTGGCCGGCGGCGAGACGAAGGTCCTCGTCGCGATTGCCGATGTGGAGGCGTTCGTCCCGAAGCACTCGCCCATCGATGTGTACGCCGCCCTCGAAACGACGACCGTCTATACCGGCGTCCGGAATTTCCCGATGTTGCCCGAAGCCCTGTCGACGGCCGCGACCTCGCTTCTCGAAGGCGCCGACAAGCTCGGCGTGGTGATCGAATTCGTGGTGTCTGGCGACGGCAGCGTCCACTCAGGCATCGTCTACCGCGCCGTCGTCAGGAACAAGGCTCAGCTGACGTACGACGCGGTGGGCGCCTGGCTCGAGAAGACGGGAACCGCGCCGCCCAAGGTGGCGGCGTCGACGGATCTTCAGCAGCAGCTCGCGCTGCAGGACGCCTGCGCGCAGCGGCTGATGAACGCGCGCCATCGCCACGGCGCGCTGAACATCGACACCATCGAAACCCGGCCGGTGCTGGAGCACGGCGACGTCGTCGACATCGTCCGACAGCAGAAAAATCGCGCGACCGAGCTGATCGAGGATTTCATGATCGCCGCCAACGAGGTGGTGGCGCGGATGCTTGCGGGCGTCTCGTCGATCCGCCGCGTCGTGAAAACGCCGAAGCGCTGGGACCGCATCGTCGAGCTGGCGCGGGCAACTGGAGCCGCGCTTCCGGACACGCCTGATTCAAAGGCGTTGAATGCGTTCCTTCTCGCCCGCAAAGACGCCGACCCCGACCACTTCGTCGATTTGTCGCTCTCGATCATCAAGCTGATGGGGCCCGGCGAATACGTCCTCGAGCGCCCCGGCGATCCGCAGGACGGCCACTTCGGCCTTGCCGTGCAGGACTACACGCACGCCACGGCGCCCAACCGGCGCTTTGCCGATCTGGTGACGCAGCGTCTGATCAAAGCGGTGCTTTCGAATCAGCCGCCGCCGTACGGCGACGACGAACTGGGCGTGATCGCGAACGACTGCACCGTGAAGGAGGACGCCGCGCGGAAGGTCGAGCGCGACATGTCGAAGCGAATCGCGGCCGTGGCGATGAGCAACCGCATCGGCGACACGTTTGACGCCGTGGTTACTGGCGCGTCGCCGAAAGGTACGTTCGTACGCATCCTGAAGCCTCTCGTCGAGGGCATGCTTGTGCGTGGCCAGCAGGGGCTGGACGTCGGCGACAAGGTGCGCGTCGCTCTCGTCCGCGCTGACGCCGAGCGCGGCTACATCGATTTCGAGCGATCGTAGCGCAGGGCTTCAGCCCTGCCGTGACAGGCAGGCCTAAAGGCCTGCACTACTTGCGAGCGACGCTACTTACGAGCGAGCGCGGGCACTGCGGCGGACGCCGGACCGAGCGCGCGCCGCTCGCCGATCTGCTGGCGCCACATCGCGTAATACAGCCCCTTCTGATCCACCAGCTCCTCGTGACGGCCGGTCTCGACGATCCGCCCGCGTTCGAGGACGAAGATCCGGTCGGCATGCAGAATGGTCGACAGCCGGTGCGCGATGAGGATCGTGATCGCGTCTCCGCCGGCCGCGACCTCGCGGATCGTCTCGACGATGCCCTCTTCGGTGAGGGAGTCGAGCGATGAGGTCGCCTCGTCGAAGACGAGGAGCTGCGGCCGCCGGAGCAACGCTCGTGCGATCGACAGACGTTGCTTCTCGCCTCCCGACACCTTGACGCCGCCTTCGCCAATCACCGTGTCGAGACCGCGATCGGCGCGCGCCAGCAGGCTGTCGCAGGCCGCCTGCCGCAATACGTCGAGGCATTCGGCATCTGACGCCGCCGGATTCACGAACAACAGGTTTTCGCGAATCGTTCCCGAGAAGAGCTGCGTGTCCTGTGTCACGAAGCCGATTCGCTCGCGCAGGGCGTCGAGATCGACGTCGGTGCTAGCCACGCCGTTGTAGAGGATGCGGCCCGCCGCGGGCGGGTACAGCCCGACGAGGAGCTTGACCAGCGTCGTCTTGCCCGCGCCAGAAGGACCGACGAACGCGATGGTCTGGCCGCGGCGGACGTCAAACGAGATATCGCTGACCGCAGGGGAGGACGCCGAGTGATGCTGGAAGGTGACGCCCTTGAACTCGAGCGTCCGCAGGGCGCCGTCGGGCGGGAGGGGCCTGGGGCTGGCAGGCTTCGGCTCGACGGGCATCCGCAAGATGCCTTCGAACACGTTCAGCGAGGCCTCGGTCTCGCGGTAGACGTTGATGATGTTCCCCAGCTCCTGTAGCGGCCCGAAGATGAAGAACGAATAGATGAAGAGCGAGAAGAACTGGCCGATGGTGATCGCCCGCGTATAGATCAGGTAGAGCATCAGCGCCATGATGCTGGTGCGGAGGAAATTCACGCACGTGCCCTGGATGAAGCTGAGACTCCGCAGGTACTTCACTTTCTTCAGCTCGAGACTCAGGATTTTCGCCGTCGTCGCGTTCAGCCGCTCGATTTCCTGCTGGCCCAGGCCGAGGCTCTTGACGAGCTCGATGTTGCGCAGCGACTCGGTGGTCGACCCGGCCAGCGCCGTCGTCTCGGCGACGATCACTTTCTGAATCTGCTTGATGCGCTTGCTGAGCACCGAGCTGATGACGCCCAGGATCGGCACGGTCAGGAAGTACACCGGCGCGATGATCCAGTGGACGCTGAGCGCGTAGGCCATCACGAAGATGATGCCGACGAGCGACGTGAACAGGATGTTGATGGCGGCCGTGATGAGCTTCTCGACGTCGGTCCGCACCTTCTGCAGCTTGCCGAGCGTTTCGCCGCTGCGCTGGTCCTCGAACACCGAGTACGGCAACTGGAGCGAGTGGCGGATGCCGTCGGAATACAGGCGGGCGCCGAGCTGCTGCGTGATCAGGTTGATGTAGTAATCCTGAAAGTTCTTCGCGATTCTGGAGATGAACGCCACGCCCATCGCCGCGCCGAGCAGCAGGCTGACACCGCGAAAGAACGCGCCCGTCGAGTACTCCTGAAACTTCGTGGCGTACTCGTCGATCACCTTCCGGAGGATGAACGGATCGAGCAGCGAGAACACCTGGTTGATCGTCGCGAGCACGAGCGCGAGCGCGACAAGGCGCCAGTAATTTCTGAGGTACGAGTACAGAAGCTTCATCGCGATCGATTCTACATGCGATAATGCGTCTGACTTCCTTGGCCACCCATCTGGGTAGCTCCTCTCAGCTTCACGACGCGGTCGCGCGCTATTGGGGATACACGTCGTTCCGTCCGCTGCAGCGCGAAGCGATGGACGCCGTGCTTGCCGGCCGCGATTCGATCGTCGTGCTCCCGACCGGCGGGGGCAAGTCCCTCTGTTTTCAGGCGCCGGCGGTCGTGCACGGCAGCCTCGCCGTGGTCGTCTCGCCGCTGATCTCGCTGATGAAGGATCAGGTCGACACGCTCGTCGGCAACGGCGTGCCGGCGGGGCTGTACAACAGCTCCCTCACGAGCGACGAAAAGGCCGCGGTCGTCGCCGGACTGCGACAGGGCCGGTACCGGCTGCTCTACGTCTCGCCGGAACGCCTCGTCGGCGAAGGCGGCGACAACTTCCTGTCGCTCCTGTCGTCGTGCCCCAGCCCGGTCAGCTTCGTCGCCATCGACGAAGCGCACTGCATCAGCCAGTGGGGCCACGATTTCCGGCCGGAGTACCGCCAGCTCGGACGGCTGCGGCAGCTGCTGCCCGGAGTCGCCCTTCACGCCTACACCGCCACAGCCACCGAACGCGTCCGGCGCGACATCGCCGTTCAGCTGGCGCTCAGGGATCCGGTCGAGTTCGTCGGGTCGTTCGATCGGCCGAATCTCGTCTACCGCGTGCTTCCGCGCGCGACGCTCAAGAAGCAGATCCTCGAGGCCCTGGAGCGCCATCGCCGCCAGGCCGGCATCATCTACTGCACATCGCGCCGCGAGGTCGACGCGCTGGCCGCGTGGCTGAGCTCGGTCCCGGGATTGGGAATCCGCGCGCTCCCTTATCACGCAGGCCTTTCAGACGTCGAGCGCAGCCGCAACCAGGATGCGTTTCTCAGTGAACGCGCCGACGTCATCGTCGCGACCGTCGCGTTCGGCATGGGCATCGATCGGTCCGACGTCCGGTACGTGGTGCACGCCGGAGCGCCACGGTCGCTCGAGCACTACCAGCAGGAATCCGGACGCGCCGGACGGGACGGCCTGGAGGCCGAATGCCTGCTGATCTACTCGGCGGCCGACTTCATGCGGTGGCGCGTCATGCTCGAGCGCAACGGAGAATTCACCGACGCCACGCGAACGCTGATGCGCGGGATGGAACGGTACGCGACAGGCGTGGGCTGCCGGCATCGTCATCTCGCGGAGTATTTCGGCGACCGTTATCAATCCGCCGGCGCGGACGGCTGCGCGGCGTGCGACTACTGCCTCGACGAGCTCGAAGCCGCCCCCTCCCCCGTCGTCCTCGCGCGCCAGATTCTTTCGTGTGTCGCCCGGGTGGGTCAGCGGTTCGGGGCGACGCACGTGGCCGGCGTGCTGCGCGGCCATGCCTCCGACGCCGTCCTTGCCCGGGGACACGAGAAGCTCAGTACGTTTGGACTCCTGCCGAACGCGTCGGTGACCGAGGTCCGCGGCTACATCGAGCAGCTGGCCGGACTCGGCTTGCTCCAGCAGACAGGCGACGAGTACCCGGTGCTGGCGCTGACGCCCTCAGGACTGACGCTGCTGAGGGACGAAACGAGCTTCCCGGGCCTGGCACTGGCGCGGCAGCGTCCGCCGCGGAAAGACAAGGGACGCGCCCAGTCGCGCGTCGAGACCGAGTCGTGGCATGACGTCGATCGCGATCTGTTCGAGCGGCTCCGCACGGTCCGTCTCGACATCGCCCGGGCCCGCGGCGTGCCGCCATACGTGATCTTTCACGACGCGACGTTGCGCGAAATGGCGCGGTTGCGGCCTACGTCTATTACTGCGCTGCTCGGCGTGAAGGGCGTCGGAGCGCGGAAGGCGGACGACCTCGGGGAGACCTTTCTCAACGCAATCCGCGAGTCGATGGCCTAGCGGCGGGCTGAACACGGTTGCGCGCCGTTGCCATTCTTGTCGTCGGCACTGGCAGCATTTCTGCAAGGATGGCCGATAGATCTGTCATGAATGTCCTGCGGGAGCTGCTCGCGACCGACGACCGGCGTGCGCTCGAGTTCTTCGTGGTGGGCTTGCGGGACGTCTCCGAGCCCACAGTCGATGGACAGGAACTTCTCTACAACGCCAGTGTCCTGGCTCACTACGCGCAGGTCTCGACAAACGCCGTCAGCGACGTGCCGGCGCCGGCCACGCTTGCGGACGTCTTCGACCGGTTCGTGACCGACGCGAGCCTCCGCCAGGATGCCCACATGATGGAGACCGCCGCCGCGCAGTGCCTGCTGCTCGCGGGGTTTTTCGAAGGGCAGATGCGGCATCGCCACAACATCCGCTGGTACGCGAGCCTCGGCGCCGGCTTCTTCAGCCGTGCAGCCCTCCAGGAAACCTCTCCGCACAAGGCGCAGCTGCTCAGCGCGCTATCCCGGGGCTTCGAGCCGTGGCGAAAACGGCACGCGCGTCTCGGCCGGGAGCTCCGCGACCAGGCCTACCTGCTCAAGTCCGCCCCACCGCTGATGTAAGAGGCGGCTGGCTGTTAGAATAGAAAGTTCATGATCTCAGTCAGCAGCGTCTCCATGCGGTTCGGCTCCAAGATCCTCTTCGATGAGGTCACGACGACATTTTCTCGCGGGCGGCGGTACGGGCTGACCGGACCGAACGGAGCCGGCAAGTCCACGTTCATGAAGCTGCTGACCGGCGAGTCCGATCCACAGCGCGGAACGGTCGTCCGTCCGCCGAAGCTGGGCGTCCTTCGCCAGGATCAGTACGCCTTCGATCGCTATCGCGTGCTCGACACGGTCATCATGGGGAACCAGCGCCTCTGGAGCGCGTTGACCGAGCGGGATGCGCTCTACGAGAAGCCGGAGATGTCGAACGAAGACGGCATGCGGCTCGGCGAGCTCGAAGGAATCGTCGGCGAGGAAGACGGCTATTCGGCCGAGAGCGACGCCGCGGTGCTGCTGCAGGGGCTCGATATCGCCGACGCCCTGCACGAACGGAAGATGAGCGAGCTGCAGGGCGGCCAGAAGATGCGCGTGCTGCTCGCGCAGGCGCTCTTTGGCCATCCTGAAGCGCTGCTCCTCGACGAGCCGACGAACCACCTGGACCTCGACTCGATCCACTGGCTTCAGGAATTCCTCGATCGCTACGACGGCACGCTCATCGTCATTTCGCACGATCGGCATTTCCTGAACGGCGTCTGCACGCACACCGCCGACATCGACTACCA
>Ga0073909_10000765_pt1 | contig 10168 bp, 11 predicted proteins | sample Coa_R1_6_FD_66439 | JGI IMG/M metagenome (GOLD analysis project Ga0073909, IMG submission 66439) | Surface soil microbial communities from Centralia Pennsylvania, which are recovering from an underground coalmine fire. - Coalmine... | ecosystem: Environmental > Terrestrial > Soil > Unclassified... | reverse complement strand
TTGATGACTCTCGCGCCGCCCAATCCCCAGATACTTCACAAGTGCAAACAGTTCCGCCCCGCCATCGGCCAGTCCATGCCGCAGCCCGCCCAAGCTGGTGGCGGCCCATGGTATGACGTTGAGATTCACATCGTCATCTGGCCCGATGGCCGCGTTCACGAATCTTCTGTTCTCCCGCGCGGCCGCCCCGACCTCGAGAAAGAAGCCGTTCGTCTCGTGCAATCCTGGCAATTCGCCCCGGCCACCTGCGAAGATCGGCCTGTCCTCCATACCACCAATGTAACCATCCACTTCCCCCCGCAATAGAGCCTGCTCCAGGCCAAATCATGCTTCGCGATTCCCGTCGCGCCGCGACCGCCATCGCTGTCAATATTCAGGTTAGCTCTTCGTGCTTCTCTGTGGATCCGCGAGCTGCCCGCAGCCCCATCGCCCAACGCCTTTCGCCGCTCGCACTCACTCGTGGCTGCAAGCGGTCCCGGGGAGGGCAGCGCACAGGATTCTGCTAGGATGGGGCCGACAAAACTTGCGGAAGATGGGGGCAATCGTGGCCGTAGTGGCGGGAGTGGATTTGGGCGGGACGGCGGTGAACTACACGCTGGTGGATGGACAGGAAAAGTTTTTGATTCAAGGTTTGTGCGAGCATCCATCGCTGGCGAAGCAGGGGCCGGAGATTTGTCTGCAGCAGATTGCGGACGGATTGGAGCTTGCGACCGTTAAGGCGGGCATTAGGCTGCGGGACGTGGTGGCGGTCGGGCTGGACACGCCTGGTCCGGCAAGTGCGGCGGGAATGTTGAGCGCGCGTGGTTCCACAAATTTTGTGCATGCGAACTGGGCGGGATTCGATATTCGAGAAGCACTGGCGCACAAGCTGGGCAAGCCGGTGTCGTACTTGAATGACGGGAATGCGGCGGCGTTGTGGGGACACTACGCGATCTTTGGCGCCAACAGCAAAGAGACTTCGGTTTCCACGATTGTTGGGACCGGAAACGGCGGCGGAGTGATTTTGGAAGGAAACGTTGTGAAGGGAAAGAACGGATTTGGCGGCGAGCTGGGGCATGTACTGATTCCGTATCAGAGTATTGCCGGTATTGGCGGGATGGTGCCGAAGTGCAACTGCGGACGAATCGGCGATCTGGAATCTTTGTGTTCGCTGACCGGAATTGAGCGAAACATTCTGCCGTTCTTCCTGAAGAAATATTCTGGTCACGAGTTGGAAGGAATGGAAGCAAGTGCCGCAGCGAAAAAGGTGCGCGGGATGGCGGATCACGGTGATGTGCTGTGCAAAGAAGTTTTTCGAGTGCAGGCACATGCGGCAGGATTATTTTTCGACGAGATGATCAATACGTTTGATCCGGATGCGCTGATCGTCGGCGGAGGAGCCTTGGAAGCGAGCGCGGGATTTCAGAAATGGTTCATGGATGAGATTCGTATCGGAATGCCGAATCAGCGCGAAGAGCAGGCGGGGATTCCGATCCACGTGATCCCCAACGGTGATACGGCGGGCGCGCGCGGAGCGGCGATTGAAGCACTGAAGTTGTCGAGGCAAAGCGGGCTGATGTAAATAGTCGACAGAGGTTTATTGCGCTTGTCATTGGGCCTGATGCGAATTGGCCTTGGGCAACGATTTATCCAAATAGAGGGCGCGATCGGCGGCGGCGAATAGTTCATCGAGAGTGAGGCCGTCAGCGGGGTGGATGGCGACTCCAGTGCTGACGGTGAGCGCGGGGATTTCGACATCGCCGGTGAGGCGAGTCGAGATACGCTGAGCGACCTGCGCAGCGGATGCAGCTTCGGTTTCCGGTAGGACCAATACAAATTCATCGCCACCGTAACGCGCGGCAAGATCGATTTCGCGCGAATTCATGCGGAGCACATCGGCGAGTCGGCAAAGAGCACGGCTACCGACCAGATGGCCGTAAGTATCGTTGATCTGTTTCAAATGATCGAGATCGAGAAGCAGAACGGCAAATGGTTTCTGGGACCTGCCGAAGCGTTTGATTTCTGCATCGAGAAATTCGGTCAAGCGGCGATAGTTGGCTAATCCGGTGAGCGGGTCGCTGTCGGCGAGGTGGCGGATATTTTCCTCGGCGCGTTTGTGTTCGCTGGTTTCCGCAGCGAGCACCATGGTGGTGGTGGCGACGATGGCCATGAAGGATTGCAGCAGGAGCAGGGAAGTGTCTTGGGAAGTTCTAGCGAAGGGGCCGTAGCCATGAACGGTGCCCCAGGTCGCAAGAATAGCGAGAACGCAGATGGCAGTGGCGGCTTTGCGGCGGCCGAAACGGAACGCGGCCCAAATCAGAAATGGGAAGCAGAGATATTCGAGCGGATAGTTTTTCACCAGGGTGCTGAATCCATTGCCGAAAACGAACCAGGCGATAGCGACGAGGCCGAAAAAGAGACAGGCGAGTTCGACAATCTGGGTGCGGTTCCAATTGATTCTAGGGTTTTCAACCCAAACGAGAATGAGCGGAGTGACGAAGAGAGCGCCGACGCTGTCGCCCAACCACCAGGTAAGCCAGAGGGAAGGGAAATGGGATAGATCGACCAGGCCACCGAGGAGCAGCGAAAATGTACCAATGGAGGCGCCCGCGACCGCGCTGAGGAAACAGCCAAGGAGCACAAATTTGAAAATGGTTTGGGTTCTACGAAAAGTGTCCAAACCAGATGCAAAACGAGTGACTAGACCGTAAGCGAAGAGCGCTTCCAGGGTGTTTCCAGTAGCGATGCCGAAGGAAGTGGCAATGGTTCCGGCGGTAGTTAGGTTCACGAAGAAGGCTCCGAAAAAGACCGCGGGCCAAGCTCGATAACCGAAGAGTAGAAGCGCGGCGAGAGCGATTCCGGTGCAGGGCCAGACAGGAGTGGCGCTGGCGTTGAGAAAGGCAAGTTTGAGGGCCAGTTTTCCGGCGATGAAATAGACGGTGATCAGAACAGCAAGAAGGGCTGGATTAGCGGAATTTGATGTTGGTCGCGCCATAGTCATTTGCGATCCTAGCGACTAAGAAAACGAGAGACTGGGCTGTCGCTAGACGGCAAACCGGCGTGCGGATCGGTCTTGCTAGTTGTTCCTATTGTAGACGAAGAAATGGTGGAATTAGCGCGCATGCAACACCTGTTTGCAGTTTCGGTTAACAGGCTAGGAGGGGACGCTGGAATAGAGGAAGGTAGGAGAAAGGCTAACGAGCGCAATTGAAGAAAATAGAGGCGGGCAGAAGATCTGCCCGCCTTGCTCGGCGCTTTGCCGACGCTTGGTTAGATTAAGTTACTTACCGGAAGTGGAAGTGGTGGCAGCCTGCGAGTTGGCCTTGGGCACGCTAACGTAGCCGCTGATGGTGTCCTTACCCACCTTGTTGATGACCAATTCTTCAGGGATCTTGGTGCCGCTGAGATAGAAGAAGATCGGTTCATTCATGGCGCGATTCTTCTTTTCTAGGCGGCGATCTTCGGCAGTCATGGCAACGCTGAACTGTCCGCGCTTCTCATTGACGCCCTTGAGTTCAACGGTCAAGTTGCCGACCTTCTGGGGTTTGTTCTTGCCGGCGATGGTGAATTCGACGTAGTCGCGTTCACCGAGGCGGCGGAGCTGGTCAATTTCGTCGTGGTTGCGCGCGATGAGGGTGCCCATCTCGCTGCGAGCCATTTTCAGATCTTCGCGGGTGGAATCGAGGTCGGTGCGAACGCCGACGACCTTGGTGTCCACGTTCTTTACGTCTTCAGTGGCGGCTTTGGTAGCCAGCTCTGTGTGGACGCTGCTGTCAAGCGCCGTGAGCTTCTGGGTGGTGTCCTGAACGGCGGCAGCGGATTCGGCGCGCGCCTTCTTCAGTTGACCCTGAGTGATCTTAAGTTTGTCGGTAACAACTTTGAGGTCGCCCTGGAGGTCAGTGTTGGTCTTTTCGTCCTGAACCAGGCGATCCTTAAGAGAGCTCATATCCTGCTCAATACCCTGCTTGAGGGTGCTTACTTGCGTTGCGACCTGCTGTTGCGTGGCATCGAGCTTGGAAGAAGCGTTCCAGCCGAAAGCCAAACCGCCGACGGCAATCAGACCGAGAACGATGATCGCTGGCAGATGCCAGGAAGCACCGCTTTTATTTTCGACGTTATATTCTTCGCTCATTGCGAATGTATCTCCTTCTGGGAAGCTGCTAGGCAGCTCTCACCCCAAACTGCGCACTCGTTAAGTCCCTACAGATACGGAAGAAGGTGCATGTGCAAAGCCAAAAGTGCCACAATGAGGAACGGAGAAACAAGGGCGGCAACTGATAGAGGAAGAAAGAGTTATGGGTTCGGGGAGGAAAAGTGGATGGAAGTGAGGGGGTACTAGTCCTGGCAATCTTTACGCGAGTGTAATGTGGGACAGCAAGATTTACGGGTTGGCCGGGCTAGAAGGAAAGGGATGGGTCGAGAGCCGTGAGGTCGGCCCGGAGTTGGACGGGATCACGATACTGGATGCCGTGGAGGCCCAAGGCGCGGGCGGCTTCGACGAATACGAGGAGGTCGTCGATGAACACGGATTGGGCGGCAGAGGTGCTTAAGGCTCTTAGGGCGGCTTGGAAGATGACCGGGGAGGGCTTGCTGGCGCGAACGGCACAAGAGTAGATGCGGGTTGCGGCGGGGAAGAACTGGAAGAAGTCGAAAGTGGATTCGAGGTGGGCTACGTGGATGGGGTCGGTGTTAGAGAGTAGAGCGAGTTTGTGCTTTTTGGCGATGGCGGCGAAAAGATCGTTCGATTGGAGTGGTTGAGGATCGAGACAGCGATTCCAGGCCGCGCGGAAGTCGTTGAATGTTAGTGGACTGCCAAAACGTTTGGCGACGTGGAGATGCCAGTCGTGAGAAGAGATGCGGCCTTCCTGCCAATCGGGCCAGCGAGGATCTTTCTCGATGGCGGACCAGAGTTCTGCGGGGGATAGCGATATGCCTTGGGAGAGGCCTTCAATAGCGCGGGCGACGTCGACTTTAACGAGTACGCGGCCGATATCGAAGATGACGGCACGGAGTGGAGCGCTGGGCATGATGACTAGTTCTTTCCGGTGCGCGCGGCGGGTTGCGGGGCGGATTTATTGCTCCTGAGGATGCCGAGGATTGCGGGCAGGAGGGAGAGAACCACGACCACGCCAATGACGTAGTGGATGTACTTGCCGATGTTGGGAACGGAGCGGCCAAGAGTGTAGCCGCCTAGGATGGTGGCGGTGACCCAGAGGATGCCGCCGAAAATGTCGAACGTTAGGTAACGCGCATAGGGCATGCAGGCAGCGCCGGCGACAGGTGGGCAGAAAGTGCGAACGATGGGGACGAAGCGAGCGAGGATGACGGCGCGGCCGCCATATTTTTCATAGAAATCGTGAGCGCGTTGTAGATGGCTGCGACGAAAGAAAAAAGAGTCTTCGCGTTTATAGAGCGCCGGGCCAGCCGAGCGGCCAATCCAATATCCGAGTTGATCGCCGATGATGGCGCAACCTATTACTGGCAGCAACCAATGGAGCATCACGGTGGGCAGCGGAATGGAGGCTGCCGCGGCAAAAATACCAGCGGTAATCAGCAAAGAATCGCCGGGCAGAAAAAAGCCGACGAACAGGCCGGTCTCCACAAAAACAATCGCGCAAATAAGTAGCGGGCCACCGTGGCGGATGAGTTCTTTTAGTCCTTCAGGGTCGAAAAGCGAGCGGAGAAAGTGGAAAAGAGATTCGAGCACGCGAGCTGATTCCTCTTAGGGCTGGCCGGAGTTTGAAAGTTTGCAGACTCGACTGCAGGTTCGAGAAAGCGCGCTTGACCCGCCGAGAGAATGCCTACTCCCATACGGTAGCAGAAAACGGCCGGGTCGCCGCCAGCTTCGATGAGCGCGAGTAACAAAGTGGAAACGGAGACAGTTTGTAGAGCTTGGCCCATTAGCGGAGTGTTTCCTCAAGCCAGGAGTGGGACAGCGAGGTGCTGGCGAGCAGCGTGGCGGAATGTTCGGCAAGATGCAGGAGCTTTTGAATGCGAGGAAGAGCCAATTCGGCGGCAGCGGCGCCGGCATCGATCGCTTCGCTAGCGCGGTCGAAGTCGTCCCAGGCGAGAGATGTGACGTCGGGGCGAATGACCAGGTCTGCATGGCGCTCCCAAGTGTCTAGCTGATGTTTTTGCGCGGCGCTGACGGCGCGGGCCACCACTTGAAACATATTCCTAGGTGCGCCGCGATGGCGGTCTTGCACGCCGATGGAGACTGCGACGACGAGTTTTGCGCCGAGTTGGCGAGCGGCAACGGTCGGGACGGGAGCGACAAGGCCGCCGTCGGCGAGGCAGCGTGTGCCGATTTGAATTGGTTCGAACAGTCCGGGGAAAGCGCAACTGGCGCGAATGGCGTCCACCAAAGGGCCTTCGCGGAAGACGACGGGATCGCCGGAAGATAAATCGGTGGCAACGACGGCGAGCGGAATCTTCATGTCCTCGAATTGCTTGGAATCGAAGACGCGTTCGATCAGGTCGGCGAGGCGATGATTGCTGGCGAGGCCGAGGCGGGAAATGCTCCAGCGGGCGATGTCACGAAAACGGATGGTGCGGCTGACGGCCAGGATGCGGGCCAGGGGCGCACCGCTGGCGTAGGCGGCTCCAAAGACGCTGCCGACGCTGGTACCGGCAATATGAGTGATCGGAATGTGATTTTGTTCGAGGACTTTGATTATGCCGAGGTGCGCGAATCCGCGCGCGAATCCACCGCCAAGGGCCAGAGCGATTCCGGGCCGGGCGGCAATCTGAAGTTCTTCCCTAGATTTGCGGTGTTCAATCACGGAGTAAAGTATCGAATTTGGCGTGGAACGCCGCCCATGGGCCAGTTGGCCTGAAATTCCAGTACCGACGTACCTGTTTCGATTGGGCACAAGTTTCATGCCCTATCGGCAAACAGTACTTCAATACTAGTCCGGTATCCCCGCTGTACCATTGGCGTCTGCAAGTGCAAACCGCATTCTCGCTTCCGTAGGCAGCACGACCTCTGAGGGAGGCCAAATGGACACCGCATATCAGCCGTGGATCGGGCAAGCCGTGGTTCTGCAGGTGGCATTAGGCGACGTAAAGGTTCCGCTGCGCGGCCGGTTGTTGAAAGACGGCGGCGAAACACTCCGGATGAGGATTGGAGACGGCTGGGACGTAGACATCTACAAAACCATGGTGCTGGCGGTTGAAGAAGACGCCATGGCTTTGATTCCTGCCTGAGGAGGTTGGGATGAAGAACACTGAACTACGCTACGTGACGCAAGAGCGCGCTGCGGCGCTGCTGGGAATTCCGGAGCCCGAGCTCTCGCGGATTTCGCAGGAGTCCGGACTCGGCCACAAGGAGCGCGCAGGGAATCAGGAAGAGACGTTTTTCACGTATGAAGAGCTGCGGCAGATTTGCCAGATGACTGCTCAGGTGCACTAACAAGTTTGATTTTCCCCCAGGCCCCCCTCAGCTCTACCCCCACCCCGGGTCGCTTACCCCCAGCGATCCGGGGTTTTTCTTTTGACAGCGTAGGCGTTCCCGAAGAGACTGGTGCGCTTGCAGAATTTTCCAAAAGCGAGGGATGCGCTTCTAATGCGAATTTACCGGTGGATGTTGTTGGCGGCAACGATGGCGGGAGTGATTGCTGGAAGGGAGTTGGCGACGGATGGTTCGAACGCGCAAGGGGATGCGCAATTTGAAGTGGTGATTCTGCACGGGCGAGTGATGGACCCGGAAACAAGTCTGGACGCGGTTCGGAACGTAGGAATTTCCGGCGGCAAGATTCGCGAGATTTCAGAAAAAGAATTACGCGGCAAGGAAGTGATTGATGCGCGCGGGCTGGTGGTTTCTCCGGGATTTATTGATTTGCATCAGCATGGCCAAGCGGCGAAGAACTACGAATTTCAGTCGCGCGATGGCGTAACCACTTCACTGGAATTGGAAGCGGGAACGAATGATGTGGACACGTGGTATGCGGAGCGTGAAGGGAAGTCGCTGATTAATTTTGGCGTCAGCGTGGGGCACATTCCGATTCGGATGAAGGTGATGCACGATCCTGGAGCGTTCTTGCCAACGGGAGATGCGGCGCACCGCGAGGCTAGTTCTGAAGAGCTGACGAAGATTAGCGAAGGTATTGACCACGGGTTGAAGCGGGGCGCGCTGGCGGTCGGCATGGGGATCAACTACACGGCGGCGGCTTCGCATGATGAGATTTTGGATGTGTTTCGCATTGCGTCAGCGGCGCGTGCTTCGGTGCACGTACATCTGCGGCATGCAGGATTGCAGGAGCCGACCACCGGACTGGTGGGATTGCAGGAAGTGATCGCCGATGCCGCAGCGACTGGCGCGCCGCTGCACGTTGTGCACATTACCAGTATGGGGTTGAAGAACACTCCGGCACTGCTCGCGGTGGTGAACGGTGCGCGAGCGCGTGGGGTGGATGTGACGACGGAGTGCTATCCCTACATCGCGGGGAGCACGTCGCTTGAGTCGGCAATTTTTGATGATGGATGGCAGGAGCGGCAAGGAATCACTTATAAGGATGTGCAGTGGACGAAGACCGGCGAACGGCTGACGGCGGAGACTTTTGCGAAGTACCGCAAAGAAGGTGGAGTGGTGGTGATCTTCTCGATTCCGGAAGAAGCGGCTCGCGCTGCGGTGAGCGATCCGATGGTCATGATTGCCAGCGACGGAATGCCGTTGACCGGAGCGAAAGTGCACCCGCGTGGGCAGGCTACTTTCTCGAGGGTGCTCGGCCACTATGTGCGCGAAGAAAAAGCGCTGGACCTGATGACCGCGCTGCGCAAGATGACGCTGATGCCGGCGCAACGGCTTGAGAAGAGAGCACCTGCGTTTCAGGGAAAGGGACGACTTCGAACGGGAGCGGATGCAGACATCACGATTTTTGATCCGCAGACAGTGATCGACAAAGCTACCTTCGAAGAGCCTTTGCAATTTTCGAGTGGAATTCCATTTGTGCTGGTGAATGGCGTGACCATCGTGAAGCAGGGCCAGTTCGTGGCGGGTGTACTTCCGGGTCGCGCGATGCGGGCACCGATACCATGATGCTCACCGGACTTTTCATCTGACCCATGGCACAAATTTCCTCCGCAAAACCGAATAGTTCGCATCACGCTGTGCTGGCCGGATTTTTAGGCTGGACCCTGGATGCTTTCGACTTTTTCGTAGTGGTGTTCTTGTTCGATACGCTGGCCAAACAATTTGGTGTGACCAAGCAGCAGATTGTTTGGACTACCACAGCAACGCTGGCCATGCGTCCTCTGGGAGCGTTGCTGTTTGGATTGCTTGCGGATCGCTATGGTCGGCGAATTCCGTTGATGGCCAACGTCATTTATTTTTCGGTGATCGAGCTGGCATGCGGATTCGCGCCGAATTTTACAGTTTTTCTAGTGTTGCGGGCGTTGTTTGGAATTGGCATGGGCGGCGAGTGGGGAGTCGGAGCTTCGTTGGCGATGGAAGCCGCACCTGCGCGGCTTCGCGGAATCTTGAGCGGGATTCTACAGAGCGGCTACTCGATTGGATATTTGCTGGCGGCAGTGGCAGCGCGGTTTTTGCTTCCGGTATGGGGATGGCGGCCGATGTTTTGGATTGGCGCGCTGCCAGCGTTGCTGGCGCTCTACATTCGTACCAAGGTCCCTGAATCGGAAGCGTGGAAACGGCACCACGTCGCTTCGACTGGCGAAGTTCTGAAGTTGGTGGCGGGACAGTGGCGGCGGTTTCTGTATTTGGTCGTGCTAATGACCTTCATGATGTTCCTGTCGCACGGCACACAGGATTTGTATCCGGATTTCTTGCAGGAAGTGCACAAAGTTTCGGCGATCGGTAAGGCAAACATTCTGATCATTGCCAATGTTGGTGCAATTGTTGGCGCGATTCTGTTTGGTCTGCTTTCGCAGGCCGCTGGACGGCGGAAGGGAATGTTGGCAGCGCTGGCGCTTTCGTTGGTGATGATTCCATGGTGGGCATTCAGCAGTTCGCTGACGATATTGGTCGCGGCAGCGTTTGTGATGCAGATGGGCGTGCAGGGCGCGTGGGGAGTGATTCCGGTCCATTTGAATGAATTGTCGGCGGATGCGGCACGAGGATTAATGCCGGGGCTGGCGTATCAATTGGGAATTTTGCTGGCTTCGCCAACCAATAGTGTGCAATTTGCGTTGCATCATCGCTTTGGCTATCAGTGGGCGCTGGCCGGATTTG
>Ga0073909_10000763_pt1 | contig 10178 bp, 7 predicted proteins | sample Coa_R1_6_FD_66439 | JGI IMG/M metagenome (GOLD analysis project Ga0073909, IMG submission 66439) | Surface soil microbial communities from Centralia Pennsylvania, which are recovering from an underground coalmine fire. - Coalmine... | ecosystem: Environmental > Terrestrial > Soil > Unclassified ... | reverse complement strand
CGTCGCGTCGGGGCCAAGCGCGCGGAGGATATGATCCTGTCGGGCCGGATCTTCACCGCGCAGGAGCTGCATGGGTTGGGGGTCGTCGATATCCTGGCCGAGGACGGGTTCGGAGAGGTCGCGGTCTACGACTATGTGCGCGGCAACGAGCGTCGCCGCAACGGCGCGCAAGCTGTGTTCCGCTGCCGGCAGCACTTCAACCCCGTTTCCTACGACGAGCTGATGAACATCACCAGGATCTGGGTGGAAGCGGCGCTGCGGCTGGATGAAAGGGATCTCAAGCTGATGAACCGACTGGTGCGTGCGCAGGTGAAACGCGTGCAAAGCGAGCCTGGCTGCGTCCAGGAGCAGGAGCTCGCCACCGCCTGAGATCTGCCGCGTACTCTGCGCCCCTGGGGCCGCAGAGGCTCGCAAAGGGTAACAACTGCCGGGGGTGGATTCCATTCCCTCTTGACCGGTGGCGTTCGAATACGCCCCCGGCGGTGCCCACACAGGGCCTAGCGGACTGCGCTCTGGCCCTTCTTGAGGTAGTCGAGCAGCGAGACGCGCGCCTGCTGAAACTGCTCCCGCACCAATTTCAAGACCCGCGGACCGCTGGTCTGCAGCTCGGAAGTGGTCTGGCTGTTGATCCCCGCGCAGGTCCTGCACAGCTGCTCCGCGCCCAGCGTGACCGCCGAGCCCTTCATGGCGTGAATCAGGTCCCTCAGCGTCTCGTACTGCTCTGCCGCCACCGCCGCTTCCATCTGACGCAGCAGCGCTTCCCCATCCTGCACGAATCCGTTGATGAGCTCAGGCATGAACGTATTGCCTGAGCTGATCAGTTCGAGCTCGGCCAGCGCGGCCGCGTTTATGACCGCCTGGGTCTCGGGAGTCTCGGTGGTGGCGGCAATCTCCACCGCCCGGGCACGCTTCGCAATAAGGTTGGCAATCGTATCGAGCAGACGCCTCGCCTCCACCGGCTTCGGCAGGAACGCATCGATGCCCGCATCCTCGCACTCTTTCATCGCCTCGGCGGTCACGTCCGCCGAGAGCATGATGACCGGGACGTGCATGGCCTCGGGGTCCATGAAGCGGTAGGCCCGCGCCGCGTCCAGCCCGCCGAGCTCGGGCATGTTCAGGTCCATGATCACGACGTCGAATCGTTCGTTCTCGAGGACGTCGAGCGCCTGCTCGCCGTCGCCGACCAGCCTTACCCGGTGACCCGCGCGCTCCAGAATCCCCACGATGACCCGCTGATTCACCGCGTTGTCCTCCGCCACGAGGATCTGGTAGCGGCGCTTGTTGGCGTCGCGCGCCGCGTAGTAGTCGCTCAGCGATATGACGCCTTCCTGGCCTCCCTGCACGGCGGTCGCGGAGTGGATGACGTTGAAAAGCAGCCGCGTCTTGAATGGCATTTCCAGTACCGCGGAAAAGCCCGCGGCAAGGGCCTCGGCGCTGCGAATCTGCGACACGCCCGGCGTGCACAGCACTGCCGGAGGCGCCTTCTGAGTCCTGCCGTTGCGCAGCTTTGCGAAAACCTGTGCCGGTTCCTTTTGCGCTTCCTCGCGCACCAGCACCAGGTGGTACGGATGCCCGAGCGATTGGGCCTCGGCGAGACGCGCCGCGGCCGCCTCGACGCCGCCCGCGCGCCCGGTGCGCGCTCCCCAGGTCGCCAGATCCTGCTCCAGTACCCGCAATTCCGTCTCGGCGAAGCCGAGCAGCATGATCCTGCTGTCGTTCAGGCGCAGCGAGGTCTCCGTCCCCTGGCCCGCGGCCTGCTTCTTGAACGGCAACTCAAACCAGAACGTGCTGCCCTTTCCCGGCACGCTGCTCAGGCCGATCTGCCCGCCCATCATCTCCACCAGTTGCTTGGAGATGGTCGTACCCAGTCCGGTCCCGCCGTAGCGCCGCGTGGTCGAGTCGTCGGCCTGGACGAAGCTCTCGAAAATCCGCTCCTGGGCCTCGGGCGCGATGCCGATGCCCGTGTCCTCGATGGCGAATCTCAGGCGGACGGCATGCTCGCTCTCTCCTAGACCCGAAACGGTGAGTGCCACGCTCCCGGCCTGGGTGAACTTGATGCCGTTGCCCAAGAGGTTGTAGAGCACCTGGCGCAGATGGTACGGGTCGCCGCGCAGGGCGTGCGGCACCTCGGGCATGACGTGGGTGCGCAGCTGCAGCCCGCGGATCTCCGCCTGGGGCGCAAGGACGCCGGAGGTCCCGTTGATAAGGCTGTGCAAATCGAAGTCGGTTTCCTCGATGTTGACCTTGCCAGCCTCGATCTTGGAGATGTCGAGCACGTCCTCGATCAGCTTCAGCATGGAATGCGAAGCCTCGTGCATCGCCTTGACCATCTCGGATTGTTCGGAGCTCAGGGGCGTGTCGCGCAGCAGGTCGTTCATCCCCACGATGGCGTTGAGCGGCGTGCGCATCTCGTGGCTCACGGTGGAGAGGAATCGGCGCTTCGCCTGGTTCGCGGCCTCGGCGCGGTGCAGCGAATCGAATACGCGCGTCACCAGCTTGGCGACATACATCGAAAGCACGATCATGCCGACCAGCAGGCCGATGCCCAGCACGCGGTTTTCGATCCAGTAGTCGTTCACCAGGAGGACCACCGTGAAGCCGAGCGTGCTCCACGCGAGCGAGTTGTAGAGGTAGGGCTTCCCGTAGCGAAATCCGTTGCCGAACGTCGTCCAGAGATACGCGACGTACAGCGGCGCCCCGGTCTCGCCGGACACAGCCATGCAGAACGTGCACGCACCCGCGTCGAGCAGGGTCGCGCCGATCCGCCGCAGCCGCGACACCTCGGGGTTGTTGATGATCGCCGCGAAAACCAGCAGCGACAGCGGCAGGAATCCACTGGCGACGATGAGGCCCTGGGTGACGTGCCCCACCGCGATGTCGACGACGATGAAGTAGAGGAGCACTCCCGTCGCGATGGCGACCCGGATGAGGGCCTGCTCGTGCTCGCTGTCCGGACGCGCCGTCAGGCGCTCACGCACTGCCGCCAGGAGCGGTTTCGACGCCATCGGTCCGTCCCGCTATTCCGCGACCTGGTCGGCGAATCGTTCGCCGATCGAAAGAACTTCATCGCGCTCGCGCGTCAGGATCTCGACGAGCTTCGGGTCGAAGTGCTCTCCCGAGTGCCCGTCCATGTACGACAGAGCTTCCTCCACCGGCCAGGCCGGCTTATAGGGACGCACCGAGGTCAAGGCGTCGTACACGTCGGCGATCGCAACGATTCGCGCCTCGAGGGGGATGTGCTCACCCCTTAGACCTGTCGGGTAACCGCTGCCGTCGTACTTTTCGTGGTGACCGAGGGCGATCACGGCGGCCATCTGCAAGTAGCCCGAAGAGCTGTCCTTGAGCATGTCGTAGCCGATGCGCGCGTGGGACTGCATGACGCGCAGATCGTCGCCGTCGAGCCTTCCGGGATTCTGCAGGATGCGGTCGGGAATGCCGATCTTTCCGATATCGTGCATGGGCGCGGCGAGCTCGATCGCGTCCTGCTCGGCAGAGGACAGCCCCACACCCTTCGCGATCAGCGCCGAATACTTGGCCATGCGGACCAGGTGCATGCCGGTGACCTTGTCGCGCTGCTCTGCCGCTTTCGCCAGCCGGAACAGAGTCTCAACCTCGCGCCTGCGCAGCTCGCGCGTCGCTTCGTCGATCTTCTGCTCGAGAATTCGCGTCCGGTTCTTCTTCAGGATCTCGTGGCGGCGCAGGCTGAGGAGGTTGCGGCACCGCGCCCCGCATTCCAGACGGTCGATGGGCCGGATCAGGAAGTCGGTCGCCCCGGCCTCCAGGGCGCGATAGCGGACCTCGCGGTCGTTGACTACGGTGATGCAGACGATGGGGACGTCTTCGTACCCGAAAATGCGGCGCAAGCGGCGGATGACTTCGATGCCGTCCAGGTTCGGCATCTTGTAGTCGGTGAGCACCATGTCGACCGGATGTCTGCGCGCGAACTCGATGGCCTCGAGCGGGTCCGCGAACGTGGTGACCTCGAGGCTGGCGTCGAGGCCCCGCATTATTTCGCCGAGCACGATCCGCCCGGTGGACTGGTCGTCTATGACCAGGATCTTGAGGGGCGCGAGCTTCGCCTCAACCGAATCGTGAACCAGAGTCAGCGGTCTGGATGTCGTTTTCATGGTTGTTTCCCTGCCGCGGGATTGAAACAGGCGACGCTCCGCCCGCGCCCTCCCCGATCCCAGCATTACACTATATTTGCCGCAAATTGGCGAGGAATTCCAACTCGTTACATTTCCCTCATACTACGTTGTCATAAGCCGGGCGTTGGCGCGGCGCCGCATAAGAGGCCTCCATCTCCCGGCGCAACCTCGCCGCATCGCTGGAAGCGTCCACCGCGACGTCGCTCCAGAGTACCGCTGAGCCAGCCTGCACCGGTTTGAGCACCCTAACTTGGTGCGCCAGCCCCAGGGGCAGAGCCCCTATCCGGAGGGAATCCGCGGCTGGCATCAGCCTGCCTACCACGGTGTAACCCCCTTCGCCGTCAAGCACTTCCCCGACCCGAAGGTCGCGTTTCGCGCACGCCACGGCGTCTGCGCGAAAGGCCGAGGCACAGCCGGTCGCCTCCCCCCGCAAGCCCACGGAGGCTACCGAAATTCCGACTTCGAGCCCGATCAGGTGCCAGCGCTTGTACATGCACGCATAACTCCCCTCGGGGTCCGTGCGAACGCCGTATTCCATGAAACAGCGCCGGATATACTCTGATTCCCCCTCGAACACGACCCAGACGCCGAAACGAATGTCGTAGGGGATCGCTTTTCCGTCGGGCTCCAGCGACGAGACCACCTCGACCTGGCCCTTGTGGTGCAGGCACCCTCCTTCCGACCGGGGTCGCATGATCGTGGGCAGTGCGTCGATCGACGCACTCGGATAGGCGAGGCCGTCCGGGGCCGGCGTCAGCCCGGTGGCGTTGCATATGGCGGTGCACTCGATCGCCGGCTTCGAGCCGTCCAGAAACGAGTTGAACATTTTCGGATTCAGGCCGCCGGCGCGGGCCTGTTCCGGCGTGAGCCCGTAGTGCTGCCACACGGTTTCGGGCGTCGATTGCACGAAATGAGGAAGCCACTTGTGGCCACGGCCCGCCGCGACCACTGGAAAACCGGCGGCGCGCGCCCAGTCGACCAGGTCACAGACGATCGCGGGCTGATCGCCGTAGGCAAGGCTGTACACCACGCCCGCCTCTTGCGCCTTTTTCGCAAGCATGGGACCGCATACCGCGTCGGCTTCCACGGTCACCATGATCACGTGTTTGCGGCTGCGGAATGCAGCGAGCGCGTGCGTGACGGCGGCGATCGGATTCCCGGTCGCTTCGATCACGATGTCGATCAACGGGTGGGCAACCAGCGCCTCCCAGTCCTCGGACAAGTGCGTCCGTCGCTCCCTGAGCGCGGCGTCGAGGGACGGCGCCGCGCAACTCTCGGTCTTCCAACCCACGCGCTCGAGGTTCGCGCGCGCACCCGCGGGCGACAGGTCAGCTATTCCCGCGACGTGCACACCGGGCGTGCGCGGCACCTGAGCCAGATACATCGCGGCGAACTTGCCAGCGCCGATGACCCCGACGCGCAGCGGCCTGCCTTGCGCCTCGCGCTCCTGGAGCTTGGCGTAGAGATTCACGGGCGCCTACGCCGCTACGAGAGGCTTGAGCGCCTCGGCCGGGGTGCCGTTCTTCCAGGGAAGCGGAACCTCGTAATCCTTCACCAAACAATCATCCGGCAGGCATCGGAGCGGAGTGAAGTCCCGGTGGGCGATGTACTCAGGGCGCTTGAAGCGCCGGATATGGTTCGACACGGCGCACAAGCTCAGATACACGCTTACCCGGTTCCATGGGGAAAGATTCGAAGTCGAGGCGTGAACCAGGCAGGAATGGAACAGGATCATCGACCCGGGAGGACCCTTGGGCGCGACGATGCCGCCGCGCTCGACCAGCTTCGCGATCGTCTCATGGTCTATCGTCCACAGCGGATAGCTGGTCGTGGAAGTATCGTGCCTGGCTTCGAGCACGCCCCGCGTGTGGCTTCCCGGAATCAGCATGAGGGGCCCGTTGAACTCGTTCACCTCGTCGAGGAATATCGCGACGTTCATCGCGCGGGCATCGGGCATCCAGTCGTCATTCTTCCATGTGCCGTAGTCCTGATGCCACTGCCAGACGTCGCCGTCGAAGGCCATCTTGCCGTTGATCTTGAACTGATGCATGTACACGTCTTCGCCGAAGACTTGCATGATCGGCTCCACCATGCGGGGGTGGCGAGCGAGCTTGGCAAAGGGAAGGCTGTAGAGGTGCGCTGCGAAATTGGTGCGAACGGCGTCGCTGCCCTTCTCGCGGACGTTCTCGGGACGGTGCTGGGCGTACAGGCGCGGAACCTCTTCGGTCAGGGCTCTCACTTCCTCGGGCCGGAACAGGCTGGGAAAGAAAAGGAATCCCCGCTCCTCGAACTCCCTGACCTGCTGCTGGCTGAGCCTCATCCCGAACCCCCGCTTGCGGCGCACTCGTCGAAGGCGCGACTCGGGGTCGACGCCCGTTTGACCGACGATTATAGACCGGGCGCTTTCAGCGGTCCCGGGGGGGAGGCTGCTTCGGAACGACCTGGAAAAAAATCTCGTCCTGCTTGATCAGGCCGAGCTCGTAGCGCGCGCGCTCCTCGATGGCCTCGAACCCCTGCTTCAGGTCGCGCACCTCGGCATCGAGCGCGCCGTTGCGCCGGGCGAGCGCCGCGTTGGTCTGTTTTTGCTCCTGAACCTGCCGCTCCAGGCCCCACACCCGCACCCACCCGCCCTTGCCGAACCAGAGCGGGTACTGGAGAAGCAGGATGAATGCAGCGAGGGTGTAGGTCAGGACTTTCATCTGAGCTGATAGAAAGCCTCGCGCCCTGGATAAGCGACGGCCTCTCCCAGATCCTCTTCGATGCGCAGCAACTGGTTGTACTTGGCGACGCGGTCCGACCGGGACAGCGACCCGGTCTTGATCTGGAGCGCATTCATCCCGACCGCGATGTCCGCGATGGTCGTGTCCTCGGTCTCGCCGGAGCGGTGGGAGATCACCGCGGTATATCCCGATCGCTTGGCCATCTCGATCGCCGCGAAAGTCTCGGTGAGCGTGCCGATCTGATTCACCTTGATCAGGATCGAGTTGGCTATGCCCAGCTGTATGCCCTCGCGCAGGATCTTGGTGTTGGTGACGAAGACGTCGTCGCCGACCAGTTGCACCTTGTTGCCCAGCCGATCGGTCAGCGCCCGCCAACCGTCCCAATCCGACTCGGCCATGCCGTCCTCGATACTGACGATCGGATACTTGCCCGCCCACGAGGCCAGCAGCTCGCCGAACTCAGGCGACCCGAGCTTCTGCTTTTTCGAATCGATGACGTACTTTCCGTCCTGATAGAACTCGGAGCTCGCGCAATCCAGGGCGATCGCCACGTTGGTGCCAGCGTGGTAGCCCGCGCGCTCGATGGCCTCGAGCACGAGCTGTATCGCCGCTTCATTGCTCGGCAGGTTGGGGGCAAAGCCCCCTTCGTCGCCCACCGAAGTCGCGAGCCGCCGGCTCTCGAGAAGGCCTTTCAGCGCATGAAATACTTCCGCGCCGCAGCGCAGCGCCTCCCTGAAGCTGGTCGCGCCGATCGGCACGATCATGAACTCCTGGATGTCCAGATTGTTGTCGGCGTGGGCTCCGCCGTTGATGACGTTCATCATAGGAACGGGCATTTGCATTCCGCCCGAGCCGCCGAAGTAGCGGTACAGCGGCAGCCCCGACTCCTCCGCGGCCGCCTTGGCCACCGCCATCGAGACTGCGAGGATCGCGTTGGCGCCGAGCCGCGATTTGTTCTCGGTGCCATCAAGCTCGACCAGCGTCTTGTCGATGAAGCTCTGCTCCTGGGCGTCGAGGCCCATGATGGCCTCGGAGATCTCGGTGTTGACGTGCTCGACCGCCTTCAGCACGCCCTTGCCTCCGTAGCGGCTCTTGTCCTTGTCGCGCAGCTCGAGCGCCTCGCGTTTGCCGGTCGAAGCCCCGGAGGGGACCGCGGCGCGGCCCATCACGCCCGATTCGATCAGCACGTCGGCCTCGACGGTGGGATTGCCCCGCGAATCGAGAATTTCCCTGGCGACGACGTCGACGATCGAACTCATTATTTGCCCTTCTTCTGCGTTTTCAGTTTCTGTTCGGCAAAGCCGCCGCGTTTCACCATCGCGTCGAGCTCTTTCAGGGTGGCCAGCAGATCCTTCATCCGGTCCAGCGGCCAGGCGTTGGGACCGTCCGAGAGCGCCTTGTCCGGGTCCGGATGGGTTTCCATGAAAACCCCGGCGACGCCGCTCGCCACTGCGGCGCGTGCGAGTACCGGTACGAATTCCCGCTGCCCGCCCGACGAGGTGCCCTGCCCTCCTGGAAGCTGCACCGAATGCGTCGCGTCGAACACCACCGGGCAGCCGGTCTCGCGCATGATCGCAAGGGAACGCATGTCCGAGACGAGGTTGTTGTAGCCGAACGATGCGCCGCGCTCGCACACCATGATGCTGTCCTTACCGCTCGCCTCGCGTGCCTTGTCGACCACGTTCTTCATTTCGCCGGGAGACAGGAACTGGCCTTTCTTGATATTGACCGGCTTGCCGCTTGCCGCGACGGCGTGGATGAAATCGGTCTGGCGGCAGAGGAATGCCGGCGTCTGCAGCACGTCCACCGTTGTCGCGACTTCGGCAATATCGTCCTTGTCGTGAACGTCGGTCAGCACCGGGACACCGACCTTTTTTCTGACCTCGGCGAGAATTTCCAATCCCTTGTCCATGCCCAGGCCGCGATACGATTTGCTCGAGCTCCGGTTGGCCTTGTCGTAGGACGACTTGTAGATGAACGGAATGCCGAGTGACGCGGTAATTTCCTTCAGGGATTCGGCGGTATCGATCGCCATCTGGCGCGATTCGACTACGCACGGTCCGGCAATCAGAAACAGAGGTTTGTCGAGGCCGACCTCAAAACCGCAGAGTTTCATCTACGCGGCTATGGCCGTCTTGGTGGCGCCGGCCTGGTACTGCAGCGCCGCCTCGATGAAAGCGGTGAACAGGCGGTGCCCGGCGCGCGGGGTCGAAGTGAACTCGGGGTGGAACTGGCAACCCACGAACCAGGGATGCGAGGGCAACTCGATCATCTCGCACAGCTGCTCGCGCTGAGTGACGCCCGAGACGCGCAAACCCTTGTCCTTCAGGCGCTGAAGGTACTGATTGTTGACCTCGTATCGATGGCGGTGACGTTCGTTGATCGTCTCCGCGCCGTAGATCCTGCTCGCCAGGCTACCCGCCTCCAGGGTGGCGCCTTGCGCACCCAGGCGCATCGTGCCGCCCATGTCGGATTTTTCGTCGCGGCGCTCGATGCGCCCGTCGCGATCCTGCCATTCCGTAACCAGGGCGATCACCGGGTGCGGCGTATCGCGGTCGAATTCCGTGGAGTTGGCGGCGCCCAGAGCCACGACGTTACGCGAATACTCGATCACCGCGAGCTGCATCCCGAGACAGATGCCCAGGTAGGGAATCTTGTTTTCTCGCGCGTGCTGTATCGCCTTCATCATGCCCTCGACCCCGCGCTTGCCGAAGCCGCCGGGCACGAGCACCGCGTCCACGCCTTTCAAATGCGTGCCGAGCCCGTCCTTCTCGATCGTCTCCGCATCGACGTACCGGATGTTCACCTTGCTGCGAGCATGGATCCCCGCGTGAACCAGCGCTTCGTTCAGCGACTTGTAGGAGTCGGTGAGGTCGACGTACTTGCCGACCATGGCTATGGTGATCTCGTGCTGCGGATTCTGCAGCGCGTCGACCAGTTTCTTCCACGCCCTCAGATCCGCGGGCCGCGCGATGATGCCCAGCTTGTGGCAGACGATCTCGTCGAGCATCTGCTGGTGCAGCATCCACGGAATCGTGTAGATCGATTCTGCGTCCCAGACCGAGATCACGCCCCGCGCCTGCACGTTGGTAAAGAGCGCGATCTTCTTCTTCTCGTCGTCGGGAATCGGTCGGTCAGACCGGCACAGGAGAGCGTCGGGCTGGATGCCGATGCCGCGCAATTCCTTCACCGAGTGCTGCGTCGGCTTGGTCTTGATCTCGCCGGCGCTCTTGATGTAAGGGACCAGCGTCAGGTGCAGGTAGCAGGTGCTGGTCGGGCCGAGCTCCAGGCCCATCTGCCGCACCGCCTC
>Ga0073909_10000760_pt1 | contig 10191 bp, 8 predicted proteins | sample Coa_R1_6_FD_66439 | JGI IMG/M metagenome (GOLD analysis project Ga0073909, IMG submission 66439) | Surface soil microbial communities from Centralia Pennsylvania, which are recovering from an underground coalmine fire. - Coalmine... | ecosystem: Environmental > Terrestrial > Soil > Unclassified ... | reverse complement strand
GGCGAGCGCTCCGCCTCGACCTCCAACCGCAATTTCGAGGGTAGGCAGGGGACCGGAGGCCGGACGCACTTGGTGAGTCCGGAGATGGCCGCGGCGGCCGCGATCGAAGGGCACTTCGTCGACGTGCGCCAGTGGCGATGAGGACCCGCTGATGGAAAAATTCACCGTACTGAACGGCTTGGTGGCGCCGATGGATCGCGCCAACGTCGATACCGATCAGATCATTCCCAGGCAATTCCTGAAATCGATCAAGCGCACCGGGTTCGGCTCCAACCTGTTCGACGCCTGGCGCTATCTCGACGAGGGTCGGCCAGGTAAGCCCGACTCCGAGCGCCGGGTCAATCCCGATTTCGTGCTCAACCAGCCGCGCTACAAGGGCGCGAGCATCCTGGTCGCGCGCAGGAATTTCGGCTGCGGCAGCTCGCGCGAGCACGCGCCCTGGGCGCTCGGTGAATACGGTTTCCGCGCGGTGATCGCGCCGTCGTACGCCGACATCTTCTACGATAACTGCTGCAAGAACGGCTTGCTGCCGGTGGTTCTGACCGAAATCGAGGTCGACGGGCTGCTGCACGACGTGGCCGCTTTCCCGGGGTTCCGGCTGGTGGTCGACCTCGAGAAACAGGTCGTCGTCACCGCGGACGGCGCCAAGGCGATGCATTTCGAAATTGATCCTTTCCGCAAATACTGTTTCCTCAACGGCCTCGACGATATCGGGCTCACTCTGCGCCACGCGGACAAGATTCGCGCCTTCGAGGAACGGCGCCGTACAGAGCAGCCCTGGTTGTTCGGCTAGTCCATCATGAAGATTGCAGTCCTTCCCGGCGATGGCGTCGGCCCGGAGGTCATCGCCGAGGCAATGAAGGTCCTCGACGCCCTGAAGCGTGAAGGCCTGGCGTTCGAGGCGGAACGGGCTCCCGTTGGAGGCGCCGCCTACGACGTCGCGGGAGACCCGATACCCGAGACCACTCTCGCGCTCGCCAGAAATGCGGATGCGGTGCTCTTCGGCGCCGTCGGCGGCCCCCGCTACGACGAGCTCCCGCGCGACAAGCGTCCGGAGCAGGCGATCCTCAGGTTGAGGAAGGAGCTCGACCTGTTCGCCAATCTTCGCCCGGCGTCGGTTTTTCCGGAGCTCGCAGACGCGTCGACGCTCAGGCCCGAGGTCGTGTCCGGCCTCGACATCCTGATTCTGCGCGAGCTGACCGGCGACATCTACTTCGGTCAGCCGCGAGGGATCCGCAAGCTCGAAAGCGGCGTTCGCGAGGGCTTCGACACCATGCGCTATTCCGAGCCGGAGGTCCGGCGCATCGCGCATGCCGGGTTCCGCGCCGCTCTCAAGCGCAAGAAGAAGGTCTGTTCGGTCGACAAGGCCAATGTCCTCGAAACCTCGCAGCTCTGGCGCGAGATCGTCGGCGCGGTCGGCAAGGAATATTCAGGCATCGAGCTGAGTCACATGTACGTCGACAACGCCGCGATGCAGCTGCTCAAGAACCCGAAGCAGTTCGACGTTATCGTCACGGGGAACATGTTCGGCGACATCCTGTCGGACGAGGCGTCGATGCTGGGCGGTTCGATCGGCATGCTGCCTTCGGCGTCGCTGGACGAAAAGGGCAAGGGATTGTATGAGCCGATTCACGGGTCCGCTCCCGATATCGCGGGGAAGAACCTCGCCAACCCCCTGGCGACCATACTTTCCGCCGCGATGATGCTGCGCTACAGCTTCGACCGGGAGGCCGCGGCGGCGCGAGTCGAGGCAGCCGTGAGAAAAGTCCTCTCCCAGGGGTATCGCACCGCCGACATTTACAAGGCGGGAACGCGCAAGGTGGGAACCCGCGAAATGGGCGACGCGGTGGTCGCCGCGTTGGGGTGATTCGGTAGGCTTTTCGCCGCCCGGTGCGTTAGCATACGTTGGGTGGGCAACAGGAAACGTACCAGGAAACGAACATGAGGCGAGTCGGATTCGTCGGGTGGCGCGGGATGGTCGGTTCGGTGCTGATGCAGCGCATGCACACCGAGCGCGACTTCGCGTTGATCGAACCGGTGTTTTTCTCCACCTCCCGTGTGGGGCAGATGGGGCCTTTTATCGGGAAGGAAAGCGCACCGCTCAAGGACGCGAAGAGCGTAGCTGAGCTCGCCGCCATGGACGTGGTCATTTCCTGCCAAGGGGGCGACTACACCAACGAAATTTTTCCGCAGCTGCGCGCTTCGGGGTGGAAGGGTTACTGGATCGACGCGGCCTCGGCGCTACGCATGCGGGACGATGCCGTGATCATCCTCGATCCGGTGAACATGGACGTGATCAAGGACGCTCTCTCGCGGGGCGTGCGCAACTATATCGGCGGCAATTGCACCGTGAGCCTGATGCTCATGGGCATGCACGGACTGTTCAAGGCCGACCTGGTTGAGTGGGTCACCGCGATGACCTACCAGGCGGCATCGGGCGCGGGCGCCGGGCACATGCGCGAGCTGGTCCAGCAGATGGGATTCGCGCACCAGGCGGCGAAATCGGTCCTGGAAGATCCGGCGGGAGCCATTCTCGAGATCGACAAGGCCGTGACGTCCGCCCTCCGGGACGCATCGCTTCCGAGCGCCCAGTTCGGGAACGCGCTCGCGGGCAGTCTGCTCCCCTGGATCGACAAGGATCTGGGCAACGGCCAGAGCCGCGAGGAGTGGAAAGGCCAGGCCGAAGGAAACAAGATACTCAAGCGGGAGAAGGCGCCGATTCCCATCGACGGAATCTGCGTTCGCATCGGCGCAATGCGCTGCCACAGCCAGGCCCTGACCGTGAGACTCAAGCGCGATGTTCCCGTCGACGAAATCGAGGATATCCTCGCCGAGGCGAACGACTGGGTGAAGGTCGTCCCGAACGAGCGCGAAGCGAGCTTGCGCGAGCTGACCCCTGCAGCGGTGAGCGGGACACTGCAAGTCCCGATCGGACGCCTTCGCCGGCTGGCGCTGGACCGGGGCGGTTCCTACCTTTCGGCCTTCACCGTCGGGGACCAGTTGCTTTGGGGCGCTGCCGAGCCGCTTCGGAGAATGTTGCGCATTCTCCTCGACGCTCCGTCGTAGTCGAAGCTCGTCCTCCTGTGGCGGTTTTGCCCCTTCCCAAGAGGGAAAGTGGCAAACTCCGTGCAAAAATATGGACTTGAGGCAATTTCCAACGTGAAAGTTGAGCTTGCAAGGCTAAGGCCATGATGGTATTTTAGTTTGTTTCCACTTAGGTTCCAGGGTGGCAAGTGGGGAGCGTCGCCTCTAAAACTTCTTTGGCCGCAATTGCCGGTCTGGCTTTGCCTTCGCTCGCGATGGCAGCCGGCCTTGGCAAATTGTCGGTGCTGTCCACCCTCGGACAGCCTCTTAGAGCCGAAATAGAGGTCGTTTCCCTGCAGAAGGGCGAGGGCGACTCGCTTGGCGCGCGCCTTGCGCCGGCGGACGTCTTCCGGCAGGCCAACGTGGACATGAACCCCGCACTGATGTCGGTGAAGTTCGCCGTCCAGCGCAAGCCCGCCGGCCAGTACGTGATGACCCTCACGTCCACGCAACCCATGAACGAGCCTTTCGTGGACATGCTGGTGGAATTGAACTGGGCCAATGGGCGCTTGGTCCGCGAATACACATTCCTGCTCGATCCGCCGGAGTACGCGGGATCGAAAAAACTCAATCCTTCCACCCGGGCCGCAGCAGCAGCGCCCGGGGCACTGGTACCGATCGACCCGGCGGCAGCACCTGCTGAGCCGCCTCCGGCGGTTGAGGCAGCCGCGGCGGAGCCGGCTCCCGTGATTGCCGCCGTGCCGCTGGGACCGAACGTTCCGGGACAATCCGCCCCGGCCGAATCGAATGTGGTCGTGGCGGCCGCGACGCCAAACCCCTCATCCGCCGAGCCGAAGCCGACTCCGGCTGCAGTCGCGCTGGTTCCGTTAGATCAAGCCCAAGCCGAGCCGGAAACCACCCAGGCCAAGGCCGCGCCCCCGGTGGCGGCACCGAGCGAACTCGTCCAGGAGCCGCCGATCAAGAGCAGCTATGAAGTGGTTCGCGGGGACACCTTGTCCAAGATCGCGATGCGCAATCAGGCCGAGGGCGTGAGCTTGCAGCAGATGCTGGTGGCGCTGTTTCGCGCGAACCCGGACGCGTTCGTGGCCGACAATATGAACCGCCTGCGCGCCGGGAAGATCATCAACATTCCGGAAAAGGACGCGGCTGAGGGCGTGGCCCCCGCCGACGCGCGGCGCATCGTTTCCGCGCAGTACGCCGATTTCAACGACTACCGCCGCAGCCTCGGGATCGCGGTCGCATCGGCGTCGACGCCGCAGGGCGGAGCCCGCCAGGCATCCGGGCAGATCAGCCCGCCGAAGGAAGAGAAGCCCGCGCCCAAGGAGCCGCCGAAGGACGAGCTGCGGCTGTCGCGTGCAGACGAAACGAAGCGCGGTGCAAAAGGGGCGTCCGCGGCGGACGACCTGGCCGCGAAGGACAACGCCCTGAAGGAAGCGAACGAGCGCATTGCTCTCCTCCAGAAGAATGTCGAGGATTTGCAGAAGCTCGTGGAATTGAAGAGCAAGGCGGCGGCGCAGGTTCAGCAGCAGGCGGAAGCGGCCAAAGCGGCTTCGGCCCAGAAGGCGGAGCCCGCGAAAGCAGCGCCTATCGCCAAGATCGAGCCGGCGAAGGCCCCGGAGCCCGCCAAGGTAGCGCCCAAGGCGCCGGAGCCGGCGAAGGCCCCGGAACCCGCAAAGGCGGCGCCGCCGGCCAAGGCGCCCGAAGCAGCCAAGGCTCCTGAACCCGCGAAGGCGCCAGCGCCTGCCAAGGCGGCTGAAGCGCCTCCGGCTGCCAAGACTCCGGAAGTTGCCAAGGCTCCAGAGGCGGCCAAATCTCCCGAAGCAGCCAAATCTCCCGAGGCAGCCAAATCTCCAGAAGCTGCCAAGGCACCCGAAGCAGCCAAGGCCCCGGAGCCCGCGAAAACAGAGGTCGCGAAGGCCGCGCCCAAGGCTGCGGCAAAAAAAGCCGGGCCAGCCCCCAAAGTCGAAGCAAGCTTCATAGACGATTTGATCGACGACCCGTTGGTACTCGGGGGTGCCGGGGTCGCCGGGGTTCTGCTCGTGGGCTATGCCGCGTATGCCTGGCGCAGGAAGCGCAACTCGCAGTTCGAGAACAGCATCATGAGCGTCGTACCCTCGGACGCCGACTCCGTGCTGGGAAGTGTCGGGGGGCGCAACGTCGATACCAGCTCGAGCTCGATCCAGAGCGATTTCGGCCAGGGCGGCGGCAAAGCCAGCTCGGAGGAGATCGATCCGATCGCCGAAGCCGACGTCTACATGGCCTACGGACGCGACGCTCAGGCCGAAGAGATCCTCAAGGATGCGCTTTCCAAGGATTCCAGCCGTCAGGCGATCAGGGTCAAGCTGCTCGAGATCTACGCCAATCGGAAGGACACGAGGTCATTCGAAGCTGCGGCGAACGAGTTGCATTCGGCAACCGGAGGTCGCGGAGCGGAATGGGACAAAGTCGCTGCGCTGGGATTGTCGATCGACCCCGGCAATACCCTCTATGGCGGGAAACCCGGGAACGCGCCTGCGCTCAGCGCGCCCATGCCGAACGCGCCGCAACTGCCTGCGGGGTTCAACGAAACGGCTCAGATGCCCGCGTTCAACCCCCCGACAACCACGGCGCCCGTCGGGCCGGCAACCGAGCTTCCACTCAACATCGATTTCGACATCGGGACCTCGACCACGGCGTCCGCCCCGCTGCCCGATCTCGATCTGGGCATCACGTCGACCTCGTCGGGCGAGCCTGCGGCAGGCCTGGATTTCGATCTCGGACTGGGCGGCGACAAGACCGGAGGGGCCGCGCCCCTGACCATGATGGCGGCCCCCGCGGAGTCCGCACTCAGCATCGATTTCGATTTGCCCGGCGTCAAGGCGGCTCCGTCCGCTGCCCCGGCCGCCGCTCCTTCCGCCGCTCCGTCGATCGAGCTGGGTACGATCGACTTCGATATCGGAGGCACCGGCGGCGCGAAAACGGAAGCGCCCAAGGCCGCGTCAGTGGATCTGGCCGGCATCAGCCTGGATCTCGGCGGTTCAGGCGGAGGCAACGGCTCGGGCGCAGCACCGGACGCCCGATGGCAGGAAGTTGCGACGAAGCTCGACCTCGCAAAGGCGTATGAGGAGATGGGCGACAAGGACGGTGCCCGCGAGCTGCTGAAGGAAGTCGTGAAGGAAGGTGATACGGCGCAGCAGCAGCAGGCCCAAACGATGCTCCAGGCGCTCGGCTGATCTCCACCGGAATTCTCGGCAGACAATCGGCGCCTCGAGCGCCGATTGCCGTTTTCGGGAACATGAAAAATGAAATTCGCCATTGGAGTGAGCTATTGCGGCGCAGGCCTCGACGGCTGGCAATCGCAGCCCTCCTGCAACACCGTGCAGGACCATGTCGAGCGAGCCCTTTCCGAGATCGGCGGAGAGCGAATTGCGTTGACGGCGGCGGGACGCACCGATGCCGGCGTGCATGCGAGCGCCCAAGTGGCACATTTCGAGTCCGACGCGGACCGCCCCGAGTCGGCGTGGGTGCGCGGCGTGAACTCGCTGCTCCCCGAGTCGATCGCCGTGCAATGGGCGGTCCCGGTCGCCCGGGATTTTCACGCACGCTATTCGGCGGTATCGCGGACCTATCGTTATGTGCTCTACAACCACGCGGTGCGGCCGGCGCTGCTTGCCGGACGCGCGGGGTGGTTCCACCTGCCGCTGGATCTTGAAAAAATGAAGGAAGCCGCAACCTGCCTCGTCGGCGAGCACGATTTCTCGAGCTTTCGCTCGGCGGAATGCCAGGCGAAGAGTCCGGTGAGGGTCATGGAAGCCGCGACGGTCCGGGCAAGTGGCGCCTACGTGCTCTTTGATTTCACCGCGAATGCCTTTCTGCATCACATGATCCGCAATATCGTCGGTTGTCTCGTCTACGTCGGCAAAGGCAAGCATCCGCCGGCGTGGATTCCCGAGTTGATCGTCGCCCGTGACCGTCAGCGCGCCGCGCCGACCTTTTCGCCGGACGGCTTGTACCTGTTCAACGTCCGGTACGACGCTCGCTGGGGCCTTCCCGTGTTTGCCGGGATGATGCCGTTCGGCCTGGATTCCCGATGAGAACGCGAGTCAAGATTTGCGGCATTACGCGAGTCGAGGATGCCGAAGCCGCCTCCGCGCACGGGGCCGACGCGATCGGCCTCATCTTCTATCGACCGAGCCCGCGCTACGTGGCGCCGGAGCGGGCGCGCGAGATCGTCGCGGCCACGCCGGCCTTCGTCACGACCGTCGCCGTGTTCGTGAATCCATCGCGCGAGGAGGTCGAAGCGGTGATCCGCGAGAGCGGAATAACTCTCCTTCAGTTTCACGGTGACGAGACCCCGGATTTTTGCGCAAGCTTTTCGCGTCCGTACATCAAGGCCGCGCGGATTCGGCCCGAACTGGATTTGCTAAAATACCTGTCGCCTCATACGGAGGCGCGGGCGTGGATGCTCGACGCTTTCCACGGGGACCTGTGGGGCGGCACCGGCGGAGCGTTCGACTGGAGCCTGGTTCCGCGGGACGCGGCGAAGCCGATCATCCTGTCGGGGGGGTTGACGGCGGACAATGTCGCGGGCGCCGTCAGACGCGTCAGACCCTATGCCGTCGACGTATCGACCGGCGTCGAGGCCTCGAAGGGGATCAAGGACGCCGCGAAAATTGCGGCATTCATCGGAGCGGTGAAACGTGAAGATAGCTGATCTCCCGGACGAGCACGGGCACTTCGGCCCCTACGGCGGCGTCTTCGTCGCCGAGACCCTGGTGCATGCGCTGGATCAGCTCAAGCGCGCTTACGAGAGCTGCCGCGACGATCCAGAGTTCATCGCCGAATTCGAATACGAACTGAAGCACTATGTCGGCCGGCCGAGTCCTGTCTACCACGCCAAGCGTTGGTCGGAGATGCTCGGCGGCGCCCAGATCTACATCAAGCGCGAAGACCTGAACCACACCGGCGCCCACAAGATCAATAACACCATCGGCCAGGCACTGGTCGCGCGCAGCATGGGCAAGCCGCGAGTGATCGCCGAGACCGGCGCGGGAATGCACGGCGTGGCGACCGCGACGGTGGCGGCGCGCTATGGCCTCGAGTGCGTGGTGTACATGGGCACGGAGGACGTGAAGCGTCAGGCGCAGAACGTCTACCGCATGAAGCTGCTTGGCGCGACGGTGGTGCCGGTCGACTCGGGATCGAAGACCTTGAAGGACGCGCTGAACGAGGCGATGCGCGACTGGGTCACCAATGTGAACAACACCTTCTACATCATCGGCACGGTCGCTGGCCCGCATCCCTATCCGATGATGGTGCGCGATTTCCAATCCGTGATCGGCCGCGAGTGCCTCACCCAGATCCCCGAGATGTGCGGACGCCAGCCGGACGCGGTGATCGCCTGCGTAGGCGGCGGCTCGAACGCCATGGGCATTTTCTATCCGTACATTCCGCACCGGGACGTCAGGCTGATCGGCGTCGAGGCCGGCGGTTTCGGCATAGCGAGCGGCAAGCACGCAGCCTCTCTGTCGGCGGGCAAGCCCGGAGTGTTGCACGGCAACCGCACCTATCTCCTGCAGGATGAGCACGGTCAGATCCTCGACACGCACTCGATCTCCGCGGGCCTCGACTACCCCGGCGTCGGGCCCGAGCATGCCTGGCTGAAGGACAACGGCCGTGCCGAGTACGTCACCATCGACGACAAAGAGGCGCTCGCCGCGTTCCACGACCTTTGCCACAACGAGGGCATCATCCCGGCGCTCGAGTCCGCTCATGCAGTGGCGTATGCGGCGAAGCTCGCGCCGACCCTGCCAAAAAGCAAGATCCTGCTCGTCAACCTCTCTGGGCGCGGCGACAAGGACATGCATACCGTCGCCGAAAAATCGGGAATCAAATTTTGAACGCGCTTCTTAGTACAGGTCGCGCGAATCTGCTCAACCTTGATTTCTTCGAGGGTATCGCGCGCGTGCGCGACGCGAGCGTCGACCTCGTCATCGCCGATCCGCCGTACGGACTCGGCAAGGACTATGGCAACGATTCCGACCGCCTCAATGGAGCGGCTTATCTCGAGTTCAGCCGCCGCTGGATCGACGCGATCCTGCCCAAGCTCAAAGCCACGGGCAGCCTTTACGTCTTCCTCACCTGGCAGCACAGTCCGGAAGTCTTCAGCTATCTGAAGACTCGCCTGATCATGTTGAACGAGATCATCTGGGACCGGAAAGTGCCCAGCATGGGAGGGAGCACCCGCAAATTCTCGTCGGTGCACGACACCATCGGGTTTTTCGCAAAATCCCGCGACTACTATTTCGACGTCGACAGCGTGCGCATTCCCTACGACGCCGAGACCAAGAAAGCCCGGACACGCTCGATTTTCGTCGGCAAGAAATGGCTCGAGGTCGGCTACAACCCCAAGGACCTGTGGAGCGTGACCCGGCTGCATCGCCAGGATCCGGAGCGCGCCGATCACCCGACACAAAAACCGCTGGAAATCATCGAGCGGATGGTGCTCGCGAGCGCGCCGCCCGAGGGAAGGGTGATCGACCCCTTCATGGGCAGTGGCACCACTGCGGTGGCCGCGCTTAAGCACGGCCGCCGCTTCACCGGTTTCGAGATCAATCCCGAGTACTTCGCCACGGCAAAACAGCGCGTCAGGACCCTCGACGAGGAACCGGCACGCGCCGCCGGCGGAAGGAAGCTCGCGGTGGCGCGCTAGCATGTCCAGGATCCAGGCTACCTTCGAGCGTCTCGCGCGTGAGCGCAGGAAAGCGCTCATTCCGTACATCACCGCCGGCGATCCCAAGCCCGGCATCACGGTGCCGCTCATGCATGCGCTCGCCAAGGCGGGCGCGGACGTGATCGAGCTGGGCGTACCGTTTTCCGATCCCATGGCGGATGGGCCGGTGATCCAGCGTTCGGGCGAGCGGGCGCTGAAGCATCATGTGGGGCTGGAGCAGGTCGTGGCGCTGGTCGCCGAATTCCGGAAGTCCAACGCCACCACTCCCGTGGTTCTCATGGGGTACGCCAATCCCATCGAGGCGATGGGGCTCGCGACCTTTGTCGAGGCCGCGGACCGCGCGGGCGTGGACGGCGCGCTGGTCGTCGACTATCCGCCGGAGGAGAGCAAAGATCTCGCCGGGATGTTGCGCGCGCACGGTATGGACATGATTT
>Ga0073909_10000757_pt1 | contig 10205 bp, 10 predicted proteins | sample Coa_R1_6_FD_66439 | JGI IMG/M metagenome (GOLD analysis project Ga0073909, IMG submission 66439) | Surface soil microbial communities from Centralia Pennsylvania, which are recovering from an underground coalmine fire. - Coalmine... | ecosystem: Environmental > Terrestrial > Soil > Unclassified... | reverse complement strand
CCCAGCCTGGCATGTTGCTCGTCATCGTGTCTGGCGGAGACGGCGACAGCGCTCCGTCGCTCACAGGCCGACCGCGGTCGTCAAATGCCCATGCCAGACCGCGAAGCTGTTCCAGCTTCTGCTCTGCTAAGACGGTGGTGTAGGTAAGTACTCTGGCGGCGCGATTGCTCGCTATCGCGATGGCGAACATCTGCCCAAGGCCGACAAGCGCACTCGCCATCACTCCTGTGGCGATCGTGACTTCGACCAGCGAGAAACCATCCTGATGTCGATGCGAGTTGCTCTTTGCCATTGCGCCTTCCTCGTCGCACGGCAATTGAGCAAGCAGTCTGCCAGCATGAACTCGTCGCGGTCGCAACCGAGACAACGCGTTCGCTCGCCGTCGTTTGCGGCTGGGTCGACGAACAACGCAGGCGCGCGCGACATACGCGGCGCGTCAACTGTTGTTACGCGATGTTGTTTTAGGAAAGAACCGGGAGCGTGATCGTGATGCGGCCGCCGGGTCCGTCCGACGCCGCCACACGGCCGTTGTGCGTGACGACAATCTTCTGGACGAGCGCGAGTCCCAATCCGGTGCCCTGCGATTTCGTCGTAAAGAACGGGTGGAAGATCCGCTCGCGCGCCTGCTCGGGGAAGCCAGGACCGTTGTCGCTCACAACCACCGTGCACGTGCCCGACGACGTGTCGAGGCGGGCGTTGACTCGCACGTCGGGCACGATCTTCTCGCCGGCGCAGGCTTCGATGGCGTTGCGGAGAAGATTGCTGAACGCCTGCCGCAGCAGCACGTCGTCGCCCTCGACGGTTGCAAATTCCCCGGCCACCACGATATCGCCCTCGAGCGCGCGGGCGTCCGTGCGCAGGTCATCGGCCGCCCGTTCAGCGACGGCACGCAAGTCGACCGGCGACAACATCAGTTGCGTAGGACGGGCGAAATTCAGGAAGTTCGTGACGACCTCACGCATCGCCTCGGTTTCGGCGCGAATGCCTTCGACGTACTGCTTGAACGCGGGCGGCAACGCATCGAGATTGAGAAGGCGGCTGTAGCCGTGAATGGTCGCAAGCCCATTGCGGAACTCGTGCGCGATGCCGGCAGTGAGTTCGCCCACGCGAGCAAGGCTGTCCTTCAGCCGCACCTGCTCCTCGAGTGCGACGACCGACGAGAGATCCGTAAAGAGGCAGATGACGCCGTGCGCGGCGGACACGTCGCCTCGCAGTGGTGACGCCGTCAGCCCGAGATGGGTCGCCGCAGCTCGCCCGGACGGAATCTCGACGGCGCGGCGAATAATCGCGCGGCCGGTCCGGAGGGACTCTTCTATCAGCGCAGCCACCGGTTCGGCGTGCTTGAGTACTTCGCGGTATGGCCGGCCCTCGTTGGGGCCGTCGCCGATCCCCAGAAGACGCCGGCCGGCCGGGTTCACGATCAACACGCTGCCGCCGTCATCCACCATCAAGAGGCCGGCCGTGAGGTTGGCGATGATCTGGTCCGCAAGCCGCTCGGACGCCTCGGCGCGGTGCGCCATCGCCCGCTCCTGTGCTTTGAGTTTCGCGACGGCATCGTGCAGCGCCGCGGACAAGAAAGCGGTTTCCATACCGCTCTCACGTACCCGGCCGCGGGCCTGCCGTGTTGCCGTCAGGAACTTGAGAACGGCAAACGTCAAGACTCCCACCAGCACGGCGACAATGGCGGTGAGCCCGAGGAATGCCTGGCCGGCCGGCGTCATTAGTAGAGGCCGAAATACCAGTGGATGATTGGATCGCCCGCGACAGCAGCGACGATGGCACCCAGGGCAAGAAAGGTTCCGAACGGCAGCGCGTACTTCATCGACTCGCGCTTCAGCAGTAGGATGCCAAGACCGACAATCGTCCCGGACAACGACCCGAGCACGAGGGTCAACAGCACGAGACGCCATCCGAGAAAGGCGCCGATCATGGCGAGCATCTTCACATCGCCCATCCCAAGCCCTTCCTCATGCCGTACGCGGTAGTAGATCTCGGCGACCGCCCACAACGAGCCGCCGCCGGCGACGATGCCGACGAGCGACGACAGCCATCCAGGCCCCACGAAAACGCTGCACAGAAAACCGGCGACGATGCCCGGCAGCGTGATCACGTTGGGAAGGATACGGTGCTGCAGATCGATGACGAACAGCACGATCATCGCGCAGCCGAAGATCAACCGTACGACGAGCAGGAGGCTCGGTCCGTAGAGCAAATAGCCGGACAGAAACATCGCCCCGGTGATCGCCTCGACGATCGGGTACATCAGCGAAATCGGGGCGCCGCAACCCCGGCAGCGGCCTCGCAGCGCGGCATAACTGACGACCGGGACGTTCTCGTACCATGCGAGCATGTGGCCGCACGACGTGCAACTCGATCGCGGACGCACTGGAGAGAGCCGCCGCGGCAGCCGGTAGATGCAAACGTTCAGGAAGCTGCCGATGATCAGGCCGAGCAGCGTGACGAACGTCGCCTCGAGCGCGGGGTAGGGCGCCGGCGTCACGGTCGAGGACTCGAACCAGGCTCGACTGGGAGCGGGAACAGCGACGATTGCGATGACACCGTCACGCGTCCTGACGACAGTCGGTATTCTTCGCCTGTCGGATCACGAGGAACGGCACGAAGCGCTCCAGCGTTGAGCAGCACACGCCAACTCGTCACCGGCTCTTTCGTCCGCGCGGCAACCGCGTCGATCACAGTTTGCAGACGTTCAATCTGATCGATCGCGTCGAGTTGCATCAGCTTGATGTTGGCGGCATGCCGCGCATCTTCGTTCTCGGCCGTCTCCGCCAGTTGGCGCCAGAGCAGCCGCGAGGTCTCGCGGTCTCCTCCCCTGACGAGCGTAGTCGCCGCGAGCGAACGCAGCCACCAGGGGGCCCCTGGCAGATCGGCTCCGCGCTGGAACGCTTCACTGGCTTGACGGTACTCGTGCCGGTTCCAGTAGTACACGAACCCGATGTCGTGCCAGTACTGCCACTTTTCCGGTGACGTGATGAGCGCCTTCTTCAGCAGCGCCACCGCCAAATCGGGCCGACCCGGGCCTTCCGGGTACTGCGCGGCGAGGAAGATTGCCCCGAAGCGATAGGCGATGTTGAATCGAGGATCGAGCGTGGTCGAGATGTCGAGCAGCGAGTACAGCTGATCGAAGGACACCGGTGTTTCCAGCGACAACGACGGAGGCGGTTCGAACGGATCCGTCTGGCGCACACGCGCGACCCGCGAGCGGCTGCCGAAGTATTGAATGGCACGAATCCAGTACAAATCCGCCGCGAGCAGGCGATGCGTGAACACCCCGCGCCCAGCGGCGCGCTCGGTCACGTACAGCGTCTCATTGTCGCTCGTTGCCAGCGGCATCGAATCGCGCGCCGCCTGAAGCCAGATGGAAAGGCCGCCAAACAGGATGACCGCGGCCACTGCCAGGACCAGCGAGCCGCGCGACCTGCCGTTCATTTGAAATCGCGCCGAGAGAAGATAGTGGCGCTCATGACGAGAAGAATCGTGATGTAAGTCAATCCGTAGGCGGTCGTCACCGCCATATAGCGCCACGTGATTGGCAACCCGTGCACGACCTGGGCCGTCACGTCAAAGGACGCGAGATTCGGCAGCATGTAGTACAGCCCACGCGCGAGCGCCTGAACGACCCTGGAGTCGACGACCTGATCGAAATTGCGCAGATCGGCGCTGAAGAAGCCCGCCACGTAGACGAGGAACGTCAACACTGCAGAGAGTATCGGCGTCGAAAAGGTCGAAAAGAAGAGCGCCGTCGCCGTGACGACCATCAGTTGGACCAGCATCAATCCCACTGCCTTCAGGAGTGCCGGATCGAGCAACGGCGCCTCCCGAGCCTGCCGTGCCAGGTCGCTTTCCTCCGTGCCGAGATACGCGAGGACGAGATAGAGCGCCGCCGTCATGACGGCGACGTTGACGACGAGCGTCAACACGAGCCCAAGGTATTTCCCGATCACCAAGTCGGATCGACGAATGGGCTTGGCGAGCAGGCTGTAAATGCTGCGCCGCTCGACCTCCTTCGACACCAACCCGATGCCGATGAAGATCGCCATGAACAAGCCAAAGATGCCGATCGCGGATAGCCCGAGGTCCTTCGTGATTTTCACATCCTGGCCGGCCGTGAGCTCGCCGACGATGTAGGACGCGACGATGAGAAGGACCGCAAACGCGACGAGGCTGTACATGACCTTGTCGCGCACGGCTTCGCGGAAGCCGTTAATGGCAATCCAACCGAGTGTCTTCACGGGCGCTGCCCTACGTGCTCGACGAAGAAATTCTCGAGCGTCTCTCGCAGTGGATTCAGCGACACGAGCTGTCCCCCATCCGCCGTCAGCTCGGTCAGCAGCTGCTCCGGCGGCGTTTCGATCGGCAGTTCGAGCGAAAACCGCCCGCCGCCAAGCGGCTCGGCCCGTGACAGTCGCGGCCGGTACTTCGCGACGAGGGTGTCGCTCATGTTGGCGACGACAAGTTCCCAGCCGCGGACGCCGAAGGCAAGCATGTCGCTCAAACGGCCGCTGGCCACCAGACGACCCTTGGCCAGAATCGCGACGCGGCTGCACAGCGCCTCGGCGTCACTCAAGACATGTGAGCTGAAGAACACCGTGCAGCCGCGATCCCGCAACTCCAGGATCAGCTTGCGGACATCGCGGCGGCCGAGCGGATCGAGCCCGGACATCGGCTCGTCGAGAATCACGAGATCGGGCTCGTTGAGGAGCGCCTGTGCGATGCCGACGCGCTGCAGCATGCCTTTCGAAAACTTGCGGAGCTGCAGCTTCCGTTCGTTGCCCAGTCCGACCTGATCGAGAAGCGCCGACACGCGGCGACGGCGGTCGGCCGGAGGCAATCCGAGCAAGCCGGCGAAATACGCCAACAGCTCCTCTGCCGTCAGATAGTCGTAGAAGTACGGATTCTCAGGAAGGTAGCCGAGCCGCCGCTTAGCACCGAGGTCGCCCGGAGGACGCCCGAGGATCCGCGCTTCACCGGAAGTGGGAAACACCAGCTGCATAAGCAGCTTCAGCGTCGTCGTCTTGCCGGCGCCGTTCGGGCCCAGGAATCCAAAGACTTCGCCCGTCTCGACCTGAAGCGACAAATGGTCGAGCGCGCGGCGCGGCCGCTTCCGCCAAAACCCGACGGCGTAGTCCTTCGTGAGCTCGATCGTCTCGATCGCGAGCGGCACAGACTACTTTTGGGCGTTGGCGCGCTGCAACTCGAGGTCGATAGCTCTTTCCAAATACTGCGGCGCCAAAACGCCGGCGATTTTCACGCCGTTGATGAACATCGTCGGCGTCGCGTTCACTTGCAGCGTGTGGCCAAACGCAATGTCACCCTTCACCTCTTCGATGGTGGCGGCGTACTTCGCGTCGAAATCGGTGACCTGCCCGATTTCGCGGGCCCACTTGCGGATGTTGTCGGACGAGAACGTCTCCTGATTCGCGAAGAGATAGTCCTCGAGCGCTTGCTCGCGTCCCTTGGCCTTCGCGAGGCGGACGGCGACGGCCGCTTCACACGCAAATGGATGCGGGCCGCCGTTCTGCACGCTGGCGTTGCATTTCGAATCGAGCGGGAAATCCTTCAGCGCCAGCCGCACGGTGTTCGGCTGCTGCGCGTTGTACTTGTCGATGATTGGCTTCAGGGAGAGATAGGCCTGCTTGCAGTACGGACACTGAAAATCGCTGAAGTCGACAATCAGCACCTTCGCGCCTTCGTTCGGCACGATCAACGGGACGCGAGGTTGCGCCGCATACCAGCGTTCGAATTCGGACCGCCGATCGGCAGCCGCCAACTGCGACGTCGCGTTCGCGAGCGCGCCGTCCGCAATTGCCGTCTCACGGGCGAACAGCGCAACGGCCGACCCCGCGCCCACGGCAAACAGCACGATGACGCCGATGGCCAGCGGGCTGACAAGTGACGTCTTGAAGTCGTGCAGTAACCGTTTCGGTAAGGTAGTCATAGGAAATGAAGTGGCAGCTCCTGAGACGATGAACAGTCCAATCACCGCCGCATCTGCCGTCAAACACAGTGGGCAATACACCTTCAACACGGCGAAGGAGATGTACGCCAGATACAACACGACGGCCAATCCCGCCGTGGAAAGTGCGAATACGTACCCCGGAACGTTTTCACGCAGCGACGCCCTGCCCCACGTTCCGGCGCCGAGCAGTACCAGAATGCCCGTGAACCAGATGGCGCCGAAGATGGCGACCGGGACGCGGTACGCCATGCTGTATCGGCTCAGCAGGACCTCGCTGCAGCTCACCGTCGAATTGATGTCGCAGAAGCTCGCGTAGCGGGGGTCGAAGAGCAGGCGATGGTGGACGTAGGCCGCCCAGAGCATCGCCGCAAGACCGGCGAAGGCGCAAACGAACGCGAACGCTCGAGCCTTGGCACTCACAGGACCGCAACCTTGTACCACAAAGCTTACAGGCACCACAAAAAGAAGAAGCCGGCATGGCCTTGTGGCGAGGCCATGCCGGCTGTGGTGCCCGTCCGAGATGAGCTTACTGAATCGGCGAGACCGTGCCCGCCGCCTTGGCCGGAATCGCGGCGAACGTCGCGCCGGACGTATCCTGCCAAATCGTGCCCTGCGAATCCGTCGAGAACGACCGCGTGCCGGTCGTGCCGATGTTCAACGGATGGCCCTCGGCGAAGAAGTCGACCTGCGGAGCGCCGCACGCCGCCGGCGGGTTCGGGACGACCGCGCCAATGCCCGCGTCCGAGATGCTGAACCCGCTCTTCGACGTCGGGTCGTTCGCCGACATGTCCGGCGACAGGAAGCCGTTCGGCGCGCCAAGCGTCTTCAGATTCGGCGAATAGCCGTTGCACAGCTGCGAGTAATTCTGCTGCGCCGTATTGATGGCGCGCAGGCCGCCAATCGCCGACGCCTCGTTGCCCGACATGCGGGCGCGAAGAAGTCCCGGCACCGCGATCGCCGCGATGATCCCGATGATCGCGACGACGATCAAGAGTTCGATGAGTGTGAAACCTTTCTGCCCGCGCAAACGCATGACAATCTCCTTGAGTTGATGGTCGCGCCCGAACATCGAGCGCGTTACACACCTCAACAGCAAGCGGAATGCCCAGGACGAGGAATTCGTAAGGTAGACGTGGTTGATCAGGCCTGCACGGATCGGCGTTGCCGCTGACGAAAAGCGTCGAGCCAGAATTTGTCAACTGACACTAAGGGACAGCGCCCCGGCGTAAACCTGCGCGTAAGAAGGGTGCAGCATGGCAGCCGGGCTCCTTCATCCGGCAGCCCGTGGTCACACGTTGGTCACCGACAGGGCCCGGGACTGAGCAGTGACTACTCGTGCTGCAGGACCGGCTGCTCGAGCCATGCGTGCAGTCGAATTTCGCCGAGCCGCGCGTCGCCGGCAGGAATCAGCGAGCGTTCATCGAGTTCGGCGCCGAAGTAGCGCGCGCGCGGGTCGCCGATCACCGTGCGGGGATCGTGGTGCGCGCGAAGACCCAGACGGATCAGCTCGTCGAAACGGAACTGTTGCGGACCGGCCACTTCAACGGTGCCATTCACCGGTGCGCCCACGGCCACTCTGCCGACGGCCGCGGCGACGTCGTCGGCCGCCATGGGCTGAATGAGCACGGGCGGCAGCCGGACCGTCGTGCCGTCCGTGGCTTCGTCGGCGATGCGCGTGATGAACTCGAAGAACTGCGTCGCGTGGACGATCGAGTACGGAATCCCCGCGCGCTTGATCAGCGTTTCCTGCGCGTTCTTCGCTCGAAGGTACGGACTGTCGGGAATGCGCTCGGTGCCCACCACAGACAGCGCGACGTAGTGGCCGACTCGCGCGATTGCCGCGTACTCGAGAAGGTTGCGCGTGGACGTGGTAAAGAACTCCATGACGGCCTTCTCTTCAAACGACGGTGAGTTCGACACGTCGACGACGACCGACGCGCCCTGAAGCGCCTGTGCCAGGCCTTCGCCGGTGAGCGTGTTGACGCCCGTGTTTGGTGAGGCCGCCACGGCCTCATGACCTTGTTCCTTCAGTCTGGTCACGAGCTTCGACCCAATGAGCCCGGTGCCGCCGATGATGACGAGTTTCATGATCGATCGCGCAGCACAATCCGCGCCGCAGATGTCCGCGCAGCGACCATGAGATCCGCTCACGAGTTTCTGTGAGTGTCAGGAAGATGACTTCTAAAAATCGAGCCTCGCGTGAATCACCGCGATGGCGTCGTTGTTGCCGCTGACACGATCATGAGCACACTCACCACGAAAGACGGGACGACGATCTACTACAAAGACTGGGGCAAGGGACCGGTCGTGACGCTCTCTCACGGATGGCCGTTGAACGCCGACATGTGGGACAGCCAGATGTTGTTTCTCGCACAGCACGGCTTCCGCGTCGTCGCACACGATCGCCGCGGCCATGGCCGCTCCAGCCAGCCGTGGTCGGGAAACGACATGGACGGGTATGCCGACGATTTGGCGGCCGTGATCGACACCTTGAACCTCAAGGACATCATCATGGTGGGCCACTCGACCGGCGGCGGAGAAGTGGCGCGTTACATCGGACGCTACGGCACGAAGCGTGTGGCGAAGGCGGTTCTCCTGGCCGCCGTCCCGCCAATCATGGTGAAATCCGCGGCGAATCCGGACGGGCTCGCCATCGACGTCTTCGACAACTTGCGGAGCGCGTTGGCCAAGGATCGCTCGCAGGCCTACAAAGACTTCGCGCCGTTGTTCTACGGCGCCAACAGACCAGGTGCGCAGGTGTCGGAAGGCATACTGGATCAGTTCTGGCTCTGGAGTATGCAGGCGGGTCTCAAGAACGCGTACGACAGCATCAAAGCGTTTTCTGAAACCGATTTTACCGAGGACCTCGAGAAGTTCGACATCCCGACCCTGGTCATGCACGGCGAGGACGACCAGATCGTGCCCGTGAAGGATTCGGCGAAGAAGTCGGCACGGCTGATCAAGGGCGCGGCGGAGATCTACTATCCGGGCCTGCCGCACGGCCTCACCGCGACGCATGCGGACCTCGTGAACCGCGACCTGCTCGCGTTCTGCGAGGAAGGCAAACGGAAGGTCGCGTGAATGACGACGCCGCCCTCGTCACGCGCATCCCGATCGTCGACGCCGTTCTCTACGAGCACGCGACGGCGTTACGCGACGACTTCTCGGGTTACCGGAATCACGTGTATCGGATCGTGAATCTGTGCGTCGCGATTGCGGGACGAAGCGAGCTCGAGAAGATCGCGGTCGCCGCGGTCTTCCACGACCTCGGGATCTGGACGAACGGCACGTTCGACTACATCGCGCCGTCCATCGCGCTCGCACAACGTTATCTGGTCGCGCACGCGCGTGCGGACTGGACCGCCGAGATCGAAACGATGATCGCGGACCACCACAAGATCACAGCGTCGGCGTCCGATCCAGGTTCGCTCGTCGAGGCATTCCGGCGAGCGGACTGGATCGACGTGACACGCGGGCTGAGAGGGTTCGGGATTCCGCGTTCGTTCGTCGCACGCCTGTTCGCCACATGGCCGGATGCCGGGTTTCATTGGCGTCTCGTCACGTTGACACTCAATCGATTCCGAAGCCATCCGCTCTCGCCGTTGCCAATGGTCAAGCTGTAATTGGAGGAAGAGATGACGACCGAACGTACCATCACTGAGCACGAAGCCGCGCAGGTCGAGCGCGCGAACGCGTCGAGCGCCACACCGGTTGTTTTCGTTCACGGGCTCTGGCTGCTGCCTTCGAGCTGGGACCGCTGGGTCACGCTGTTCGAGGAGGCGGGCTACGTGGCGTTGAGCCCGGGCTGGCCCGACGATCCCGAGACGGTCGACGAGGCCAGACAACACCCTGAAGCGCTCGCGGGCAAGGGGATCGCGGAGATCGCCGGCTACGAGGAGGCGATCATCCGCCGCCTCAATCGGAAGCCCGTAATCATCGGCCACTCCTTCGGCGGCCTGCTGACGATGATTCTCGCGGGGCGCGGGCTTGCCGCCGCGTCGGTCGCGATCAGCCCTGCGCCGTTCCGCGGCGTGCTCCCGCTCCCAATTTCGGCGCTGCGCGCGGCCAGCGTGGCCCTGCGCAACCCGGCGAATTGGAACCGCGCCGTCCCACTTTCCTACGAGCAGTTCCGCTACAGTTTCGCGAACGTGGTCGGTGAGGATGAGGCTAAGGAGTTGTACCTCGGCTACTCCGTCCCCGGCGCCGGCGAGCCGCTCTTCCAGGCGGC
>Ga0073909_10000752_pt1 | contig 10242 bp, 8 predicted proteins | sample Coa_R1_6_FD_66439 | JGI IMG/M metagenome (GOLD analysis project Ga0073909, IMG submission 66439) | Surface soil microbial communities from Centralia Pennsylvania, which are recovering from an underground coalmine fire. - Coalmine... | ecosystem: Environmental > Terrestrial > Soil > Unclassified ... | reverse complement strand
CTGGAGCCGCGCGAGCGCGCCTGCGAATCGCGGTTCATGTTGCTGCCGCTGCTGCCGCCTTTGTTGGATGGCGACGACCAGCCGCCGTTGTTGTTCCGCGACTGCCAGCCGCTGGACGTCTGGCGCGAGACGTTGCCGTTGCGATCGGCGTAGACGTTGTTCTTGCCCTTGCCGACGCTGTTCGCCTTGTTCAATCCGGCGTCGCGCTGCATCGAGCTCGGGGCGTTGCGGTTCTTGTTCGTGCCCTGGTTGTACAGGTTGTTGTTGGCCGGGCGCGTCGACGCGCCCGCGCCGCCGCCGGGCTTGCCGGGGCCACCGACGCCGCCCACACCGCCCACACCGCCTGCACCTCCAACGCCGCCCGGCTTGCCGGCGCCACCCACACCGCCGACGCCGCCGACAGCACCGACGCCGCCGACAGCACCCACGCCGCCCACACCTCCGACACCACCGACGCCACCGACACCCCCGATACCTCCGACGCCGCCGACACCCCCGACGCCGCCCACGCCGCCGATCCCACCCGGCCGGTATCCGCCGGCCGGGTAACAGCCGTGGTAGTAGCCGCCGTAGAAGCCGCCGTAGCCGTAGTGCATCCCATAGAACGCAGCGCCCATGTACATGAAGCCCACGCTCCAGGCGAAGCCCATGCCCCAGCCGTAGTAGGGCGCGTATCCCACCGCGAAGCCGTAGGTGGCGGCATACGGGTAGTAGACGGATCCCCAGTAGGGCGGGTAGTACCAGCCGGTGCCGTAGACGGGCACGCCGTACCATCCATACGAGTTCACGTAGCCGGGCGTGTAGCCCACGTACACCACCTCGGGCGTCGACTCGTACACCTGGACGTACGTGGTGTTGTAGACGGGCTCGGACGGCGGGATCTTCTTGATCTCCGCCGACGGGATGCTGTCCGCCACCGCCCACGGCCCGGCCGCCTTGTCGGCGACGTACCAGACGGCGTTGTCGCACGCGTAGTACTTGCTGGCGATCAGCAGCACCTGCGTCTGCGTGTTCGTCGCGTACTGGACGCCGGTGCCCTCGATCTTCTTGAACTTCGGATCGCCGTCGTACTTCACCTCGAGCTTGGCCTTGCTGCGCTCGATCGCGGTCGTCTGCGGCACGAACGCGTCCAGCATCGCGTCCTGCGCCTCCGGCGTGCCCGCCACCGAGACGCGGACCACGCCGAGCGCCGAGGCGGGCGGGATGTCCTTGAACGCCGCCGGTAGCTGGTCCGGCCGCACCACGGCCCACGGCCCATCGAGCGTGGCGGCGGTGAACCAGCGGCCGGAGACGAGCACGAACACCTTGCCGGTCGCGACCTCGCGCACCACCTTCGATTCCGTGTTGCTGACGTAAACGAGTTCGCCCTTCCCGACGGGCTGCCACGCGGGCTTGCCCTCGAACACGATCAGCTCCGTCGGAACGGTCGCCACCACGATCTTGGGCGGCGTCTTCGGCGCCGGCGTGGTGGACGTGTCGGGGGGAACCATCTTCTTCACGTCTTCGGGCGGCGCCGCAAGCGAGGTCCACGGGCCCTTCGAATCCTTCGCGCCGTACCAGACCTTGCCGCCGTAGAGGTAGTAGTCGCCCGTGGCCTTCTTCTTGATCACGGCGAACACGGTGTTCGCCACGTACTCGTAGTCGGTGGTGTTCGGGATCGCGAGCGTCTTGGGCTCGCCGTCATAGAGCAGCAGCTGGGAGACCTCCTCGACCACGACGATCTTGGGCGGGTCGTTCTTGAGCCCCTCGACGCTCTTCTGTTCCAGCTCGGCCGTCGCCAGGCTCTGCTGCAGCCGCGCGAGCGAGATCGGCACGCCGGTCTTCGGCATGAGCTGCGTCAGGAACATCGAGAACTGCACTTCCTTCGCCGAGTCGCTCTCGGGCCAGCGCGAGTTCGTGACGATGAAGTCGCGCAGCATCGCCGTGCCCGTATCCCGGTCGGTGTCGACGCGGCCCTTGAACCACATGACGCCGAAGACCGGCGTCGACTTGCCCTTCGGGATCAGGGACAGCGCCGCCCGGCCCTCGAGGAGGTTGTCCGTGAACTTCTCCGGCTGCGGCTGGTAGATCGTCAGCACGCCCATGTCGGTCTTGAGCTCGCGGGGCCAGGTCGGGTCCGCGGCCACGGCAACGGCGGCCAGGCTCCCAAGGACGGACAGGGCGATGACCACGGCTGACAGCAACCGAGAAGCTCGCAGCATGATCGTTCTCCAAGGGTGGGGCGGGGACTCCGGAGCGCAACCCATACTAGGCCGCGGCCCCGCCGCCGTCACGCCGGGCCACCGCGCTGGGCGTCGCGGCGTTGACGCCCGTCGGGCGCTCCGCTATCAACGGCGGGCTCCCGAGTGCGCCGCACCCTGCGGAGGTCCGTCATGAAACGAGTCGTCCTTGTCCTGAGCACGCTGCTGTCGCTGTCCTGCCTCACAGGCCCATCGCACGCCGAGACCGCGCTCGGGGCCGTGTTCGGCTACCCCGGCAATGCGGGGCTTTCGGCGCGGTTCGACGACAAGGCGATCGCGCTTGCCTGGAGCAGCGACTTCCTCCACGGCACCGCCGACCTGTGGATGATCAAGAAGAACTTCGAAGGCGGCGACAAGAGACTGTCCTGGTACTTCGGCCCCGGCGGCGACATCGGGATCCCGCTCGACAGCAACGAAGACTTCTTCCTCGCCGTGCGCGCGCCGCTAGGGGCGCAGTTCATGGTCAGCCCCAAGGTCGAGACGTTCGGCGAGTTCGCCCCGGGCGTGCAGCTCGCGGACCAGACCGACTTCTACTGGGCGGCGAGCGTGGGCGTACGGTTCGTGCTGGGAGGGAAGTGAGGGGCGCGACCCTTCGGGTGGGGGGCGGCGGCCCCCGACGCGCTCACGTGGCGCTCTCAGGCAGAACCTAGCGCGCCGAGCCTTGCGCCACGCGGATCACCGTCCACGGCTCCTCGTTCAGCTCGCGCACCACGGCGAGCAGGTCCCCGGTCGCGTAGAAGTCAACCGCGACCAGGTTCGGCAGCCGTCCGCGCTCGCGCCGGAAGGCGCGGATGCGTTTCATCAAGGTATCGCGAGCGTTCACGATCGCGGCGTCGCTGGGCTTTGGGCTCGGCACCGACTCGATCCAGTGGTTCATGAGCAGGAGCGAGCCGCTGGTTCCGCCGCGGTTCGGCCGGTTGGAGAACTCGGAGGGATCCTTGAACGCGTACGGCGTCTCCTGCAGCACCGCGAATGCGGGGTGATACCAGGAGACACCCGTGGTGTCGTTCTCGGCCATCACCAGCACGCGCTGGTCGGCTTCCACCATCTCGCGCAGCGTCGGCCACGGCGGTCGTGCCGAGCCGCGATAGACGAAATCGATCAGGCCGCTCTGCTTGAAGCAGCGCTCGATGTCGCGCGCCTGCACGCCCTCGTCCTGGATGACGATGACCAGTACCTCGCCCGGGTTCTCGACGAGGAAGTTGCGTACGTCCTTGAGCACGGGAACCAGCTTGAGCGCGCCCAGCTCACAGAAGCCGTGGCACATGTAGACGTCGCGCGCCCCGCGCTCCCGGCCCGCGATTCGGTCGCGGATCCGGAGCACGGCGTCCATGCCCTGCTTGCCGAGCGCCGCTTCGTACGTGGCCATCGCCGCCTTCTCGTCGTGCAGCTCCGTGACCACCTTGTCACCCACCGGCTCGCCATAATGGGCGTCGATCAGGAACCCGCGCACGCCGTCCTCGAGCTGCTTCTCGATGCCGGCGTCCTGGTTCGGGAACATCCATCCCGCGACGTCGGCGCCGCCCATCGAATTGTGCGAGGTGGGGAACACCACCTGATCGAGCCGGCGATCGCAGAGCGCCGGCGAGCCGTTGCAGGCGGCGATCTCCCCGTGGTCGGGCGGCGCGCTCGTCGCCCGCATGAGCCACCACGTCGCACCGGCGAGGAGCAGGACCGCGAGCGCCACGACGAGCGCGACCGCGTTGCCACGGGGTTTGCGGCGCGCCTCCGGTGCCGCGCGCTCGATCTGCGGCAGCAGGTGGAGCGCGGCGGCGAATGCTTCGCGGAGCCCGGAGAACCCGACCAGCAGGCCAGCGAGCCACGCGGTCACCGTGAGCGAAGGCACGGGCCATACCAGCAGCGCGCTCCCGGCCGCGGTGAGCAAGAGCCCGCGCGCGAGGCGGAGCCTCATGAGCGGCTGCGACCCCGCGAACCACACCTGCACGTGCAGGGCCATGCGGCGGAGCACGACGCGTTCGAGCAGCGAGGCGGACGCCGCGGCGAGCACGAGGCCGCCCAGCGAGAGCCCGATCGCCCACGCCATGAGCCCGCCGAGGAACGAGGACGCGAGCCCGACGAGCGCCGGAGCATTGTGCTCGTGCCTCGCGAGCGGACCGATCAGGTCGCCGCCGAAGTGCGCCGCGATCGCGAGCACGACGCCAACGCCCGAGAGCGCCAGGCCGATGCGCAGGATCGCGAGGCGCCGGATGCCGGCGAGCGAGGCGCTGCCCGCGCAGAGCAGCAGGCCCAGCACCAGCAGCACGTAGGTCCCGGCCCGCATCCGGTTCGCGAACCTCGCGAGCCAGATGGTGCGTTCGCCACCCGGCAGCGACTTGAGCTCGCCGAGCGCGGCCGTCAGGCGACGCGGGATCCTCTCGGCGAGGCCGGGGTTGGTCTGCAGCATGCTCTGGAGCAGCACGTCCATGTCCTGGACGCTCAGCAGGATCTCCTTGCCGGTGCCGGAGAGGATCGCGTGGTGGACGAGGCGTGCGCTCCTCCGCACCGCGGCGCGGAACGGTGGCGTGGCGACGACGCTGCGCGCCACCCCCACCAGCACCGGTCGCAGCCCCACGAGATCGGGCTTCGACTTGATCACGGCGTCGGCCAGCTGCTCGGCGACGAAGTTTGCGACCCGCGGATCCTCGAGGCTCGCGGCGACGCGCGAGGCGAACGCCTGCTCGTTGAACAGCGAACGCGTCATGTAGCCGAGCAGGAGCGAGGCGAGGATCAGCAGGATACCGAGCGTTCCGAGCAGCCCGGCGCCAAGACGTCGCATCCGACTCGCGGCCATCGATGGACCTCCGCTCAGAACGTGGCCTGCACCCCCACGCCGAATGTCGTGTCCGTCTTCTCGAGCCCCGGCAGCGGCTTGTTCCGGTAGGCGAGATCGTAGCTCACCTTGAGTGCGAGGCTGCCCGCCACCGGAGCGGTGAGCGAGAAGCGGGCATTGCCTTCGCTGTCCTCCGTGTCCTTGAGGTTCAGAAGGTAGGCGCCCCGCGCCTCGAAGTGCGACTTCTGCGCGAAGTCGTAGCCGTAGACGGCCGCGCCGCGCGCGGTGCCGCCCGTCTTCACGTAGCCGAAGTCCGCGGTGAGCTTGGTCGGCCGCGCCGCCTCGTCCGCGGACGCGAGCGCGGGCAGCACGGCGAGCAGCACCACGACGGCGCAGCGGAACGGGTACGGCATGGAGACTCCTCCTGTCGGGCTCACGTTTCGCGGCGCAGCCGGCCGCGATCCACCTTGCCCAGGTGCGTGCGCGGGAGCGCATCCACGAACGTCACCTCCCGCGGGGACTTGTAGGCATCGAGCCGCTCGCGCACGAACGCCTGGAGCTCGGCGTCGAGCCCGGAGCGGCGCGTGCGCGCGACCACGAACGCCACCGGCTTCGTGAGCCCGTTGGCGTCGAGGCGTCCAACGACCGCTGCCTCGACCACTTCCTCGTGCTGGAGCAGGCAGCCTTCCACCTCGGCGGGTACCAGCCACTTGCCCGAGACCTTGAGCAGCTCGTCGCCGCGTCCGCAGTAGGTGACGTAGCCGTCCTCGTCCATCGCGATCAGGTCGCCCGAGACGTACCACTCCCCGCGGAACGCCTGCTGCGTGCGCTCGAGCTGCTGCCAGTAGCCGAGTGCCCGCGAAGCACCGCGCACCCACAGCCAGCCGGTCTCGCCGCGCGGCAGCTCGCGTCCTTCCTCGTCGCACACGCGCACCTCGAAGCCGGGCACCACCTGTCCGAGCGTGCCGGCGCGCGCGGCCCCGGGCCGGTTGCTGATGAAGATGTGCCACATCTCGGCGGTGCCGAGGCCGTCCAGCAGCTCGACGCCGAACGCCTCGCGCCAGCGCTCGAAGAGCTCGACCGGGAGCGCCTCGCCCGCGCTCGTCACCACGCGGAGCGAGGCGACATCCGCGCGCGTCACGCCGGGATGCGATGCCATCTTGTGGATCATCGCCGGCACGTTGACGAGCACGGTGGGTCGGAAGCGGCGGATGCGCGCGAACACGCTCTCGGCGGTGGCGGGCTCGGGGTAGAGCGCCACGCTCGCGCCCACCGAGAACGGGAAGAACAGGTTCGAGCCGGTGGCGTAGCCGAAGTAGAGCTTCGGCACGGAGAGCGTGACGTCGCTCTCGCGATAACCGATAACGCCCTGCCCGTAGAGCGCGGTGGTGTTGGCATACGAACGGTGACTCTGGACCACGGCCTTCGGTCGACCCGTCGTGCCGCCGGAGAAGAGCCACATCGCGGCGTCGTCCCCGTGGGTGTCGAACGTCGGCAGGCCCGCCGGTGCCGCCGCGAGCCGCGCCTGGAGTGCGGGGTCGTCGGCGACCAGCAGGGTCGTGGGAGTGGGCAGGCCGCGCGCCGCCTCCGCGAACGCCGCCGAGCACGCCGATGCGACCACCACGGCGCGCGCGCGCGAGTACTCGAGGAAGTAGCGCACGTCGCCCGCCGGCATGCCGGGGTTCACCATCACCACCACCGCGCCGAGCTTGAGCGTGCCGAAGAGCACGCCGACGAAGTCGGGACCGTCGGGGAGCGCGATCAGCACGCGCTGCTCGCAGGAAACACCCGCCTCGGCGAGTAGCCGCGCCCAGCGCTCGGCGAGCGCCTGCACGTCGCGATACGTGAGCGTGCCCGCGTCGGTGAGCAGCGCCGGACGCTCGCCGCGGCCTTCGCGCACGCGCGCATCCAGGAATCGGTCGGCGATGTTGAGCCGCTCGGGCAGCAGTGCTTCGGCTGCGGCGCGCTCGGGGAGCGTGGTAGGGTGCGTGCGCATCCGCCGCATCATGACCGCCGGCCCGCGCGGCCGGCAAGAGGAAGCGACTTTGCCCATCCGCGAACTGGCCGAGCTCACCTGGGAGGACGTGCGCGACCTGGACCGCTCGCGCACGGTGGTGCTGCTGCCCGTGGGCGCCATCGAGGCCCACGGACCGCACCTGCCCCTCGGCACAGACGGACTGATCGCGGTGGCGATGGCACGCGCGGCGGCCGCCCGGCTCGAATCGCGGGGACTCGTAGTACTGCTGTTGCCGCCGCTCGAGTACAGCGCGGCGCCGTTCGGCGCGGGATTCGCGGGCACGCTCTCGGTCGCGCCGGGGACGATCGCGGCGCTGGTCGCGGACTTGGCGGTCGAGGCGGAGCGTCACGGCTTCGCCGCGCTCGCGATCGCGAACGCGCACCTGGACCCGGCGCACCTGGGAGCGCTCGCCGAGGCCGGCCGGCTCGCGGCGGCGCGTGGCGCCAAGCGCCTCGTCTGTCCCGACCTCACGCGGCGCGAGCACGCGGCGAAGCTCACGGACGAGTTCCGGAGCGGCGCCTGTCACGCCGGGCGCTACGAAGGCTCCGTGGTGCTCGCCACGCGCCCGGACCTGGTGCGCAGCGCGATTCAGCGCTCGCTGCCGCCGGTGCCGGCATCGTTGTCGCAGGCGATCCGCGACGGCCGCACCACGTTCGAGCAGGCCGGGGGACCACGCGCCTACTTCGGCTGGCCCGCGGAGGCGACGGCGGAAGAGGGCGAGCACACCATCGGCGTGCTGGGCGGAATCCTTTCCGAAGCGGTGCTCGCGGTACTCGCACCGCGGAGCGTGGCGTGAGCCCGGTGGGCACGCTCGCCGGCCGCGGCGCGGTCGTGACCGGCGGCGGTCGCGGGATCGGCGCCGCCATCGTCACCGCGCTCGCGGACGCGGGCGCGGTCGTGATCGTGGCCGCGCGCACGGCGGCCGAGGTGGAGGCGGTCGCGGCGTCGCTGCGCGCGCGGGGCGGCCGCGCCTGGGGCGTGCCCTGCGACGTCTCCGACGAGGCGCAGGTGCGCACGCTCGCGGCCCGCGCGTTCCAGCATGCCGGCACCGTCGACGTCCTGGTGAACGCCGCCGGCGACGCCGCCTCGGCGCCGTTCGAGCGCATCACGCTCGGCGACTGGCGGAAGATGCTCGACGCGCACGCCACGGGCACGTTCCTGTGCACGCGCCAGTTCGCGCCGGCGATGCGCGACCGCGGCTTCGGTCGCGTCGTCAACGTCGCCAGCGTCGCGGGCCTGGCCGGCGCGCGCTACGTGTCGCACTACTCCGCGGCCAAGCATGCCGTGATCGGGTTCACGCGCTCGGTGGCGCTGGAGCTCGCGGGCAGCGGCGTCACCATCAACGCGCTCTGTCCGGGCTACGTCGACACACCGATGACGCAGCGCACGATCGACAACGTGGTGGCGCGCACCGGCCGCTCGCCCGAGGCTGCGCTCGCCTCGGTGCTGGCGAGCGCGGGACAGGAGCGGCTGATCACGCCGGCCGAGGTGGCGAGTGCGACGCTGGCGCTGTTGGGCCCCGCCGCTTCGGAAACGAACGGGCAGGCGGTGACGCTCATGCCCAAGGGGGACGTGTGCGTCTCCAGGTCGTGAACCCGGCGTCGCTCGCGGCGCCCAATGGCTTCAGCCACGGCGTGCTCGCGCCGCGCGATGGGCGGCTCTTGTTCGTGGCCGGCATGGCGGGCTGGAGCGAAGGGCAGTCGGGCGAGCCGCCGGCATTCGCCGAGCAGTTCGCGCGCGCGCTCGACCAGCTGCTCGCCGTGGTGCGCGAGGCGGGCGGCGAGGCCGCGGACGTGGCGCGCATGACCGTGTACGTCACCGACCTCGCCGAGTACCGCGCCGCGCGCGCCGCACTGGCCAAGATCTGGCGCGAGCGCTTCGGCCGTCACTACCCGGCGATGGCGCTGCTCGAGGTGAAGGGCCTCGTCGACCGCGGCGCCCGGGTGGAGATCGAGGCCACGGCGGTGCTTCCGGGGAGGGCGGAGCCGTGAGCTTCATCCCGAAATCATTTCTGTTCGATCACGACGCCAAGAGCGGCGTTGCCGCGATCACGCTCAACCGGCCGGAGCGGCTGAACGCGCTCACGTTCGAGGTCTACGCCGAGCTGCGCGACCTGTTCGCGGTGCTCGACACCGCGCCCGGCGTGCGCTCCGTGCTCCTGACCGGCGCGGGCCGCGGGTTCTGCTCGGGGGGCGACGTCGAGGACATCATTGGCAAGCTGTTCGGGCAGACGCCCGAACAGCTCCTCGCGTTTACGAAGATGACCTGTGATGTGGTGTCGAACATGCGCCGCTGCCGGCGGCCGATCGTTGCGGCGGTGAATGGCATCGCCGCGGGCGCGGGCGCCGTGCTCGCGGCCGCGAGCGACGTGCGCTTCGCCGCGGACAGCGCGCGCATCGCGTTCCTGTTCGTGAAGGTCGGGCTCTCGGGCGCCGACATGGGCATCTCCTGGCTGCTGCCGCGGCTCGTGGGGCAGGGGAACGCCACCGAGCTGCTCTACACCGGCGACTTCATCACCGCGCAGCGCGCGTACGAGATGGGTCTCTACCAGCGTGTACTGCCGCAGGAGAAGCTGCTGCCCGAGGCGCGCGCGTTCGCCGAGCAGCTCGCGCGCGGGCCCGCGGACGCGCTCGCGGTCAGCAAGCGGGCGATCGCGCTCGAGTCGCACATGACACTCGAGGAAGCACTCGACCACGAGGCGCGCGCCCAGGCGGAACTGATGACGCACCCAGATTACCGCGAGGCGTACGAGGCGTTCCGGGCCAAGCGGAGCCCCACGTTCCAGTGACCGGGCTCGACCTGTCGCCGGTGCGCGCCTTCCTCGGCGCGGGCCACGAGCGGCTCGCTGGCGAGGTGGCGGCGTTCGCCGCCCGCGAGCTGCGCGAGCGTCCTGAAGCACCGGACGACGCCTCGGCGCGGCGCGAGGCGCGCGCACTGCTCGCGGCGATGGGGAAGGCGGGCGTGTTCGCCTCGATCGGCGCCATGGACTGGCGCGGTTGCTGCCTGGCTCGCGAAGCGCTCGCCGCGGCGTCGCCGCTTGCCGACGCGGTGTTCGCGCTCCAGGGCCTGGGGCTCGTCCCCATCCTCCTCTCCGGCAACGCCGCGATGCGCGAGCGCTGGGTCGCGCCCTCGCTCGACGGCCGAGCCATGGCGGCGTTCGCCATGACCGAGCCCGAAGCGGGCTCCGACGTCGCCTCGCTCGCGACGCGCGCGCG
>Ga0073909_10000750_pt1 | contig 10277 bp, 9 predicted proteins | sample Coa_R1_6_FD_66439 | JGI IMG/M metagenome (GOLD analysis project Ga0073909, IMG submission 66439) | Surface soil microbial communities from Centralia Pennsylvania, which are recovering from an underground coalmine fire. - Coalmine... | ecosystem: Environmental > Terrestrial > Soil > Unclassified ... | reverse complement strand
GGGATCGCGTAGCCGGGTTTGGCCAGCGCCGCGTCCTGAAAGCGATCGATGGCGGCGTCCACGTCGCCCTTTTTCAGGTAGTACTGTCCGACCTCGATGTCTTTTTCGGCGCGCAGCGGATCCCACATCGGCTGGTCCGGCGCATTTTGCGTGGCGCTGTCGGTGTTCGGCTTGGGCTTGGGTGCGTCTTTGGAGGACGAGGATTGCACGCAACTCATGGCTGGAGCGGCGCCGCAGAATAGGGCGAAGGCAGCGCCCAGCAGCATGCTATGGCGAGTTGGTTTGTGCGGATTCACGATAGTCCGATTCACTCTAGTATGATGGAAGTTGCCCTGCGAAGAAAGATTGCCGGGATTGTGGCTTCCTGATGGAACCCAAAGAAAAAGCGGCGCGGTTACCGGACAAGCCCGGGGTGTACCTGTTCCACGACGCAGCGGGGCAAGTGATTTATGTCGGCAAAGCACGTGCGCTGCGCAATCGCGTGCGTTCGTATTTTCTGGAATCGCGCTGGATGGATGCCAAGACCGGTTCATTGGCGCGCGAAATTGCCGAACTGGAAACCATGGTGGTGGCCAACGAGCGCGAAGCGCTGGCGCTCGAAAATCAGCTGATCAAGAGGTACAAACCGAAATTCAACGTGATGTTGCGGGACGACAAGACCTACCCGTATATCAAACTCACGGCAGCCGAAAAATATCCGCGAGTGTATTTCACGCGGCGAATTCGCAAAGATGGTTCGCTGTATTTCGGCCCATACTTTCCGGCCAGCCTGGCGCGGCGAATTCTGCATTTTGTGCACAAACGATTTCTGGTGCCGTCGTGCACCGTGGATTTGACGCGCACGCATCCGCGGCCGTGTTTGCAGTATTACATTCACCGTTGCCTGGGGCCATGTGTGGCGGGACTGACCACCGACGAACGTTACGCCGAGGCGGTCCATGACGTGAAACTGCTGCTGGAAGGGCGGCGGCACGATCTGATCAAGAGTTTGCAAGAGCGTATGGCAGTTGCTGCTGAAAGAGAGTTGTACGAACAAGCTGCTTCCTATCGCGATTTGCTGCGAACGCTGGAAGATATTGAAGAACGCCAGCGAATCGCCGCGGCGCAGGGCGACGATACCGACGTGCTGGCTTATCACGCGGAGCCGCCGCTGGTGGCGGCGAACTTGTTTCATTTCCGCGGAGGCAGAGTGGTCGATCGCCGCGAATTTTACTGGGAAGATTTGGAGGAATTTGATCCCCAGGAATTTGTGCCGTCACTGCTGAAGCAGCTTTATCTGGAAGCGGATTATTTGCCGAAAGCGATTCACGTGGGGGAAGATTTCGAGGATCGCGAAATCCTGGAAGAGATCTTAAGTGAACGAGCCGGCCATAAGCTGGAGATTTTTACGCCGCAGCGCGGGCAGAAAAAAGCGATTCTGGACCTGGTGCAGAATAACGCCGCGCATTCCTTCGAGCAGCGTTTTAGAGTATTGAAGCCGACATCGAAAGCGATTGGCGAAGCGCTGCAAAATGCGCTGAATCTGATGGAAGAACCGGAGCGCATCGAATGTTTTGACGTTTCGCATATCCAGGGCAGCGATACTGTGGCTTCCATGGTGGTTTGGGAAAAAGGCCGGATGAGGAAATCCGACTATCGAAAATTTATCATTCGCGGCATGGATGCGCACGGATGGGTCACGCCAGGCGGCGACGACCATTCAGAATTGCGGGTTTACGGTCAGAACGACGATTTTGCCAGCATGCGCGAAGTGGTGACTCGGCGGTACCGGCGTTTGCTGGAAGAAAAAAAACCGATGCCCGGCTTGTTATTGATTGACGGCGGCGTCGGACAATTGCACGCAGCGGCTGAAGCGCTCGAGTCGTTGGGAATCATCAATCAGGCGCTGGCGAGTATCGCCAAGAAAGAAGAGATTTTGTACGTCTACGGGCAGGAGAATGAGCCCGTGGTGCTGGACCGCCATTCGCCAGTGCTGCATCTGATTCAGCAGATTCGTGACGAGGCCCACCGTTTCGCGGTGACCTTCCATCGCTTGCGGCGCGGCAAGAGGCAAACCCAAAGCGCCCTGGAAGGGGTGCCGGGGGTTGGCGAACGGACCGCGCGCAAATTGTTAAAGGAGTTTGGCAGCGTGGCCAACGTTCAAAAGGCGGGGCTGGAGCGCTTGAGCGAAGTGATTCCCCGCAAGAGCGCAGAAAAAGTGCTGGCGGAGCTGGGCAGGAGCCCAGAAGGCGCATAACCGTTTAAGGGCCTCCTTAGTGGTTAGTGTGTATTGTGGCGCGCAAGTGGCTGTGCTACGTTGCAGGTAGGAGGCGAACATGGCTGACAATGTGGGATCAAAAGTTTCTTACTTCATGGTGGGACTGGGAGTTGGCGCACTGATCGGAGTGTTGTTTGCACCAAAATCGGGCGAAGAGACCCGCAGATTTTTGTCAGACCGCGCCGACGAGGGCAAGGATTTCGCTCAGAAAAAAGCCCGTGAATTGAGAGAACGCGCCGATGATCTAATTGAACGCGGCAAGGACACCGCTTCGCGGCACAAGGAATCGATTTCTGCGGCGGTGGAAGGCGCGCGCGATGCATACCGGCGCGAGGCTTCTAAGTCCTAGGAATTTGAACGGCGGTGTTCGGCAGATTTCGTTCGGCTCCGCAGGTAAAGAGCGGAACGAAGGGGCGGACATGCAAGAATGGGTTGGAGTGGTGGTGGCAATCGCGCTGATTGTGCAAGTCTCCGTACTGACTGCACTCTTTGTAACTACGCGACGCACGATGCAAAAGCTGGAACAGACTGTGACCGACCTGAACGCCAAGGCCGGGCCAATCCTGACGCGCGTGCAGATTCTGCTCGATGACACCCAGCCGAAAATTTCCACGATGGTGACCGACGCCGCGCATATTGTGTACCTGGCGCGCGGGCAGGCGCAAAAAGTAGATCGGGTTTTCACCGATGCGGCGGACCGTTTTCGCGGGCAGCTGTTGCACGTGGACCGCATTTTGACCGGAACGATGGAAACCGTGGAAGATGCCGGAACGCGATTTCGCACGAGCTTCTGGAAGCCGATGCAGAAGGCTTCCGCGCTGGTGCAGGGAATTAAGGTGGGATTGGATTTGCTGAGGTCTCGACGTGGTTCGGCCCCGCCGGCTTCACGGAGTCGGGAAGAGGGTTCGGAGCAGGAAGAGGAATTGTTCATTTAGAAATTGGAATGGGACTAAGATACGCGACTAGTCGCGACTTTTTTCTCTCGATTGGGCGCCTGGACGGTTTCGATCGATCGTCTTAGGTGGTGGCGTTTGGTGCAGATCCTTCAGGCTCCCTGGAGGAGCCGAAACTCTCATTGATGACAGGGTTTGTTCGGGCGACGAGTCCTGGGAAAAATCGTCGAAGCCGGGCTGAAGCCTGTCTGCGGCCAGCCCGCCCCCGCTACCTAGTGTAAGAACAAGCAAAGAACGATTAGCGGATCCAGCCGCCGCTCTGGACTACATCGTCATGGTAGAAAACCGCGGCTTGGCCGGGGGTTACGGCGCGCTGCGGAGAATCGAAACTGATGCGAGCGCGCGCGCCGGGTAGGGCCAGGACGGTGGCCGGAGCGGGTTCGTGTTTATGGCGAATTTTTACCTGGGCGCGGACGGGTGCGCTTGGCTCGGCAATAGAGACCCAGTTTACGTTTTCGACGTCGAAAGTGCTCTTGCGCAGGGAATCGTCGTCGCCCACGACCACGCGGTTGTTCTGAGTGTCGATGCTCACCACGTACAGCGGTCTGCCGGCGGAAAAGCCGAGACCCTTGCGCTGGCCGATGGTGAAATTGTGGATGCCGTTGTGGCGGCCCAGGAGTTCACCGGTTTCGTTGACAATTTCGCCGTACCCACCGCTGAGAGGAATTTTATTTTCGGAGGCGTAGGCGTGAATGAACTGAACGTAGTTGCCGTTCGGAACGAAACAGAGTTCCATGCTCTCCGGCTTTTCGGCGACTGGCAGTGCGGTGCGACGGGCTATTTCGCGGACTTCGTCCTTGGAGAGCTCGCCGAGCGGAAATTCGCTTCTGGAGAGTTGTTCTTGGGAAAGTCCCCAGAGAAAATATGATTGATCTTTGGATGGATCAAGAGCGCGCAGAAGCTGGAAGCGGCCGGTCGTTTCCTCGCGGCGAATGCGCGCGTAGTGGCCGGTGGCCAAGCGGCCGGCGCCGATCTGGCGGGCCATGCGTAGCAACGGCTCAAACTTAACGTCCGTATTGCAATTGGTGCACGCAATGGGCGTGCGGCCACTCAGATAGTCCTGTACGAAAGGGCGAACGACGCGGTCTTCGAATTGGTGCTCGAAGTTGACGACGTAATGCGGAAAATTGAGGTGCTGGGCGACGCGCTTGGCGTCGTAGACATCGTCGAGTGAGCAGCAGCGGTGCTGGGCTGGCCCCTCGCCTTGAAGCTCGGGCAGGCGGCGCTGATTCCAAAGCTGCATAGTGAGTCCGACGATGGGCCGGCGCTGTTCCTGGAGAACGGCGGCGGCGGTCGAAGAGTCCACGCCGCCGGACATGGCCACGGCGACCAGGCCGGGCTTGGTTTCGGCGGCGACCGGCAGAGAAAATTCGAGTTGAGCGGTTTCGGGCATCAAGCGATCAACTAATAGTCTAACGCGACAAGCATAAAGCACGAAGTCGAGAAACTGCGGTTTACTCCTAGGCATGAATCCAACCCAGATTCGAAGCCGGAAACGGACTACGCGGCCGGAACAGCAACGCTCCGGTTCGCCGACACCAATCACGCTAGTGGGATACATGGGGCGGGATCAGGTAGAGCGGCGAAAATGGGTGACCGCCCGAAGATTATTTCGAAGCCCATTTTCGCGGCTTGCAGCTCATTCAGGGCGCGCATCCACGGGTGTCAAGGTCTACTTCTGGTAAGCGGGGGAGAGTTGGCGGAGATCTTTGACGGCGGCGGGGACAATTTCCAGGGCGGTGGCGATTTCCTGTGCGGTGGTATGGCGGCCGAGGCTGAAGCGGATGGAGGCGCGAGCGTCTTCGGCGCAAAGGCCGATCGCGGTGAGGACGTGAGAGGGTTCGACGGCGCCGGAAGAGCAGGCGGCTCCGGTCGAGCAGGAGAGACCCTTTAGATCGAGAGAGATGATAAGGGCTTCGCCTTCGAGACCGGGAAAAGTGATGTTAGTGGTGTTTGGCGTACGCGGGGCAACGGCTGCGTTGGCGCGGGATTGCGGGATGCGCGTCAGAAGTTCTTTTTCAAGATGGTCCCTTAGCAGGGAAAGACGCGAGGCGTCGTCTGACAGGGCGGCGCGCGCGAGTTCGGCGGCTTTGCCTAGGCCGACGATGCCGGGAACGTTTTCGGTGCCGGGGCGGAATCCGCGTTGATGGTGGCCGCCGTAGAGAAGTTGGCGCAGGCGAGTGCCGCCTCGGATGTAGAGAGCGCCCGTTCCTTTGGGTGCGTAGAACTTGTGGCCGGAGATGGCCAGAAGATCGACGTTGAGCACGTTGACGTCGAGTGGAATTTTTCCGGCCGATTGTACGGCGTCGATGTGAAAAAAGATATCGTTTTGCGCTGCGATCTTGCCGATTTGTTCGAGCGGCTGGACGGTGCCCAGTTCGTTGTTGGCGTGCATGATGGTGACGAGTGCGGTTTGCGGTCGAATGGCATCGCGAACGGCTTCCGGATCTACCAGGCCGTTCTGGTCGACGGGTAGGTAAGTCACTTCGATCGAGCCACCTGAATCCTTTTCCAAAAATTGGCAGGCGTTGAGCACGGCTTCGTGCTCGATCTGGGTGGTGATGATGTGCTTGGTGGCGCCGGGATGATTGCGAACAATACCGAAGATGGCGTGATTGTCAGATTCGGTGCCGCCGCTGGTGAAGATGATTTCCTGGGGGCGAGCGCCGAGTAGAGCGGCGACTTGTTCGCGCGCGGTTTCGACGGCGTAGCGAGCGCGCTGGCCGGGGGTGTGGATGGAGGCGGCGTTGCCGAACTCCGCGGAGAAATAGGGGAGCATGGCGTCGAGGACCGCGGGTTCGACGGGAGTGGTGGCGTTGTGATCGAGGTAGATGCGGGGCATGGATTTTAGCGACCGGTAGCCTGTGTGCTGCGAGTGGTGTCAAACCAGACACTAGCGATCAGCAATCTAGGTCACAACTCTAGTTTACTGCCAATTGAGGTGCATGGCGAAAGTTAGCATACGAAAGGCCTCGCGAGCCTGGGCACGAGGCTTGATTTATGCGCTTCGGCTTCCCCGAGCGCCTGCGTCGCCGAGAAATCCGTCGCAATCTATTTTTTTTGCGGAGTGATGTCGGAGACGGGCAGGTCCCAGTGCGCGAGAAGGATTTCGAAGCGGCGCTGTTCTTCGCGGGCGTAGGCGGCTTGGTCGGGATAGAGTTTTTTGATTAGAGCTTCCTCTTCGGGATTGGCGGTGGTGGCAACGGCGGAATTTTTGTAGGTGATGGTGACGCGATAGTCCCAGCGAGATTCTTCGGTCATGTGATTGGCGGGCGTTTCGATTTTGAGGGCCAGGATGCGGCCGGATTTTTGAATTTCCTGAAGCAGAGGGAAGTGATTCTTGAGAAAGAGGTCGAGGAACTCTCTTTGATGGCCCCAGGCGACCTTGTAGTAGAACTCCATGACATACGGCTTGTCGGCTGCTCCTTGTGGCGGTGCGCCTTGGGCGTGAACGGCGGGAGCGAGTGAAACCAGTAGCAGTGCGGCGAGGACGGCGGTTTTCATGTGCGTCTCCAAGTGAGGAAGGATTGTACGGCCAAAAGTGGCGGCAGGGGAACCATGGAAAGGCAGGAACAGATCTCGGAATCACGGGCAATAAATGACTGCTAATATGACCAGAATGATCATAAGCAAAGCAATATGGACGATTGCGGAGGCGAAAGCCAAGTTCCCGGTGTGCTAAGGTTCCTGACCGCGACAGCTGAAGATTCGACGTTTTTGACGCTTATCATCCTTGCCGAATTACAGCACGGCATCGAACCGATGCCATTCGGCGCGAAGCGAGAGCGGTTGAAGAGTTGGCTGGAGGCTGATCTATTGTTGCGGTTCGCCGGCCGAATTCTTCCGATGGGCAACCTAGCGGCGGCAGCGTGGGGCGGGCTTATGGCCGGAGCCGAGAAGCTAGGGCGGCCTATGAGTGAAATGGATGGCTGGATTGCGGCGGTTGCGACAGTCCGGAAGCTGAGTATTGTGACCCGCGATACTTCGGATTTCTCAGGGTTCAAAGGTGATCTTCTGGATCCCTGGACCTGAATCGAGCAAGCCGAAATAGCGTGCTAATGTTCCAAGTAGGAGCGGTCAAAGGCAATCGGAGGCAACGTGGCGTACCGGGATTTGCAAGATTTTGTGAAGGCGCTGGAGAAGGCAGGCGAGCTGAAGCGGGTGCGCGCGGAAGTGGATCCGGCGTTGGAGATTACCGAGGTAACCCAGCGGATTGCGCGCGATGCGAACCGCGCGAAGCATAGCGTCGGGCCGGCGCTGCTGTTTGAGAAGCCGAAAGGTTCGCGGTATCCGTTGTTGGTGAATACTTTTGGTAGCGTGAAGCGGATGTGCCTGGCGTTTGAAGTGGATGAGTTAGATGAAGTGGCCGCGCGGATTCGCGGGTTTCTGGATACCAAAACGCCGCAAGGGATTTTCGACAAAATTAAAATGTTGCCGAAACTGGCAGAACTGGGTTCCTTTTTCCCGAAGAGTGTGAAATCCGGCGATTGCAAGGAAGTGATTCACCAAGGTGGGGACGTAAACCTGCTTGATTTTCCGATTCTGAGATGCTGGCCGCAGGATGGCGGGAGATTCATCACCTTTCCGCTGGTGTTTACGAAGAATCCGGAGAATGGAAAACGGAATGTAGGGATGTACCGGATGCAGGTGTACGACCAGCGGACCACTGGGATGCATTGGCAAACGCAGAAACACGGAGCGGAACATTTTCGGAGAGCGCGAGCGAAAAATCCGGAGGGCAGAATTCCGGTGAGCGTGGCGATCGGATCCGATCCGGCGACCACGCTGGCGGGAATGTTGCCGATCCCGCCGGACCTGGACGAGATGATGTTCGCGGGATTTTTGCGCAAAGAGCCAGTGGAGATGGTGGCCTGCGAAACGAATGAACTAGAAGTTCCGGCCAATGCGGAAATTGTGCTGGAAGGCTATGTGAATTTGAATGAACTCCGTACGGAAGGACCGTTCGGCGATCACACCGGATTTTATTCGCTGGAAGGGGACTACCCGGTCTTTCACCTGGAGTGCATCAGCCACAAGAAAAATCCGATCTATTTGACGACAGTTGTCGGTCCGCCGCCGCAGGAAGATTTTTACATGGGTTATGCGGTGGAGCGGGTGTTTCTGCCGGTGATGAAGATGCAGTATCCGGAGATTGTGGATGTGGCCATGCCGGCGGAGGGAATTTTTCACAATTTGATGATTATCGCGATCCGCAAATCCTATCCGGGGCACGCACGAAAAATCATGAACGCCATCTGGTCGCTGGGGCAGGCCATGTTCACCAAAGTGCTGGTGGTGGTGGATCACGACGTGGATGTACACAACTACAGCGAGGTCGTTTGGAAGACGCTGTGCGCGATTGATCCGGAGCGGGACGTGCAGTTTTCCTTCGGGCCGATGGATACACTGGATCACGCCGCGCGACTACAGGACTACGGCTCGAAAATGGGAATTGATGGGACACGGAAATGGCCGACGGAAGGATTCGCCAGGCCGTGGCCGGATGAAATTCTAATGGATGAAACGACGAAGAAGCGTGTCGCGGATATTTGGAGGAGTCTAGGGATTTAGGAAATTAAGGAATCGAGGGCAGCCAGACGAGGCCATCCACGCCTTTGGTCAGCACAATCGGCGAATCCAGTTTTCCTGCGCGAATATCCAAGACTTCGATGGTACCGGCCTGCGGAGTACTCAGGTAGCCGTGGCTGCTGCTGGCGTCGATGGCGATTTCTCCAATCGCTTCCGGGACCGAATGGGTTCCGACTACCTTTTCTGACGACAGATCGATCACAAATAATTTGCCCGAGGGCGCGTTGGCAATCAGCAATTTGCCATCGGGTGTCGGTGTGGAGGAGTAGACGCTGGCAGGAAGTTCGATCCACCGTGCGACTTTGTTGGAGGCGGTGTCGATGACGGCGATGCGCGGCGCGTCCTGGTCGTGAGTGAAGACGAAGCGGCCGTCGGCGGAAATGGAGATGCGCTGCACTTTTTTGGCCACGGCAATTACGGTGACCAGCGAGCGTTTCTGCAAATCCAAAACGCTGACGCTGCCTTCTCCGACGTTGGAAGTGTAGGCGCGGTGGCCGTCGGGCGAAAGCACAAACATATGGGATTCTGTGGCGCCGGTGGTGACTTCGCCGACGACCTTGCCAGCGGTGGGATCGACGATGTAGAGCGCATTGGAAAGTTCGGCTGACACATAGAGCATTCCATCCGGGCCGAATTTTGCGCAATGCGGGCGGACTGGTTTGCCCAGATCGATGAGGCGGGCGGTGCGGCCTGTACGGAGATCGACAACGTGAACGGTGCTGCCATCGGTGCCGGGCTTGCCTACGCCTGAGTTTCCATAAATAGGAACGAAGCCGTAGCGATGGTCGGCAGAGACGGCGACTTCGTGGCCGTTGATGTCCACGCCCGTTTTGTTCACAACCTGCTTTGAATCGAGATTGACGAGCAAGGCAGTGTGATCGCCCTGGTTGGCGATAAAGAGGAAACCTAGGGTGGAAGGAGGAGCAGGCGCAGAAAACGAGTGATGCACAGGGATAACGGCCAGAAGGAGAAAAAAAGCGCAGGCAAGAATAGAGAATTTCATCTAAATCCTCGCAGAAAAATTCAACTTAAGACGCGCGAAGTATATCACCGGAGAACAGTTAAGGAAGGTGAACGGGAAATTTGGTGAGAAGTGCGGAAGTTGGAAAAGTGGCGAGGCGAGATGGGAAAAGATAACCGTCCTTTTGGACAGTGGGAGAAAATTGCAAAAACCACAAGGAATAGCGGTTTTTAGACTTCCATACTTCTATATATAGAGTACAGTGCCTAAGATAACCCTAAGACTGCCTGTGTTTGCCCGTATTCTTAGGACAACTGCGGGTGTTAAACCCTTGACCCATGCAGATTCGGAATGGGATAAAGCTGACACGGGACGCACTCTCGAAGGTGCGCCGAGTGGCTCGGGTAGTTTTGAAAAGAAATAAAATTCGGGCGTGCGGCAAATCGAAATAGGTGGCGTTCTAAGTGAGTGAATCGCGCGAAGTGATGAACGTGCGGCAAGCGTCGCAGTATCTGGG
>Ga0073909_10000746_pt1 | contig 10307 bp, 9 predicted proteins | sample Coa_R1_6_FD_66439 | JGI IMG/M metagenome (GOLD analysis project Ga0073909, IMG submission 66439) | Surface soil microbial communities from Centralia Pennsylvania, which are recovering from an underground coalmine fire. - Coalmine... | ecosystem: Environmental > Terrestrial > Soil > Unclassified ... | reverse complement strand
CGTCCGCGGCGCTGGGTGCCATCGGCCGCGGCCCCACCGTCGTGCTCGTCCACGGGCTGGGCTCCGACTACGACGACTGGCTCCCGGTCGCGCGCGACCTCGCCCGCGACCATCGCGTCGTGTTCGTGGAGCTGCCCGGGCACGGGCTCGCGCCCCTGGCGACGCCGTTCGCGCTCGAGCAAGCGACGCTCGCGCTCGACCGCGCGATCGCCGAGCAGGCGCACGATCCGGTGGTGCTGGTAGGGCACTCGGTGGGCGGGCTCGTGGCCACGGCCGAGGCCTTGCACGCTCCGCAGCGCGTGCGCGGGCTGGTGCTGGTGGAGACGGCGCTCGCGCCGCAGGTGAGCCGCGCCGAGGCCGACACGTTGATCGCCGAGTTCGACCGCGACTGGGAGGGCACGCTTCACGCGGTGTACTCGAGCTTCGGCCGCGACTCGCTCCAGGGCGAGCGACTGTGGGCGCGCGCATCGCAGGTCGAACGGCAGAACATGCGCGCATGGATCCCGGTGGCACTCAACAGCGACCTCACGAGCGAGGCGGCCGGGCTCGCGATGCCGGTGCTCGCCGTGCTCGCCCCGCGGTCGTGGGAGGCGGAAGAGACCTGGGAGCACACGGCGAAGGCGCTCGGCTACACGCGCATCCCCAGGCTCCGCGGCATGCGCATCGAGAACTGCGGCCACTTCATCATGCTCGACCGGCCGCGACGGCTGGCGGAGGCGATCCGCCGCTTCTCCTCGAACGTCGACAGCGCCTACGCGCTGCGCTGAACGCTCACGGGAACATCGGCTTCGGCGCACCGGGCACGAGCCGGCTCTTCGTGCTCGTGGTCGCCACCCAGCTCACGAACTCGTGCGCGCCCGGGTAGCCCTCGATGTGGTCGATGGCCTTGCCGTCGGCGCCGACGATGACGAGGGTCGGGAACGCGTTCACGCCGTGCACGTGCTGGAGCGAGTCGACGAGGGCGCTGTTGTGGCCGTCCTCGCGGCTACGGTCGACGACGTGCACCGGCACCACGAACGTCGAGATCGACGACGCGAGCTTCCGGTCCTCGAACACCTCGCGCTCCATGGTCTGGCAGGGACCGCACCACGCGGCGCTGAAGTCGTAGAGGATGGGCTTGTTCGTCGCCGCCGACTGCGCCGGGGCCACGCCTGCCGGCACCCACGACATGAGATCGGGCTTCGTGGGCGGGTGCTTCTCCTCGTAGATCCCGGTGGCGACGCGCGCCACGAGCAACACCGCGGCCACGATCCAGAGCACCAGGGGATCGCGGCGCGAGGGACCACTGGGCGTGGTGCGCTCATCCGGCGGCATACGAGAGCTCCCTGCGGTTGAAGCGCGCGATCCCCACCGCGAGCGCGAGCGTCACCGTCGACGCCCACGACGTGATCGCGAACCACGACAGCGGCGTTCCGTGCAGCATCCACGCCCACGACAGCTGCGGTGACAGCACGCCCTGCACCTCGTTGCAGGCGCGCGCGAGCACCTCCCAGTGCTCGAGCATGGCGAGCCCCGAGAACATCTGGGTGACGATCATGGCCGCGACGAAGAGCCCGACGTCACCGATTCCGCCCACGAGCGTCGACAGCATCACCATGACCGCGGCACTGCCCGCGGCACTGCATGCGGCTTCGAGCATCATGCGCACGAGGTCGAGCGCGCTGGGTTGTGTCTTGTGCGCGAGCAGCGCCAGCGTGGCGAGGAGCAGCAGCACCATGGTGATGCCGACAGCGGCGATCACCGACGCGAGCCAGCGATGGAGGAGCACGCTCGGCCGGCTCACCGGCCGCACCAGCAGGAGCTGGAGCGTGCCGGAGGAGACGTCCTGGCCGATCGCGCCCGCAGAGAGGATGAGCGCGATCGCCGAGGCGGGCCCGGCGAGCGCTGCGAGGTCGTTGGCGAGGATCGCGGCTCCGAGCGGGAACACGGTGACGATCAACAGCAGCCCGACGCGCATCGGGCTCGTGAAGCGCTGGCGCAGGAACGCGACCAGGAGCGTGCGGTTCACGCCGCACTTCCCGCGGGCGGCGCGGGCGCGCCGGTGAACAGCCGCTCGAGCCGCCCCTCTTCGGGGCTCGCCTCGGTCACCGCGACGCCTGCGGCGAGCAACGCTGCCAGGAGCCGCGTGGCGCCGGCGTCGTCCGCCACGGCGAAGCGCGCATCGGGCGCCGTCCAACCGCGGAACGTGGCACCCGCATCGGCGGCGATCGCCGCGAGTCGATCCGTCGCGGGCACGGGCTGCTCGGTCGAGAGCCGCACGCGCAGCACGCGCGCGTGCGAGGCGCCGGCGCGCGTGGTGTCCATGGCCTCGACCTTCCCCTGCTTCACGAACACCACGCGGTGACAGACGCGCTCGACCTCGGCGAGCTGGTGCGAGTTGATGATCACGGTGGCACCGTTGGCAGACAGCCCCGATAGGATCTCCCTGAACGTCACGATGCCCGCGGGATCCACGCCGGAGATGGGCTCGTCGAGGTAGAGGAAGCGCGGGTTCCCGAGCAACGCCTGCGCCAGTGCCAGGCGCTGGAGCATGCCGCGCGAGTAGCGCCCCACGCGGCGGAAGCCCGCCTCGCGGTCGAGCCCGACGCGGTCGAGCAACTCCCGGCAATCGCGCTCGCGCGTGCTTTCGGGAAGTCCCGCGAGCGCGTGGTGGTAGTGCATGAAGGCGATGCCGCTCATCCAGCGATCGAGCACGAGGCGCTCCGGCAGGTAGCCCGTGGCGGCGCGGACGCCCAGGTCGTCCACGGCGCGGCCCTCGATCGAGAGCTTGCCCGAGTCGGGGCGGAGGAAGCCGAGCAGGCAGCCGAGCAACGTGGTCTTGCCGGCGCCGTTGGGGCCGATGATGCCCACGGTCTCGCCTGGCTCGAACGTCAGCGAGACGCCCCCGAGCGCGGTCACGCGCCCAAGGCCACGGGCATAGGTCTTCACCAGGTTCTCGACCACGATCGCGGGCACGCGGACTCCTCCGTGGGCGCTCTCTACGCGGTGGCGGGCGCCAGGGTTGCCCGCGGGCTCACCGCTTCAGCTCGTCCTTGTACACCTTCCCGCCCTTCATCACCCACTTCACCCGCTCCAGCTCGGTGATGTCCTTGGTGGGATCGCCGCTCACCGCCACCATGTCGGCGTACGAGCCCTTCGCCACCACGCCCACCTTCCCGGACCAGCTCATCAGCTCGGCGGCCGACGTGGTCGCGGTCTGGATCGCCTGCATCGGGGTCATGCCCAGCTCGGTGTAGATCTTGAACTCCTTCGCCTGCGTGCCGTGCGGGAACACCCCCACGTCGGTGCCGAACGCGATCTTGACGCCGACCTTGAGCGCGGTCTTGAACGCCTCGTGCATTTGCATGTGCACCGCGCGCGCCTTGGCGAGGTTCTGCTCGGGGATCTTGAGCGGGTTGCCCGGCGCGATGATCGGCTCGACCACGTAGAGCGTGGGCACGTACCAGGTGCCGTTCTTCTTCAACACCTGGGCGGCCTCGGTGTCCATGTACGTGCCGTGCTCGATCGAGCGCGCGCCGGCATTGCTCGCCCAGATCATGCCCTCTTTCCCATGGCAGTGAGCGGCGACGTTCCGACCCAGCCGGTGCGCCTCGTCGCAGATGGCGTTCATTTCCTCTTTCGTATAGCCGGTGTGCCTCGGGTCGTCGTTCGCCGACAGCACGCCGCCGGTGGCGAGCATCTTGATCAGGTCGGCGCCCTGCTGGACGTCGAAGCGCACCTTCTTCCGGCACTCGTCGACGCCGTCCGCGACGCCGGTCTCGAGGTCGTTGCACCAGTGGTAGTCGACCTGGTTGCGGTCGTCGCCGTGCCCGCCGGTCATGGACAGCGCCCAGGTCGCCACCTGCATGCGCGGCCCGGGGATCTCGCCGGCCTTGATGGCGTCACGCAGCGACACGTCCACCAGCTCGCCGCCGCCCACGTCGCGGCAGGTGGTGAAGCCGGCCTCGATCGTCGCCCGCACGTTGTTGACGCCGGTGATCGCGGCGTGCGCCGCGGAGCTCTTCATCTGCTCCATGGGAGAGAGGCCCACGCGCGACGAGAGATGGGTGTGGCAGTCGATCAGGCCCGGGAGCAGTGTCGCGTCGCCGAGGTCGGTGACCGCGAGGCCTGCGGGCGCGCTCGCTTCGACCGACTCCACCGTGTCGCCGGACACCACCACCCACACCGGCCCGCGCACGAGCCCGGCCTTCACGTCGACGAAGCGCGCGGCGCGCACCGCGAAGCGGTCGGCGGCCGAGGTAACGGAGGCGGTGGCGGCGAGCAGAGCGAGCGCCGCAACGGACGCGACGCGGGGGAGCGGGCGCATGGTTTCTCCGGGGGTGAGGGAGTTACTGCAGCACGTATTCCAATGTGGTCACGACGCGCAGCACCTTCTCCAGCTGGCTGCCCTCTGGAATCCCCGGCGCCTGGTCGCGCGGCAGGATCTCGAACAGCCCCTGCGACGCGCGCTTCAGCGCGCCCACGTGCGCGCCCGAGCGCTTCGCGAACTCGGCCGCGGCGTCGCGCGCGTTGTCGGTCGCCTCGGCGAGCATCGCGGGCTTGAGGTCGTTCAACTTGGTGAACAGGTACGTGGGCCCGGTGCCGTAACCCGCGCCGCTCGTCAACGCCACGCCCGCGGCCACCAGCTCGCCCACGTCCTGGCTCGCGGCGCGGATCTGCTCCGGCTGGTCCGTGCGCGCCACCAGCGTGGCGCTGATCGCGAACCTCGCCGCGCTGGGAGCACCCTCGTACGGGTTCGAGCGCTTGTCGGTGACCTCGAGCGAGAGCAGCTCGACGCGCGAGGAGTCGATCCCGTGCCTGGCGAAGAAGCGCAGCACCGCCCGCTGGTCGGCGGCGATCTTGTCCTGCGTGGGCGCGAGCTCCACGCCCGAGGCGACGATGCGCACCGGCCACAGCGCGATGTCGGCCTTGACCGGGCGCTCGGCGACGCCCTTCACCACCACCGAGCGATCGGCGAGCCGGAAGCGCTGCACGCCGGAGCCGATGGCGGCGCCCGCGAGCACGATGGCGAGCGCGAGGATCAGGACGTGGATCAGCGGGCGTTGGTTCATCGCCGGGACCTCGAAGGGAGCTGGTATGGGATCCGACAAGGCCCGCGAGGCTAGCCCGCATCTTCCCCGTGCGCCACGCCGCCGTCACCCGCCGGCAACAGTGCCCCGCGTACTTTCTCTCCCGTCAGGCGCCGATCGCGAGTCCTCCCACCGATGTGCCCGCAGCCTCGGGCGTGGTGCTGGCACCGTTCCGCGTCGCCTTGCGGACGTGGGCCGCGAACAGCTGGTCGTGACGGATCAGCTCGCGGAGCGCGAGCCACAGCAGCTCCCCGCGCCGCCCCTGCCGGAGCGCCGGGAGCCCGATCGGCGCCGGGACGACCTCGGCCCAGCGCGTGGCCGGCAGCGTCGCGAGCGTGGCCTGCGCGCCCAGGAACGCGGTTTCCAGCTCGAGCATGATCTCGCCGCGGCTCGGCACGTCCGGCCGGAATGCCCGCGTGCCGCCGCCGAAGGCGATCTCGTCGATCCGCCGCACGTGGCGGACCACCCCCATCGCCAGCTCGTGCGCGGATGCGTCACCACCCGATTCACGCTCGTCGAACCGCTCGGCAGGGACCGCGCGCAGCATGCGCACCGTCCTCTTGAGCTCGTGCGCCAGGATCTCCGCGTAAGCCCGCCTCACGATGGACATCTCGAACACCATCCGAGCCTCCTCGCTTGTGACCGCCCGCCCGGATGGACGGGTGGGCCGGCACGGGCTGCCGGCACGCACAGGATGCCCGCGGGCAGCGGACGCTCGGGTGACGGGGAGGTTTCGGGGGTGCTACTTCGCCGGGTGCCCCGGGTCCAGCGCGGGCACCGAGGCCTCCTCCACCCGGAACCGGACCGTCACCTGGCGGAGCCTGCGGACGCTGCGGACGACCGTCCGCAGCCCGGGATCCAGGTAGTCCCGCAGCATGGGTGGGCGCGGGTGCTCGAGGTAGAGCCGCGGCCGGCGGCGCACCTGGGCCGGGGCGACGAGCCCCAGCTCCTCGAGCCCCGCGAGCTGCTGGATGATGCACGGCACGTGGGTGACCCCGGCCTCGCGGAGTGCGTAGGCGCGGTGGCTGCCATTGTTCAGGATGAGCCGGCCGGCGGCATGGAACGCGTTCATCAGGTTGCAGCCGAAGCCGACCGCGAGGCCCACCATGCCCACGAGCGAGCCGCGCGAAGCTGGGCCCGCGAGATGCTCGGGCTGGACCGCCGAGACCCCGAGGTAGCGCAGGTCGTTCGACGGCGAGAGGAACACGAACTGCCCCTTGCGCGCGCCCGACCACGACACCGGCGCCCGGGGCGGCTCGCTCGGCAGGCACATGCGGAACACGGCCGCCTCGTCCACCTCGGACCCCAGGCGCTCGCGCAGCCGGCGCACGTGCGCGAGATCGATGTGCTTCTGGTAGACCACCAGCTGGTCGAGCGGCACGAGGACGATGTCCGTGGGCAGGGTGTTGAAGCTCCGGCGGACGAGCGGGTTCTTGAAGAACTCGAGCAGGAGCGGCTCGTATCGACGGGGGAGGTCGGCGATCTGCGGGCGATCGGCCGCGCCCGCCTCCTGGCGCTCGAGCACGGTGAGCCGCGCACGCGCGGCCTGCCACAGCTCCACGAGCGATGCGCGGTCCACCGGGTCGCGGGCATGTGCCTGTACGTAGCGCACGAACCCGCGCAGCGACGGCAGGCCGGCGAGATAGATCCGTTCCTCGTCCGCGGTGGCGGCGCCGTCGTCGAGCGCGCGCGGATCGTCGGCAATGGTGTGCGGGGCGACGGGGATGGGCGGGACGTTCATGGCAGCGCTCCTTCCTATGACCATGACCAGAACTCGACCTTGAACGTGCGCGCGAGCCGGCGCCCGATGAGCCCGGCGATGCTCTTCCGTCCGCACACGATCTTCGCCTGGCCGGTCATCTCCGGCCGCAGCAGCAGGCCGCGGTTGTCGATGAGCGTGGTGACGAGCACGTGGCGCGCGACCTCGGTCGCCGCACTCGCGGTGCTCGTGGTCGTGGCGGGCCCGGGCTCTGCCGCCACCGCGACCGCCTGCACCGTGCCGCGGAACGTCACCCCCGGCTGGGCGCGCGCGCGCAGCTCCACCGGCTGGCCCACCTGGACGTCGGCGATGTCCTGCTCGGAGACCTCGATCTCGGCGGTGAGCGTGCGTTCGTCGTACACCTTGGCCACCAGGTCGCCCGGATCGACGTGGCGATGCAACAGGTCGTGCAGCACGAGCGCGGGGGTGGCGACGACTCCCGACGCGGGGCTGCGGATATCGAGCTTCTCGCGCTGGTCGCTCACCGCGCGGCGCTGCACCTCGAGCGCCGCCAGCTCCGAGCGCACGGCGTCGATCTCCGCGGGCCGCGCACCGGTGGAGACCGCGCGCAGGCGCTCGCGCGCCTCGTCGACCTCGTGCTGCGCGGTGACCGCCGCCTCCTCCGAGAGCTTCAACTCCTGGCGGGAGATGATGCCGCCGGCGACGAGCTTCCGGTTCATCTCCAGCCGGTCGCGTGCGAAGGGGACGTGCCCTTCCGCCGTCTTGAGCGCCGCGGCCGCCACCTTCACGTCCTCGGGCCGCGGACCGGCGAGCAGCAGTTTCAACTTGGCGCGGCACTGGTCGATCTGCGCGTCGAGCACGCCTGCCCCGGCGTCCAGGTCGTCGGGCGAGAGGCGCGCGATCACGTCGCCGGCGCGCACGGCCTGGCCCTCCTGCACGGCCACCTCGGAGACGATGCCGCCCACCAGCGCCCGCGCATCCGCGTTCCGGCGCGGCAGCGCGCGGAACGCGCCGCGGACCTTGAGATCGACGGGCACGAACGCGAGGATCACCGCCGCGCCCGCGGCGGCCACGATCCACGTTGCGCGGGACGCGATCCATGGCCGCGCCGAGACCCCGGGCGCACGCCCGGCTTCCGCCGGCAGCGCGTCGCTCGTCACCGCGCTCGCGGCAGCGCCGCTCGCGGCCGCCGGCAGCGGCGCGTCCGTCTCCGGGTCGTCGTCTTCGAAGGCCTCCGCGTCGTCGTCGCGCCCGGAGAAGATGCGCTTGAGCTTGCGCGGCAGCTTGACGCTCAGGAGCCCGAGGAACGCGAGGAACGGCAGCAGCCGGTCCTGCGTCGCGTAGCGGCCCAGCTTCCCGATCGCGTAGCCCAGGAAGCCCACGGTCGTCACCAGCGCCACGGCGCCATAGGCGAGCACGATGAGGCGCTGGCGCGGATCCGCGTCGACGTTCAGCGGGCCGGCGCCGCCGAACCAGCGCCGGAGCACGTCGCCGATCGAGCGGAATGCGCGGCGGCGAAGGTTCGGGATCTCGAGCAGGTCGCTCAGCAGGTAGTAGCCGTCGAGCTTCAGGATCGGGCTCAGGTTGATGAGCGTCTTGATGCCCGAGGTGGCGACGATGATCAGCGCCAGCTCGTTCACGCGCGTGTCGACCTCGGTGACACGCCACAGGACCGTAGCCAGCGCCCACACGCACAGCTCGAGCCACGGGCCCGCGAGCGTCACCATCACGCGCTTGCGCTTCTCGGGGAAGAGCCAAGCGTCGCTCACGTTGCAGTAGGCGGCGGGCTGGAAGTAGATGAGCAGCAGGCCCAGCTCGTGCACCTCACCGCCCAGGCGCTTGCACGTGAGCCCGTGCGCCAGCTCGTGCAGGAGCACGACGCTCCACACCGTGAGCCAGATCTCCGGGATGGCGGACACCCGATAGAGCCGGCCGGCGTCGCGGACCACGTCCGGCCAGTCGACGACGGCGATCCCGATCGCGAGCAGGATGATCGCCGCGAAGATCGCGACGCAGGCGGGGTGGTAGAGGAACCCGAGGTGCTTCGCGAGGCGCGTGAGCAGCGCATCGGGATCGGCAAGCGGCACGCGCAGGTAGAGCATGCTGCCGCGCACGCGGCGAGCGGGGCGAGCGCGCTCGATGACGCCCGCGGGGGGTTCCAGGAGCCTCGCGCGCTGGAGCGAGGCGATGAAGCGGTCCAGTGATTGCCGCGGCAACTCGCCGTCGAAATGCCGCTCCGCCTCGTGGAGCACGTCGTCGACCGGCGTCACGCCGTCGCAGTGCTCGACCAGGAAGCGCTCCACCGCACCGAGGCGGAAGAAGTTCCGGGACACGGAGTCCATGACCACGGCACCCGCACCCTGGGTGCTCACGGTGACGCCACTTCTCAGTCGGGGAAGCACGGCGGTCATGAGAGAGCTTTCCGATTCCAACGCTGAACTGGAACTACGAGGAAGGCTGCCGGCTTACGATCCGGCAGCCTTCCCCCATTCGGTTCCGAGTCGTCGGGACCCGGACGTCACCCTTGAGCCAGGCCTCCATGACCTGCCACGGGTCGATCGCCCCGGCCGAACCAACGGTCAGGCTCAGGAGCGGCTGCCCGAGTTGTTGGTGTCATCGTTCGAGCCGAGGCCCACGCCGACGCCGATGCCGATGCCGATCCCCAGGTCGGGAGCGACGCGCTGTTCGAGCTTCTCCAGCTCGGGATTCAGGAGCTTCATGACTGCCACCTCCTCTCATTGTTCATGGGTCTATCGCGACTGCTTTGCGGCCGGATCGTTCGCACGGAGCTTCCGTGCTTCATACGCCATGGATGGCGGGATGCGAGAACGCGATTCGCGAACAGATTCCTGTGCGCACGCATTTGGCGGGTGCGTGACGAGCGTGTCGGAGCACGACCGGACGGCGGGACAGGTCATCACCGGCGGTGTGTCGGAGAAACGCCGGAGGCGCACGAGTCGTTACCGACCCGCCGTTGCCGGGCGGCGTGGAAACGCTAGACTGCGGCGCATGGGCCGCGGGTGCGAAGCGATCGAGAGGCGTGCCGCACGACCGGCGGCAGGGCGCGCATGAGCGGCGGGGCGGGTTCTGACCTCGACCGACGCGTCGCCGAGCTGCTCGAGGACGCGCGCCGGCGGCGCGAGCGGGGCCGCGACACCATCGCCGCGATCGTCCGCAACCAGCCCGACGCGATCGTTCGCGCCTATTCGCGCGTCCGCTTCCTGATCCTGCGCCAGAGCTTCCTGGACGCGATCGGTCAGTACTTCCCAGAGCGCGGCGAGATCCTGGATCTCGGCTGCGGCTTCGGGCTCTTCTCGCTCTACTACGCGATCATGGGCCCCGAGCGCCGCATCACCGGCGTCGACCTGGATGCGCGCCGCATCGAGATGGCGAAGCGGTGCGCGGCGGCCCTGGGCGTCACCAATGCCAGCTACCATGCCGAGGACGTGCTGCGCTGGCGCGACGAACGCACGTTCGACGCCATCTACATGCTGGACCTCGTGCACCACCTGCCGCAG